>Ga0116184_10004498_pt1 | contig 10986 bp, 11 predicted proteins | sample AD_JPNNA5_MetaG_FD_89886 | JGI IMG/M metagenome (GOLD analysis project Ga0116184, IMG submission 89886) | Active sludge microbial communities of municipal wastewater-treating anaerobic digesters from Japan - AD_JPNNA5_MetaG | ecosystem: Engineered > Bioreactor > Anaerobic > Digestate | place...
GCGCAGCCATGTGCTCGCACCTCCTGAAGGCAGGCCACCACGTGTCGGTGTTCACCCGGACCAGGGAGAAGGCCTCGGGCCTGCTCGAAGCAGGCGCCACCTGGTGCGACTCGCCCGGTGAGGCGTCCAGGGCCGCCGACGTGGTGTTCACCATGGTGGGGTTCCCCGACGACGTGGAGGAGGTGTACTTCTCGGGCCAGGGCATCCTGAACTACGCCCGCAGGGGTGCCATCCTCATCGACATGACCACATCCCGGCCGTCTTTGGCCAGGAAGATCTACCTGGCAGCCCGCGAGAAGGGTTGCCGCAGCCTCGACGCCCCGGTCTCCGGGGGAGACATCGGTGCCCGGCTGGCCACCCTGGCCATCATGGCTGGCGGAGACCCTGACAGCTTCGAGGAGGCCATGCCGCTGCTGAAGCTCCTGGGCAGGACAGTCTCCCTCATGGGCGGTCCCGGGTCGGGCCAGCACACCAAGATGGCCAACCAGATCGCCATCGCATCCACCATGGTGGGCGTCGTGGAGGCCCTCCTCTACGCGCGGAAAGCAGGCCTCGACCCCGAGGGGGTCATAGACGTCATCGGCACGGGTGCCGCAGCCTCGTGGTCGATGAACACACTGGGCAGGAGGATGCTGAAGCACGACATGGAACCCGGCTTCTTCATCAAGCACTTCGTCAAGGACCTGGCCATAGCCCTGGACGAGGCCCGTTCCATGGGGCTTGCCCTGCCCGGTCTGGCCCTGGCCCACCAGTTCTATGTGGCGGCGTCCGCCCTGGGCATGGACGAGAAAGGGACCCAGGCCCTCTCGAAGGTGTTCGAACGGATCAACGGTTTCTGAGCGGCCTGTCCGAAGACAACGGAGGTGTACCCATGCTCGTGCTCGTGGAACAGAAGGACCGCATCACCACCATCACCATCAACCGACCCGAGGTGAGGAACGCCGTGGACGGCGCCACCGCCATGGCCCTGGCCGAGGCCTTCCGGTCCTTCGAAGCGGACGAGGGCTCCGACGTGGCCATCCTCACGGGCTCGGGCGGGCATTTCTGCGCCGGCGCCGACCTCAAGGCCATCAGCTCCGGCACAGGCTACAACCGCATCGAAGAGTCCGGAGATGGGCCCATGGGTCCGTCCCGCATGGTCCTGAGCAAGCCCGTCATCGCCGCCGTGGCCGGGCATGCCGTTGCCGGCGGGCTGGAGCTCGCCCTGTGGTGCGACCTGCGGGTGGCGGAGGAGAGCGCCGTGTTCGGGGTGTTCTGCAGGCGATGGGGCGTGCCGCTCATCGACGGCGGTACCGTCAGGCTGCCCCGGCTCATCGGTCTCAGCCGTGCCCTGGACCTCATCCTCACGGGCCGGCCGGTATACGCCCCGGAGGCCCTCGCCATGGGGCTGGCCAACCGCGTGGTGCCTGACGGAACGGCCCTGCAGGAGGCTGTCAGCCTTGCGGCGCAACTATCCCGGTTCCCCCGGACCTGCCTCAGGAACGACCGTATGAGCACCTACGAACAGCACGGCCTGGACCTCGCGGAGGCCCTGGGGAACGAGTTCCGCCGCGGTATGGAGACCATCCGGAGCAACGAGACCGTGGAAGGCGCCGGGAGGTTCGCGAACGGCGGGGGCAGGCACGGGTCGTTCGAGTGAACAGGGCCTGGGGATACCCCGAGGCACCTGTCATGTTTTCCCTTCGTTGTGTCGATGAAGCGGGTATTCCCTGCACAAGGAGTACCGTCATGAAGAAGGCCTTCATCCTCCTGGCCACCCTGGCCGGAACCCTGGTCCTATCCTGCGGCGGCGGTGGCGGCGGTGGCGGCGGCGGCGGGGACGACGGCGGCAATCAGGCCATAGACGCATCCGCATACTTCATGCGGGACACCACCCGGGACTACACCTTCACGGAAACCATCGTTGCGTCTTCTGGAAACCAGAGTGTGGAGGACAAGCTGGTAAAGTTGTTCACCTACGACATGGTCACGGAAATACCATCGAAATACGGTGGTACATTCGGCGGCTATCCCGGCCCGTACCGACTGGAGACGGTCTTCAAGGACGGCGAGGTGGCGGTATACACCTATACCGACCCCGACGGAAACGTGGTGGTGAGCGACGACACGCACAGCTTCACCCGCATCTCCGATAACACCTACACGGGGACCATCCCCACATCCGTGGTCCTGGGTCAGACCTACTCCACCACGAGCAGGGAAAAGCTGTACAATTCGGACATCCCTGACGGGGGATTCTGGGGCCAGGAACTGGGGACCAGCGTCACCGCATCCAGCATGAAGCCCGTGGCAGAGGAGGTCGTGACCGTCCCTGCCGGGCGATTCTCCGCTTTGAAGGTGGAGATCAGATACACGGTCACCTACACGCCGGTGGGCGGGACTGCCACATCCAACACCTTCTCGGGATACCAGTGGTTCAGCGAGGATATGGGCCTGGTCAAGGCGGTCATCGAATACTCCATAACGGAGAACTCGGTCACCGTGGATTTCACCATCACGGACGAACTCTCCGAGGTGAGCGGTTGATGGACCGCAGGGCATGCCAGGGGAGAGAAAACCCTCTGGGATATATGCACGAAATGGTGTATACTCCTAAACCTGATCGAACCACCCATGGCATGTATTCCCATCAAGGAGGACGAGACATGGTGAAACATTACCTATGCACACGGATTTCTCTTGCCATGATCGTGGCATGTCTGGCCACCGGCCTCACTGTAGCATCCTGCGACCGAATAGAAGACAGTGACGACACGTTCGGCATATACAGCACCTCGCCTGTCGACGGGGCCGAGGGAGTGGCAACGAACGCCGTAATCATCACGTTCCTGTCCGACGTGGACCCCTCCACCCTCACATCCTCCACCTTCCAGGTACGGGTCCAGGGCGGGGGGGCTGTGCCGGGGCTCATCGGACTGGCCGGGGTCACGGCGGACTTCAGACCCACGGACGGGACCTCCGATCCGCCGGTGTATGTCGAATTCTCTCCGAACACCACCTATGTGGTGACCCTGGGCGCTGAGATAAAGGGCACGAACGGCATCTCCCTGGGCACCGACTACACCTTCAGCTTCACCACCGGGGACTAGGTCGTTCCCTCCGCGCCCGTGCTGCCCCCGGCCAGGTCCTGGCTCATGACCACGCCCGCGACCACCATGGCCGAGGCTGCATACTGGAGCGCGGTGAAGCGCTCCCCCAGGACGATCCAGCCCAGAAACACCGTGATCACCGGGATGAGGTTCACATAGGCCGAGGCCTGGCTGGCCGGAACCCTGCTCACCGCGAAGTTGTACAACCCGTACGCCCCCATGGTGACGAAGATGCCCAGGTAGACGATGCTCAGAGCCGGCACCGCGACGAACCGCCTGGGCAGTTCCGTGGCGGACAGGAAAAGGAAGGGCAGGAAGAAGAAGCTCCCGGCGCAGGCCTGCAGCGCTGTGAGGAACAGGGGCTCATAGCGAGCCGTGAGCCGCTTCAGCGCTATGGTGTACCCGGTGGCGCAGACCATGGCCAGGAACTCGTAGAAGTTGCCGAGCACCGGGTTGGGCGCACCGTGGTCCGACTCCGCGGCAAGGCTCAGCAGGCATACGCCGATGATGGCAATGAGGAACCCGAGGATCGTCCTGAGGCCGATGGTCTCCTTCAGGTACAGCCCTGCCGCGATGGCCACCATCAGGGGGAGCATGGCCGTGATCATGCCGGCCTGGGAGGCCGTCGTGTTCCTCAGGGCGGCGGCCTCGAAGAGAAAGTAGAGGCACGGCTCGCAGGCGAGCATGAACACCAGGGCAGGCAGATCCTCCCTCCTGGGGAGGTTCCTCTTCACCATGCCCGCAAAGGGCAGGAGGCACAGGCTGGCCGTGACCATCCTGCCGAAGATCACCACCATGGGGTCATAGGCAATGAAGGCAAGCTTCAACGCGATGAACGAGCTCGCCCACAGCACCATGGCAGCGATCAGCGCCATGACGGGTATCAGGATGTCCCTGTGCATTCACCCCTTCCCTTCCGTGTTCAGTGTCCCCTGAACCGGTCCCTAGACATACCACGGGCCGCCGACCGGGAGGAACCGCTTTCTTTGCCCAACGATCCCATTGCCCTTGACCTGCCGGGCGGTGTATACATCCGGGCAGAAAGGTGACCCTGGCATGAAATTCTGTCCGACATGCGGCGCCCCGCTGGCTCCCCGGGAGGTTGACGGGAAGACGCGCCTCGCCTGCACGGCACCGCCTTGTCCCTTCGTGTTCTGGGACAATCCCACCCCGGTGGTGGCAGCCATCGTGGAGCTGGACGGCAGCGTGCTGCTCGTGCGCAACCGGTCCTGGCCCGAGAAGATGTTCGGTCTGGTGACGGGCTTCCTGGAAAAGGGCGAGACCCCGGACGACGCAGTGCTCCGGGAGGTGAAGGAGGAACTCGGCCTTGACGGGGAGCTCATGGGTTTCGTGGGGTACTACAGCTTCACCGCCATGAACCAGCTCATCCTGGCCTTCCACGTGAAGGCGTCCGGCACCCCGGTCCTGGGCGAGGAACTGGTGGAGGTTCGCTCCGTGATCCCCGAGAAGCTGAAGCCCTGGCCCTTCGGCACCGGGCATGCCGTGAAGGACTGGCTGGAGAAGAGACAGGGCTGACCCTTATTCTGCACTTGTTCCTGAAACACATATCCACCCAGCAAGGAGATCGGAATGGAAAGGAGAGTGTTCTTCGGTATGATGATTCTGTTCAGTCTGCTCAGCACTTCGGCACCCGCGGCCCAGAACCCCACGGTGGTCCTCGAGACGAGCATGGGGGAGATCACCCTGGAGCTCTACCCGGACAAGGCACCGGCCACGGTGAAGAACTTCCTCGACTACGTGGACGAGAAGTTCTACGACGGCCTCGTCTTCCACCGGGTGATCAGGGGCTTCATGATCCAGGGCGGCGGCATGGACGCCCAGATGAAGGAGAAGGCCACCCACGCCCCCATCGTGAACGAGGCGGACAACGGCCTCAAGAACGACCGCGGCACCATCGCCATGGCCCGCACCCCGGACCCCAACTCCGCCACGGCCCAGTTCTTCATCAATGCAAAGGACAATACCTTCCTGAACTTCAGGAGCAAGACCATGGACGGCTACGGCTATTGCGTGTTCGGCAAGGTGACCAAGGGCATGGACGTGGTGGACGCCATCGAGGCCGTGCCCACGGGCAACAAGGGTTTCCACCAGGACGTCCCTCTCAAGCCGGTGCTCATCAAGAAGGCATACCGCGTCAAGGAGAAGAAGGGCGCATCCTCGTAACCTTCCACCCCGGCACCCCGGGGGCGGCGGACATCCAGGAGGGGATACACGCATGGAGCCGGGCTCCCGGAAGAGAGTCCTCGCATGGGCCCTGTACGACTGGGCCAATTCGGCCTTTGCCACCACGGTCATGGCCGGGTTCTTCCCGGTCATGTTCAAGCAGTTCTGGAACGCCGGGGCCGACGCCGCTCTGAGCACGGCCAGGCTCGGCCTGGCCAACTCGCTGGCAGGGATCCTGACAGCGGTCATGGCCCCTTTCCTCGGCGCCGTTGCGGACCGGAGCTCCATGAAGAAGCGGCTGCTCGGGTGCTTCGCCTCCCTGGGCATCGCCTCCACCATGGGCCTGAGCCTGGCGGGAAAGGGCGAGTGGCCCATGGCCGCCCTCCTCTATTCCCTGGCGCTCGCCGGCTTCCTCGGCGGGAACGTGTTCTATGACGCCCTGCTCAAGACCGTGTCCGATGGCCCGGCCATGGACCGCGTCTCCTCACTGGGGTACGGCCTGGGGTACCTGGGCGGCGGGCTGCTCTTTGCCCTGAACGTCTGGATGACCCTCGACCCGGCGCGTTTCGGGCTCAGCGGCACAGCGGACGCGGTGCGCATCTCCTTCCTCACAGTAGGACTCTGGTGGGCCTTCTTCTCCCTGCCGCTCATGGTCCTGGTCCGCGAGGAACGGCTGCCGTCGCAGGGTCTGGGGGCTATGGTCGGCCAGGGAATCTCTGAGCTGAGGAAGACCTTCCACGAGATCAGGCACCTGAAGACCATCGCAGTGTTCCTGCTGGCCTACTGGCTCTACATAGACGGCGTCGGCACCATCATCGTCATGGCCGTGGACTACGGCCTCTCTCTGGGTTTTGCCCAGAACGACCTCGTGGCCGCCCTGCTCATGGTGCAATTCATCGGATTTCCCTGCGCCATAGTCTTCGGGTGGATTGCGGGGTTCATGGGACCCAGGCGTTCCATCCTCGCAGGACTCGCCATATACCTCTTCGTCACCGTGTGGGGCGCCTTCATCGACAGCCGCGCCGAGTTCTACGTCATGGCGCTCCTCATCGGCACGGTCCAGGGCGGGGTGCAGGCCCTGTCGCGCTCCCTCTTCGCCAGGATCATCCCCGCGGACAAGGCAGCCCAGTACTTCGGCTTCTACAACATGATCGGCAAGTTCGCCTCCATCATGGGCCCCGTGCTGGTGGCGGTCTCCGTGCTGGTGGCGAGGTCCTTCGGGGCCGGGCCCCACCTCGCGCCGCGCATCAGCATCGTCTCCATCGCGGTGCTCTTCATCGGGGGCGGGCTGCTGCTCCTGGGCGTGGACGAGGAGAAAGGCGCGCGGGAGGTGTCCTTCCTCCAGGGTTGAATCCGGTCCCGGTGCAGGTCCCGGCAGGGGTATGCACCGGGAGATCCGTGTGGTACTATCACCATCAGCAAGATCTTTCGGAGGTGACGTATGAGGAACAGGATACTGAATCTGGCGCTCGTCCTTCTCATGGCCCTGAGCCTGTCCGGGTGCGCCATACTGTACAACGACCTGAAGATCCCGCTCCCCTCCCTGGGCATCACGGCGGACACCCAGGCCAGGACCAGTGTGGGCAAGGCCTCCTGCGCGTCCTACGTGTGGGTGGTTTCCACGGGCGACTGCAGCGTGGAGGCCGCCATGAAGAACGGCGGCATCACCAAGGTCCACCACGTGGACGCCGAGGTACAGAGCTACGTCTTCGGGATCTACACGAAGTTCACTACCGTGGTGTACGGGGAATAGACGAAAAAACCGGGCGCCCCTGAAAGACAGGGGTGCCCGGCGTGTTCTTCGTCGTTCTACAGGATCGTCCGCTTCCCGTTGTACCGCTCCACATCGTAGTACTTGTCTACGTCCACCACCCTGAGCCGGTCGATGACCTCCTTCATGGGCACCGAGGAGATCTCGCCGTGGATGTAGCTCGCCATCCTGCCGTAATCCTCGTTGAGGATCATGTCCACTGCCGCGATCCCGAACCACCGCGCCATGAGCCGGTCGCGTGCAGAAGGTGACCCGCCCCGCTGGAGGTGGCTCAGGTTGACGTAGCGCGACTCGAACCCGGTCCTCTTCTGGATCTCGTCTGAGATGAACGCGGCAATGCCGCCTAAGGACCTGTGGCCGAACTCGTCCACCTTCTCGTCCTTGTAGAACTCCTGGACCCCGCCGAGCTTTGCCCCCTCGGAGACCACGATGATGCTGTACTGGATCTCCCTGCCCCGGCGTTCCTGGAGGAGCTCGCAGATGCGGTCCATGGAAAATGGGTACTCGGGGATGAGGATGATGTAGGCGCCGCTGCACTCGCCCCCGTGGAGCGCCAGCCAGCCCGCATGCCTGCCCATGGTCTCCACCACGAAGATCCGGTTGTGCGAGCCCGCGGTGGTGCGGAGCCGGTCGATCTCCTCCATGATGATGTTCACCGCCGAGTCGAAGCCCAGGGAGTACTCGGTGCCCACCAGGTCACCGTCGATGGTCTTGGGTATGCCCACGGTCTTGATGCCGCGCCGGTAGAGCTTGTACGCCACGCCGAGGGTGTCCTCGCCGCCGATGGCCACGATGACGTCGATGCCGAGCTTCCTGATGTTCTCCATCACCTGGTCGGAACGGTCCTTGTTCGGGTTGAAGGGGTTGGTCCGGGAGGTGCCGAGGTTGGTGCCGCCGTAGCGGTCCCAGGTGCGGACCACCTCCTCGTCGAGCTTCAGGGTGTGCTGCGCCACGCTCTCCGGGTCGTCGGGGTTGACGTAGACAAGGCCCTTCCATCCCTCGCGGATACCGATGACGTCGAAGGTCATCGGCCTCTTCTCAGCGAGCATGGGGTCAAGGGCGGTCTTGGTGACCCACTTCACCGCGCCGTTCAGCCCGGGACAGTCTCCCCCTCCGGTCAATACTGCAATCCTCATGTGCAAGCTCACCTCCTGTTCTCTGATACTCACGTCCTCGTGACCGGGAAACGGTCTTCAGACCATAATAATCCTGAAATACCCCTCGGCAAGGCGGAAGGAAATATTGAGCGCAGCTGCAGTGTCTGATTGCACGGATGTGTCATTCCTGTATTATGTATGGGCAAAGGAGGTGCCCATGAAGGTCATATACCATGAGGACTTCTATCGGGTATACACCTCTGACCCTGCCTCCGAAGCGGGAAGGATCGAGGCGGTCATGGAGGCCATCAGCGGCCGCGTGGAACTCGTGGAGGCATCTCCCGCCCCCATCGAAGACATCGAGGCGGTCCACACCCCGGCGCACATCGCGCGCATAAGGGCATCGGGCCTGCACGAGATCGCTTCGCTGGCAGCGGGAGGCGCCATAGGGGCGGCCGAGACCGGCATGAGGGAACCATGCTTCGGTCTCATCCGACCTCCGGGACACCACGCCTCGGCAGACTCTTCCTGGGGCTTCTGCTTCTACAGCAACATGGCCGTGGCCATCGATCATCTCAAGAGGAAAGGCGCCATCGAGCGGGCCCATATCCTTGACTTCGACCTGCACTACGGCGATGGCACGGTGAACATCCTGGGCAGGAAGGGCTACGTCAGCATCCACAACCCCTCCTCCCACGACAGGTCCTCTTACCTGAAGGAGGTGGCCTCGGAGCTCGCCGCGGCGCAGGCAGACATCATCGGCATCTCAGCCGGCTTCGACAACCACGAGCAGGACTGGGGCGGGCTGCTCTCGACGGACGACTACCGCCTCATGGGCACCATGGTGAGGGAGGCGGCCCAGCGCCTGGGGGCCGGATTCTTCGCCATCCTGGAGGGCGGCTACAACCACGCGGTGCTGGGCAGGAACGTCCTGGCGCTGGTCCAGGGGATGGGGGGGTGCTGACAGCATCCCTGCGCCTCCAGGAGCACGTCCGGCATGAACACGTCCATACCCTGCGAACAACGCATTCATCCCGTCAGGGGGATACCCCTCTGCATGAGGCTCCTGTGCGTAGTGCTCCTCGTGACGGGATGCGGTGCAGGCCGGGGAGGTTCCGCGTTCATAGACGACGAGGCGTCCATCATACCCGCCCAAGGCGAAAAACGCATCCATGCCCTGTGCGGCAAGCTTCTGGAAGACCTCCGGATCCATATCTATGTCAAGACCCTCCCCGGGACAGGAGAGGATGTCGACACCGCCGCTTCGGCTCTCTTCGATGTACACCGCCTAGGGGCACGTACCGACGACGAGAGGGGGCTCCTCTTCCTCGTGGCGCCGCAGCAGCGTCAGGTCAGGATCGAGGTGGGGTACGGACTGGAGGGCATCTTCCCTGACAGCTTCGTGGGTTCCCTCGAGCGGCAGCAGATGGTCCCGTTCTTCTCCTCCGGCAGGGTCGCCGACGGCATCGAGGCCACGGTGGAACTCCTGGTCACACGGGCCCTCCAGCACGAGGGGCAGGGTGCACCCGCCGGGGTCCGCCCGGCATCGCCCGCTTCGCCCCACTACTCCGGGGGTGCAGGCGCCCGGGCCGACCTCCCAGCCGAGCGCACCCGCACATATGCCCCCGTACAGGCTGCGGATGCGGACCGATACCGGCCGCAGGACAGCCCCGCAAAGGCGTTCGAGGTGTACCGTCAGGTGCTCAGGGACCGTGTGAAGGATCCAGGCCTCCCCATCTATACCGAGAAAACCCGGACCTTCCTCAGGCAATGGCTCGTCACTGATGCCCAGCAGTCCCATGAGGCCTCATCCCTGGACAGGGGCATCCCCTTCCGGATCCATAGCCGGGGGGGGCTGGCCGTCATCAGGTATCCCGTCGAGGAGCGGTCCATCCCCCCCTATTTCTTCCGTAAGGGCACTGAAGGATGGATGATCGACCTTGCATCCATGAGCGAGCTGATCGGCTTCAACCACCTCAACCAGTGGCATTTCAGGACCATGCCGAATGAATTCATGTTTGCATTTCCGGATGCCGTGTTCGATAAGAACGGATATCCCCACCGCACAGGCGCCGGGGCCGAGAGATGATCCTCCCTTGAGGGGGATCCGTGTCGAGGAGGTATGCCATGAAGGTGAGCACCGTAGCAGAGATGAGGGCCATGGACAGGGCGGCGGTGGAGCAGTACGGCATCCCCGAGACCCTGCTCATGGAGAATGCCGGCCTGGCGGCCTTCGAGGCGCTGAACAGGGCGTGTCCGGTCGCGGGAAAGTCCTTCCTGGTCCTGGCGGGCATGAGCAACAACGGCGGCGACGGGTTCGTCCTCGCCAGGAAGATCCATTCGGCAGGCGGCGAGGTGAAGGTCATGGTGCTGGGCGATACGACCAAATACCAGGGCGCCGCCCGGTTCAACCTCGACATCATCGCCAGGATGCCCATCCCCGTCTCCCCGATCTTGGCCGGCAAACGTCTGGTCAAAGAACTCGCCGGCTTTGATTGCATCGTCGACGCCATCTTCGGCACAGGCCTGTCCCGGGAGGTGGAAGGCCTCCACCGCGACGTCATCGAGGCCGTCAACGCCGTCAGCGGCACCGTGCTCAGCCTGGACATTCCATCCGGCATCAACGGAGACACTGGCCAGGTCATGGGGTGCGCCGTCCGCGCGGACATAACCGTCACCTTCGGCCTGCCCAAGCCCGGCACCCTGCTCATGCCTGGCGCCCTGCACTGCGGCAGACTCCTGGTGACCCACCTCTCGTTCCCTCCCTCCCTGTATGATGATCCCTCCCTCACCATGGCCCTGAACGACCTGCCGGCCCTGCCGGCCAGGGACCAGAACGGTCACA
>Ga0116184_10004499_pt1 | contig 10986 bp, 7 predicted proteins | sample AD_JPNNA5_MetaG_FD_89886 | JGI IMG/M metagenome (GOLD analysis project Ga0116184, IMG submission 89886) | Active sludge microbial communities of municipal wastewater-treating anaerobic digesters from Japan - AD_JPNNA5_MetaG | ecosystem: Engineered > Bioreactor > Anaerobic > Digestate | place...
GAAGCGGTCGTCGGTGTGGCGCAAGGCCTCACCGGAGGCGACGGGATCAAAGCGGCGCACAACGAGCAGCGAACCCCCGCTGTTTTGCAGCTCGATGCTGTAAGGCCCTTCACCGGGATAGTTATACTCACCCGCGGGATAATCCTGTTGCCAGAAAGGACGCAGGGCAACCGCGTCGCCAGTGATCTGCCCTGAGGCAATAAGGTAGGGTGCCGACGCGGCTGCGTCGGCAGCGGTCTCCTGGAGCGCTGCCGAGTTCATGCCGCACAGGCCGCCCCACAGACCCCAGTAGGTGTAGGGCGAGATCCAGGGGGGGCTGCAGTAGGACATAAAGTCAGGCGTGTTGGGTCCAAAGACGGTGGAAGAAGACCAGCGCACGCCCACCTGGCCGATGATGGCGCCGGGGTTGGTGCTGTTGGGCCAGCCCGAGTCGGGCGGGGCCTTTCCCAACCCGCACGGGGCATGCGCTCGCCCCAGAGTATGGCCTACCTCGTGCGCCAGGGTCTCTCCGGCGTCGCTGGCCAGGATGCCGCAGGAGCCATTGCCAGAGCCAGAGGAGCAGCCGAGGTTGCAGCCACCGGTGGGAGCGCAATGAGGGACGCTCTGGTTTAGCAGGCCGTACACAAAGGCATGGGCCGGGCGGTTGGACCAGTTGTCATAGAAATCGTTCATATCGCTGGCCAGGTCACCCCACGCGGAGCTGCAGACACCCGGCTTGGAGCTGGCAGCGGCATAGTTGCGCGTGGCCTCAAAGGCGCCGCTGGCAGGCGTCCAGACATTCAGAGTGCTCATCGGGTAGACGTCTTTGAAGTAGGAAAGCATGTTGGTCACGAGCGTGCTGTTGAGACTGACCGTGATCCCGCCGGAGGTCACGGCTACCAGTCCGAGGTTGACCGCGGAGCAGCTGCCGCACTTGACCGAGTCCATCAAGTAGTTGTTGCTGTAGTTGGTCTCGGGAACCACCTGGCCGGGGTTCACCTCGGCGCGGAGGTAGAGCTTGCCATGGGTGAGCCAGGTCGAGGGGATGAGAAAGTTGAAGGTAGAGCCGAGAACGAGCCGCATGTTCGCCACCGACGTGCTGGTAACGGCGTAGGTGGCCGGGCCGAACGTCAAGGGCGAGCCGGGCAAGGATGTTCCGTTATAGGTGCCGTACCAGCCGTAGAGGCGGACCACCAGGTCGGAAAGCGACGTGACCGGAGGTGAGACGCCGACATAGACTCGCGCCCGGGTCAGCTTACCGCTGACCAGGGCCACCGAGTTGGAGAGGTCCTGGATGCCCTGGGTGACCTCCAGCTCCTGAATGGTCAGATCCACCACGCCAGCCATACTCACCTCGAGGTGGTAGGGCTGGGTGCTGTGGTAGGCGGAGCCGCTGCCGGAGGGCGCGCCGTAGACGCGGACACGCCAGTTGGACGGAAAGCCGCCTAGGGGCACCCACGACGAGCTGGTCGTCCAGGTGAGGGTTTTGTTAGCGGTGCCAGAGGTGGTGAGGCTCTTCTTCAGGGTCCCGTCCGAGTCATACAGCTCGAGGCGGTAATCGGCGGGGAGGTTGGTCAGCTTGATGCTGACAGTGGTGGTCTGGCCGCGGGGCATGGAGAACTGCCACCAGTCCTCATCGCCCTGCGGACAGATATAGTCCGAGTAGACGTACTGAGTGCCGGCAGCGGGCAGGCTGGTCGAGATGACCGTCGCCGCGTCAAAGGTCGGGCCGCCCTGGTCGGAGATGCAGGTGTTCACGCGCAGGCGGTAGGGGTACGACTTGCTCCAGTCCGAGGCGTACTTGCCCGTGACCAGGACGACCCAGTCACCCGAGACGTAGGCATAGTACTCGATACTGTCCTCCACTCCAGCGGGGTTGAGCGACTTGGCCAGGACCGCGCCGCCGGCCGGCGGATAGAGGTAGAGGTCCGTGTCGATGTTGGTCAGCCAGTGGTTCAGGGTAATGCTGATCCATTGGCCCGAATCCACGTGGAACCTCCAGTAGTCCCAGTCGCCGCTGGGGCAGATGTACTCTTCGGTGTAGCTGATGTTGCCGCTGGGCAGGAGCGAGGCGGCGGAAAAGGTATTGCCCGCGGCATCGGCGTGCAGGCACACCGGTGTGGGCGTGATGGTCGGCGTGAGGGTCGGGATCGAGGTAGGCGTGGGGAAGAGGACCGGCGAGCGCACCTCGAGGTGCAGGCCCGGGCAGAAACCCGAGTAGACTCCGGCCTCAAACACGCGCTGCCAGAAGGCAGCTTCGGGTCCTCGCAGCTCCAGGCCGTTGTTGGGCAGGTCGCCGTTTGCCCAGCGCTGCACCAGGTCGCGGATGTTCCACTGGACGACCGTGCCCGGGGTCGAGCCGACATTGGTGATGGCCATCATGTCCGGCAGGACGTTCGGCTGCGAGCCCCAGGTGACGCCCATCTCGTTCCACGGGTCGCCGACGGCGTAGAGCGGCACCTGCACGGTAGACACTCCGCTCGCAGACTGGAGTCCCAGGGCGAGGAGGGCTGAATCGATGACGGTGCCCGGCGGGAGGAAGTCGAGCGCAAAGCGCACCAGGCCGTAGCGGTGGCCGATGGGCTCGTTCTGACCGGCGCCAAAGCCCACGGCAAAGGTGGAGGCGCCGCCATAGTTGGTGCCCGGTTGGAGTTCGTTGATCCACGTTTCGGCGCGCGCGCACAGGTCGAGGACCACGGGTGAGCCGGGTGGTGTGGTGAGAGTAGGTGTGGGCGTGGCGCCGCCCGCGCCGCAGCCAAAGAGGGACACGTCATCCAGGCGGAAGGTGGTAGGAGCACGGGCATCGGTGAACACCTGAAACACCAGGGTGATGGACTGACCGAGGTAGCCGGACAGGTCCACCGATTGCGAGTGCCACTGACCGAGCGGGGCCGTGGCATCCCACTCGCCGAGCAGGTCCTCGCCTCCCGTGCGGCGGACGAGCAGGCGCAGCCGGTCGCGCGGCTGCTCGTATTCGCTCTCGGCGAGCCACCAGAAGGTGAGGGGCACAGAGCCGAACCGCGATGAGATAGAGGCGACTTGCGCGAGCTCGACCACGGCGCTGTCCGTACCGGCCAGCCACGCGGCGAACTCGCTCTCGCGGCCAGGACCGATCCAGGCTGGTCCGCTGACTTCCCAGGCGGCGAAGGAACCGGTTTCAAAGCCCCCGTTCCCCAGCAGTTGGCGGCAGGCGGACTGCGTCGCGGTGGGGGTAGCCGAGGCCCAGGAGGTGTTCGTTTGTGTAGCAGTAGGGAGCACGGGCGTGGCGGTGTCCGGAGGCAGGATCCAGAAGCGGTTGTTGTTGAGGATCTTGCCGTCGTAGGAATAGGCGTAGCGGATCGTGACGTCGTCCAGACACTCGCCACCGACTGACTGGCAGCCGCCTGCGGTATAAAAGCGAGGCACGATGACGTAGATACGGTAGAACTCGGACACGTACCCGGTTACGGTGAACTGGAACCAGCCAGCCTCATTGGTGGTGGTCGCGGCGACTTCCACGCCGGCATAGTCCTTGCTGTTGGAACCATAGAGCTTGAGTCTCACTCCGGCCGCCGGCAGGCTGTCGGGCGGCTGGAGCGGCTTGACACCCTCCAGAACGCGTCCGGAGAAGGTGTAGGGTGGAGCCGCGGCGGCAAGCGGCGGTTGTGCGGTAGACTGAGGCGCAGAGGTGAGGAGCAGGGCCGCGAGGAGAAGGACCAGCCACGCGAGAGTCGCGCGCAACCGTGCCATTTTGGCCTCCCGAAGCAAGCAGAGCCGTAGCCGGGCAGAGTGGGTTGAGCGGCGTTGGTGGGGCGCGTCCAGTGCTGGCCGCGGCGATGGTTGGGGCAGATTGCCCAATGCGTACTATAGGCAGCCCGGGCGGGGCGTCAAGTGCAGGATATGGCCGATGGCCAGCGGTTTGACCAAGGCAACGGGGCGCATATGATAGGTACACGGGTGCGGGCAACGACCAGCGATCGCCAGGAGGAAGCGTTCAGATGAAGACCACACGGCCGGTCTATCGGACCATCGACGAGTACATCGCCGGGTACCCGCCCGAGGTGCAGGAGATCCTGCAGAAGGTGCGGCGGGTCATCCACGAGGCCGCGCCAGAGGCCACCGAAGCCATCAAGTACGGCATTCCCACCTTTGTGTTCGGGGGCAACCTGGTGCACTTTGGGGCCTTCAAGGAGCACTTGGGGTTCTTTCCCACGCCGTCGGGCATCGAGGCGTTCCACGACGAGCTGGCCAAATACGCCCAGTCCAAGGGCACCATTCGTTTTCCCTACAATCAGCCCATCCCCTACGACCTGATCACGCGCGTGGTGAAGGGGAGGGTCAAAGAAGTCACCGAGAAGGCACAGGCCAGGTCCAAAGGAAAGAAGGCGGCCAGATGAGCAACGGAGCGAGGTGGGCCAGCCGGGGTTATCGCGATGACCAGGACTTGAGGCAGATGTTAGAGCTGATTCAGACCGGCCGGGCAGCCACAGGAGACTGGCAGTACTGGCACGTGGGCGAGCTGTTGTACATGTTCTACCAGGTGGATCGACACCTGGTGCCGGGCGAGCATATCCGTGTCTGGCACACGCCGCGGGGCGCGTTGATCGGCTATGCGTTCCTGGGCGTGGATCCCCTGTTCGACTGGCAGGTGGCCCACGGCTGGCTGCGCTGCGGCATCGAGGAGGAAGCGCTGGAGTGGGCGCAGGCCAGACTGGATGCGCTGCACGCGGCGGCGCCCGAGCGCTGGAAGGACCACCTGACCTGCCTGGCCCGGCTGGACGATGCCGAACGGGTGGGGTTTCTGGAGCGAGGCGGGTTCGTTCCGGGCAAGTACGTGGAGGTCAACCACATTCGGCCGCTGACGGATCCGATTGTGGACGTGCCTGTGCCGGACGGGTACGAGGTCCGGGCGGTGGCCGGGCGTCACGAGTTCGATGAACGGTCCGCGGTGGACCACGCCGTGTGGGGCCAGTGGCAGCCGGGCAAGCTGTCGGGGCAGGACTATCTGCGCCTGACTCAGTTGCCTGGATACGATGGCCGGCTGGACATTGTGGCGGTAGGGCCGGAGGGCCGCATCGCCGCCTACGTGAATGGCTGGAACGACGTGGTCAACCGCATCGGTGATTTCGGGCCGGTGGGCACGCGCGCCGAGTACCGCCAGCGGGGACTGGGGAAAGCGGTGCTGACCGAGTGCCTGCGGCAGATGGAGGCCTGCGGGATGGAGCGGGTGTGCGTGTCGACCGGCGAGAACAACACCGCCGCCCGGCGGCTGTACGAGTCGGTGGGCTTTCGCGTGGTCAATCGGACGGGTGAGTTTGAGCGCACGAACAGAAGCGTCGAAACTGAAGAATAGTGCGAACAGGCTGGGTGTGGACCTCGAGCGCTTGCCAGAGCTGCTGCGGGAGACGGTCGGTCCGCGCGCCCGAGTAGCCGCCATCGAAAGCCTGAAGTGGCGGCAGGACTATACCGTGCTGCTGGTGAACGTAGAACAGCCCGAGACACGGGTCGTGGTCGAGCTGGCCGGACCGAAGGCGGAGCTGGCCTGTCCATTTGAGCGTACGGCCCAGCTGCATCGGCTCGTCGCTTCGCGCACCGGCCTCGACATGCCCGAGATCCTGGGGGTCGATACCTCGTACGGGAGGTACCCCTGGCGCTACCTGGTCAAGACCCACATCGCGGGGGTCGAATGGGTCCAAGTTCGCCAGCAAATGAGCGCGCGAGAGCGTGCTCACGCCTTTTGGCAGCTGGGCCACGTTTTGGCGGAGCTACACTACATTCACTTCGACAGCTTTGGTGAGCTCACCGCAGACGCCGAGGTGGAGCACGGCCAGAGCTGTCTCGAGGCACTGCAGGCCAGAAGCAGGGAGAGGATTCGCCCTCCGGTGATGCGGGAGAGGTTCCTGGAGCTGCTGGAGCAACGCAGCGCATGGTTCGAGGGGGTCAAGCGGTCGTGCCTCACTCACGAGGACCTCCACCAGCACAACCTCATCTTTGACCATCAGTGCGACGCCTGGCGGCTAGCGACGATCCTTGGTTTCGACAAGGCCTGGGCGGGCCACGGCGAGTCGGACCTGGCGCGGCTGGCCCTGTGGCGCGGCATGAGCCACCCGCTGCTCTGGAAAGCCTATTACGGGCTTGAAGGGCCAGAGCCGGGTTGGCGGGAGCGCCGACCTGTGTACCAGCTCCTGTGGTGCCTGGAGTATGCGCGGAACACCACGGCGCATCTGGCCGATACGCGGCGGTTGTGCGAACAGCTGGGAGTGAAGTTTGAGCGATTCGAGTAGCCCTGCTGGCCATCGCGGGCCAGGTAAATGGCGGACATTATTCGGGGCGGCGTGAGGGAGCTAAATGGATCATCGCGAGGTGGGCCGCTACTGGAACGAGAACGCCGAGGTGTGGACCAGGCTGTCGCGGCAGGGGTACGATACCTATCGTGATCACCTGAACACGCCGGCGTTCCTGGCCATGCTGCCGGACGTGCGGGGCAAGAACGGGCTGGACATTGGCTGCGGCGAGGGCGACAACACCCGCCAGCTCGCCCGGCGCGGCGCGCGGATGACCGCCATCGACATCGCCGAGGTGTTCATCGGGCACGCCTGGGCCGAGGAGGAGCGGGAGCCGCTGGGCATCGAGTATCAGGTAGCCAGCGCCGTGGCGCTGCCATTTGGCGACGCGTCGTTCGATTTCTGCACCGGGTTCATGAGTTTCATGGACATCCCCGAGACCGAGCTGGTGGTGCGCGAGGCCTACCGGGTGCTCAAGCCGGGCGGATTCCTGCAGTTTTCGATCACTCACCCCTGCTTCAACACGCCCGGGAGGCGCAACCTGCGCGATGAAAACGGGCGGACCTATGCCTTTGAGATTGGCGATTACTTTGGCACGGAGGACGCGGTTATTCAGGAGTGGACCTTTAGCGCCGCGCCGAAGGATATCCGTGACAGCGTGCGCCCCTTCCGGGTTCCGGCGTTCAACCGCACGCTCAGCCAGTGGTTCAACCTGCTGCTGGGCACGGGGTTCGTGCTGGAGCAGGTGGAAGAACCCCGACCGAGCGACGAGGTGGTGGCGCAGCATCCCAACCTGCAGGACGCGCAGGTGGTGCCGTACTTTCTATTGCTGCGGGTGAGCAAGCCGGCTTGGCCGCAAACGGTCGGGGGTGGCATTGACAGCGGCGGCGCCGTGCGTATGATGAGCGGCAGACGACTGTGGCACAGGAGGCAGCGTCGCTCCGCCATCGCAGCCCAGAGCCTCCGGGAGGGTGTGCGATGCGGGCCGAGTCTCTGGAAATCCTCAGACAGTATGCGTTCTTGACCAGTCTGCTGGCCGGCTTTGCGCTCACGGCGGCCAGCGAGTTGGTTGGGTTGGGCACGAGGGCCAGGCTGGCCACCGTTGCCATCGCTCTGTTCCTGCTTTCCCCTCTGCTGTCAGTGGTATACACCTGCCTGTCGGTGATGGTGCTGGCCAGGCTGCTCGCGCCGCCCGGCTACCTCTCTGCGAGCGAAGAGTGGGTGACGCACCTGCTGGGGGGGATCGGCGTCCTGCCCTTTGCGGGCGTGATGCTGTTCCTGACGGGGATTGGCCTCGTGGGGTGGCTGAGGTCGCGGGCGCTGAGGGCGTTCTCCACGCTGACGGCTGGCCGGTCGCTGTATCTGCTGGTCTATCTGATGTGGACCAGCGGCATGTGAGTGAGTCGCTGTGGGGGCCAAAGAACCGATTACGGGGAGTACGGTGAAAGAAATCCAAGTTAGAGAACAGACAGACAGGCTGCCCCTGAGGGGCGAGAGTGAAGCGTTCCAGACGCTGGGCGAGCTGCGGGAGCTGATGTCGCAATGGACCGCCAGCGGTGATGCCGACCGCTTGTGGAAGGCGGTGCGAGAGCCGGGGCAGATGCCGCTCCTCTTTGGCGACACAGTGGCGGTGTTCTTCTACCGCGGGACGGCCACGAGCGTCGAGGCGCGGGGTGACTTTGAGCTACGCTACCGCCGTCTGGGGCGTACGGACGTGTGGTGGGCGCAGGGCGAATTTGAGCCGGACGCGCGGGTAGAGTACCGGCAGCGGCTGGGGGCCCGGCGCTGGCAGCTCGACCCGCTCAATCCGCTGGTGGAAACGGGCGGCATGGGCTCGGAATCGGTGGTGATGATGCCGGGCTATGTACCTCCGCCCTGGACCCAGTTGCCCCGGCCGGCGGTCAGAGGGCGCCTGGGCAGGAACATCACGCTGGCCAGTCAAAGCCTGGGCTATGACGTGAACGTGCGCATTTACCGCCCGCACGGCTACGAGATGCTGCACGCTCTGCCGAGCATCTATGTGGTCGACGGGCAGGAGTATGCCGACCCGCAGATGGGGGCGATGGTCCAGGCACTGGACTATCTCATCGCCGGGGGGCGCGTCGAGCCGGTGATTGCCGTGTTCATCGATGCGCGCGACCCGCACACGGGCAGGAACCGGCGCGAGGAGGAGTTTCGGCGGCGGCGGCTGGACGACAACCCCCTGGGCGAGTTCATCGCCGAGGAGCTGGTGCCGCTGGTGGACAAAAAGTGGCGGGCGAAAGCGTCGGCCGGGTCGCGGGCGCTGGCCGGGTTCTCGTTTGGCGGGATGTTCGCCGCCCATATGGGGCTGGCTTATCCTGATGTGTTCGGCAAGGTAGCGATTCAATCGCCCTACATCGTTCGGCGCTGGGTGCTGGACACGTACCGGCTGGCCGAGCGTCGGCCGTTGGAGATCTTCCTGAGCCACGGCACCTACGACGAGGGTGCGTCGTCGCTGCGGCTGAGGGAGATCCTGGTGGCGCGCGGATACCGGGTGCGCTATGTGGAGCGTCACGAGGGGCACTCGTTTGGCATGGTGCGCAGCCAACTGGGTGACCTGCTGACCTGCTTTTTCGGAAGGGGTTGAACTGCAGAGCCAAGCAGCAGTGGAAAGATGAAAGAAAAACAGAGGAGGGCCTAGGCCCTCCTCTGTCTTCATGGCGAGTCTTGCTCGCGCGCGCCCGCAAGACCGGGACGGTGCGCGTTCAGCGCCGGCTCACGGAGCAACGCCGCGCTGGCGGTAGACCTTTTGGATGCGTGACAGGGCCACGATGTAGCACGCGGTGCGCCAGTCGGTCGAGTAGGCCTTGGCGGCATCGCGGACGGCCTGGTAGCCGGCGGTCATCCGCTTGAGCAGCTTGCTGTCGACCTCTTCCAGGTCCCAGTACTCGCTCTGCTTGTTCTGCAACCACTCAAAGTAGCTCACCGCCACGCCGCCGGCGTTGGTCAGCACGTCGGGCAGGAGCGGGATGCCCTTTTCGCAGAGGTAGGCGTGGCCTTCACCGTCGGTGGGGCCGTTGGCGGCTTCGGCCACGAGTTTGACGTTCAGGAGCGGCGCGGTCTCGGCAGTGATCTGGTTCTCCATTGCCGCGGGGATAAAGATGTCCGCTTTGGTGCTGAGATAGGTCCGGAACTCAATAGGGTTGAGTCCCGGGAAGCCGTTGACCAGGCCGCCGTGAGTCCTGGTGAAGTCGGTCAGCCCGTCGGGGTCGATGCCGTTGGGGTTGTTGAAGCAGCCCGAGATGTCGGCCACGGCCACGAGGCGGGCGCCGGCGGCTTTCATCAGGCGGGCCGTCCAGGAGCCGACGTTGCCAAAGCCCTGCACAAAGTAGGTGGCGCCGCGGAGGTCCAGGCCGTTGTCGCGCGCCCACTGCTGGATGACGAACAGCACGCCCTGGCCGGTGGCCTTGTCGCGGCCGACGCTGCCGCCGCACTCGATGGGCTTGCCCGTCACCACGTGGATGTTGCGGTTGCGTTCCTGTGGCGGGCGAGTAGTGAGGTAGGTGTCGAGCAGCCAGGCCATAATCTGGGCGTTGGTGTTGACATCCGGCGCGGGAATGTCGTACTCGGGGCCGATGTTCTCGCCCAGGGCCAGCGTGAAGCGGCGCGTGATGCGCTCAAGCTCGGCGGCGGAATAGCGGGTCGGGTCGAGCTGAATGCCGCCCTTGGCGCCGCCAAAGGGGATACCCAGGATGGCCGTTTTCCAGGTCATCCACGTGGCCAGAGAGCGCACCTCGTCGAGGCCGACAGCGGGGTGGAAGCGCAGCCCGCCCTTGTAGGGTCCCAGGGCGTTGTTGTGCTGCACGCGGTAGCCAGTGAACAGCTCCACGTGACCGTTGTCCATACGAGCAGGAAAGTTGACGATGATCTCGCTGGCCGGCTTGGACAGGATCGTGCGCACGTCCGGATCAAGGGACATCAGGTCCGCGGCCTTGTTGTACTGACGCGTTACGTTCTCATAGGTACTGACTTTGGTGCTCACCTTGCATTGCCTCCTCGCAACCTGTTGTTGCGGGCCGCTTTCGGGCCCGCTCGTGCACACAAAAAGGCAGCGGTCCCAGCCCTGATGTGGCCGCTGCCTGTGGTGACGCAGGGAAAGATGGGGGCCACGCTGCCACGTCCCGGGCGTTGTGCGCTACTCTTTGCCTTGTGTGGACGGCCCCAGTTTAGTCCAAGAACGCCCGGGCGTCAAACACAGTGAATCGGGCGCGCTACTGGCGCCCGATCTCGTCCAGCACGGTATTGAGATAGGAAAGGTCGGCCACGTCCTCTGGCTTGATTCCTGCGGGCACAAGCTGGCCGTCGATGAGCATGCTCAGGGTGTACCGGACGTTCTGTTCGGTCAGGCCGCCGTTGGGCGACCACATATGGATCTTGAGGTAGGCGTCGGCCCAGTCGCGCGCTCGGGCTGGTTCAATGGAGAGGTACTTGACGATATTGTCGGCCAGGAGCTGCGGGTCGGCAATGACGGCGCGCTGGGCCTCGAGCAGGGCGCGCAGGTAGTCGTGCACGATGGTCACGTTCTCTTTGGCCCAGTCGCGGCGCACGGTGACGGGCAGGATGATGGTGTCGGGGAACTCGGCCGCATAGTCAACCAGCACGTGGAACTTGCCGGGCTGCTGCTTTTGCAGGTCCACCCACTCCTGCAGGTCCAGGTAGGCGGCGACGAGCTGACCGCCGGCGAGGCCGGCGACGCGGTTGGGGGATTCGGGAATGAGGACCA
>Ga0116184_10004502_pt1 | contig 10982 bp, 9 predicted proteins | sample AD_JPNNA5_MetaG_FD_89886 | JGI IMG/M metagenome (GOLD analysis project Ga0116184, IMG submission 89886) | Active sludge microbial communities of municipal wastewater-treating anaerobic digesters from Japan - AD_JPNNA5_MetaG | ecosystem: Engineered > Bioreactor > Anaerobic > Digestate | place...
AGGTTATATGCTTTTATTCCTATATCAGTCAGGTACTTGGTATCAATACCGCAACTGGTAGTACTGGCACCCAATGCCAATAAATCAAAATCGGCATTATTGAACTTTAGTGACTCGATTCTTTTCTTGCAATCCCAGTCTGTAAGAATTAGAAGACCCAGGTAAATAGAATTGATCAGGATAAAATTCAACGCAAGAAATAATGAAAAAACAATTGTCTTAAATGCAAATCTTCTCATACCTAAAACCTGAAATATACAAATTCAGCCTTGCCCTCTGCGGCTGAAAAAAATATAATAACAACCACTAAAAAATATATTACCCACCTGAAGAACTTATGTTTTCTGTCGAATCCGTTCCAGAAACTCATGATAGCACCATCAACCTTCCTGAAATCATTTTGAACTATCTCAAGAATCATAAAAATGAGTCCAAACCCCAGACTCATAACAAGAGCAAGAACCTGTCCGGGATTCAGGGGGGAAAAAGTCCTGCCTGATTCAAATAAGCTGGAAAAGAAAACAGAAACTGAAGACATATCCGGAGAAAAGAAAAAGACCAACGATATGCCATAGAATAAGTAAGTAAGGATCCTGCCTGACCAGATGTTCAAAAGGCCAGGCACATTATTTCCAATCTTTGTTCTCCAGGCCTTGGTGAAAAACTCATAGGTAAGTACAATTGCCTGCAAAACGCCAAGGAACATGAAGTTCCAGCCAGCACCGTGCCAGATTCCAAATAGTGTCCATGTAATGAACATCGCAAAAATAGAAGCATTGATACCCCATTTCCTGTATTTGAAGCTTAACTGCCTGAATACATAATCATTAAACCATGAAGATAAAGACATGTGAAATCTTTTCCAGAATGTTGTGACATTCTGCGACAGAAAAGGTTTATTAAAATTGGGGAGTATTTCAATACCGAATGTTTTTGCCAATCCAATCGCCATATCAGTATATCCTGAAAAATCAAAATAGAGGTATAACGGCTGAAGGAGAAGCACAATCCATAATGTGGAAGTATCTGCTTTATCTAAATTTGCATATGTCGAATTAATTAATAGTGCCATCTGATCCGCAATTGCTGCTTTTTTAAAAAGGCCGAAAGCAGCAATTTTCAAGCCGTCAACCACATTATCCTCTACAAATTCAATTTTTGACCTGAGTTGTGGCAGAAAATGGTTTGAACGTTCAATAGGGCCTGATAAGAACTTTGGATAAAAAATTATGTATAAAAGAAACGGGATGAACTGTTTCTCAGGCTTTTCCCAACCCATTTTAAGATTGATCAGGTATCCCATTCCCTGGAGGGTAAAATAAGAAATGCCGATCGGTAAAAATATCCTGTAAAGATTTGCGACATGAACATTGCAATTGCATAGGTGGAAGAGGGGATCTATCGTAAAAGAAGCATACCGCAGAACTATAAGCTGGGTTAAATTGAATATAATTCCAAAAGTAAATAAAGCCTTTTTATGCTTCAACCCCGGTAGATATAGCCCGATAAAATAATTTACCAGGGCATATATTATTATGTATATCAGCAGTATATAGCTATAGGAGGCAATAAACCCGCAACTTAAGATAGCCAGAAATCCTGCCCTGTATTTATGATCTAACAGATAGTAAATAAATATTGAAACTACTGACAGAATAGCAAATTTTAAAGACACTATCTCCATACAAATCAGTTTTTACAGGCTTTCCAGATAACCATACGGAATTAATCAATGAATATTATAAACCAGTAATAGTATCCTCATGAATCAACAGAAGTTCAGCATCAGGCATTTCTTTTTGATTCAAGACGGAAATTGCCAGGAAATCATCGCCCTGGCTGCGCTGAAAGCGCAATTTTGCAAAATTGAAACGGAACCCGTGCTTTTTATAATCCCATGTTCCGCATTGATATTCAGTGATCTTCCCGTCATTATGCAGGAAATATAACCTGGTAAATTCATCCCTTTCATTCTGAAAACCTTCCCGGTCCGTGCTCATTACGACAATATCATTTCGAAGTCTGGTTCCGAAAAAAATTGCTCCTTCGGTTTTTTGTAGTACCGTTAGCTTTTCTGAATTTTTATCCCAGCGATATATTCCGGCCAGATCCCTGCTTCCTGTATCTGTTCCCCAGAATAATGCATCCTCAGAAAAAACCAGCTGACAAGATCTCCATACCTGGCTGCCGCTCCCTATAGGAATTAAATTCTCACATTTATCATCCAACCATCCAATCATAGCCTCATTATCCTCATCTCCGGCACATAACCAGAATCTTCCAGTGAATGGGTCTATTTGAACTGAATGAATGTGACGAATCGACCCTGAAGGAAATTCATATAACTTGCTCCATGAAAGGCTTTCTTTGGTAAATCTGAATACTCTGACGATGTCTCTTTTCTTATTGTTAAAATATTCTCCGAACAAAAATTCATTTTCATTAATCCATGTAAGACCTGTGCTCATTATTCCACGCCCCTTATTCAGGCCAAAATTCTCCAGCTTCATTGTCATCTGAAATCTTTGGCCGATCCCACTGCTGAACCACATCATTCCGCATGAAAATGCACAGATATTGCCACTCTTATTAACAGACATTTCAACACATTCTGACCTTAACGTAATTTTACGGACTAACTTGAAATTATTCAGCCAGTAAACATTCAACCCGCAAGGAATACGACCGGCCCTCAAGAATTTATTATCACCCTTTTTGAGGAAATAAATAAGCAATCCTCTGGTTGCCCATAAGTTCCCGGAATTATCGTATTCCTGAACAATCAGGTCTTTTGCATTCAGGCATTCAAGACCAAACTTCTCTGCCTGTTTAAGAGTAATCGTGCGTGGCCCATAATAATCCAGAACCAGGTATATTGCTATTGCAATAATTGAAGATGTAAGAATCAACAGGAAAAAATTCATATTTTAAATTATATCTGAAATTGCTAACTGACAACAGAATAAAGCCTTAAAAACCCGGAAGGTAAAATCAAGGCACAACTCTATAATTATAACTTTCTGAAAATGGTCCTTAGAATGATCAAGAAATCGCCGAAGAAAGTCCTGGTTCGGTAATATTGAAGATTTATTCTGACTTTATCCGGCCAGATAACCTCATTGGTGTACTTCAGAGGATCAGTTACTGAGGCCAGCATATCTTCCTCATCTGCATATTTTAATGATGCCGGACCGGTAATGCCAGGTCTAAGTTCCAGTATAAGCTTCTCATCACCGGTAAGTCTGTCAGTGAATTCCGGAACATCAGGCCGTGGACCTACCAGACTCATATCTCCTATCAGAACATTCCAAAGCTCCGGCAACTCGTCCAGTTTGTATTTTCTCAATCTCGCACCAAGCGGAGTAATACGACTTTCCCCTTTTACTGATGTTGTATTTCCATCGTGGTCAATTCTCATTGACCTGAACTTACATATTTTAAACCTCTTGCCATATCTTCCTGTCCGGATCTGACGATAGAATATCGGTCCGGACATCTCATGCTTAATCATTACCATAATTACCAATAAAAGCGGGCTTAAGACCACCAGGCCAACAAGAGAAACTAAAAAATCAAAAACTCTTTTCATATATAACTTACACGATTGTTCACGAATCGGGTCATATCTGCATTCCAGCCACAATGTCATTTCGTCCTGATAAATTCAACCAGAAGGAAGTTATTCGCCAATTCCTTTATCACAATCATCGACCTGTTGTTTGCATGTGCATTCATGACAGACAAATTATTCCTTGAGATTGTGGACAGACATCTAAAACCCATTCTCCAGGCTGTCTCATACATTATCATGTTCATACCTCTTCCTATCCCCTTTCCCCTGTAATCTTTGTCTATCAATCTACCTACAAAGCATTTTTTGTTTGCGAAGAACCTCAGAAAGAAATATCCGATAAGCTTACCTGCATCGAAGACTCCCATCATCAAAAAAGACTTCTTTCTGGCAAGCTTTTCAATATCGTATAATTCAAATCCGTGAGGGTTAAAAAATTCCAAGTCATCCGGAGATTGCGTATTTAGCAATTCATATAGAGCTTCAGCATCCGATATATGTAATTTCCTGTATATTAGTTGAGGGTCGGCATATTCGCTGATCACATTTTCTGAAATCGCGTAAAGCCTTGCACCGTAGTAATGAGAAAAGACGATCTCATTCCCAAATTCTATGAAATTCCACAGAAATCCAAGATGATGTTTTATGTAAATTAGAAATCTTTCCATTATAAATATCTGTCAAGCTCTTCTTTCATCCCTCTTTTTACAGGTAATTGCAGGAGCAATTTGCACCAGTTATGATTACCTTCAATAAGCTCCGGACCGTTTTCAGTGATCGCAATATCCCAACCGACAGATCTGTTATCAGGGTGCGACATAGCCGCCCTTTTCACATATTCAATTACTTCGCTCCAGAAGGGTATCTGGAAGTTGACAACAGATTCTTTTGTAACCGGATGGATATAGCAGTCAGTTTTACTTATGTCACTGTAAACACCGGGGCCGGTTGTTATGCCGGACAGGATGTCAACCGGAATGGCAATATTGCCGGCAGCCATATTATCAACCGGCGAATTGACTGACACCCTGAGCCTTGCGCCTATAATCTCAACACCTTCTGATGTCACCTGCGTGAAAATACGCACCGTATTCAATCCGGAGGGCGATAACTGCATCAGAGAATGGTGCTGTATAACATACGCTTCTATAAGATCATATCTTCTGTCCTTTGATAATTTCACCAGTCGTTCGGGAGTAAAGTCCAGGCAATTGACTACCTCTACTTCCTTTCCTATTTGCCCTCTGCTATATTTCAAAACCAAACGTCCTGAAGGATTAGTCAACATTTCGGACAGTATATTCCGGTCATTGGCAAAATCATCGCTGGCAATGTATCTGCGCCTGACAAATTCAGAATACTTGTCCAGAAATAGTATTTTGTTCTCCAGCACTTCACGGACACCCCGGGGATTCATCTTCAATTGAAATTCATACATGTATCCTGTACCTGCCCATTTGCGTCTCTCCACCGGGTCTTTTTCGTAAAATCTGAAATAGAAATAATCCAGAATAGAGACATTGTATTTTAACGAGGAAACAAAGATGTCAATTAGCAGCGACCACGAATGCCTACCGGTAGATGCCCCGGCAATTCCGAGGAATCTGAAAAACTTTGCCCTGTCAAGCTCTTTCAGGTAATGAAAAAAGTATATTATGCGTTTTGCATGCATTTTACAACGTTGAATAAAAGAAAGTTATATTTTATGGGTTGGCTCAACAGCACTTTCATACGATATCAAAATGGCGCATAATAATTTTATAAGAGGTAACTACGGTATAGTGCTGTATGAAAAAATTGTATCCGTTAAGACCCATTATTTGCCTTAGTTCACCATTTCGCACCAACCTGTTCACATTTTGACAAAGAGTATTCAAATCTCCTGATTGCGACCATAATCCCAACTTGTTATCGGTAATGGTCTGTCCCAGATCTGTATTTATATCAGTTGAGGCTATAACAGGTAACTTATATTCAAGATATGATAGCAACCGGGATGGAAAATTTGGAACTGTAAACCTGCTATCCAAAAAAATCATTCCCACATCACCGGATTGCAGGAGTTTGTTGTACTCTACCTTGGGTAATTCAGAAAGTAATATTTCATTCTCCGGCTCTTCATAATCAAACCAGGATTTAAGTCTTTTATACTCAGTCCCTGACCCTATTATCACAATAAAAACTTCAGGATTGTTTTTTTGTGCGGCCAGAAAATCAATTATGAAGTTAATTCCCTGTGGTTTCCCCAGATTTCCGCCATAAATGAAAAGGGTTGTGCTCTCCGGGATGTTGTGACTTAACCGGATGCGTTTCTTCTCTTCATCTGAAATACATTCATCAAATAATTCATGACTGTTTGGGTTAATCTCCACTTTTTCTTCAGCAATTTCAGGATTATTCCTTTTTACAAAGTCCACATTTGCCTGGGACATACAACCTATGTAATCAGAGACTTCATACAGCTTCTTCTCTTGTCTGCGCAGATATTTGTGGAATAGTCCTCCCCTCCTGATCATTCCAAGATCAACCGCATTTTGCGGGAAGATATCCTTCAATAGTAGGTATGAAACAGATTTGTTTTTCTTTTTTAACCTGTCTACAAGTCTCGTGAAAGTTATCGGAGGAGTGGAATAAAGGATCAAATCAAAACGTACCTGCGGAAAGAATCTTTTTATCGCCTTTGAATACTGGTAATTAACCAATAATGTGGCGACCCACTTCTCAAGGATATTTGTTTTCTGAAAGTTGAGAGTCCTGATTTTCAGGATTTTCACAGCTTCCCCTGCACTAAGGGTGGTATTTTGTCTGAACCGTCGTTCGATGGATGTAACTATAAAAACGTTATGACCTTCCTTGTGAAACTGCCTCATCAGATCCGGGTACACTCCACGGTCTTCAAGGGTATCAATTTTCAATATTGTGAGAAAAAGGATATTCATATGAATCTTCAGTCTGGAAGACCTGTAGAGTCACAATAAGTCAAGGAAAAAAACAGTTTGCTCAGGAACTAAATGAATACTTTAATAAAGTCTTCTGCGGCATTTCTTACTCTGGGAAAATACTCTTCATAGAAAACATCATTCAGGTTCCTTTCCGGATAATTGATTAGAAGTTCAGCCAGTTGTGAAGGATTGTGCGGATCAAAATATACACCGTCATCACCAAGTTGCTCGATATTTACCGGAAGGTTTGAGGACACAACCGGAACCTGGAGCGAGATAGCATCTTCAATCACAGTACTCCATCCTTCAAACAGTGTTGGTTGAACTACAGCCTGGGAGTGTTTCATAAGGAGTAGCTGATCAGCTCTGGGAATAATCCCGAGAAAACTAATCTGACTGTGTAATCCATGTTCATTTATAATATCATGGAGTTCCTTCAGGTAAGCAGAATGAGCCTCATCCGGGAACCTGCCTGTAAATGCGAAATTTATTTCTATACCCCTCTTTTTAAGTAATGCAATTGTCTCAAGAACAACTTTATGATTTTTATGAGGATGAAACTGATTTGAAACAATGAAATACTTCTCAGGTAATTTGTATTTTGTAATAAGATCCTCAATGTTGAGACCGTCAAGATTATCAATCACAGACGGGAAATGAAAGATGTGAATGTTGAGACCTTTTCTGATTCTGAAGAATTTTCTGAAGTCATCTTCAACTGCTTTGCTCGAAAGAATAAGATGGTCTGAATTCCTGAGTATGAATTTAATCCGTGCTGTTCGTTTGATCAGTCTGGCTTTTGTAAAGAACTGGGGATAATATTCATGTTGCAGATCCGCATACCAGGCAACAAGTTTAACCCTGGTTCGGGTTCTGACAGGATAGTTATGCATCGGGAAAAGGCCATCCAGGTCGTACTCTTCAAGAATCTTACTTATAAACAGGTTTTTTCCTGTTAACCATGATTTGACAAATCCCATTTCAACAGGAGGAAAGGGCCATTCTATTGCCTTAAAATATGGATAATCTATCTCATCAACAAATTTCTTAAGGTCAGACCTGTAAAATACCGTTACCGCCGGCTTCTTCTCATCCTCCAGAAAGTTTAACATTCGTATTACATTCAGAATGTATATGATGCCACCCATCCATCCCTGTCTGAAATTGAATATTATTCCAAGTTTTAATCTGTTGCTTTCCATAGCATATTCTTTTGCGATTATGAATACTACTTATTGTTCCAGTTTTCAATCAAATCTTTAACTCCCTCATCAATACCCCATTCAGGCAACCAGCCAGCTGTATTTTTCAACTTGGTAACATCTGCAAGGAGATGCATTCTTTCAACTTTGCGTACCCTTGTGGAGTCTGTCTTCACGTAAATTTTATCATTAAGTTGTCTTTCAAAAGCCTCAACAATTTCCATTACCGAATATTCAATACCTCTTCCAAGATTGAACGTATCGTATCTTATTCCTTCAACGTGCAATAACAGTTTTATTGCATTGGCCATTTCATAAGTATGTATAAAGTCCCGCTTTGGAGTAAGATTACCAAGGAAAATAGTCCTGTTGCCATTCTGAAGTTGCTTCTCTATTTCAGGAATTAGGTGAGGATTTGTTTCATTTGGACCGAATGCGTTGAAAAACCGGCATACTATTGTACTGACATCCGTTTCCATGTGAAAACTTTTGCACAATTCTTCTCCTGTCAGTTTAGTCAGTCCATATATATCAAGGGGATGAAGTATATGTGTCTCCCTTACCGGGATGTCAGAAATCGGATATACTGCTGCTGTTGAGGCAAATAGTACTTTCTTTATTGATTCAACTTTCTTACATGCTGCCAGAATATTCATTGTTCCCCGGATATTGATGTCTGCTGCTTCGTATGGATGCTCATTGCAGTAGGGGATAAAATGAATAGCAGCCAGATGTATCACTACCTCTGGTTCAACATCTGTTATAATCTCATCCATTTTTTGAGCATCTCTTATATCATACATAAAGAAATGATCATCAGCTACATCGATGAATTCACGATTGCCGAACGAAAGGTTATCCAGGATGTATACATCATTCCCTTCCTTCTGAAGAACTGGGGTAATTGCAGATCCGATAAATCCTGCCCCTCCGGTAATTAATATTTTCATATACCTTTAATTTTTATGTTAATACCAGCTGATACGATATATATTTATATACATGGAAAATTCCTCATTATTTTTCCCCACTGCAGACCAATTCCAGATTTAATCCGGGCATCATATTCTCATTTGTACTCGCCGACTAGTGGAAATTTCCTACCGTTCTTTCAGAACATCTCTGATTGTTGCCAGATTATAGTCAGTCTGAAATTTCCCGGAATCAATGAACGCTTTGCTGCCCAGTTCATATACAATAAGAGGATTGGCACAGATCAATTTGAGGATGTAAGCCAGGGCCGATGCGTCATTAGCTTTGAATATAAATCCATTTTTACCATTGTTAATTCTGTCAATAACAGACATCACACCGTCTGACGCAATAGTGAGTTTGCCAAATGCCATTGCATCAACCGGAGGTATACCGAATGGCTCATGGACAGATGGATGAATAAGTACATCAGTCTCCCTGATCATCTGTAAATACTTTTCATATTCTACCCAGTGTTCAAATTCTGGTGTAATATCTAAACTATTGAAGAGTATTTTGTACTTTTCATATTCAGTGCCACTTCCAATTATGGTTAACCTTAGCTTCTTCAGACAATCATTATTAAGTTCTCTAAATGCTTCATAAAGACATTGGTAGCCTTTTCTTTTTTCAAATCTGTTACTAACCAAAACTCTTATCTCTCCACCATTTTGAAGAGTTAATCGCCTGCTTTTATTTATCTCTGTCACTTCAGTTTCATTAACATCAGCAGACAGATATGGAAAATCTTTGAACTTAGCCGGGTTTACCTTGCTCCAGCTTGATATCCGGCGAATTCCTTCATGACCAGTGACGAACAAATAGTCCGCCATTCTTAACAGAGTCTTCTTAATCAGTTTCTTAACTCCTGATTCAGGATCTTCAGGAACATCGAGCCAATAAGCATATCTGATTCTGCAAAAGAAACAGGTCAGGGCCAGCAATACATGGATTTTGGTATGCCATCCTGTAATAATCACGAAGTTGCTTCCCAGTGCCTGCCTGATCAGTTTTATAAACATCCCTTTCCTGGTTCCGTAAACTTGATACTCCAGGCTGGTATTAAGTATTTTCCATGGATAAAGAGAAGTCAAATCCCTGTAATACCAAAAACTTACCTGATATCCGTTTTTAACCAATGCTTCATGCAGTTTTATCGAATGAGGCATTGGGATTGCGTTATAAAAAAGTAGCTTTTTAGTTACCACCTTAATAGTCAGTTACAAATCAATTATTCAGTCAACATGCTCCGGTACCTGGGGCCAATATTCTCAATACTGTACCTCGACCTTACTCCTATTGCTTTCTTCCTGAATGATTCACGTAAACCGGCATCTGTCATCAACAAATCCAAAGCTCCGGTAAAAGCGACCTTATCCCCTGTCTCGACAAGGATACCATTTACTCCATTTGTAATAATATCATCAGGACCGGCAATACAATTGAAACTTATGCAGGCTAGCGGAGCTGCCATGGCTTCAAGCAGCACGTTGGGAAATCCTTCTGATAACGAAGGGAATGCAAAAATTTCACTTGTTTGATAATAATGGTTTACATCTCCACGGTTACCGAGAAATTGGATCCTCTTATTACTCTTATATGTGGAAGCCAGATTTTCAAGATTTCTTCTTTCAGGGCCATCTCCAATAATTACCAGGCTCCATTCTTCATTATCAATAAGTGAAAATGATTCCAGAAGAATATTTACACCTTTACTCTTGATTAATCGACCGACATAAAGAACGATTTTCTCTCTTTTCATTTCCGAATATGAAAAAGGGCTCAAGAAATTGGGGATAATACAGATCCTGGTTTTCTTGAACTGTTCTTTCATGAATTCCGATGCATAATTTGTTTGAGCAATTATATATTCGGCCCTTTTATATAAAGGTCTCCTGATGAAAAGAGGCAGATTCAATCCTTCAATCATAGCAGTATTTGCGGGATCGCATCTTATTGCAATATTTAATGGACGGCTTTTACCGATAGCAGCCAGAACAAAAGAAGGGAATGCACTGTTAATTGTTTTGTCAGGATTGATAACATTTACCCATTTTTTCAGGTAGAAAAATACTTTTAAAAAATAAAAAAGTTTTAATGATCGTCTTTGAGGTCGTGCGAAAGGAGGCTTGATTACTCTTATAGATTCATTCAGGCTATATTGAACTGGAGATTGGTCAAGTAGAATTATACTTACATTAACTCCTTGTTCATCAAAATAATTAGCCAGGCCGGTAATAAATCTTTCAGCTCCTCCATAGTTGAGTGTATAGTTTATAAACAGAAGTGTTTTCA
>Ga0116184_10004505_pt1 | contig 10976 bp, 17 predicted proteins | sample AD_JPNNA5_MetaG_FD_89886 | JGI IMG/M metagenome (GOLD analysis project Ga0116184, IMG submission 89886) | Active sludge microbial communities of municipal wastewater-treating anaerobic digesters from Japan - AD_JPNNA5_MetaG | ecosystem: Engineered > Bioreactor > Anaerobic > Digestate | place...
AGAAGATGTAAAAATGGGGAATCCTGTTTCGGAATGTTTGGAAAGGCTTTATAGAGATGAAGTAAATCAGGATTTTTATAAATGTTATGGCCCTACAGAAAAAGATGATAATTGTAAAAAACCATTGCACCCTGGCAAGGTTGCTAATGATTTATTGGTTATTAAAGGATATAGGGGCGCTTCATCTAAAGATATGGCATCTCCAACATTATGCGGAGATATTTTAAGTATGAATTCAGCTTTTCTTGAAGAATTTTTTTGTGGATATGTTGATATATGTCATGATACAGCCTATAAGCTAGCCAAAGCAATCGAAGGAACAGATGTCCGATTCTGGATGGATTTACAAGAAAAGTATGATGAACACATGGAAAAGAACAAATGAAATACAAAATATTTGATAGAATAAATAATCGTTACGATGAGTCAAAATATATTGCAAATATGTCTACTAATAAGGATATAAAAAAATGAGTATTGAATGGGTTTTGTACTGGATTGATGTTTTAGGAAATGGAAAGACATTCTTTTCTATTGTTTTTGTTTCGCTTTTTATTGTTTTTTCGGTAATAAGTGTTGCAGCTTTCCAAGTAGAGAATGATGAAAAAATGAAGACAGGAAAAGATTCGTGGATTTTTACTGTTTTTTCTTTTTTATTATGTTTAATATTTATGATTGCTTCAACTTTTGCTATTGTGTTTATACCTTCAACAAAAACAATGTATGCAATGGTAGTCGCAAGGTATTCAAAAGACTCAGAAATACCCAGAAAGGCATTGATTGCAATTGAGTCAAAGCTTGACGAAATTATTGAAAAGGAAAAGTAATATGTTGATATGGATAACGCCTCTTGGTATGTTTATTGGGCTTATTCTTTATAAGATATTTTTCAATGGCTTTAAGGTGGAGGTTTGATGAAAATTCTAATATTTATGTTAATTTACTTAGTATGTTTCTCCGGGTTTGTTATATCTGAGATAATTTTAATAAGGAAAAAGTTTAGCTTTTTAACAGATGTAACGGAAGGAAATGTAAAAAAGATTGCTGAGACAAATGAAAATATTGTTAAAATGTTGAAGGTTCTTGAGAGAATTGATAATAGCATAAAGAACATTAACAACGTTAAGTAGGTGATAAAATGGAAGAAAAAAATAATTCAAATAATAATCTATCAATAAGAGGAATTTTAAAATTCATTAAGTTCCTTAAAGAAAGAAAAGAAAAAAATGATTCAAATAATAAATCATCAATGAGAGAACTACTTAACTCTGTAAAAGAAATGCAAGATTTGATAGATGAACATTATGAAAAATACTCTGTAGTTAAAGACAGTGCAGAAAAATGAAAATTTTTTGTAATATCTTTACATTTTATATAAATTTCGTGCTTATGCCTAGAGTCTATTCACAATACATAATGCGTCCAATAACCGCCATGGTGCAAATCCATTAAGGGTGCCATATTCCTCGGAAGCTCAGAGGTAGATCTAGTGGTTGTTACCCACTTGGTCAAAGATTCGATTCATTTCTGAGTAGCAATTTTATCAACGGGATGAATATAGTTATTAATATGTTTTTAACCCATCTATTTTACGATTGAAAAAAAGTGCCGAACAACAAAAATCTTCTATACATGGTAATGGTAAATTTTCAACAAGAATCGGCGATAGATTAAAAATGTCAGATCGTCTATATCTGTAATGAATCCGAGAATTACATTTATTACAATTAATAATTTCAGAATATATTTTTGATTCGTCTTTCCATAAAACCTCACCATTAAGAATGGTTTTTACGTCTGTTAACAGGTCTTTATTGCTCATTTAATCTATTTATATCCTCATCCGTTAGGCCGCCTTTCTTCAGGCACTCCAATATACATTTTTCTATAAAGCTTGAAACATGTATTCCCTGAGCGCTGGATACAATGTTCATTGCATTTATTAATTTAGAATTAATTGAAATATTTATTGTTTCTCTATTGCTCATTATTTTCCCCCTCAATAAATTCCAAGAACTCTTGAATTGCAATCCTAATTTTATAAATCTCCATAACTTCCATAATTTTAACATGGTTTATATTTTCGTCCAGCAAGTCGATTGCCTCGTCTAGAACTGAGCGTAATTTTAACTTATCCATTCAGTTATCCCGCATCTTTTGTGTATAAATATTTTAAATCACCTTTGAAACCTAAAAGATACGTAAGAACATATCCGTCATCAGTTTCAAAGTAAATTCTAGTTCCTGTCATCCCATCGTTTGACCATGACATTTTTTTGATTGTTTTTCCGTTTATTGGATCGTCAATCATAAGTGCATTTTCCTATTTTTCCCTGGATCTTTTGAGATACGCTATTCTTAAAAGTTTCCATGTTAATATCATTACAATTTTTACATGAAAACCATGTCATTAAACGTTAATGTAGTTTTATCATCTGTGATAGTAAATCCATTTATTCTTTTCCCTACTATGTTTTCCAAGCCATTCATTCTTTTAATTTCTTCTTTCACTTTTATTTCTCCTGATGCAATCATTTGTTTGTATCTTAGGTAATCCATGGTTAAATCTGTCATCTTTAACTCCTTTTGCTTTGTTAATTGAATATTAGATTATTGTACAAAAAGTGTCAAGAGTTATTTTAAATAAATGTACGCGCAGACGACATATGTATTAAGTATGTCTATAGAATTGTATTATGTCGACATGTTCTATCATGGTAGAACAGATAATGATAACGCCAAACAAACCTGATGCTAGTATGTACGCGTCACTAACTACGCTATTAAAGAATGGTATTATCATTCTTTAACGTCTGGGCACTGTTACAGTCGTTTCCTTAGACAGAATTGCTATTGACTACAGTGCGCGAATCAATAGCCGAATCAAATTAATGACGTTTGTTTAGCGTGATAATAGTAGCATAATTAAAACTCGTAAGAAACCCCAAGAGAATAGACAAGGCTATCCATTGGTCTTATAACAGGCGTTGTTGGCGACGCTGTTGGCTCGGCAACCATAACCATCTTACTTGTTTGAAGAAAGAACAAAGAGCCTCTTATCCCCAGGTTATTTTTAAATTTATATTCAGAAGCCAGCATAAGCCGCAAAACAACCTTTTCCTTTTTAAATCTTCTTGTGGTTCCTTTTATTGGCGGCTTTCCAAACGCCAAGCCTTCTCTAGATGCTTCTGCTCTAAGAAATCCTGCGCCAGCTCCAAACAATACTCTAAAGCTATCCCAATTTGGCTCCCTGAACGTATTTACGAACCCAAGATGAAATCCTCTGACCTTTATATATGATTTGAAGATAGCTGGGGAAAGAATTTCCGGAATAGATGGCCTTAAGCTCTGGCCTGCGACAAGGGTTACCGTCTTGTTTCTAACAGCTTCTGAAATGTATCCGGCCTCTATTGCAACGGAATCGTTATGCTTTAAGCCCACGTATAAATTAACCTGAGGGAAATGCTTTGGGAATAAATTGCGGCCGTAACCGTCTTTAAAGCGCATTCTGTTTATCTGCCCGTCGACCCCAGCGTATGGAGACACGTCAAATGAGTTACACGACATCGAAAATAAAAGAAAGGCTATCGAAGCTGATATTGTTTTAAGTAGTTTCATTATAATAATTCCTAAAAAATTGCATTATAACATTTATTATGTTAAATTCAATATAATGTTTGCAATCAAACTTCCGAGCTTTATTTATGACAAATCGTGACATACAAATTTTAATGCTTTTTGTTTTCACCCCATTAATTATGATTATTTTTATGGCTATGATTTCTGCTTGTTCTCCATCTGCAATAAGAATAAGCGAAGAAGTTATAGAAGAGGTTGTAAAAGAAGAGCTTCTGGAAAACAACAAGTGAAGCAATCTCCAGACTATAGAGACTACTTTATGTCTCCAATCAGTGGAAGATTGTCAACGTTTCATCTTCTCCCTGGCCTTTCAAATAAAAAAATATGGATTGGTAACGAATCAAATCTGGCTGTAGAAGCTAACCTTTCTGATGGAGTTTTGGTTAGCATTTCTGGCCTAATAAGCACAAGTGACTTTTATGTAAAATTCTCCGGAACATCAACAACTACTGGTAATATTGCAATATTTACAGATTCTACTGGGAAAAATATAGAAGATTCAGGAACGTCCGTACCAGATTTGACGGCATTAGTTATCCGAGCAGAAAATGCGGCAGACTCTGCTGAGGCATCCGCTATTTCAGCATCTAGCTATGCTCATGACGCAGAATTATCAGCCGCTTCCTCCGCTGCATTTGCATCAGCTGCTGAAACTTACGCAACATCTGCTGCTGGCTCTGCAACAGAGGCGGCCGGTTCTGCCGCTGCCGCAGTTCTTAGCGCTGGCGCTGCATCAAACTACGCTGGAGACGCCGCAAACTCTGCAAGCGACGCTCACGACTCTGCCGTAGCGTCTAAAGAATCAAGTGAGCTTGCGTCAATTTATGCTACATCTGCTTCCAGCTCGGCTTCATCGTCAGCCTCTAGCGCTTCAGCATCAGCTACTTCAGCTACAAACTCGTCAAACTCAGCAATAGAGGCCGCAGCATCTTTGGCAGAGCTTTTATCAGCTGGAGTAATATTAACCGGTGATATTTTTGGATCTGGCGGATTAAATTCACCAATATTGACGACTTTAAATTTAACATTAAATCAGATTCCGCTAGCAACTTCAGATATCAATGCAAATTCTCAGAAAATAACCAATTTGGCTAATGGCACAAATCCTACAGACGCGATTAATTTATCTCAGTTAACCGGGTCAGGATCTGGGACTGTTAATTCTGGCCTCGTGAACCAGCTGGCCTATTATGCAACTGCTGGAGCAACCGTTTCTGGATTAACAATCGTCAATAGCGCAGGATTAACCACAACATCTGGAGGTGTACCAACCTGGGTTGCTTATACTGGAACTGGCGCCCCTGTCTTGGCAACAAGCCCAACATTAGTTACACCATTATTAGGAACTCCTACAAGTGGAACGCTCACAAACTGTACCGGCCTTCCAATATCAGGAATTACAGGCCTGGGAACAGGCGTTGCGGCAGCATTAGGTAGCGTTGTTACTGGAACCGGAAGTATAGTTCTTGCTGGCTCTCCAACTTTGGTAACGCCAGCTATCGGCACGCCAAGCAGCGGAACGCTTACAAATTGCACAGGTCTTCCAATATCTGCTGGAACAACCGGAAATCTTCCTGTTGCAAGGCTTAATAGCGGAACTTCCGCTTCATCTTCAACATTTTGGAGGGGTGACGGAACATGGGCAACCGCTTCAAGCGGTGGCGGAACTGTAACTGCCGTTACAGGGTCCGGAAACATAGCGTCTAGCGGAGGAACAACGCCTAATATAACATTTACAGGACAGCTCCCAATATCTACAGGAATTAGTGGTCTTGGGTCTGGCGTGGCAACAATGCTTGGAAATTTTTCGTCTGCAAACATTAGGGCAGCGTGTACAGACGAAACCGGTTCTGGAAGTCTTGTTTTCAGTACAAGCCCTGATTTTTATTATCCGACTGCATATGGTGGTTTTCCACTTATGACCGCTCAGGCTACAAAATATGATGCTTTTACGTTTGCTGGAACTTCTGCAGCGCAAGATTTATTTAGAGGATTTTATAATGGGGATCTAACATATGCTGCATCAACAACAACTATTGGAACAATAATTAGAGCTAGAACATGGGTTCAGCTTAACTCATGGACAGGCGGAGGAACTCTTACCATTAGATTTGGCGCTGGGGGGTCTTATGTAAACCTTAATGTTCCAAGCTCAACTCCAACTGGAGGTTATATAATGGCAGAGTTTGACCTTAATGTTAGAGACTACCCTAATTATAGGTGCCATGGTATTTTGCAGGCGTCTGGTCAAGTGCCAGTATTTGTTGACGGAAACGGGTCTTGGAATATAAACGTTGCCAATACAGTATCTTTTCAAATACTTTTTAGTGTTTCCAGCGGAGGCAATATGGCAAGCCCGTTATCTTCAAGTATTTATAATATCTATCAGTAATTTTCAATAAAAAACAAAATTCTCTTAAAATTTGTCAATAATATTATATTATGTTAAATTATAAACTAATTAAATCTTATGATTATGGAGCTTTTTTAATGTCTAAAAAGAATACATCTGAAAAAAAAGAATTAATTCTATCCGTTTGCCCAGTAATGAAGGCATTTGAGCAGTCTAAAGCAATAAATAGCTTCCAAACAAACTTTAAGTTCTCAAATGACCTTGGCTTAGAGCTTTTAAAGGGGTCTTCTACAGATGAGCATATTGAAGTATTAAAAATAAGCATTGATGGTATTAGAAAGTTTTTAGATTTAATTGAAGAAAAGATTAAAGAAAGAGAAAAAAAGTAAAATGCAAAATCTGTCAGAATCAAGACAAAAAGCATTAGATACTGCGCAAGCATATTGGAAAAGAGCTAATCTTCACCCGTCCAAGATGCAGTGGAGTTCTGAAGCTATTGAAGCTTTTGGTTTTTATGATGGGTCTGGGCAGTGGTCTGAACAAGATTTCAAGACAGTTACAGATAGGAACCAGGTTCCGCTAACTGTTAACCTTATACAAGGTAGAATTGACGCTTTATCTGGCGTTGAGATTCAATCTAGGTTCAGAACCGCTGTGCAGGATGCCTCCGGAATAGTTGCTAATGAAAAATTAGCGCTAGCCCTAACGAATTGGCTGTATTTTATTCAGCAAGACCAAAGAATGCCGCATAAAGGCTCTTTGAAGTTTAGGGACATGATGATTTGTGGCCTTGGATGGAGTAATTTATTCCAAGAAGATGGCATGTATTATTACGATTACGTCCACCCTTATAACGTTCTTCCAGATCCAGATGACTTAACGCCTCAGTATGACAATATGAAATATGTTGGAAGAAAAAGGTGGATGGAGCCTGATGTTGTCAAGAAAACATGGCCAAAGGTTTCAGGCTATATAGATTTTACAGACCCAAATCTATCAAGCACAATATATTCACCAGAGATAACAGATAGAAATTCTAATTATACTAATATTAATAACTATTCTGGATATTCTCAAAGCAGAGTTTTAGTTTGCGAGATGCAATACAAGGTTCCGAAGACTGCTTATTCAGGAACAGACGTTAATGGGTTTTATTTCGAAACTTTTGATGAAGAAAGGGCAGAGCAACTTGCAAATTCTACTAGAGACATTGAAGAAAAAGAATCAAGCCAGATAATTAGAACATTATTTTTAGATAATTACTTATTAGAGACAGCTCCGTTAAATCCAAACATTCCGGGATTGAAAGATTTTAGCTATATACCTTGCGTTTGGAAAAGAAGGTTCAGGACAGGGGTTCCATATGGTCTTTTAGACTCCATGAAGGATATACAAAGGGATGCTAATGTTCGCCTTACCAAGGCTTTATATTTGGCAAATTCAAGCAAACTAATCGTTACAGGAAGCCTTCCTCCTGGTCAATCTATGCAAGATGTTGAATCTAGCCTTAAAAAGCCAGATGCGCTGATTCTTTTGCCACCTGACACTAAGTTTGACCTTAGAGACAATACTCCACTTTCTGATGCCCAGATAAAGATGCTAGACAAGTATGAGCTTCTTCTTAATCGAGTTACCGGTATAAACGATGACATGATGGGCATACCTACAAATGCAACAAGTGGCGTTGCTCAGCGTCAAAGGCAATTGAATAGCGTTAGAAATAACGTATTCGCATTTGATAACTTTGCCGACATGAAAGAAAGGGAGTCTAGATTCATTATTGCGCTTTTCCAAGGTGGGGATAATGAAAATATTCTTTCTCAAATTATGACAGATGAAGAAAAAGAGACAATAATCCTAAACCTTGTAAGGACGATTAAAGGCAAGAAGATTGTTTTCAATGATGTTAGAACATTGCCAATTTCTTTAGAGATAGAAGAGGTTCCAGACTATAAGAATTCTCTGGAAGAAAATAGAGAAGCGTTACAAAATCTATTATCTAACCCTAATGCCATGCTTATTATGCAGTCTCCAAGCCTGATGAGACGTTTGGGTATCAGAGATTATGAAAAGCTTTCAGAAGAGATGCAGGAAACAATGGCTAAGCAACAACAGCAACAGCAAATTTCTTCTGGAGTGCCTCAGCCATCTGCTCAAGCCCAAGAACAGCAAAATTTAGCTTACCCAGGATTGTAATGTCTGTACCAGCATCATTATTTGTTCAGCCAATCCTGCAAAGAACCCAGAATGTGAGCAGCCCTATGTTTAAGGTTCTTGATGCTCAGACTAATTTTTCTACCATTGACAGCATTCTAGTTTCAAATATTTCTAATGTTTCCATATTTGTTTCTGTTTATATTTCAACTGGCCTATTCAAGGTAGTTCCTGACGTTGAAGTTAAGCCAAATTCTATTTTACAGCTTCTTCAAGGGGCTTACTTTTCTTTAGATACCGGAGAGTATTTGCTAGCAAGTTCAGACTCTTCTCAAAATTTATTCAATATAAATGTTGAAGGTAAATATTTTCTAGAAGTTTCATAAATAGTAGGGGTAAATATGTCAGATATAGATAATGTTGAAGTCGGAAAATCTTTTAATGCTGGAATTGAGCAGCCTGAAGTTAGTTCTTTAGACGAGATTTTCAAGGAGCGAGACGCTAAAAAACCTGATTTAGATATGGATGAAAACCCAACAAAACCACCTATTAAAGAGAAGGCGGAAGCAAAAGAACCAAAGGTCATTAAGCCTGTTGATGATGCTGATGAAGAAAATGTTAAAGCTCCTGAGAAAAAGGAAACCGAAAAGAAAGTCATTGAAACTAATGACGATCAAGAAGACGAGCGCGAAGCTGAGATGGCAAAGCTTAAGAAGGCTTTGAATGATAGCCAGAAATGGGGGCATACCAATAACAAGCGCCTCAAGAGCGTCGTTAAGATTATAGATTCTCTTAAAGACCAAGGCATATTAAATGATGATGAGTTCAGCAGCTTAAGCGGATTGCTTACGTCAGATTCAGAGCCGCCAGAGCTTGAAGAGGCCAAAGCAATAAATAACCCTCTAGACCGTTTTATAAATGCCGCTAATAAGCGTCTTGGAGATTTGAGAGAAGTTTTTGACGAAGACCCACTATTTGATAAGAAGGTTGCCGCGTTTGACTTCTTTGTTAACCACGCGTCTGAGCAAGAGAAGGATGAGCTTGTAGAAGAGCTAGAGTCTTTTGACCCTAACTCATTAAAACTTGCCAAAAAAATGTTTCAGATTGGTGAAAAGTATTACGAAGAAAATTACAAAGAGCTTGATGAAGCGGGCGGCCTTAAAGAGCTTGTCACTGTAAAAAATACAGAAATAAAAAGAATGCAGCGAAAAATTGACAAACTCGAAAAAGAGCTGTCAAGATATAACGATTACGACAAACCTACTTCAAGGATAGACGAATTAGGCGATACCCCAGAAGGTGTATCAACTGATGAGCCTGGAGATGTTTTATGCTCTTTGATAAAACAAAGAGATGGTAGTAAAAAAAGGTAGAGGGTTATTAACTCGCTTGCGAGAGTCTCCCAAAGCCTTTACTTTGATTAAAGACGTATTTATTGATTAGAAAGACATCCTAACGGATATTATCTTTTAAACCCAGTAAATCCTTAGCTTTTTGATAAGACTTGAATTGTGCTTGTGCATTTTGCGCAGGTTTATTTATGTTTTTTAAGCTAAGGAGTCTTTATAATGACCGCACCGTTATATCCAGTTAACACGCCCCAAAATGGCATTAGCCAGGGCTTATTCCCTTTTAAAGTCAATGCAGAATTCTTCAAAGAATGGGTTCAGTTAACCCCTTTTTGGAATATGATGGGCACAGAAATGACCCGTCCAATCGTTCGTCACCAAATGAAACAAGGTGAAGGTTGGCAGTACCGCGTAGCTAAGCTTAACGCTTTAGATTTCACTAAACCAGTTCTTAACTTTGATCAAGTTTCTGGTGCAGGCCAATACCAAAAAGTAGATTATGATTCCGTTAACTGCCAAGCAATTAGCTTCCCAGTTCCTATTAAAGGTCGTGAATTATTAGCTCTTGGTACGCCTATCAGCCTGCCTGATTCTGTTCGCCCTCAGTTAATCGAAGTTTGTCAAAGAGCGTTCAATAAGAACCTTTTAGATGCTGCTATGTTTAACTATTTGAGCCTTACAGACCCTGCTGGCGGATATAATCCGGCTACACAAATGCCATCATTTGACAGAGCTATCATGGCTGGAGTTAACCCTTCTCGTGCAACATATAATGCGTACACAGGGGCAACGACTGCATGGAATACCATGAATACTGGTATTACTTATGCTCAAAATGGATTGTCTGCAAAACACTTGCTTAATTTAAAAGCAATGGCTGTTCGCGGTGGCAATTCAAATGGTCAGGTTCTTGTTAATGGCGATATTGAAGATTCAGTCCGCCCTGCTTTCATGAAAACTAAAGGTGGATGGCCTTTGAATGAATATATCTATCTGTGTAATACAGAAAGCTATACTCAGCTTCTTCAAGATCCTATGTACTACCAGGCCACTACGACAAGAGGCACTGTAGTTACTTCTGACCAACCAGAAGCAATTTCAGGCGCTGATTATCATGGTAAATACTCCGGTATCCACATTTATGAAGTAAAAGATTTATCTCGTTATATTTCTTTAAGCCAAAACGGTAATTATAGTATCGGTTGGGAGTTATTCATTGGTGCTGGCGCATGGTCTGCTGGTTGGCATAAAGAGCCTTGGATTGTGATGAAAGACGACGTTATCAATATGACGCAAGAATATGCATCACATGAAATCCGTGGTCAAAAAGTTCTGAAGTTCCCTGCAAAACAAGCAACAACTGTTGCAAACATTGCTAAGACTCCAGGAATTGAGCAAGGAATCATCCATTCATTCGTTAGAATCGCGTAAGGGGAAATAAAATGACAACTACCGTTAGGTATCAATATGTTGAAAATACA
>Ga0116184_10004510_pt1 | contig 10973 bp, 9 predicted proteins | sample AD_JPNNA5_MetaG_FD_89886 | JGI IMG/M metagenome (GOLD analysis project Ga0116184, IMG submission 89886) | Active sludge microbial communities of municipal wastewater-treating anaerobic digesters from Japan - AD_JPNNA5_MetaG | ecosystem: Engineered > Bioreactor > Anaerobic > Digestate | place...
GAACCCGCCGCAGGGATGAACCCCGATGAGGTCATGAATCTCAACGAATTGATCCAAAAGATCCACTCGGACTTCCAGCTCACCATCCTGGTCATCGAACATCACATGGAGTTGGTCATGGAAATCTGCCCCCACATCCTGTGCATGAACTTCGGCGCCAAGATCGCCGAAGGGGATCCGGACCACATCCAGGGACACCGAGAAGTCCTCAAGGCCTACCTGGGAGAGGACGAGGAGGAGGCATCGGCATGACGGAAAACCGCACACCCCTTCTCCAGGTCCAGAACCTTTCGGTGAACTACGGCGCCATCAAGGCCCTGCGGGGCGTCAGCCTGGACGTTTACGCCGGGGAGATTGTCTGTGTCATCGGCGCCAATGGCGCGGGGAAGTCCACCCTGATGAATGGCATCATGGGTATGGTGCCCCGGGCCTCCGGCCAGGTGGTGCTGGATAACGCCCCCCTTTCGGCGAAAAGCTTTCAGGTGGTCTCCCAGGGGGTATCCCTTTCTCCCGAAGGGCGAAAGGTCTTTGCCCCCCTATCGGTATACGAGAACTTGATGATGGGAGCCTTCCCTCGCCCCGACCGACACAAGATCGAAGAAGACCTGGAATGGGTCTTCCAGCTCTTCCCTCGGCTCAAAGAACGCCGGGATCAGTACGCAGGCACCCTCTCCGGAGGGGAGCAGCAGATGCTCGCCATCGCCCGGGCCCTCATGGCCCGCCCCCGGGTCCTCCTTCTGGACGAACCCTCGTTGGGGCTCGCCCCCATCATCATCAAAGACATCTTCAAAGAGCTTCGTCGGATCAACGAAGAGGGCGTCACCATTCTCCTGGTGGAACAAAACGCCCGCCAGGCCCTGCTCCTGTCCCATCGGGGGTACGTGCTCCAGACGGGGGAACTCCTCAAGAGCGGCCTCTCCGTCGATCTGCTGGCCGACCCCGAAGTGGAAGCGGCCTACCTCGGCGGAGGCAAGGCCAAGCACGGTTTCGCCGCCGCCAAGCACTGATTTCGGTGCCTTCGGGACCGAGGCCCCCGGGCCTCGGTCCTTTTATTTTTTACGCCTCCCCCTTTCGTCCCTCCATGTCCTGGCCATGGCGGACAAACCAGAAGGTCCCCGCCGCGCCGCATAGGGACGCCACAAAAAAGTTGAGGGCCGGGCTGACGGCCCATAGGAAGGCTCCGCCGAAGGCCGCCACAGAAACCACCAGATCCCGGATCAGATAGTACGTGCCAAACATGGCGGCCTTTTGCCCCTCGGGGGCCAGATCCATGATAAGGGCCTTGCGAGTGGGCTCCCCAAACTCCTTAAGGCCCCGCACCCCGAAGGCCAGCACCAGGGGCCAGAAGGAGCGGCTCAAAAACAGCACCACCGGAAAGACCGCGAAAAAGCAAAAAGTGGCCACCACAAAGGGTTTTTTCCCTCCCCGATCCGCCATCCACGCCACGGGCACATAGATCAACATGGCCACCGCCATCTCCACGGCGGTCAGGATCCCGAACTGGAAGGCGCTCACGGGGGAAGAGATATCCTTCATGCACCAGAGCACCACAAAGGCGTAGGGTATTTGCTCGCAAAATCGCACCAGAATGTCGGCCAAGAGAAGGTTTTTTAGCGCCGGGTCCATGAGGGATATCATCTCCCTGGGGGGGCTCCAGGAACCCTTACGGGCATCGGCGGCGTCGTCCGCTATGAGTCGTTGTTGGGCCCCCAGCGCCACGGCGGCCATAACCAGGGCTCCGCCGAAGGCCCACCGCACTCCGGCCACCTCGCCGAAGGCGTCGATGCAGAGCCCCCCCACCACGGGGCCTAGGGCCATGGGGATTCGCCGAAAGAGCGAGTGCATGGAAACCCCCATGGTGCGCTTGTTCGAGGGTAGCACCTTGGCCACCAGGCTCATGGTGGCGGGGAGTGACAGAGAGGTCCAAGAAAGAAAGAGCACCGATCCCAGGATCACCGCCTGCCACGACGGCACGAGGATCACCACCAGGAACCCCCCCATGGCCAAAAGGTTAAAGACCACGAGAGCCTTTTTCGTCCCCAGCCGGTCGGAAACGTACCCTCCGGGGAAGGAATAGAGGGCCGACAGAAGGTTGTCCAGGCCGTTCAAAAGGCCCACGGCGAGCGTACCGCCCCCCAGGGCCATCAGATAGACCGGAAGAAAGCGTTCCGCAAGCTTTTCTCCCATGCCCACGAAGATCACCATGGTAAGAAGCCCCACCATGCTGGAATTCAGCGCGAAAAAAGACCCCAGCGACCTCCACCCCAACCCCCATCACCCTCCCCGGACCCCAATTTCGCTCCCTTAAAAAAAACCTCCCCCCGAAGCCCTCGGCAACGAAGCGCCAAAGGGTTCCGGGGGGAGGTCACGCCACGGACACAGCCGTTATGATGCTCGAGGAGGCGGGGTCTATTTCCCCTTGACTGCGGCCTTTTTCAGTTCCTGGATGACGTCATCCGTGATATCCACGCCGCCGAAGAAGGCCACGTTCTTATCGAAAACGATGACGAGCTTCTTGGCCGTGGCCACCGTGCGAATAGCGGTGTCCACCTGCTTGAAGAGGGGCTCCATGAGCTTCTGCTCTTCCATGGCGGCCTCTTCGCGCTTTTTCTGGTAAATCTCAGCCTTTTTCTTGTTGTCGCTTTCGGCATCAATGGCCATCTTGGCCTCGTTCTGCTTGTTTTCCGTGACCTTCTGGATCTTTTCCTGGGTGTCTTTGAAGTTGGGGTGGTTAAAAAGCACCTTCTGAGGGTCCAACACCCCCATCTTCGAATCATCCGCCGCCAGGGCCGTGCCTGCCCCCAGCGCCACGACGAAAGCCACCGCCAGTAACATTCCCCACCAACGCTGCGTCCGCTTCATTCCCGTACCTCCTAAGCCTTCGATATGGATTCACCCGCTCAGGGAATTGTACCGTGCCAAAGGTTTTCCGTCTAGGTATAATTGCGGGAAGCCCCGCCGACTCCCTCGGATTTTCGGGAGCGGAGGCCCTTTCTTTAGAAGGGAGATGTTTTTCATGCACTGCATCGCCACATTCGACACCACCCACATGGCCCTGCGCTTTGAAAAGCTCTGCCGCGCCGACGGCGTCGGCGCCCGCATCGTCCCCGTCCCCCGGGAGCTCTCCGCCAGCTGTGGCCTCGCCTGCCGTTACCCCTGCGACCAGGAGGAGCGCGTCAAAGCCCTGGCGGCCTCGGGACACATCGACGGAGTCACCTACCATCGCCCCAAGGAAGGATGAACCCCGGAGACGGGCCCTACGGCGCCACGCTTTCCAGAATACATTGCAGGGCGTCCACCACCCGGTCCACGTCCCCATCCTCCATGGCCGGGAACATGGGCAGAGAAATCTCTCCCTCGGAGATCCGCTCCGCCTCGGGGAAGCTCCCCTTCTGGGGACCGTAGCGATCCACGTAATAGGGGTGGGACGACACGAGGGGGTAGTGGACCTGGACGCCGATTTCCCTTTCCCGGAGCCCCTCGAAAACTTGGCGCCGCAGCGCGGGCTCCACCCAGAGGGGATAGATGTGCCAGGCGTGGCCCGGATGATCCGGAGCGGGGCGGACGTGGGGCACCCCCACCAGTAACTCCCCGTACCACTGGGCCAACTGCTTCCTCCGGGCCAAAAAGAGGTCCAGCCGCTCCATCTGGCTCGTCCCCAGGGCGCACTGGATGTCCGAAAGACGGTAGTTGTACCCCAGGTGCTGCATTTCGGTGTGCCAGGGCCCCGGCGCGGGGCGCAGGAACTGCTTGGGGTCTTTGACGATGCCATGGCTTCGGAAACGTCGCAGCCGATCCGCATAGTCGTCGCTTTCCGTGACCACCATCCCCCCTTCCCCCGTGGTGATATGCTTCACCGGGTGGAAGCTGAACACCGTGAGGTGGGCCCCCTCGCCGACCTTTTTTCCGTTTCTCTCGCCCCCCAGGGCGTGACACGCGTCTTCGATGACCACCGCGCCGCTTTTTTCCGCCAAGACCCGAAAGGCGGGCACGTCGGCGGGGTATCCCGCGAAGCTCACGGGAGTAAAGGCCTTGACCTGGGGCCCGGCCACCTCGGCGGCCTGGTGGGGACACAGACAATACGAGAGGGGACTCACGTCGGCAAAACGCACCTCCGCCCCGGTGTAGAGGGCGCCGTTGCTCGTGGCGGCAAAGGTGAGCGGCGAAGTGACCACTTCGTCTCCGGGGCCAATCCCGGCGGCCCAATAGGCCCCGTGCAACGCCGAAGTGCCGCTGGAAAAGGCCACGGCGTGCCGCACCCCCAGGTAGGAGGCCACCTTTTCCTCGAAGACCTCCACCATGGGGCCCTGGGAAAGCCAGTCCCCCCGCAACACCGCCACCACGGCGGCGATATCATCCTCGCCCACCCATTGGTGTCCGTAGGGCAAAAACGCCATCGTCATCCCCTCCTTATCTTTTCAATTCGCTTCCCGCCCCCCAGACCTTTCGTTCCGGGAAACACCCTGCGGGAACCCCTCTTTCCGAAGATTCTCCCCTTCGGAAGGAGTCGGGAGGACTGCTCTTCCCTCCCATGATGCGTCACCCCAGAACTCTTTTTCCCCCTAAAGGAAACATGTAGCGCGAAACGGCGCCTTCTGTCAAGGATTTTTTGCCACACCCTCATCGCCGAGAGGCCGAAGCCCCTCTCCGCAGCGTTTTTCTTCCAATACACGGCACGCCCCCAAGCCCGTCGCCCTATTCGCCACGGACCAAGAGCGTTCCCTGGAGCGCCCCCGTTTTTTTGCTCGGGGAGGGGTTTTCTCCATCGCCCGAAGAACTATCGTTCAGCGGGAATCTAGGCAAAATGCGGTTTTCTGCGGCAAAAAGCATTGACTCAGAATAACGATGGGGCGTATGCTCTCCGGAGAGGAACCGTCCGTTCGACGCGCGCCTTGCGAGAGCGAACGGCTCTTGTGGTGTGCACCCCTCGTGAGGAGCGACGGTTATGACCATCATTGAAGATCGCTGGTTGTCTGTCGAAGAAATATGCCGATATCTGGGCGTGAGCAACGATACCGTCCATCGATGGATCGACACTAACGGCATGCCGGCTCACCGCATGGGCCGTCTTTGGAAGTTCAAAAAAGACGAGGTGGACGGCGGGGCACGCCAGGGGAAGGCGGGGGAGCGATGATGACGCTGACCCCGGCCCAAAGGGAGAACGCCCAAAGGTTCGGATTCCGCTTCGGCCCCGGAGGAGGACATACCTCGCGCACCATCATGCTCGACGAGCTTGAAAGCCTCTTTTCCTCTTTTGAGCATGGCACAGCCCGCAGGCCGGAGTACCGCAAAGCCATCGTCGAGGAGAATTGCCTGGTTAAGAGATCGGTGGAAAACAGACGTTTGACTTACAAGCATCTTGTCGATCTTTTCTCGCTCAACACCGACGAGGCCCTTTTCCGCGCGCTCCTCTTCTTCTGGGAGCGCGACCCCCGGTCCCATGCGCTGTTGGCCCTGCTTTGCGCCCTTGCCCGTGATCCGCTCCTGCGACAGGCAACCCCCTTCATCCTTTCCTTCACTGAAGGTACCGTTATTTCACGGGAGATGGTGGAGGACCACATGAAGGCCCAGAACCCCCATCGGTTTAGCAGCGCCACCATCAAGTCCATGGCGCAGAACATCAACGCCTCCCTCACCAAAACCGGCCACCTGATGGGGCGGTCGCGGAAAAATCGATCCCGGGCCACCGCCACGACGGCCACCGTGGCGTATGCCCTTTTTCTCGGGTACCTGCTTGGGTACCGGGGCAAGGATCTTTTCCAGAGTGAATTTGCCAACGTTCTTGAAGGCTCCTACGAGCAACTACTCCTGTTGGCCGAAGATGCGGCGCGACGGGGGTGGATCGTGTGTCAACGTGTGGAGGAGATGCTCCATATCAAGTTTCCCGCACTCCTGACGGCGGAGGAAGGGGAGTTGCTTCGTGGGTAGAATCAAAAAATTAATCGAAGCCTACGCCACATACATGAAAATCCCCTGGAGGCAAGATGTGGCCCCTTCCCAGCGGATCATCTTCTGCATTTATGATGCCGAGGAGGAGTTACGCCTGAGAAGGCATCTCGGAGAGTTTGACCTGGCCACCCGCGCGGCGAAGCATGTCTGGCATCCCTTCGATCTCACCGATACCTTCGCCCAGTGGATGGGGAGGTCGCGCTATGTCGAGAAATACTACCAAAATCCGCAGTTTCTTGACAATATATTAAATTATTACGAAGAAGCTTTAGTGCAAAAATTCATCGACGAGGTCCAACAGATCCCCGACATGGCCAACGCCGTGGTTTCCCTCATGGGGGTCGGATCCCTTTTCGGCCTGCTCAAGGTGAAAGACGTGGTGGAGAAATGCGTGCCCCACGTGCCGGGGCGCCTGGTGGTCTTTTTCCCCGGCAGCTTCGAGGCGAAAAGCAACAACTACCGCCTCTTCGACAGTTACGACGGATGGAACTACCTGGCCGTGCCCATCACCGCAGAAAAAACTTTCTAGAAATCGGGGAGTGAAAAATGAGAAATCTTGACGTTTACCTCAAAAACCCCCTGACCCAGAAACTGGTCAACGAAGGCGTCGCCAACGTCAACGACGACCGAACCGCCTTGGCCATGCAGGTGCTTCGGTACGAACTGGAGACCTTTGTGTGCGACGGGCAGTACGAAAAAGGCCTGGCCCACGTCCTTGAAACCTATCTGAAAAACATCGACGAAGCCCAGCAACCCGCCGTATGGATCAGCGGTTTTTTCGGCTCCGGCAAATCGCATTTTGTCAAGATGCTGCGGGCCCTCTGGGAGGATACGCGCTTTGAAGACGGCGCCACCGCCCGAGGCATTGTTCGGCTGCCTCAATCCATCGGCGACCTTCTCAAGGAACTGTCCACCCAGGGAAAGCGGCACGGGGGGCTCTTTGCCCTTTCCGGCACCCTGGGTTCCCGGGCGTCGGACAAATCCGTCCGGCTCGCCCTGCTCGAAATTGTGCTGAAAGCCGCCGGGCTGCCCGGCAACTACCCCCGCGCCCACTTCGTGCTCTGGTTGCGCCAAAATGGCATAGAGGAAAAAGTGAAATCGTACGTGGAAGACCTCGGGGGCGTCCCCTGGCACGAAGAACTCGCCCATTTCTATGTGGGAGACAGGCTGCACGAGGCCCTGGCCCGTGCGAAACCCGAACTCTTTCCCACCCCCGCATCCTGCGTGCAGACGCTGACCAGCCTCTTCCCACCGGTACAGGACATCTCCAGCGAGGAGATGCGGGACACCCTGCGGCGGGCCCTCTCCCGCGACGGAAAATTTCCCCTCACCGTCATCATCCTCGACGAAGTGCAGCAATACATCGGATACGGTACCCAACAATCCCAAGAACGCTCCCTCGGCGTGCAGGAGACCGTAGAGGCCTGCTGCAAGGAAATCGGCGGCAAGCTCCTCTTCATCGGCACCGGGCAGACCGCCGTAACGGCGGAAAATCTCAAGCGGCTCGAAGGGCGCTTCACCGTCCGCATTGAGCTCTCCGACGCCGACGTGGACAGCGTGGTGCGCCAGGTTGTGCTGGCCAAGAAACCCGAGGCCAAAGCCCCCCTCGAAGAAATTGCCCAGGACCATCTGGGGGAAATCTCCCGTCATCTCCAGGGCTCCACCATCGGACACAAGGAGGCCGATGTCCCCTATTTCCCGCAGGATTACCCGATTTTGCCCGTCCGGCGGCGCTTTTGGGAGACCGCCCTGCGCGTCCTTGACCCCACGGGCACCAACAGTCAGCTGCGGAACCAACTGAGCATGGTGCACAAGGCCATCCAGAGCAACGCCGAAGCCCCCGTGGGCACCACCGTCCCTGCGGACTACCTATATTTTGATGCGGCGGAAAAGCTGCTCCAGTCCTTCATCCTTCCTCGCACAATCTACGAAAAAACCATGAAATGGCAGCGCGGCGGCGAAGAGGAACGCCTCATGGCCCGGATCTGTGGCCTCGTTTTTCTTGTTAACAAAGTGTCGGCGCTAAACAAAGAAATTGGGGTGCGAGCCACCGTGGACACCCTTGCCGATCTGCTCCTTGAAGACCTCACCCAGGGATCGGCCTCCCTGCGGGCCCGCCTCCCCGAAATACTGGAGAAATGCGAGAAGGCGGGCCACCTGATGAAGGTCAAGGACGAATACCACAACCAGACCGAAGAAAGCACCGCCTGGAACAACGAGTTTCTCCACCATCAGGGGCGCTTCCACAGCGAAACCGCCCTGATCGACGGCGAGCGGTACGCCCGGATAAAGGCGAAAACTGCGGAGATCGTTCGCAGGCTCTCCGTGATGCACGGAGCTTCCAGAGTTGCCCGGGAAGTTCGCCCGCACTTCGATGCCGGGTCCCCCAAAGATGTCGGAGCACACCTCTACATCTGCGTTCGAGAGGGCTACGACGTCGACCGCGTGCGGCGCGAAGCCTTCGAGGCGGGAAAGGATTCCCCCCTCATTTTCCTCTTCCTCCCCCAACAGGACGCCGACGAGCTGCGGAACAACCTCATCGACCTGAAGGCGGCACAGGCCACCATGGACACCAAAGGCGTGCCTGGCTCCACCGAGGGCAAGGAAGCCCGCGACGCCATGGAAACCAAGCGCTTCAACGCCGAGCGCCGCGTTGAAGAGTTGCTCGATGCCTGCTTTGCCAAGGCTCGCGTCTTTCAGGCTGGCGGCAACGAAGTCCTGGGCGACGCCCCGTCGAAGATGCTCGAAGAGGCGGCGCAGAACGCCCTGGTACGGCTCTACCCCAACTTTTGCGAGGCCGACCACCCCAAATGGCACAAGGTGTTTGAAAGAGCCCGGGAAGGTGCCCTGGACGCCCTAAAGGCCGTGGAGTATGACGGCAAATCCGAAAGCCACTCCGTCTGTCGCGCCCTGCTGAACGCCATGGTGGGCGGCAAAAAGGGTGCGGAAATCCGAAGCGCCTTCGAGGCCCCGCCATACGGGTGGCCCCGGGACGCCATCGACGGGGGGCTGGCCGTTCTGCTGGTCTGCGGGCTGATCCGGGGGCAGAACGAGCAGGGCAAGGCCGTGGAAGGGCACGCCCTTGACCGCAGCGCCATGGGAAAAACCCTCTTCCGCGTGGAGTCCGCCACCGTGTCCGCGCTGCAGCGTACCCAGATCCGCAGCTTGTTGCAGCAAGCCGACATCTCGGTGCGCGAAGACGAATTGCATCAGGGCGTGGAGCAATATCTGGAAAAAATGCAAAATCTTGCCGCCGCCGCTGGCGGAGAACGCCCCAAGCCCGCACTTCCTCCCACCACCCTGCTGGACGAAATCCGCCAAAGCGCAGGAAACGAGCAGTTGCTGGCCCTGTACAACGGACGCGATGAGCTGGAAAAGAACCGGCGGGAGTGGCAAGAGACGAAAAAGCGCATCGAAGCGCGATGGCCCGCATGGAAAACCTTGCTGCGCCTTGCGGCGCACGGGGACGGCCTCCCCGACGCCGAGGTGTTTTTGGCGCGCATCCGCACGCTGGAAGAACAGCGCCTCCTCCTGGACGATCCCGACCCCGTGGCGCCCCTGGAGGCCAGCTTGTCGGATCTGCTGCGCGGGCAGCTCAACACCCTCGCCCAGGACTATCAAGAGGCCCACAGGGCCGGAGTAAAACAGCTCGAGCAGGACCGCAGCTGGCAGCAACTGGAGCGGGAGCAACGCCACGAAATCCTGAAGAAACACCTGCTGACCAAAAGCGACGAACCCCCCATCCAGGTGGAAACCACCGCCCACATCCTCGCCACCCTCGACACCACATCGCAGGGGAACATGCGCGACCGCATCGCGGCGCTTCCCGGCCGCTTCCAGCAGGCCCTGCGCGACGCGGCCCACCTGCTGGAGCCCAAAACGCAGATTGTGCCCATGAGGGGCGGCCCCTTCCAGAACGAAGCGGAGATCGACGCCTGGCTTCAGGACGTGAGAAAACAGTTGCGGGAAGCCCTGAGCCGGGGCCCCGTTCTGATACAGTAAGGCGAGGTAGAAGACATGGAATCACTGGATCGAGCCCTCCGAAGCCAACTGGAAAACGCCGTCAGAAAGGCCCGCGACCTGTCGGAAAGCGCCGTCCGTGCCGCCCTGAACCTGCTGGGGGTGGCCGAGACCCGGCCCCCCTCCCACCTGAGAGAGAGCGACAAAGCCCTGCGCCTGCGTCTGCGCGCCCACGGACGCCAGTTGGGCGACGGTCTCAACGGCGGCAAGGAGCAGAGCATGGAGCACCTGGTGGAGGAAGGGGCCTACGAACACTGGCACCGCATGCTCTTCGCCCGTTTTCTGGCGGAGAATAACCTCCTCATGTACACCCCCCGGGGGGAAGAGCGCCCCGTGGACATCTCTCTGGCCACCTGTCAGGCCCTGATCGACGAAAAAGAAGAAGCGGCGAGCAGCAAATGGGAGCTGGCCTCCCGCCTGGCGGCCCGCATGTTGCCGCAAATCTTCCGGCCCGACTCCCCGATCTTTGCCCTGTCCCTGCTGCCCGAGCATCAACGGGCCCTCGAAGAGCTCGCCGAAGGCCTTCCCCCCCAAATTTTCGTGGCTTCCGACGCGCTGGGGTGGGTCTATCAGTTCTGGCAGTCCAAAAAGAAAGACGAGGTCAACGAGGCGGGGATAAAGATCGGCGCCCGGGAGCTTCCCGCCGTCACCCAGCTCTTCACCGAGCCCTATATGGTTAGCTTTCTCCTCGACAATTCCCTGGGGGCCTGGTGGGCCGCCCGGCGCCTGAGCGACGACGACCGACGCCATGCCGCCGACGAAGAAGAGCTGCGCCGCAAGGCCGCCCTTCCCGGCGTGCCCCTCTCCTTTCTGCGCTTTGTGCCCTCCGACGAGGGGGTTTGGGGGCCCGCAGCGGGGACCTTCGGCGACTGGCCCGAAGATCTTGCCGAGCTGAAAACGCTGGATCCCTGCTGCGGCTCGGGACACTTTCTGGTGGCCGCCCTGCTGATGCTGACCCCTCTGCGCATGCACCGGGAGAACCTCTCCCCCCGCGAGGCCGTGGA
>Ga0116184_10004518_pt1 | contig 10953 bp, 9 predicted proteins | sample AD_JPNNA5_MetaG_FD_89886 | JGI IMG/M metagenome (GOLD analysis project Ga0116184, IMG submission 89886) | Active sludge microbial communities of municipal wastewater-treating anaerobic digesters from Japan - AD_JPNNA5_MetaG | ecosystem: Engineered > Bioreactor > Anaerobic > Digestate | place...
AATTCGCTCCGCTCAGTCCGCATTATTCTCATCCCTGTCCAATAATGAAAAAACCGCCCATACCTAAAGGCATGACCGGTTTTTCCATGGCTGCGCAGAGTGGACGATGTTCGAAACTTTTATATGGAAAATAATGTTGATGTGCCGATATATGACCCAGCAGAAGTTATAGTTTGATCTAACTTATTAATTGATTATGGAAATTTATTTAGTGGGGCTTTTCTTTGGCATCTCTGCTTCGTATTTCTTTGTTATTTCGACACTCTCGATCCAGTTAGTAACTAAATGAATCAGCTCTTTTAGATGAGAGATATCCTTATCTTCCCATTTCCTCTGGTAGTGTGTCTCGTCGTGGCGCAACCATTGGGCACGTTCAGAGCAAGTTCTTACCCTAGGATCATCTATTTATTTTATACATTCTCCCAGCCACATATTTTTGATCTGGTCCCTTTTCTCGGGTTTTTGTCTGATGAGAGTCTTTTATTAGATACTCTAGGGACTTTCCATATCCAGTACCACAGATGTGTTCGAGGCCTAAATCTTCTGCAATTTTTGCTTGATTGTATGTGATTACAAATTCTGTTGATACCCCATCTATTAGTTCAGAGAATTCTTCTGTTTTCCAATAATGGAGAGCACGACACACTCTTAGAAAAAAACATTCTTCCCATCCTGTCTACTTTTTCGTAATGTGCGATGAAGTATCTTTTACAGTCATTGTTAGAGCATTGGAATATAGCCTCAACAATCTCATCATGATCCTAAGCTCTACCTAATGAATGTGCGACTATAAAGTCTGGTGTCATACCTCTATTACACCAAGCACATATATCAGGGAACTCATTAACCTCAACTACACATCTGTCTCCCCCTGAAAGTTTTATTTGTTGTGAGTGTGTATCTCTTGCCATAAATCAATATATTTTCATTCAACTACCTACTAACTTATAAATACATTTTACTTCTAGTAGTAGAGATATGGTATAAAAAACAGTCCTGATGTTGTGGGGTGTCACCAGGTGGGTTTTTTGGTAAAAAACGATAAAACTACTTTATTCGTTCCGCTATCAAAATTGATTATAGGCACTATTTGGCTTCATGGAGCCATATTATTAACTACTTAATGATTTATTGAAAGATTATTTAATAACTCTCTTGAAAAACTATAAATCTAAATCGTAATAGCTTTTTGCGGTATTCATCCAGCTACAGAACGGACAATTAGGACTTGATTCTGGAATATCGCCCTCTATGAAAGAAATGGCTCTATTTATCCTGCCTTCTACTTCTTCTGGTTTTGCTTCTACTTTATGTATTTTAACTACCATAGGAAATCCCTCATGAACAGCGTCGCTCATGTCGGGGTAGAAGAATATCAGATATCCGTATCCAGAGGTGTTTAATTTGTTTTTCTGTAGTAAAAAAACATATTCGTCTATTTGATGCTGATAAGCACCTAATATATCTTTCTCTCTTGGATCGGAGCTGGTTGTTTTGAAATCTATGGGTGTGTAAAGATCGCCTTTTTCTACAAGACACTCATCTAATTTTCCATAAAATCCGTATTTATTATTGTGTTGATAAAAATATGTTTCTTGGAACGGGTTTTGTAGCTTACCTGATAATTCTGAACTGATAAGAGGAGGCAACGCATCCTGATTACGATATTGGTTGAAATAATGTTTTAATACTTTATCAAACCGACTTGCGAGTCGTGATTGTATACCCTCGGGCTGTTTGATTTTTTTATTTATAGCCAACCAAAAACACCTCGGACATCTTTCAAGAAGTTCTATATTTGTATGTGATAGCCATATTCTACCGTCTTTGCTCATACTTTCTTCACTCGGTTCCTTATAATATTTTTAACTATTTCTAAGTCACTCTCATTTAGAAGGTGAAAACGTACCTGCCCGTGGAGAGCGTGCCTATCCAATATAGATGCTGGGTCGGACAGTTTCTCTTGCAAAATATTTAGTTCTTCTTTCGTTGTGTATTGAAGTTCGCCATATACCCAGTTTTTCGCATAGTAGTAAAATAGTATGATTTCCTTACCTTGTTTCAAGTAGTGGTGAGAACCAGCGCCCTCAGTTATATTAAGGTCACCATCGGGGTATTCTTTTTTTACCCATTGCGGTATAGAGTAAACAGCACTCTTCACAAATTCACTACGAACCCTTTTCACTATTTCCTCATCAGATTCTGTTGGGGTAATAGTGCGTTCTTTTCCGTTACTATCTTTTTCGATTAACTCGTACTTTATATTCTTCAGCACTTGCGAAAACCATTCCAAAGCTGCTTCCCCATCTCTTTGAAGAACGGTATTTATTTCTCTGTTATGTTTTACTGCATTTCTAAAATCCTTAAATGCAATAAAACGTTTTTCTACCTCAAATTTAGATTTGAAAACACTCTCAAAGAGAGGCCAGTTTTTCAAAATAATATTTGAATAATCCATAATATCGGAAAAACTTATAATCTCGTCTGACGAAAGATCAAACCAAGCTTTAGCAGGATTCTTTCTTAGATACTCATCTGCTTTTTGATGTAGTTTTTCCTGTATATCTCCAGGTATGGCCTTAGACAAATAATCACTCCCAACCTTTTCTGTTAGCGTGGTATCAATTAGGGTCCTAATGAGGAGTTCTATTTCATCAAGAGCCTTGTTGGTATTTGTGCCTGCTACTTGAAGTATTTTTGATCCTAGTAATCTCTCGAATTCATTGAAAATTGATCTGGATCGTGTTTTAAGAAAATCTTTGTAGTTGTTTTCTTTAATCGACTCGTCATAGGTAATAAGCTGTGCTTCTAAGGCATCTTTAAAATCGGGGTTTTCTTTCTCGTATATAGCAAAGTAATCACTTGGGGCTTTTTTAAGTATTTCTTTGTTTAACTCTGAAGGAATGAAACAGAAATTTGCAAGTGAGTATTCGCCATCTAATTTATTCTTTCGCAAAAAATGTCTTGGGAAGATGTGATGTTTTTCAGGACTGTTGAAATTGGAGCAAAGTGAGTAGTCAAGGGTAACTATGTTATTGGTTTTAAAATGTCGTGGGTGTCGGAGAGCTAACATACAGAAAAAGGCATTGCGTAGAGCTGATTTTGTACTGATTTTGCTTCTAGCTATTTTTTCTTCGTCTAGGTTAATAGGGAATGAAATCTTAACATCCTCCCCTTCAAGAAGCTTATCAAATATTAAACGCCTATCCTCTTCCATACGTGTTTCTCTTGATGAGGCGTAACGTTCGCTTAAAGCGGCTTTCCAAAACCATTCATGAACCTTTTCTGTCATTTGTTTTGTTAAAGAACGCCCAGGTGACTTGAAATATAAATACGCTAGTAGCGAGATTATGGAGGGATATGGCACAAAGTCATATATCTTTGCCCCAAGGTTATTAGTTAGAAAGTCGATGGACAGTTTTATGGAATTTGAAATTTCTTCCCAATTTTCTTTTAACTCCTCCTTAGTTAACTGAAGTTGATATGAATTTCGACAGTAACCCTTAATGGTGAGTGAGGCAGTGTGCGTAACAACCTCTGGAGGAATTTTACCAAAGCCTTTATCAACAAGAAAGTCACGCAATTGGTTGTACTTCTCTTTTAAATCAAAATCATCGCCCCAGGTACTAGCGACAACAAGATCAAAGATCGATAATCTTTTACCTCCTTGATTAATTCGCTCAAAAATTTCACTAGCTTCATCCAAATCTTTCTCACGAACGATGATGACTGAGATTGGGTACGTAGTAAATATGTTTCGACATTTTTCAAAAGTCTTTTTTCGTGCATCGCTCAGTTGATTATATATTTGAAGATGGTTATTTTCGTCAAGGATATTTCTAAGGGGTGCACAATTTTCATGTTCCCTGTATCTCACGACAAACACTTCCTTGTCAAAGTCAAAACAAATTTGAGAATAGTCCGTTCCGTTAACCTCAAGTCCTTTAATTGTGGCATAAAGAGATGTTGCTCTTTGCTGCCCATCTAGTATATATCGAATAGATGTATGTGAGTCAGGTTGTGGTAGATTTAACTCACCAATGTTCCGATAAAAAAGGTTATATTTTTTATCTGCTTCCCATATAAAGAAACTTCCAATAGGGTACTCTTTGTAAATTGAATCCAGAAGCTTTATTACTTTGGAGCGTTCCCAAACAAAATCTCTTTGAAAACGAGGTATGCGTAAATGTCCGTGTTCAATATCATATACAATATCAGAAAGTTTTAATTCACCTACTTTAATTTTTTGTAGTTGCATAACATATTAACCTTCCAAATACTCTTAATTTTAATATTAATCCTACCCTCTAATTTGTGCATCTTCTAGTCTTTTTTAAGAAAACTAAACATATAAAGCATTATATCACTGGAAACTATCTAAACTTTGTTTTGGGTATGTTTTTGGCGTTGTGGGGTGTCACCAGGTGAGTTTTTAGTATAAATTTCTTATTTGTTTCGCTATCAATATCGATTGTGGCACTATTTATCTTCATAGAGCCATTTTTATTAACCATTTAATACACATATATTATATACATTTAGTGTACGCACATACCGCACAAAACTATCAGATTGCAATATATTCTAGTATTTATAGAACGTTAGCTATTGATACTCTCGTTTATAATTGCTTATATTGAACTCCAATGATAACAAACCCAGAAAATACGAATATTACACAGTTGAGTAGTTCGCAGAACTTCTACAGGTGCATTGGCAAACTATTCTGAGTCACATTAAAAGTGGGAAGCTAAGGGCAATAAAACTTGGTAAGGTCTATAGAATACCTAAAAGAGAGTTTGAAATATTTGTTAGGGATAGCTTAGTAAACCATGTAAACCATGACAAGTAGAAACGTTATTAATAATATAAAAAAGTTGTACTCAACATACAATTCACTTTAGAAAGAACCAGCAAGAGACATATGATGATTGTGTTAAACGCATAGATAGCTTGTTAAAACTCAAAATCTCGCCCTAGAACATAAATGATAACTTTATTAGTGAAGAAGAATACTTAAAGCAAAGAAGAGAGTTGGTAGCTTAAAAAGAGATCTTATCGGCAAGTGTAAACAATACAGATATTCGTATAAACAAGTGGTTGGAACTGTCAGAAAGGACATTTACGTTTGTCTGCTACGCTCGACATTGGTTCGAAAGAGGTACTTTGAAAGATAAAACACAAATATTGGCAACATTGGGTTCGAAACTTTCTATCAAAGACAAAAAAACTTTGTATTGACGAGCAAAACCGCTCTACTTAATTGAGAAATCTAATAATGAAGTGGCTGAAATTCCCGAGGAGTTCGAAACCAAAGAAAAGATTGATTTAAGAATAGCTTCTTTAGTCCTTGCTTCGGTTAGTTTTACTTGGCTGGGGGACAGGGATTCGGTAACATGTCTTTCATCTGTAAATTCGCTCCGCTCATTAACATCTGAAAGCACGCTACCCCCGCTCCTCCGCTTCGCTCAGTCCGCATTATTCTCATCCCTGTCCAATAATGAAAAAACCGCCCATACCTAAAGGCATGACCGGTTTTTCCATGGCTGAGCATTGCCGTTGATGTTAGAACTGCTGTATACTGTTAATACCTAAACAATATGAAAAGATCCAACTATCTAATATTAAGCATTTCTTTTATTTTGTCTTTAATTTATGTGTTGATTGGTAATGTTAGTTCTGTTACTAATCCAGGGACAAGTGATTATATTGTGAGTGGACTAGGCACTTTATTTGGAGCTTTTTTAATAACCTCCATTTTTACCCTCCCGCTACAATTTACTAGTGGTTGGAGTAAAGAAAGTTACCTAAGAAAGACCTTTATAGGTATGCCAATAACTCTGATATTTGTTATCCTCACTAAGTTGATATAGTTAGTAAACTGTTATTTTACCTGTGATATTTTTATCCGCTCTAGCATTGTTTTTTCATCGTTAGACCAATTATTTTCAAATGAAATGTTCCATTTTGTTAACTTTGGTATTACATTATCGCCACTTAACAATAGTTCTAGAATATACTCACCCGGGTTTATTATATTAGGGTATACATTACCTGAGACAGGGTTGGGTTGCGTTTCAGTCTCTAATTTTAGAATAATACTGTTTTCCAAAGGTCTGACCGGACCAAGATCACAAAATCTAAAAGACTTAGGTGGGATGGTCACTTTAGTAGGGTGTGTGTGACTCCATCTGAGGTTCATAGGTAAGAATGTTTTTACAATACTCTTTTCGTTATTTTCAACTCTCCAAAGATTTGAAACTATAATTTCAGCATTTCTCGCTGTTATATCGCAAAGATTACTCACCCTTACTCTTAAATATATACATTTGCACATAAAATTACCCATGGGGTCAGTAAGATCAATTTGGTGACAGTCCGGCGGACTTAGATTTATTTCAAGTTTTAGCTTAACTCGGTCAAAGTGCCTCTTTAGATTTTCTTGAAATAGAGCAACTAATACAGCTAGAAATGTTGATACAACCATCATTATTTGAATCTTGTCACTTAAAGGAATTGGGAGGGTCATAATATATACGATGATGAGAAGTAGCAGAGATGCTAAAAATGTGAAAATATAAAATGGTTTTACTTTCATACTAAATTTCTAAACCGAATACAAAACTTTCTGAAAACCTAAGAAAGTATCTCTAATCCTATCAACACCGCCTAAAATACTCACAGCATCAGCAATAGCTTGGTATTTTAGATTTAGCAATACCGGTAGCTTTTCCTCGTCTAATTCCTCATAACCATTTTCTACATATTTAGACAATACAAATTCAAGGAACTCTTTTTGATTGGTGTCTAAACCTAAGAATGCAGTAGATTTACTTGCGTTAGCCCTCTCAAGCCTTTCTAAGGGAGTTATTTCAAAAGATACATATGAAAGAACATCAAATAAATCGCTTTTCTCCGCATTAACTAGTTTTTGTAACGATGTTAACTCGTCTACACCATAGCCGTTGTCCGCTAATTTATCAAGAAAAGCTTTTCTTGTTGTTGGAACAGACCAAATGCGTCTTAGCTCCTCCTCACTTTTGAAAAATTCAGGCAACTGTCCGTAGATGCTTTGTATAAATTCCTCTGCTGATATTGGTTTACCATCCGCACTCCAAAAGGATGTAGAAACCATATGTTGTATTTGTCTTTCTTTACCATCTTTAAGTTTAATTCTTATCATTTTTCTAGGTTCCTTAGTTTCAGTCTCCTCGGGATTTTCATAGTCAACGATAGTTGTTTCCTTTACCTTTTCAGGTTTTATGGCAGGTGGGGTATATTCATCAAGAGGCTCACCATCCCATTCCGGATCAGAAAACTTTGTAGACACATCAACAAAGTCAACTATGGTAAAGTATTCCTTGCCCTCAAAAAGCCTCGTGCCACGCCCTACAATCTGCTTAAACTCAATCATTGTGTTGATAGGTCTCATAAGTACTATGTTTCTGATATTTCTTGCATCTACGCCTGTAGAAAGCTTTTGTGAGGTTGTAAGTATTGTTGGTATTGTCTTTTCGTTGTCTTGGAATTCTCTTAGATACTGTTCTCCCCTTAGACCGTCATTAGCTGTAACACGAACACAGTAATTAGGATCGGAGCTATCTTTCATTTGATTTATTAAATCTCTAACGGCTAGTGCGTGATCTTGTGATGCACAGAAAACAATTGTTTTATCTTTCTGATCTATCTCATCTAGTAATACCCGAACTCTTTTCTTTTCCCTTTCCATGATCTCTATAATTCGGTTAAAGTCCGACTCGGTATAAACTTTACCTTGCTCAACTTCCCCCTCAATTACATCGTCATCGGATGTATAAACATAATCGTCTATCGTAGTTTTAATCCTTTTAACCTTAAATGGTGTTAAGAAACCATCCTGTATACCCTCATTAAGAGAGTAGGTATAAACCGGTTCACCAAAGTATCTGTATGTGTCAACATTATCTTTTCTCTTTGGTGTAGCTGTAAGACCGAGTTGAACAGCAGGTGAAAAATACTCCATAATTCCTCTCCAATTGCTTTCGTCATTTGCACCTCCCCTATGACATTCATCAATGATAATGAAATCAAAGAAGTCGGATGGGTAATCTCCATAATAAGGTGTATTGTCTTTTCCGCTCATAAAAGTTTGGAATATAGTAAAGAAAACACTACCGTTGGTGGGCACACTCCCTTTTTTTCTTATGTCTAAAGGACTAATACGAACTAAGGCATCCTCAGGAAATGCTGAAAACGAGTTATAAGCTTGATCAGCTAGTATGTTTCTATCTGCTAGAAATAAAATTCTCGGTTGTCTTGCACCGTCTTTTTTTAGATTCCATCTTGTTTGAAAAAGTTTCCATGCTATTTGAAATGCAATAAATGTTTTTCCTGTTCCGGTTGCAAGTGTAAGTAGTATTCTTGTCTTGTTTTCAGCAATAGCATCCATAGCATTGTTTACTGCTATTTCTTGGTAGTATCTTAAACTCTTTGTTCCATTAAGATTTTCAAATGGGACATTGTTAAATCTCTCTTTCCATTCGTTTTGATCTGAAAATGTGTAGTTCCAAAGTTCCTCAGGTGTGGGGTATCTTTCTACATACTCCTCTTTCCCGGTTGCCATACAAATTTGATATATTTTCTTTCCGTTTGTGGAGTAGGTGTAGTCAATTCCAAGCTTTTGGGCGTATATCTTTGCTTGTGTTACCCCCTCTGTGGGTGCTAAATCCTCTTGTTTTGCCTCAATAACTGCAAGTTTTTTGTTTTTATAAACTAATACATAGTCTGCAATTTCAGGTTTTGATCTATTTCCTCCAACTTGAATTCTCCCCTCTGTAAACCGGTGCTCTCTTAGTATTTTGGAATCCTCAATCTCACCCCATCCGCTCTCTTTGAGTTTTGGATCTATGTATTCTGCTCTTGTTTCTGATTCGTTTAATGGCATATTTATATTATAGCTCCCCACTAAAGGCTTTATTTAGTACTGATTTTCTAAGCTCATCAACAACAGAGACCTTTTCTTTATATATAGTTACCATTGTTCTAACTCTATCCTCTAGAAATCTTAGCTTGTCTGCTATTTCCGTTTGTGTAGAAATTGACTGTGGGTAGCTTACTGTAAAGTTGTTTTTTATTGTATCTCTTGATAATTCAATCTGTCCGCTCGCTCCCATACCGCTCTTTTCGAATGACTTCTCCAAATAAATCAGTACAAACTCAAAGAACTGATGATTGAATTTATCACTAAAAGGTCTAACTATCGTAACATGAGAATCAACAGTTGCAGGGAAAGGCAGGTCTTTTACTTGAGCTACTCTACCGAGAGTGCCCACACCCGTTGAGTTGATAAGCACATCGCCAACTCTAAGGTATTTATCTACTGACACCTTTTTAACTTTTTCGTTATGCATCCTAGCCAAAGAATAATCTATATAGTGGTTTCTTATACACCGCTGATTTATTACATGCAATCCATTTTCATTTATATATTTTGGTGAAATACCACGATTAACTAACTCACACACATTACCTAATTTTTCAATATTCCAACCCTCTCCCGGATTACTAAATACATTTTCCAAATAAGACTCAAAAAGATCTTTAGCATTTTGTAGATTCTTTTCTGCAATTTCTTTAGCCTTTTCAGCATCTTTGAAAATGTCATCAAGTTTGGATACTATGCGTTTTTGCTCTGAAAGAGAGAGTGGGTATGTTACCTTTTTTTCTTTAAGTAATCTGAAATGTCTAGCATAGCCCAAGTTCTTTATTTGCATACTTTGCATGTAATAATAAAGATACTTAGGATATAAAAATGGTTTAGCTTTTAGGATTTTTACTCCATCTGCTCCAAGTACAAAGTCAAAATCAATATATTTTAGTACCTGTGTATGATCTCCAAAAATAACAACGGGAACTTCCGTTTTATATACATCGTCATTTCTATCCCAATAGCCGTTTATAAACTCCGCCTCTTGAGATATTATTGGGTATTTTCCAATAGGTAAGAAATCTGATCTGTACACCTTTTTCGTATAAGTTACCTTATCAATACAGTCATTAAAATCTGTTTGTACCCATTCACTTTTCATTGATTCTTTCGTAAATCCTATTCAAAATTTCATTACTTTCTTTATCTAACTTTTTCATTTCATCAAGTATTTCTAACGGGTCTTTGATTTTAGGAGCGACACCTCCGTTAGGGTTTTTAACTGACAAATCAAATGTTTTAGGATCAACATCTTTGATATCAACTGTCCAAGAATTCTTTGAATTAGCTTTAGTTTTTTGCAACTCAACAAACTCATCAAGATCTTGTTCCGTTAATGCAGTTGTTTTACCCAAGTTCCTATCTAGGTTAAGTTGATAAAACCAAACCTTTTTAGTTGGAGACCCTTTTTCAAAGAACAGAACCACTGTTTTAACTCCTGCTCCTGTAAACACACCACTTGGCAGATCTAATACCGTATGTAAATTACATGTTTCTAGTAAGTGTTTCCTTAAAGAAACTGATGCGTTATCAGTATTTGAAAGAAAAGTATTTTTAATAACCATTCCCGCTTTACCCCCGGCTTTAAGTATTTTTATAAAGTGTTGCAAGAATAGATACGCCGACTCTCCCGTTCTAATAGGAAAGTTTTGTTGTATCTGTTTTTTAATTCCTGATCCAAATGGAGGATTAGTAAGTATTATGTCGTAATGCTCTTTTTCCTGTATATCGGAGATGTTTTTATTAAGAGTATCCGTGTGAATTATATTAGGTGCATCAATACCATGCAGGATCATATTCATCACCCCGATGATGTATGCTAGTGATTTAACCTCTTGCCCATAAAATGTTTTTGTTTGTAAGATTTCCCATTCCTTTGGAGATAATTTCTCCTTGTCTTTGGATAGATAATTAAATGATTCAACCAAAAATCCTGCTGAACCCACAGCCCCATCATATATAGTCTGACCTAGTTTGGGATCTACAAC
>Ga0116184_10004527_pt1 | contig 10944 bp, 7 predicted proteins | sample AD_JPNNA5_MetaG_FD_89886 | JGI IMG/M metagenome (GOLD analysis project Ga0116184, IMG submission 89886) | Active sludge microbial communities of municipal wastewater-treating anaerobic digesters from Japan - AD_JPNNA5_MetaG | ecosystem: Engineered > Bioreactor > Anaerobic > Digestate | place...
ATCGTGGGCAACAGGCTCTGGGAGAATGCGGCGGTCGTGGGCAGGCGCTTCAAGGAGGGCCTCGAGAAGATCGCCGGGGAGAACGAGGACTGCGTGAAGGAGGTGCGGGGCCTGGGCCTCATGATCGGCATCGAGTACAAGTACGAGTTCATCGGCGCGCTCATGGCCGACTGCCTGGCCAGGCAGGGCGTGTGGGCGGTGTACTCGGGCAACGCCCCCCAGGTCATGCGTTTCCAGATCCCCATCACGGCGGGCGCCGAAGAGGTGGACGAGCTTCTGCGCCGCATCAGGGCGGCGGTGAAGGTCATGCGGTGGTACCTCGTCGCGCTGCTGCCCCTGGCCAAGATCCCGCCCGTCCGGATGATCCTCGACAACATCCACGTCCAGATCATCGCCTTCAACATCGTGCGCGACATCGAGGAGCTGATCCTGCGGATCCTGCCGAAGAAGGGGGTGTGAGATGAAGAAAACCGCTGCAACAAAGAAAGCCGGGACGAGTGATATCTTCGAGCAGGCCCGGAAGGTATTCTCAGGGAGTTACGTGGACATGCTCCGGGCCAAGGGGCACGACCTCCTGGAGCAGGAGGGAAACGGCTCCTTCCTCATCGATTCCGATGGGAACAGGTACCTCGACTGCTGCACCTCAGGGGGTTCCTACAACCTGGGGAGGCGCAACGAAGTCATAGCAGGCCGGTTCATGAAGGCCGTGTACGAGACAGACCAGGGCAATTTCGTCATGCCGTCGGACTATAAGGCCCTGCTCGCCCGGAGGATCTCCGCGTTCGTGCCGGGCAGGCTCGACTGCGTCCTGTTCGGGGTGACCAGGGGCGAGTCCATGGAGGCGGCGTGCAAGCTCGCCCGGGGGTTCACGGCCAGGCCAGGGTTCGTCACCGTGGACGGCGGCCGGTACGGGGAGAGCGGCTTCGCCCTGTCCCTTTCGGACAGAGAGGGCAAGGAGCAGTTCGGCGGTCTCATCCCCGGGGTGTCGACCGTTCCCTTCGGAGACGTCGAAGCGGCCCGGAAGGCTATCACGCCGAACACGGCAGCCTTCATCTTGGAGCCGGTCCAGGCAGAGAATCACTGCCGCACGGCGGATGCCGCGTACTTCCGGCAGCTGCGAGTCCTGTGCGACGCGGCAGGGGCAAAGCTCGTCTTCGACGAGACGCAGAGCGGCTTCGGCAGGACCGGGACCAGATTCTTCTTCGAGGCATCCGGCGTGGAGCCGGACATCCTCATATTCGGCGAGGCCGTCACCTCGGGCATGTTCCCCATGACCGCCATGGTCTTCACCCCCGAGCTCAAGCGCTTCTTCGACATCCACCCCCTCATCCACCTGTGCACCTTCGGCGGCCACGACCTGGGCTGCCTGGTGGCCATGGCCGCGCTCGACGAATACGAGCGGCTGGAGCCCTGGAAGAACGCCGCCCTGCAGGGGGACGTGCTCATGAGGGGATTGACCGCCTGTGCCGCGAGACATGCGCAGACCCTCGTCTCGGTGGCAGGCAGGGGCCTGCTCATATCCCTGAAGTTCGCTTCTGAAGAACTGGCACGGGCGTTCTGCAGGGGTGCACGGCACAACAGGCTTCTGGTGGACACGGGGAAGGTGGACAGGACTGCGGTGCTCATCCGGCCGAGCCTCCTCGTCACCGATGATGAAGCAGCGGCTATCATTGACGGGGTTACCAAGACATTGGCAAGCCTCTGATCTGTTCTGGGATACTGCAGGCATGGATCCGGGGTGTTCTCCCGTATCCATGCCTGGTCCCTGCGGTATGACACCAGGAGCTCAGAGGCTTGCCGGGGGGAGATACAGGGACATGGCACGGAAGAAGGTGCAGGAGGAACGGAGGCTGCAGATCCTGAGGGCCCTGGACACCTGCCTCCAGGAGAAGTCCTTCGAGAAGACCTCCATCAAGGACATCGCCCGCGAGGCCGGGGTGAACCACGGGGTGCTGCACTACTACTTCTCCGGCAAGGAGGACATCCTCCTGAGCTACATCGACTATGTCATCGACGACTACCAGGCCCAGGCACGGGAATGGATGGGCGGCCGCGACCTGGAACACTACACCAAGAGCCAGTTCATCGACGAGGTGTTCGCCTTCGTCAACAACCGCATCACCCTGAACAAGAGCCTGTCCCGGATCTTCGTGGAGATCTGGGAGATTGCCCTGTACAACGGGGAGGTGCGCGGCAAGCTCCGGGAAGCCTACACACGGTGGGTGGAGGAGCTCGGGGCCATGATCTCCCGGCACATCGAGGACAAGACCCTTGCCCGGAACGTGAGCATCGCCATGGTGGCCTTCTGGGAGGGCATGGCCCTGTTCTCCACCGTCTTCCCGCCTGGGACCCTGGCCATGGAGGAGGTCCTGAAGGGATTCCAGCAGCGGATCGTCGATATCCTCTGAACCCCTCGCGCAGAAGGATTGATTCCGGAGCTAGTTGTCCGGGCTCCCCATGATCCGGTACACGATGCCTCCGAGCACACCACCCGCGATGGGCGCCACCCAGAAGAGCCAGAGCTGCTGTACGGCCCACCCGCCCACGAACAGGGCGACCCCGGTGCTCCGGGCCGGGTTCACCGAGGTGTTCGTGACCGGTATGCTGATGAGGTGGATGAGCGTCAGGCAGAGCCCGATGGCGATGGGTGCGAACCCCTTGGGCGCCCGCTCGTCCGTGGCGCCCATGATGACCACGAGGAACATGAAGGTCATGACAACCTCGCAGACCAGCGCGGCCAGAAGCGTGTACCCCCCGGGGGAATGCTCCCCGTACCCGTTGCTGGCAAAGCCCGCAGCCACGTCGAAGCCGGCCGAGCCTGTCGCGATGAGGTAGAGCACCAGGGCGCCCGCGATGCCGCCCAGCACCTGGGAGACCACGTAGGGCACGAGGTCCTTCACCGGGAACCTCCCGCCGGCCACGAGACCGCAGGTGATTGCCGGATTCAGGTGGCAGCCCGAGATGTGACCCACGGCGTATGCCATGGTGAGCACGGTGAGCCCGAAGGCCAGGGCAACGCCGAGGAGGCCGATTCCGACATTGGGGAAGGCAGCTGCAAGGACTGCGCTGCCGCAGCCGCCGAGGACCAGCCAGAACGTACCGAAAAATTCCGCCATGAGTCTCTTCGCCATGAGTGTGCCTCCTCGATAGGATGGAATGGGTGCGGTCCAGGGGAGAGCGGTGATCTCTGGTGCCACGATACTCCCATCACCGGCGGCTGGCAAGGTCGAGGATCTTTTCTCGTGGCGCATATGATTGTTGATTCAGTGCCGGCGGCGATTATATTTATCCATAGGCTCCATGCCTTTCCAGGCTGGTTGCAGTGAGGAGGCACCACCTTGAGGTTCGGGAAATACTACATCGCCGTCTTCCTGGCGGTTCTGGCCGTGTTCCTGTTCGCCCTTTCCGCCATCTACCAGGACGCCAAGAAGAAGGCCATCGACGATCTGATCAGGAACCAGACGGTCCATGCGCACCAGGCGGCCAGGGGCATCACGGACCATGTGGACCACATCATCGCCACCCTGGACCTCATGGGGCACATGCCCGACGTCGTGAAAGCCAGCGATGCCGGAAAGCGCTTCATGGAGGACTACTACCGCCTCCACGCCACGGAGATCAGGGGGATCACGCGGGTGGATGCACAGGGACGTATCACCTACACGGCCCCCCCCAGCCCCCAGGCCATCGGCCGCGACATATCGGACCAGGAACATGTCCGAACGGTCCTGCTCACCCACAGGGCAGTGGTCAGCGACGTCTTTACGGCAGTGCAGGGCTTCCGCACCATCGCGGTCCACGTCCCCGTGTTCCGGAATGGCGCCTTTGACGGGACCATTGCCTTCCTGCTGCCCTTTGACACCATTGCCAGGCGGCACATCGAGAACATTCACATCGGTATGAGCGGGTATGCCTGGGTCATCAGCGAGAAGGGGGTAGAGATATCCTGCCCCGTGCCCGGCCATGTGGACCGGAGCGTGTTCGACACCTGCCGGGACTTCCCAGAGATCCTCGCCATGGCGAAAGAGATGATGAAACGCAGGGAGGGTGTCACCACGTACCACTTCAACAGGATCCGCGGGAAAGAGGTGGAGCAGGTCCTCAAGCACGCAGTGTACGTGCCCATACCCCTGGCCAACACGTTCTGGTCCATCGTGGTGGCCACGCCGGAAGACGAGGTCGTGCAGTCGCTGGCCGGCCTCAGGACCAGGCTCATGGTCATCACCGCGCTTCTGATAGCCTTCTCCACGATCTTCACCTACCTCCTGGTGAGGTCCCAGGTGATCCTGGGCGAGCAGAAAAAGCGCGAGGCCGTCCTGGAGGAACTGCAGGAGAGCGAGAACAAGTACCGGACCCTCATAGAGACCACTGCCACAGGGTTCGTCATCGTTGACGAACAGGGTGTCGTCATGGACGCGAACCCCGAGTACGTGCGTCTCACCGGTCACCGGGACCTCGAAGGGATCCTCGGCAGGTCAGTGGTCGAGTGGACCGCTGCGCACGAGAAGGAGAGGAACAGGGAAGCGGTGCGGCACTGCTTCGACCAGGGATACATCAGGGGATTCGAGGTGGAATACCAGGGTCCTGAAGGGACCATCATCCCCGTGGAGGTCAATGCCACGGTGGTGGGCATGGGCGGCCGGAAGAGGATCCTGACCCTGTGCCGTGACATCACCGATCGCCGCAGGATTGAGGGCGATCTCCGCAGGAACGAGGAAACCCTCGTGAAGTCGCAGAGCATAGCCCGCATCGGCTCCTATGTGCTGGACGCCGTGCATGGGACGTGGATCTGCACGACGGTCCTGGAAGACATCTTCGGCATCTCCCCGGATTATCCGAGGGACATCCAGGGATGGGCCCGGCTCATTCATCCGGAGGAGAAGGACCAGATGCTGGATTATCTCCAGCGCCATGTTCTGCAGGGGCACAACCGGTTCGAGCGTGAGTACCGGATCATCAGGCAAAACGACCAGGAGGAGCGCTGGGTCTCGGGCTTCGGCGAGCTGGAGTTCGACAGGCAGGGGAACACCACGCGGATGATCGGCACCATCCAGGACATCACCGAGCGGAAACGGGCCGAGGAGGCCCTGCGGAAGAGCGAGTCCAGGTACCGGTTCCTCGCCGAGTCCATGAACGACGTCATCTGGACTACGGACATGAATTTCAAAGTCACCTACAACAGTCCGTCCATCGAGAGGATACTGGGGTACACTCAGGATGAGAGGAAGCTCCAGTCCCCCATGGAACGGCTCACGCCGGAATCGCTGAAAAGGGCATCGGAGATTCTGAAGGAGCACTTACGCCTGGAGGAGGAGGGAAACGCCGATCCGGACAGGACCATCACGGTGGAGCTGGAATATTATCACAAGAACGGGTCCACGGTGTGGATGGAGAACGTGGTGAGCTTCACCCGGGATGAGCGGGGCAAGATCACGGGGATTCACGGGGTAGCCAGGGACATCACGGAGCGGAAGCGGTCCGAAGAGGAGAAGAAGAGGCTGCAGGAGCAGCTCGCCCAGGCCCAGAAGATGGAGGCCATGGGCACCCTGGCAGGGGGCATTGCCCACGATTTCAACAACATCCTCATGGCCATCATCGGGTATTCCCAGCTCGCCCTGGATGACCTTTCGCGGCCGGAAAGGGCGGCCAGGGAGCTCGGAGAGGTCCTCAAGGCGGGGGAGCGTGCCAAGGACCTGGTGAGCCAGATCCTCACCTTCAGCCGTAAGGACGAAACCGCGTATGCGCCCGTGGCTATTCGGACCGTCGTGAAGGAGTCGCTCAAGATGATGCGCTCCATGATACCCTCCACCATCGAGATCCGCCAGAACCTTGAGGACTCCGGACTGATCATGTCGAATCCCACGAAGGTTCACCAGATCGTCATGAACCTGTGCACCAATGCCGCCCATGCCATGGAGGAGGCGGGAGGGGTTCTGGAGGTGGGGCTGAAGCGCGTTGACCTCGACGATGACAGGGCCCGCGACCTCGACCTGCGCCCGGGGCCGTACCTGAGGCTCAGCGTGAGCGACACGGGTCACGGCATACCCCCCGAGATCGCCAAGCGGATCTTCGAGCCCTACTTCACCACAAAGGTCACGGGCCGCGGCACGGGCCTGGGGCTGTCCGTGGTCCACGGTATCGTGAAGAGCCACCAGGGGGCAGTGGTGTGCCGGAGCACGCCAGGCACAGGTTCAACCTTCGAGGTGTATCTGCCGGAGATCGACTCCGCTCAGACGCAGGAGGAGTCACCCGGGGAACCCGACCGGCAAGGGGGGACAGAGGAGATCCTCTTTGTCGATGACGAGCCCGTCCTCGCAGAGCTGATGGAAAAGATGCTCGGCAACCTCGGGTACCGGGTGGTAACCCGGACGGGCAGTGTGGAGGCCCTGGAGCTCTTCCGCGGGGATCCTTCGCGGTTCGACCTGGTGATAACCGACATGACCATGCCCGTCATGACCGGGGACAAGCTTGCCGTGAAGCTCATGGAGATACGGCCGGACATCCCTGTCATCCTCTGCTCCGGGTTCAGCGAGTCCATCTCGGAGGAGGACGCGAGAAGGCTCGGCATCCGTCAGTTTGTCATGAAGCCCCTGGAGAGCCGCAATCTGGCAGCTGTCATCAGGAAGGTGCTTGATTCGAGGGAGGCCTGAGAGCGGGTCCCCGGATCAGGCGATCTCGTCGTCGCCCAGATAGCAGGCAGGATCCTCGGCCCAGGGGTTGCCGGTAGCCGCCTCGGCCCGGGCCCGGAAGTTGCCTGCGCACACGTCGAGCCACCGGCAGGACCGGCACCTGCCCTGCACGTGGTTCTTCTTGTCCTTGAGCCGCATGAGGAACTCGTTGCCCGTGTCGTCCCAGATCTCCGGGAAGGGTCTCTCCAGGACGTTCCCCAGCACCCTGGTCCTCCAGAACTGGTCAGGGTACACGTCGCCGTCCCAGTTGATGCACCCGATGCCCAGACCGGACGAGTTGCCCGCGTTCATCTTCAGGAGCTCAAGCACCTCGTCTGCGCGGGGACTGCCTTCCTGTTTCAGGCGCAGATACACGTACGGCCCGTCCGCGTGGTTGTCCACGGTGAGGACCTCCACGTCGCGGCCTGCGCGGATCATCTCCCTGGTGCGGTCCATGATGAGGTCGAGCGTCCGCCGGGTCTGTTCATGGGTGAGGTCCTCTTCCATGAGTTCCTTTGCCCTTCCCGTGTACACCAGGTGGTAGAAGCAGATCCGGGGGATGCCCTCTGAAGCCATGAGGTCGAAGATCTTCGGAATCTCGTCGACGTTGCGGCGGTTCATGGTGAAGCGAAGGCCCACCTTGATGCCCTCGCGCATGGCGTTGTAGATGCCGGAGAGCGCCTGGACGAAGGCGCCCTGAACACCCCGGAAGCGGTCGTTCACCTCCTGAAGGCCGTCGAGGCTCACCCCGATGTAGGACAGGCCCAGGTCGGCGAAGCGCATGGCCATGTCCTTCGTGATGAGGGTGCCGTTCGTGGAGATGACCGCGCGCATGCCCCCCTTCACCGCAGCCTCGATGAGACGGGGAAGATCCTTGCGCATGGTGGGCTCGCCGCCCGAGAAGAGCGCCACGGGGGCCCCGTAGTCGGCCAACGTGGCGATGAGCTCGAGCCCCTGCCCGGTGGTGAGCTCGGGGGCGGCCTTCCCGGCCGAGGCGTAGCAGTGCACGCACCTGAGGTTGCAGGCGCTCGTGATGTTCCACACCACCACGGGCTTCTTGTCTGCAGAGAACTGGAGCAAATGGGAGGGCAGCTCCTTGGACGAGCGGCCGTAGCGCAGGGGGTCGGACGCCTCCACGGTGCCGCAGTAGAGTTTCGATATGCCGATCATGACGCTTCTCCTGCGAGGGCCCTGATGATGCCCTCGTCCGTGTATTCGGTGGCAGTGAGAGCAGCCCTCAGGCCGTGCCTCTCGAGGGCCTGGGCAGTGACCGGACCGATGGCCACCAGCCGCTTCGCGCCGAGCCTGCCCGGATCATCCCCGAGCAGAGTGAGGGCGTGCCGCACGCCGGACGGGCTCGTGAACACTGCCGTGTCCACTTCGTCCAGGGCCTTGGCGAACGAGTCCGGGCCCGCCTCCTTCGGGAGCACGGTGTCATAGAGCAGGATCTCGTCCACCTGCGCCCCCTTCTTCCTGAGCGCCTCCACCAGCACGGGCCTTGCTCCCCTGGCCCGGGGGAGGCACACCCGCTTGCCGGTGAGGTCCCGACCCTTGAGGAGCTCCACGATGCCCTCGGCCCGGTACTCCTCGGCCATGCCGTCCGCCATGATCCCGTGCTCCCGCAGGGACTCCCTGGTCTTGGGGCCGATGCAGAGGACCTCGACGCCTGCCAGCGACCTCGCATCCTTTCGTGCTGCCGTGAGCTTCCCGAAGAACAGGGTCACCGCGTTCTGCGAGGTGAAGATGAGCAGGTCGCCGGTCTTCAGGTCCGGGAGGTCGAAGGGGAGCTCTGCGATCTCGATGAGGGGGTACACCACGGCCCGGGCGCCTTTGGACGCGAACAGGGCAGCGGTGGCATAGGCCATGTGGCCTGGCCTGGTGATGAGCACGGACATGCCGGCGAGCTCGCGGCCGGGGCCTGCGTAGAGCCGTTCGCTCAGGCTCGCCACCCTGCCCACCACGATGATGCAGGGCGAGGTGAACCCGTGCCTGCCTGCGTCATCGCCCACCGCGGCAAGGGTGGACACGATGTGGCGCTGCCGCGGCGTGGTGGCGTCCTGGACCAGGGCGCAGGGGGTCTGCGGGGCCATTCCCTCCTCCACGAGCCGCGCCGCAATGGATGCGATCCTGCCCGCGCCCATGAGGAACACGATAGTGCCTGGTTCCCTGGCCAGCACGGACCAGTCGAGGAACCCCGATTCCTTTTCCGGGTCCTCGTGGGCCGTGACAAAGGTGACGGACGCGGCCAGCCCCCGGTGGGTGGGCGGGATTCCCGCGCTCACGGGCCCGGCGATGGCGGACGTGATACCGGGTACGAACTCGAAGGGGATGCCGTGCTCGGCCAGGTGCAGGGCCTCCTCGCCGCCCCGGCCGAAGATGCAGGGGTCGCCGCCTTTGAGGCGGGCGACGGTGAGCCCCTCCCTGGCCAGGTTCACCAGGAGCTCGTTGATCTCGGGCTGCTTCATGTATTGCCTGCCGCCGCGCTTGCCCACGTAAATCTTCCGGGCGGCTGCCGGAGCGAGCTGCAGGATCTCGGGGGCCATGAGGTCGTCGTAGACCACGGCGTCGCATCCCGCAAGGATGCGCCGGGCCTTCAGCGTGATGAGCTCCGGGTCGCCCGGGCCTGCACCGATGAGATAGACCTTCATGAGGTGGTCCCCTGGTGGATCCTGTTCATGAGTTCTCGTGCCAGGAGCCGCCCCACGTCCGGGGAGGCGCCGTGCATGGTTTGCCTTGCCAGGGTCTTCCCGTCGGGGGAGCCGAGCATGCCGGAGATGGTGATGGTCTCCCCGTCAAGCACGGCCAGTGCCCCTGCGGGCAGGTTGCAGTCCTGGCCCAGGGCCGCGAGGAAGGCCCGCTCCGCCTCGGCGCAGACCCTGGTGGGCCCGTGGTCGAGCACGGAGAGGATCTCCCGCAGGGGGGCATCGTCCCTCCGGCACTCCACCGCAATGACTCCCTGGCCGGGAGAGGGTAGCATTGTTTGGGCATCCATGGCAACGCCCGGCGGCAGTCCCAGCCTCCTGACCCCGGCGGCGGCAAGTACGACCGCGTCAAGGCCGCTGCCCACCTTGGCCAGCCGGGTGGTCACGTTTCCCCGGACGTCCCTGATGATAAGGTCGGGCCTCAGCGCCCTGAGCTGGCAGCGCCGGCGCAGGCTGGATGTTCCCACGGAAGCCCCTTCGGGAAGGTCTTCGAGGCTGTGGCCCTGCACGGAGAAGATCATGTCCCGGGGGTCTTCCCGCGGGAGGTACGCGGCGATGATGAGCCCTTCGGGCAGGAGGGCCTGCATGTCCTTGAGGCTGTGCACGGCCATGTCGATGCTGCCCTCCAGGAGGCCTCGCTCGATGTCCTTCACGAACACGCCCTTGCCGCCGATGGCATCCAGGGGCACGTCCGAAAGGATATCGCCCCTGGTCCTGATGACGCTCACCTCGGAGGCGATGCCGGGTGCAGCCTCCTCCAGGGCACGCCTCACCCTCCCGGTCTGGGCAAGGGCCAGGGCGCTACCCCTTGTGCCGATCCGTATACTCTTCATCGAGCTGGAAGACCCTCCGTACGTAGTCGATGTATCTGATGCCCGGGTGCTCCTTGAGGAACGTCACGGGCCGATGGAGCAGCCGCTTGTAGGTGGTCCTGAGGCACTGCTCCACAAGGGCCTTCTCCTGAGGCGACCCGGGCATCGCATTGATGTGCTCGCTGATGTGCGTATCCATGAGGGCGAAGAGGTCCTTGATGGTCGCCTGTGCGGACAGCGATTCCACCCATCGGGCGAACTTCTTCGCCTCATCCTCGATGATGGCACAGGCCCGCACGGCCTCGCCCTCGCGCATGGCGAAGTGCTTGTCCACGATGGTCTTCAGGGCGTCGATGTCGTAGAGGTAGCAGTTATAGCACGAGGCCACCGCCTCCTCCACGTCCCTGGGCACCGCGATGTCGATGATGATGAGGGGGCGGTTCTTCCTGGCCTTCATGGCTTTTATCACCATGTCACGGGTGATGATGGGACGGACCGAGCCCGTGGAGGTGATCACGATGTCGCCCAGGGCGAGCTCCTGCTGGAGTTCATAGAAGGGCCTGGCCAGGCCGCCGAGTTCGTCCGCCAGCCTGCATGCGGCCTGTGCGGTGCGGTTCACGATGTGCAGGCTTCGAACTCCCCTGTCCATGAGCCGTCTGGCCGCGATCGCGGCCATATCTCCCGCGCCCACCACCACCACCGTGCTCTCACTGATGTCGCCGAACACGTGCTCGGCCAGTTCCACCGCCTCGGAGGCCACCG
>Ga0116184_10004534_pt1 | contig 10932 bp, 5 predicted proteins | sample AD_JPNNA5_MetaG_FD_89886 | JGI IMG/M metagenome (GOLD analysis project Ga0116184, IMG submission 89886) | Active sludge microbial communities of municipal wastewater-treating anaerobic digesters from Japan - AD_JPNNA5_MetaG | ecosystem: Engineered > Bioreactor > Anaerobic > Digestate | place...
ATCGATGAAAAGAGCCGTCCTGTCCTTAGTGGCTATTGCATTGTGTTTAATATCCAGTTCAAAGACTAGGGTGAACTCATAATCCATTCCTTCACGGGTAACTCCTTTCAGACCGACTTTCTCGGGTACGGTTTTACCATTCTTGTCAACCAGTACATAGTCCTGTTTTGAACGGATCGTAGCAATTATATGGACAGGGCATTGAAGGATCTCCTGTACAAAATCATTATGCCGGGGAGTTAATTTCCCCCACGCTGTAAAGGAGTTACCACTCATCCGTGAATGCGTATCTAAAATTCCGCCCGATCCTTCCCACTCATGACTGATGGAATCAATGATGATGACTTCAATACCCGCAGTAACACAGGTCCTGATCGCCTCTATGTACCGCTCAGGGGTAAATGGTGCTTCAAGTGGCAGGACATTAAAGCCCCCCAGGTGGGCATACAGGTTTGAAGAGTGGTTTTCGGTGTCAATGACCGCTACTTTGCTCCAGTCTTCTATAAGACCAAAGGCCAGCAGGAGCGCGCTGTAGGTTTTACCTGACCCGCTGGGGCCTTGCAAACCCATCTTAATATGGGCCCGTTTTCTTTCAGCTTTTTGTAGTTGCATATAATGCGTTTTAAAGGATAAAATAAAAGGGCAGAGATTATCTCTACCCTTGATTAACCGGCTATTGATAGCCTTTACATCACTTCCTGTTCGGCATTATGGGTTTGCTGCATGAGTGACTCATCAGGGACATATTGATAACTGTGTTCCAAAGTGAGCATCTCCCCCGATTCCGGAAGTGCGTATTCATAGGGGTCAGTTTTTACCCGGACAATATTGCCTGGTAGTTGACTTCCGATTGATTGCCTGGCAGTTTCGATATCAAGAGTTGATCCGATGAAACAACGTCTCGCAGTTACATAGAACCTGCCAGTATTTTGTGATTGAACTATTTCAACACTTCCCTGAAGCTCAAGGGAAACATAATGTCCTCGTTCGCCCTTCCTTGTATGGGCATTGATGATTTTTACCATTTTAAACGATTGTGGTGATTAAAAAAATAGAGAAGCACCCCGGGGGTACCCCTCCTTGTCGAAGTGCCCCGGGCGGTTTCTGATGGGGACCCCCTCTGAGTCATAAGTAAAAACTTAATTCGTTGTACCGTTTTTTCATCACAGGATCGTGAGGAAAAGACGGTAAAAAGATGAGGATTTCACTTGATTTTGGAAAAAATAGTCTTTCAACTTTACTGTAGAAATAGCAATGAGAAGTTGCAGATGAGTTTGACTATATAGGAATCACATTTAAAAAAGTATGAGAAAAATCAAACTATCAAAAAAAGTAATTCAAAAACATACTACAGACGCATCACAAATAATTATAATTCATCAAATTGGCTTGTAGTATTATTTTTTTGATTTTTCTGAGTACCACAAAGTGGTATAGGTGAGATCAAAATCCTTTCTCAACTTCAGAAAAGAATAACTGGTAATGAGTATATCAGGATCCATTGATCAAAACCTTAACCTACTTCAAAAAGCACAGATTCTCATTCTGGCTTTACTCTTAGGACTATGTCCTCTTTCAGCACAATCCAAAATTGACTCTCTATTCGGAAAGCTCGATCCTCAGAAATGGGCTGCGGCTGTCTCAAAGAATTCGTCCAGGCTTGAAGACAAGATCATTTCAAAAAGTGAGAAAACACTTCGCAAACTTCAAAGGCAGGAAGAGAAGACCTACAAAAAAATGCTCAATACTAAGGATTCTCTGTTAGCAAAGGAATCATTAGAACTTGTCAGGGCTCAATATGCAGGACTAAATGAGAAACTAAGGACTAGCCCCAATTCTGTTTCAGCTTCAAATATCAAGGAGTATATACCACACCTGGATTCAGTTCAATCTGCTTTGAACTTTTTGGGACAGTCTGGATTGACAGGTAACATTTCTCCGGCGTTATCTAAAATACAGTCCTTGAACGCCCGGATTCAGCAAGCAGGTGATATCCGGCAGTTTATTAAAGAGCGTAAGCAAGAACTTAAAAGGCAGCTTGAAAACCTTGGGTTGGTTAAACAACTCAAGCAATTCAATAAAGAAGCCTATTACTACAGCCAACAGATCAGAGAGTATACGGCAATTCTTAAAGACCCAAAGAAAATCGAGAAAAAGGCGATCTCATTACTAGCCAAAACAAAGATCTTCCAGGATTTCATGCGGAAGAACAGTATTCTGGCAAGTATGTTCAGAATTCAGGGAGATCCCAATGACCCAGCTTATCAGGCAAGCCTTGCAGGATTGCAAACAAGAGCACAAGTAAATAACCTGATCCAGCAACAGTTGTCTGCAGGTGGTCCAAATGCAATTCAGCAGTTTCAACAAAATATGCAGCAGGCTCAATCTCAGCTTAATCAATTGAAGGATAAAGTACTGAAATCAGGAGGTGGAGCGAGTGATGAAGACATGCCAGATTTTAAGCCTAACACCCAAAAAACAAAAACATTCTTTGAGAGGTTAGAATTTGGCACAAATATTCAATCGCAACGGGCTACAAACTATTTCCCAGTGACGAGTGATATCGGCTTATCTATAGGGTATAAACTTAAAAACGGAGTAATTGGTGTTGGAGCCTCTTATAAGCTTGGGTGGGGAAGGAGTTGGAATAACATAAATATCAGCAGTCAGGGTGTTGGTCTCCGTAGTTATCTCGACTGGAAGATAAAAGGTTCTTTATGGATAACTGGAGGTTATGAACAGAACTACAAGAGCGCATTCAGTGGTTTTAATCAGCTCAGGAATTATTCAGCATGGCAACAGAGCGGATTATTGGGTATTTCAAAATCAATGCCTAAGAAATCAAAATTCCTTACGAGAACAAAAATTCAACTCCTTTGGGACTTTTTAAGTTACCAAGCATTCCCAAAAACACAACCTGTAATATTTAGGATTGGGTACTGTTTCAAATGACTTTTTCAATATTTCTTTATGAATAAAATAAGAACACTTGTTTCGGTATTGGCCCTTCATTTATTTTTTTATAACATAACATTCAGTCAAAGTAGCCAACGTATTGATCAACTTAAAAATGTTATACCACCGTCTCCCAATTCTGCAAGCCTTGGAAAATATGGTGATTGGCCTGTAAGTTTATATACTGGATTAGTAAGTATTAATATTCCATTAGTCGAGTTAAAAGGAAACGAAGGTTCTGTCCCAGTAGGCATTAGTTATCATGCATCTGGAATAAAGGTGGGTGAAGTTTCATCAAACGTTGGATTGGGCTGGGCTTTACAGGCTGGCGGTGTAATTACACGATCAGTAAAAGGGCTTCCTGATGAAGATCCTGCAGGGTATTTTCAGACACGCAACTTATTCAATAATCCTGGGGACTTATCTCAGGGGATGATAAACCCCTCATTAGATGAACAAGTACAATCTGATATTGCAAGTGGTGCTCGGGACTTAGATCCAGATTATTATGTTTTTAATGCATTGGGGAAAGCTTTTGTTCTTTTTTTTGACGGGCAAGGAAATGTTCTAACGCAACCATATAGTAAAATTAAAGTAACTGTTAATTTTGTAACAAAGCTATGGGTTGTTACTCTGGAAGATGGTACAAATTTAAAATTTGGAGGGGGTGAAAATTTTGTTGAAAGAAATATTTGCTCATGCTTTGGCGAGTCATCATCAAACTACATATCCTCCTGGATGCTTGAGTCTGTCACATACCCGAATGGAGAAAAGTTTTCATTTACATATACGCAAACAGGTTTCCAAAATGACATGCCTTATTATGAAGATATGATGAAAACTGTTTACAAAAGCATTGATGTTATTTCACAGAATATTTCGACTATAGAATCAAATCTTGGAAGGATTGATTTTGTTTATAATTCTACTAACAGACAGGACATAAGTAATGGAGGCGCACTTTCTTCCATTAAACTATTCTCGAAAACTACAAACCAATATATAAGGCAATATAATTTTATTCAAAATTATAGTCAGGCAGCGGTCGGTAATTACTACTCAAATAATCTTTCGTATTTTAATTTTCGTTTAAAACTTTTGTCAGTAGAAGAAGTTTCTCCAGAAAATACGACAGTAAAAAATGCTGTATGGCAATTTCAATATAATGCACTTAGCCTTCCGAGCAGACATTCTTATGCACAGGATCATTGGGGATACTATAATGGAGCTACAAACAATACAACACTATTGCCTCAAGCTGGACCATTTAACCCGCCAACATATATAATTGCAAATAGAGCACCTGATGCAAATTTTATGCAGGCCGAAATGCTTGTCAAAGTAATTTACCCAACAGGAGGCTCATCTCAATTTGAATACGAGCCTAATGGGTATTCGGATATTAATGGTTTTCATATTGTTGGTGGGCTTCGAATTAAAAGTACTATAGATGTAAATGATATAGATGTTTCAAAGAACATCAAGAAAAACTATTTATACGAAGATCCGTACGTCTTGCATGATTTTCAACCTGATGATTATCTGTCAGTTGTCACTATGAAAACATTTGATTGTGCACATATACCACCTTATGAAACTGGTAGCGCTGATGTTACTTTTAGGAGTAGTTCTACAAAATCGGCACTTGGCTCTATTCAAGGAGGCAATATAGGATACGGTAAAGTTACCACACAATTTGGAGACAATGCTTTGAATGGGAAAATTGTATCAGAGTATTCTAATATAAATGACTTAAATGCAGATGCTTCAAAAGTATTTCCCTATCCATCAGCGACATCAAGAGAATGGCGGAGAGGTTTGCTTCTTTCAGAGTCATATTTTTCAAGCTCAGGAATTAATCCAATTAAAAAAATTACTAACTCTTATGATTTTATAAACAAAGCAAATATTATCACATATAAAGCAGGTTTCAGAATAACATCAATATCTGGGTGCCTTCCATATACGCAAGGCCTTATATCTTCTATTATAAACCGTGTTTTTTATAGCACAATAACAGAGCAAGTTCGACTTATTTCATCAATAGAAGAGAACTATGATAATATTGGGAATAAGCTTTCAATTACGACAAATTATTTTTATGACAATCCAAATAATCTCAGCCCTACAAGAGTTGAATCAATTGATAGTAAAGGTGTTGTTACTAAATTGATCAACAGGACACCATTAGATAAAGCTGAAATCAATGCAGTAACTCCGTTATCATCAACTGCGTCGATTGCAATTGATAGTTTGGTTGCAAGAAATAATATTTCTACCGTATTATTGAAGGAAAACTATAGAGCAAATATCCTACAAACACGTTCAATCATAAACTATAGAAATTGGGATGCTAAGATTACTTTACCTGAAAATATACAAATTCAAATAAAGAATAACCCTCTTGAAACAAAGATCCTTTTTAATAAATATGATGCAACTGGTAATTTACAAGAGCAGCAGAAACTAAATGATGTTAAAGAGTGTTATTTATGGGGGTATAGTAACCATTATTTAGTAGCAAAAATAATTGGAAAGTCATATAATGAGACGATTGCACAGAGTGGGATTGATATCAATGTTATAAATAACCCTGTGGATGAAAGTACACTTAGACTTGAATTAAATAAGTTGAGAAATCTAACAGATGTTTTCGTTACAACATATACACATCAACCACTTATTGGTGTTTCCTCGGAGACTGATTCTCGGGGTAAAACTCTATATTATGAATATGATGCTTTTAAAAGGTTAGCATTAATTCGGGATCAGGATCATAACATACTTAAAAAGATATGTTATAATTATGCTGGCCAACCTGAAAACTGCAGTTTTTTCGGAAATCCACAAATGTCACAAACATTTACTAAAACAAACTGCTCCTCAGATTATGTTGGAACTTCAGGGACTTATACAGTTCCACCAAATAAATATTTTTCGGCTACAAGCTTAAATGACGCGCAAGCTCAAGCACAAAAGGATATTGATTTGAATGGGCAGACTTTTGTGAATAACAACTCTTCCAGCGGGGCTACTTGTATCCCAATGGTTAAATCAACTAATACAGGGACAATACCTTATACCGTTTCTATTACTAATATTGCTACAGGAACAGTTAGCACAGTCACCGCTTATCCTTCATCTTCATCGGTACAAATTGGTCAATTAACTCCTGGAAACTATAACATTACACTTACACCATATTCAGTAACGACTTCACAGATTTCTCTGAATGGTAATACCCAGACAGGAGGCACGATTAGCTTCAGCAATGTCGTAGTAAGTACTCCGATTCTTATAACAATCACACCAGTATCGGGCGGGCCATGCTCTTTTACAATGAATTCAGGATATAGCAGTCCATCAAATAATATAACAAATAATGGAACAACTGTTTCGTTTTATATGATTTTCTACTCTACTAGTGTTATGGTACAAGGAAACAACTATCAGGTTGCTACTATAAATGGGAGCTGCAGGCCTTCAGCAATTAGAACTATTACAACATCAGTTGGTGGTAGAAACTGGACAATTACAATCTATCCTGATGGGCGAATGTTTTGGCAGATGGCTTACGGGTCCGCACAATTAAACCCATATTCTACAGTAGGAACTAGTACATTGACTTATAGTTTATAAATAATAATTATGAAATATAAAGTAACAAAAATATTAGCCAGTCTTGGACTATTAGTACTAGTCGCAGCCCAAAACTCTTTCGCGCAGAATAATTCAGCTGCTATCGCAGCAGCTGATAGCACGCATTTTACAGTGAACAGTTCGGGCGGTTGGCAGATGTATAACTCTTATGTTGCTGCTTATGGTATCGATAGTGTTCAACTTGAAATTATTATTCAGCACAATAACAATATTAATTGGAGCGAAGAGCATTATGTAGGAAAGGTAAAGCAGTCAAGTTTATTTCCATCAGCAAGTCAGATTGTTGTGTTCAACCTGATTTCTTCCAATTTTGAACTGAGGATTGATAGTACTGGAAAATGTTATTTACGATTATCATCAGGGGTCATTCAAAGCAATGATCCTGTTGTTATTCCTGTGAAAATTAACTTTAGAAAATAAACTATTACTTGGAATTACTACTCAACTTAATGGCGGTATTTACATTTAATAATATAAAGAAATGAAGAAGATTTTATCTTTCTTTTGCAGTGTCATGTTGCTTTTTATAGCAAGCAACGAGTTGTTAGCGCAGGCGCAAATTCCCCCACCATATAGCAATGCAAATTTCAGTTATATACGCACATGGGACGCTACTGCTCCGGAAACCAATCCTAATGCATTTATGACTAGACCCCTCAAGGATGTTAAACTAGTTACGCAGTATGTAGATGGTTTAGGAAGGCCGCTACAAATAGTAATTAAAGAAGGGTCACTAGAAACTGCTACACTTGCCAAAGTGGATATGGTAAATGCAGTTATTTATGATAATCAAGGAAGAGAGATATATAAATATTTACCATTTGCATCTACTGCAACTGACGGAACCCAAAACAATGGAAATTTTAAGTTAAATCCATTTCAGCAGCAAGCTTCTTTTATGAGTGCTCAATATGGGGCACAAGGGGAATCATATTTCTATGGAAAAACAAATTATGAAGCATCTCCGTTAAATAGAGTTACCGAAAGCTATGCACCTGGCATAAGCTGGGCCGGTAGTGAAGGCACCGTTTCACCTCATTCAGTTCAAGAAAAATATTTCAATAATACAACAGTTGATGATGTAAAAATCTGGAATGTTACAGATGTATTAAATGCTTTTGGTACATATTCAACAAGTGCATCTTACGGGGCTGGGCAGCTATACAAAAGTATTTCTATAGATGAACAAGGGAAGCAAATTATTCAATTCATGGACAAAGAAGGCAAAGTTGTTTTGAAAAAAGTTCAGTTAACAGCTATAGCTGATGATGGAACTGGAAGGGATTATATGGGATGGTTGTCTACTTTTTATATTTACGATGATTTAAACAACTTGAGAGCAGTTATTCAGCCACAAGCAGTTAAACTCATGTACGAAGCAAGTAATTGGGATTTGACGGCATACTTGAATGAACAATGCTTCCGATATGAATATGATGCAAGAAATAGGATGATTATGAAAAAGGCACCCGGTGCAGGGGAGGTATGGATGGTTTATGATTTACTAGATAGGTTAGTTATGACACAAGATGCAAATATGCGAATTAGCAATAATTGGTTATATACCAAGTATGATAATAAGAACCGGCCTATACAAACTGGCATGATCACCGATCCTGCAACTTCATTTTTGGCCCACCGTCAAAATGCATACAATAGTAATAGCTATCCTTCTACAACATTAGGTGATATTTTGTCGGAAACATTTTACGATAATTATGCATGGTTGTCATTATATGCTACTGGCTTGAGTAATACAATTGATAATACTACAAGTGGTACTGGGAATAGCAATTTTCTGACTGCTCAAAATGGGAATTTTCCTTATCCTCAAGAAATGACTAGTTCAACATCCTTAAACGGGATAGTGACAGGATCAAGAACTAAAATCCTGGGCAGCTCAAATTATTTATATTCAGTTATCTTTTATGATGACAAAGGAAGAGTAATCCAGCTACAGAGCACTAATTTAACAGGTGGAGTTGATATTGCTACCACACAGTATAATTGGGCAAGTCAGCCATTGGTATCGTTGCAAAAACAGCAAATATCTGGAAGCTCAAATCCGCAATTTCATCTGCTGGTTAGTAAATATACTTATGATGATTTGGGTAGGGTGCTGAATATTAAAAAAGTGATTAACAGTACCATCAATTCGGTCGTAATTAATAAAGTTGAGCAGACAATTGTTCAAAATGAATACGATAAACTGGGGCAATTAAAGAAGAAAATATTTGGAGCAAATAATCTGGAAAATTTGAATTACGAATATAATATCCGAGGCTGGATGCTAGGAATGAACCGTAGTTATTTAGCGGCAACAGGACAAAGTAGCACTAATAAATTTGGCTTTGATCTTAGCTATGATAAACAGGTTGGCATAAGCGGACGAAATTATTTTACATCACTGTTCAATGGCAATATAGCAGGTATGACCTGGAAAAGTGATGGGGATGATGTAAAAAGAAAGTATGATTTTACTTTTGATCCGGCAAACAGGTTTTTAAAAGGAGCTTTTGAGCAGGAAGATGGCATGAACACCTGGAACAGTATTTCCATGGATTACAGTTTGCAGATAGGAGATGGCATTTCTACAAATTCAGCTTATGACTATAATGGCAATATTAAGGGAATGATACAGTATGGCTGGAAATTAGGGTCTCCTGCAGGACAAATTGATAATTTGACATACCTGTATCAATCAAACAGTAATAAACTTGCAAGAGTAACAGATGCCATTGGAGTTGACAATAAGCTTGGTGATTTTAAAGATGGTGCTAATGCCGGATCTGATGATTATGGCTACGACAAAAATGGGAATCTTGTTACCGATATGAACAAAGCCATAACTGGGTCGATAGGGTTAGATATCACAAGTGGGGGTGCTATTACCTATAGTTATTTAAATCAGCCAGCAGTAATAAATATCCAAGGGAAAGGAACTATCACATACACTTATGATGCAGTGGGAAACAAACTCCAAAAACAAACTATTGATTACAGTACGGGGGGGAAAACAATCACCACAATTTCAAAATACATCGGTGGCAATGTGTATGAAAGTAAAACCACCTCACCTTTAGATGCGAATAATCCTGACTATACGGATATTTTGCAGTTTATTGGCCACGAGGAAGGCAGAATACGATTGGTGATGACAGGTATAACGCCCACTTCTTTTGAATATGATTATATGCTCAAAGATCATTTGGGAAATGTTAGAATGTTACTCACGGAACAGCAGTTATCAACACCGTATATTGCGGCTACATTAGAACCTGTAACTATTACTAATGAAAGCATTTTTTATGGAAACCTGACATCTATGCAATGGGACAAACCTGGCTGGTTCAGTGACCCGTTATATCCATCCAATTCTAAAGTTGCTAGGGTTAAGAATGATGCCAGCTCTCAAAAGATAGGCCCTAATATTATTTTAAAAGTTATGGCTGGGGATAGTTATAGTATAAGGGTAGCCAGTGGCTGGAGCGATGGTAATTCAGCTACGAATAACAGCGCACCAGTATTAACTGATTTATTAAATTTATTGAGTTCTAGCATTTCAGCACAAAGCGGAGGTAAAATTACACAGGCTAATTTGCAAAACCCAAGTAGCGGATTAAATTCAGCACTTAATAGCTTTATGAGTAGCCAAAGTGCCACAGGCATAAAGCCGAAGGCATATATCAATTGGGTTTTATTGGACGAGCAATTTAGAATAGCTAAAGATGCTAGCGGCAACTTTATTGGCTCAGGATATCGTGGGTTTGAACAGGTTGGGGCTAGTGGAGTAATTACAATTCACACCAAGCCAAATTTAACAATAGCCAAAAATGGGTATTTGTATATTTATACAAGCAACGAAGCAACGAATATTGATGTGTTCTTTGACAATTTACTAGTAACGCACACAAGAGGCCCGATATTAGAGGAAACTCATTATTATCCGTTTGGGTTGACGATGAGTGGAATCTCGTCTAAAGCTTTAAATTTTGTACGACCTGATAATAGGGTGAAGTATAATGGAAAGGAAGAACAGAGGAAAGAATTTAGTGATGGAAATGGGTTAGAGTTGATTGACTATGGTGCAAGAATGTATGACTGCCAAATTGGAAGATGGCAAGTATTAGATCCATTATCTGATCAAATGAGGCGCTTCTCGCCCTATAATTATACATTCGATAATCCAATTAGGTTTATTGACCCAGATGGGATGAGTCCACTTACTAATTTTTATGATATGCAAGGGCGTTTAATTGGTACTGATGGTATAAACAATGGGTTAAGAAAAATGGCATTAACGGCTAATGCAGAGAA
>Ga0116184_10004535_pt1 | contig 10932 bp, 9 predicted proteins | sample AD_JPNNA5_MetaG_FD_89886 | JGI IMG/M metagenome (GOLD analysis project Ga0116184, IMG submission 89886) | Active sludge microbial communities of municipal wastewater-treating anaerobic digesters from Japan - AD_JPNNA5_MetaG | ecosystem: Engineered > Bioreactor > Anaerobic > Digestate | place...
CAACAAGTACGATGGCATGCATGCCAACCTGAAGACGAAGCACCTTTCAGACGAAGAGGTGCAGTACATCACCTGGGAGATGAATGCCCGCTACTATGACCTGGACTGGATCAGGTATAACAAGGTGAAGAAGATCTACCCCAAGTGGTTCGCAGGCGAGATCAAGAGGCTGGTTCCCTTTTATGCTAAAAGAAAGCTGGACCTGGCCACTGGGAGGAAGACGCCCCGTGATTTCTTCCAGGAGGATTTAGAGAAGGGGGAGCTGTGCAAAGGAGTGGTCTAGGATATCGGCATCTGGCTATTTCGAGCCGGATTTCCCACCGCTACGATCCTCTTTCAGCTTGTTTTCAATTTTGATCGAATGCCACCAAATAATTAAAGACCTATCCGCATAAGTCTCTCTTGGATTTGAGGGGATGGCAGGAAAGTGGCGAGGAGAAAAAGGAACAACAATACCATTGGACTGAATTCAACAGGGCAGGTGGCCCCCGCCCTGGCGGAGGACGCCCATCTGGATATTTCAATGCTCGAGACCTGGCTGTGGGATGCGGCCTGCGCTATCCGCGGGGCAACGGACGCGCCCAAGTTCAAGGACTTCATCCTGCCTTTGGTCTTCTTCAAGCGCCTCTCCGACGTCTTCGAGGATGAGTTTGCCGCTCACGTCCGGGAATACGGGGACGAAGAGCTAGCCAGGACTATTGTTGAAGAGGACCTGGCCCACTCTCTGAAGACGGGGAGCACTCCCATAATCAGATTCTACGTTCCCGGGGACTATAACTGGAGGGCCATTCGCAATCACGGTGCAGATGGCCGGCTGGGGGAGTTCGTGACGGAATCCCTGCGGGAGGTTGCCAGGCTTAATCCCGACCTGCAGGGCGTCCTGGATATCAAGGACTACAATGAGCGCCAGTCAGGGCAGCGCACTTTAGACGACGACCGGCTGGGGGCACTAATCGAGGTCTTGAGCCGGCATAGGCTTGGGCTGGAGAATGCAGAGCCCGATATCTTAGGAAGGGCATATGAGTATCTGCTGCGCAAGTTCGCCGAGGGGCAGGGGCAGTCTGCGGGGGAGTTTTACACCCCGAAAGAGGTAGGGGACCTCATTGCCGAGCTGATCGATCCCGTGCCCTACAGCACCATTTACGATCCGGCCTGCGGCTCGGGTGGCCTCTTGATCAAGGCCCGGCTGCTGTACGAGCGTCGTCATCCGGATGAGAGGTCACGGGCGCCAAGGCTGTGGGGCCAGGAGCTGAATCCGGTCACCTTCGCCATGGCCAAGATGAACATGTTCCTGCATGACTACACCGATTCGAGCTTTGCCATTGGCGACACCTTCAGAAAGCCGGGATTCGGCCCGGAGGGCTCGCTCATGCAGTTCGATTACGTGGTCGCCAATCCGATGTGGAACCAGGACAACTATGATGATGCATTTTACGAGAACGACTCCTTCAACCGCTTCAACTTCGGCACGCCGCCCCGCTCCTCGGCGGACTGGGGATGGGTGCAGCACATGTTCGCCTCCTTGAAGGATGGCGGGAGGGCGGCTGTAGTCCTGGACACGGGTGCCGTCTCCCGTGGTTCGGGGTCTAGGTCCTCGAACCGGGAGAAGGCCATCCGGCAGGCTTTTGTCGAAGCGGATGCCATCGAGGGGGTGGTGCTCCTGCCCGAGAACCTGTTCTACAACACCACCGCTCCCGGAATCATATTGCTTTTGAGAAAGGGAAAGCCGGAGGAGCGAGCCGGGCAGATTTTGCTGGTCAATGCCTCCAACTACTTTGTGAAGGAGAAGCCCAAGAACGCTCTCACCCCGGAGGGAATTGCAGCGGTGGCGGAGGTCTACCAGAAATGGGAGACGCGAGAGAAGCTGAGCCGGGTTATTACCCTGGACGAGGTGAGGGAGGCGGACTATAACCTCAGCCCCTCGCAGTTCGTGGAGATAAATGAGCGGGAGAAGCACCGGCCCATTGCGGAGATTCTGGCGGATTTGGAGACGGCAAGGGCGGAGAGGGAGAGGGCGGATGCGGAGCTGGCTAAAATTTTAAACATACTTAGAATAGAGGCACAGTAATGTATCTTGAGGAAATTCCCTCTGGTTGGAAAATAGCCAAAATGGGTGATGTGTGCGAATTGCGCAAGGAGACAATTAATCCTTCGAATTTCCCTGACATGCCTTATGTGGGTTTAGAACATATTGATTCCGGCGATCCAAGATTAAAAAAAATTGGTACTAGCTCTGAGGTAAATAGTTCCAAATCAAGGTTTTATTCCGGGGATATTCTCTACGGAAAATTGAGACCATACCTTGACAAATCGGTATTAGTTGATTTTGATGGTTTGTGTTCGACGGACATTTTAGTTTTAAAATCCAAGGAATCGATTGTTCCACAATTCGTGGTCAATACTATTCATACCAGTCAATTTTTAAGCTATTCCATAAGTACATCCAGTGGAGTAAATCATCCTCGCACTTCTTGGTCTTCGATTTCTGCATTTCAATTCTTACTTCCTCCTCTCCCTGAGCAGCGCGCCATCGCCCGTGCCCTGCGCGCAGTACAGGCGGCGCGGGAGGCCCGGCTGCGGGAGATTGCGCTGGAGCGGGAGCGCAAGGCGGCATTGATGGAGCACCTCTTCACGCATGGCACCAGAGGCGAGCCGACCAAGATGACGGAGATCGGGGAGATGCCGGAGAGCTGGGAAGTCGTGAAGTTTGGAAAGGTGATCATATCCAGCGCATTTGGTCCACGTTTCAGTTCGAATTACTACGATCCAGATGGCAGCGTCGCAACATTAAGAACAACTGATCTGGACAATGAAGGAAATATCAACTATTCTACAATGCCTCTAGCCAAACTCGAGCTTGACGGCTTCAAACAACATTTGCTAAAATCAAATGACTTCTTGATCACACGTAGTGGTACATGTGGAATCGCAGCGATATTTGAGGCATTCGAAAAACCTGTATTGCCTGGGGCCTTTATTATTCGATTCAGGTTATCGAATGAGATTAATCCACTATTTCTCAAATATTATGTCAATTCTCAGCAGGGCAGAAACCGGATCCTTCAACTAGCAGGGGGAGCTGTGCAAAAGAATCTATCAGGGACCTCACTTCGTACTTTTCAAATACCACTGCCACTATTAGTTGATCAGGATGCGATTGTTAGATCCTTAATTGCCTGTGACTCCAAGATCGCCGCTCTCGATCACGAGGCCCACCTCCACGACAAGCTTTTCCGGGCCATGCTGGAAGAACTGATGACCGGCAGGCTGCGGGTGGGGGCGCTGGCGACGCCTTCGAGCTGAATAAAGCCGCTTGCTTTTGGCCCGCCTGGCGCATATTTGTCTAATTATAAAACTTTAGGGCTTCTTCCGAGATCCGCCAGCACCACCGATGAGATCCTGCCAGATTCGGATTGGTCAAGATGTACAGAGCAATAGCCTTTGAGCCTTATTAAGATTAGCCGCAATATCAAGCCTGATGCCACCAGTCGACCTCTGCCGCCAATAGTATCCAAGCCTCCCCGGCGTTGAGGGGGCCTAGGGCATTAGCGCGGGAGGGCCGGAGGCCCGACTCGCGGCGTACCATAAAAAAAAACAGCTTGCGCAGATCAAAATTTGCCTTAATAACAGCTTGGATTCAGGAAATTGACCGTGGCATTATTCGATGTCTTTCACATCTCATGAAAGCAATTCAAACTTTGCATGGGTACGTCGGAAGAATTTAAGAATTAATATATTTTAATCAAAAACATCAAAGGTTCCGGTTTCTGAATCATATACCCTCCAGGCTCTGATTCCTCTAATCTTGCGCGCTCTCTCGAACTCTTTAAGCTCATCGAATCTTGCCCCAGAATCTAATCCGCTTTTCAATGATAAAATTGCAGAAAAAGCGAAAAATCCGAAAGATATAAGGGTCCATGCAGGAAATTTTAATCCAAGAAATTCAAATCCAATGAATTTAAATCCTAAGAATTCAAGCGGTGGTATATCTTTGCCAGATAGAAAAACTAAAAATACAATTGCAAGAGCAAGACAAACCATAAATCCCATTGGCCCGGAATCCGCACCGCTCTTCGCTGGGGTGATTGCACATCCGATATGATCACATTCCTCTGACGGAGAAGGCTTGTTTTTCCATTCCATGCCACATTCGGTAACATATTTTTCCGGCCCGCTGTCTCCACCACCTATACCATACACGGTTTGATATGCCCTAATCTTGCCATCCACAGTTTGTATCTTTACTACCATGGGCTTGCCGCTCCAAGCAGTGTGGTTATTCAAATTTTATTAGTCAATCTATTTACTACGGATTTTATCTTTTTATTATCTTAATCCCTTCCACAAACCTCTCTTTCCTCTTGTTGAGGTATTCCTCAATAGTAAGAGGGCGCTTCACTAAATCCACAAAGTCTTTTATGTTTATTCCCAGCTCTTTTGCCATTGGACCTAACAATCTGGGACCGATCTCTTGATTCTTCCCATGACTTACATGAGTCCCAGCTTCCTTTTTCCCATTGATATATAAATGATAGTATTTATGTTTATTATTACTTTGCTGAAAGCCCTTTCGTTTTAGTCCTGCTTCGACCTCATCCTGGTTGAGCGAGGTCATTAATTCACCTCAAAGAGTCCTAACAGGACTTCTCGCAATAGCTTTCCAGTCTCACCTAGATCATCCTCGGGACAGAGTGCATATTCCGTCCATAGTTCATCTATGAAGTCGTGGAGTTGATTTTCTGCCTCGTAATAATCTGTGGAATACCCAACGGCGTCGACGTAGGGTATGCTCAGAACCCAGAGACCTTCATCGTATTCAACGCTCACTTCAATGGGAATTCGGGGGACAAAGATACGATCTCCTGCCTCAAATTCTTCCAGCTGATAGCTCTCATAAGGCTCAATTTTATCCACATAAAAATTCTTGATCTTTGGACTGCCGCTAATGCGCTCGGCACGTCCGGTTAATTTAACCGGATGTCCCAGTAGATCCCTGGCCCTTGCCTCCAAATCGCCGGGGTATACCGCCTGGAATTTCTCGCCTATTCTTTCGATCTTCATTACCTTTTCTGGGTCAACTCGCAAGTCCGCTAAGAGCCCTATTCGGACTTCCTGGCCCAAATGTCGCTGACGTTGAGAAATCAATCCTTCAATGCGGCCCCGATTAGCGGCTTTCATTTCAAAGCTTCTGCCGCCCTGGCCCTCAAAGTGCAATGCATAATTGGGCTTCTTCGGGTATAGATTAAGTAGATCCAGGAGCAAACGCGATCTGTAAGCATGATCGGGGACAACATCGTCCACTTCTCGACCCTCTTCGCCCTCAACTGAAGCAATAAAATCTGTGATTTTAGTGATCACTCTCGGCCCGGGCGGTTGATACTTTTGAAAATTATCGATCTCGGGCTGTCCATATTTAACTGCCGACTCAACTTCAACTACGACGCTGCCTGAACTGATTGATTTAATTAGAAGACAATAGTCATCCAAAATCTGCTTTTTAAGTCGGCCGCCCTCACTGAATGGTTGGCCTTCCAGAAAACTGCCCATGTGCCAGGCAATCTCTTGCAGGGATATCAACAATTTTCCAGCATCCTCCAATCCGACTTTTTCCCCCTCAGAGGTGCATAATCTTAATATCAAAGTCGATTGCCCTGAATCCATTATGATCAATTTTCTTTCCCATTCTATTTCAATTTAACTGGATTTGGACACTAACATCAAATATTATCTTTGGAGCCTTGACTTCGATTTTCTCAGATAAACAAGAGATGCGCTTTCCCGTTGCTTCGATCACTGGCCCGCCTGCACGACGAGCTTTTCCAGGCTATGACAGAGGAGCTGATGACCGACGGGCTGCGAGCGGGAGGCACTGGTGGAGGCATAGAGATCCGGTTGGAGATGGTGGTTGGAGGCAGGCGGTCAGCTGGCCCGACGTAGACATATTCTTATAATTATAATATTTAGGGCTTCGCTCAATTCCCATTTCCAAAAAAATCGATATCGCAGGTGCTGCACCATCCAGCAACCTTTGCCGCCACTGTATCCAAGCCACCCCGGTGCTATGGGGGCCAGGGCACTTCCGCGCGTAAAACCCGCGCGCTTCGCCCACTAAAAAAAACAGATTTCAAGGATTAATATTAATCTAAAGAAAACATTTCTCCAGCCGACACATTAATTATTCCATGAAGTTAGAGACTGCAAAAGGTCAGGCGAAATCTCATGAGTGAACGCTCCTCCGTCCAAAATCCCATGCTGCGCTATGTCGACCAGATCGGCTGGCATTATGTCAGTCCAAAAGATGCTCTCCTCCTGCGAGGTGGCGAGGCGGGCCTTTACTTCTCAGACATTTTATTGGCCCAGCTCCAGAAGCTCAATCCAGCTGTGCTCGACCCATCCCGCGCTTCGGAGATCCTGCGCAAGCTCAACCTCCTCCGTCCCAGCATCGAGGGTAACCGGGACGCTCTCTCCTGGCTGCGAGGTGAGCAGTCGATCTATGTGCCGGAGGAGAACAGGGAGAGAAATGTCCAGCTCATCGACTTCGACTTTCCAGAAAATAACATCTTCCAGGTGACAGATGAGTGGAAGCATAAAGGTGCCGCTTTCCCCAACCGGGCGGACGCCGTCTTTCTCATCAACGGCATTCCCGTTGCACTGGCTGAGACGAAGAACGCTGAGAAGAGAGATGGAGCAGCAGAGGGAATGACCCAGATCCGGCGCTACCACCTTGAGACTCCGGAGATGCTGATTTTGCCCCAGGTCTTCGAGGTCACAGAACTGATCAAATTCTTTTACGGCGCCACCTGGTCTACCAGCAGAAAGAACCTCTTCAACTGGAAGGATGTAGTGCAGGGCGACTACGAACACACCGTCAAGACCTTCTTTGACCAGAAGAGAATCCTCAAAGTCCTGCATGACTATATCATCTTTCTGAGCCGGGACGACGACCTGGTCAAGATCATACTCAGGCAGCACCAGACCCGGGCAGTGGAGAAGGTCATAGCCAGAGTCCGCGACCCGGAGAAGAGGCGGGGCCTGGTCTGGCATACCCAGGGCTCGGGCAAGACCCTCACCATGATCACCATCGCCTCCAAGCTCCTGAGAGAATCCCAGGGCGCCGGGGCCGAGAAGCCCACCGTCCTCATGCTGGTGGACAGAACGGAGCTGGAAAGCCAGCTGTTCAAGAACATTGCCGGCTATGGCATAGGCTCCGCCCAGATCGCATCTTCAAAACGCGAACTGAGAAAGATCCTCTCCTCCGACTACCGGGGCCTTGTCGTCTCCATGATCCACAAGTTCGAGGACATACCGGGAGACATGTCAACCCGAAATAACGTGATTGTCCTGGTGGACGAGGCCCATCGCACCACAGGCGGAGACCTGGGCAACTACCTTCTGGCAGCCCTCCCCAATGCCACCTACATCGGCTTTACCGGCACGCCCATCGACAGGCTCACTAAGGGCAAAGGCACATTCAAGGTCTTCGGCATAGACGATCCCCAGGGCTATTTGGACAAGTACTCCATAGCGGAATCGATCGAGGACGGAACAACTGTCCGGCTCAACTATGCCATAGCCCCCTCAGACCTTCTGGTGGACCAGGAAACCCTGGAGAGCGAGTTTCTCGATCTGGCCGCCGCCCAGGGGATCAGCGATATAGACGAGCTCAATGCCATCTTAGACCGGGCGGTCAAGCTCAAAGAGCTGCTGAAGTCCCCGGACCGGATAGGCAAGGTGGCAAGATATGTGGCCCAGCACTTTCGGGAGAATGTAGAGCCTCTGGGCTTCAAAGCATTTCTGGTGGCTGTCGACCGCCCCGCGTGTGCCGCTTACAAAGAAGAACTGGACAAATACCTGCCGCCTGAGTACTCCCAGGTGGTCTATTCGTCAATGCATAATGACCTCACAGAGTTGAGGAAATACTATATCAACGAGGATCAGGAGAAGAAGGTGCGCAAAGATTTCCTGAAGAAGGACTCCCTTCCCAAGATCCTCATAGTCACCCAGAAGCTCCTGACAGGCTTTGACGCTCCTATTCTATATTGCATGTACCTGGACAAGCCCATGAGAGATCACGTCCTCCTCCAGGCGATAGCCAGGGTCAACCGGCCTTATGAGGATGAGAGCGGCCTGGTCAAGCCCTGCGGCTTCGTCCTGGACTTTGTGGGCATATTCGAGAAGCTGGAACGGGCCCTGGCCTTCGATTCAGACCTGGTGGCATCGGTCATCAAGAACATCGATGTCCTGAAGCTGCTCTTTGAGACCTATATGACCGGACCGGCAAAGGAGTATATCGCCCTCTCCAAAGGTTGGGACGACAAATCCAAAGAGAAGGCCATCGATTACTTTAAAGATAAGGAGGTCAGGGAGAACTTTTTCTGGTTTTTCAGACAATTGCAGAACATCTACGATATACTCTCCCCCGATGCCTTTCTGCGACCTTACATGAATGACTATCAGAGTTTGGCCCGGCTCTATGGCCTGATCCTCAACGCCTATATGGATGTTTATGTAGACCAGGAGATCACTGCCAAGACCCGGGAGCTGCTGCAGAAATATACGACTGGCGGATCGATGGAGCCACCAGGAGCCATTCACGAATTGGGCCCAAAAGAGTTGAAAGCCTTAAGAGATAGCGGAGTCTCGGATACCACAAAGGTCCTTAACCTGAGAAAGCTCATCGCCCTGGCCTCCAAGGGCAGTAACAATCCCATTCTCCGACTGATCGGGGAGAGGACAGAGGCGATTCGGCAAGATTATGAGGACCGACAGATCACCACACAAGAGGCATTGATCCGTTTTGAGGGGCTGGCCCGGGATTATCTCAATGCAGATAAGGAACGAGAGAGATTAGGCCTGGATGAGAGTTCCTTTATCATCTACTCACTCCTGAAGCCAGAAGTGGAGGAAATTCTGCCCGCTCAGGCAAAGGAGATCAATACCCTATTCCAGAGCTTCCCTGACTATCGATGGGATGAAAAGCAGGAGCAGAAATTGAGGGCAGGTCTCTACAAATACATGCTGCCAATTGCAGGCAAAGAGAGATTCATCAAGCTTACAGATGACCTATTGAGGTTGCGGCGGGAATGAGATAATGAAAAAGCAAAAGCCAGGGGAAAGGCCCATAACTGACAGAGCTCCAATAGACAGAGTTGCCACCAACAGAGCCATAATTGTCAAAGCCGCATATACCACTCCAATAGACAGGTCGCTTGCGGAGAAATCCGCAATAGACAAAGCCTCAACAGACAGATGGCACGATGCCGATGATCTAAAATGGACCGCACGCAACTGGGCCTCCAGAATGGGGGTCAAAGTCCCCCAGATCTACATCCGCCAGATGACGACCAAATGGGCATCGATATCGACTTCGGGACATCTTACTCTGAATGCTGAGCTTCTGAACATTCCAAAGAGCCTTGGCGAATTCGTGCTCGTCCATGAGATCGTGCACAGGCTGGTTCCCAACCACGGCATGCTCTTCAAGAGCTTTCTCTTTGCCTATATGCCCGATTGGCAGGAGCGGGAGCGATCCTTAAGAAGCCTGGAGAGAGAACGGATTGAGCAAAAGTGATGCTTATCGATCATTTTTTCATCACCGCTTTTTCTATCCAGCGTCCTTTATCGCCATTGTATCCAAGCCTCCCCGGCGCTGAGGGGGGGCAGGGCACTTCCGCGCGTAAAACCCGCGCGCGTCGCCCACTAAAAAAACAGATTTAAAGGATTAATATTAACCTCAATATATCAAGAACAATCGACAGCCCACATGTATTTCCTGGCTCTGATAGTCGCCGGCCTCTATCACGCGCAACAACCGCGCGCTGCGCCCCACTGAAAAGAGGCATAAGAAGCCACAACGCAATCATAATGAAATCATCATTATAATTCCAGGATGTCTCTGAGCTAACTCATGATAACAGTTAAATCCCATACTGGAATAGAATCCATTATGTTCTCAGAGTACATCAGAGCAGCTTTGAGTCGGGCCAAATACGAATCCCTGGAGGATGGCTCTTACATGGCTACGGTAGCCGGCCTTCCGGGAGTGATCGCTACCGGAGAGACGATCGAAACTTGTCGGGACGATCTCATTGAAGTAATTGAAGAGTGGGTTGCCATACGCCTGCAAAGAGGCTTTGCTATACCGGCCATCGATGGTCATACGATAGACGTCTCTGGGGAGCCGATGGCTATTGTGTAAATTGACTCCGGTCCCTTACCGCGTCCTCATAAAAAAGCTCAAAAATCTGGGCCAGGAGGGACCACACTCTGGCAACAAGCACCCTTACATGATCATTGGAGAGACGGTTATCATATTGCCAAATCCTCATCAGGGCAGGGATGTGGATGTTCGCCTGATCAAGACCATTCTGAAAGATGCCGGTATATCTCGAGAAGAATGGCTTTCAGCTTAGTGAAAATTGCAGGTCACAATCGACTGATCCAACCTGCAAGGTGAGTTCTCCCGAGTCATGCGAGAGGGGCTGATGGCCGGCAGGCTGCGGGTGGGGGCGCTGGTGGAGGCATAGGAGGCTAGCGGTCATCTGGCCCGCGCAGTGTATATTTTGCTAATTATAAATGCGCGCGCTCTTTTTGGGCGGCGGGTTCCGGGTGCAACCAGCTGATAAAAACGTCAAATGAATGGAAAATATCTATATCGCTTTTTCATCACCACCACTCATCATCACCAATAGCCCCACTGCTGCTAAAGCCGCAGCTGCAGCACCATATAGAAACGAAGCCTCTGCCCCCCACAGAGACCATATGGCTCCAGCAACTAGGCTGGAGATGATGGAGGCCACTCCCACTGCCCCGTAGTATATGCCCAGAGAGCTGCCCCGAAGTCCGGCCGGACAGAGGTCGGAGACATAAGCCCTCTCCGAGCCGTCCACCAGGGCATAGACCAGGCCGTACATAGCAAAAAGGGCAATCAAG
>Ga0116184_10004537_pt1 | contig 10927 bp, 11 predicted proteins | sample AD_JPNNA5_MetaG_FD_89886 | JGI IMG/M metagenome (GOLD analysis project Ga0116184, IMG submission 89886) | Active sludge microbial communities of municipal wastewater-treating anaerobic digesters from Japan - AD_JPNNA5_MetaG | ecosystem: Engineered > Bioreactor > Anaerobic > Digestate | place...
ATCTTTTGAGTGAGGATGTTTAAAATGCCACTTGTTATAGTATTCCTTCATTAATAATTTGAACTTATCATCACCAATAACATACTCAAGCATAGGTAATACAAAACTACCCTTAATGTATACTGCAAAGTTATAAGCCATATCATCTTTAAAAAGGTCTGAGTGTGTTAAAATGGGTTCTTCTAGATTAAATTTTGAAATAGCCCAATAGTATCTATAGTTATTATGTTGATCGTAAGGTAATTGAAATAGTCCTTTTAACCCTTTTTCTGGTTCAATTTTAATTGGATAGTTAAATTTTTCTATAGTGTTTCTATCAGTAGTATAAGTAATGAAACCTTCATCAAGCCATGCTTCTCTAGATTCATTATTTCCTAACATACCATAAAACCACTGATGACCACCTTCATGAGCCATTAAACCAGGACTATAGCCTAAGTTGAAAATTATCGTAGGATATTCCATACCTCCATCGCCGGCTTGAACTACTGTAAAAGACTTATATGGATATGGTCCAAAATTTTGTGAATAAAAGTCTAACATTAGCTTAGCGTAGTTTTTAACATTTTTCCATCTATCTCTATAAGCTGGTGTATATAATGAATGAATAATAACATTATTCCAATAGGTAATATCATGAATATACTTAAAATCAGCAGCCCAAGCAAAATCGTGTACATTTTCTGCTTTAAAATGCCACATTTTTAAGCTATTGGTAAAGTTATCTTTTTCATATCCAATAATTGTTGTATCAATTTTTCCAAGTTCATAGCCACATTTTACCTCTTCTGGGTTTTGTATTTCTCCACTGGAGGCAACTATATATCTTGAGTCAAGTGTAATCCTAACATCAAAACTTCCCCATACTCCATAAAATTCTCTTCCTGCGTATTCATCGTGATGCCAACCTTCTAAATCATATTCAGCAATTTTTGGGTACCATTGTGCCATACTATATCTAATATCCTGAGAATTATCTCTTCCTGCACGTCTAACAAGTAAAGGTACTTGTGATTCAAATTCGGTTTCGATTTCTACAGAGTCTTTTGGATTTAGTGGTTCATCTAATACTAATCTTAATATTGTATCATGTTCTTCCCAGTTTAAATGCTTATTTTTAATTGTAATTTTTTTTATGCTAACTTTACCTTCTTCTTCTTTTTTAAGTTTGTCTATTAGTACTGCTGTATTTCTGTTAACAGAAATACTTTTTTTATACATGTATGACCCTTTTTTAAAAGCATTCCAATATAGATGAAAATAAATTTCTTTTAGTGTATCTGGTGAGTTATTATAATATGTAATTATTTGTCTTCCTTTGAGGATATTTGTGTTTACATCTAAAAAGATATCCATTTTATAATCGACTTTCTGTTGCCAATAGCATTGAGAAAATAATAAGTGATAAGAAAAAAATAAAAAAAGAAAAAGCTTTTTGTTGCTAATCATCTCTCTCGTTATTTGTTTATTAAAATAACTAATTTAAATTTATTTTCTTTTTAAATCAATTGATTAATCGTTGGATATGAATATTTATTGAATTAATTAAATAAATATTTAAAAGAAAACTTTAAGAAAAATTTGAGGGATATATAATAACAAAAACCCTTTTTTTGTGTTTATAGGCAATATATTAATTATAAGTTTTGCAATAAATATTACACAAATTAGATATTTGTTATCTCATCATTTCTTTTTATTCTTGGTAGCTCTTTTGTTTGAGTCTGCATTTCGTTTAAAACATTTTTTTGATTTGTAAGCTCTTTTGCATTAAACAAACCGTTAGTAACTTTCTGAGCTTCTCTTACAGTTTCACGAGGAGTAGTCTCTCTTTGATTATTAATCTCATTTGTTCGTTTAATAAGATTTTTAATATTATTTGAATAAGTTAACTCTTCCGTATTCTTTTTTTGAAACACATCTTGTTTCGCTTTGTTAAGATTGTCTTCCAAAATTTGTTTCGTATTTTTTGTTAAATCAGAATATTTTGGAAATATATCTCTTACAGAAGGTGTATTTTGTTGATTTAATGCATTTACTGGCATAGTTCACCTCTTACACTAATTGGCTAATTTCTATTGGTTTAATTAATCTATTTACTTTACTTAAATTATACTTATTTAAAATCTCGATCTGTTTCTGTATATCTTTATTTATATATTGAACTAACTGGTAAGTTAAATTTCCAGTAAATTCAATAGGATAATTATCATTATTTTGATTTAAAGTCGTTTTGACGATAAATTTTGAGGAAGCAGGTAAATTTTCTGATACTTTAATTTTTTTGTTAATCGTATTATTTGCTTTATTACTTGAATTTGTTTTATTAAATGAGTAAGTGTAATCATTTTGATTATTGGATGGAATATAAATATCCTTTTGAGAATTTAATTGATTTATATTATTCTCACTTTTGTTATTTGATATAAAATAATTGCTCAAATTTGGAGTTGTTAATATGTTATTATCAACTTTTAACATTTTAGTCTCTATTTACCCATTTTTAATGTAAATTCGGTCTTTTTTATAAGCAAGTCAAGAATTTGGTATCAATATAGTAATATAAATCTAATATAATCAATTATTAATCTTTATATTTAGTATAAAAATATTTTTCAAATAAACAAATAAGATTTTCTTATTCATTTAAAAAATCTAAAAAATCAGATTAAGAAGATTTTAGTATTTAAAATTGAAAAAAGTATAATAAAAACTAAAAAATGTTTAGAATAAAATTATTCTAGAAATGAAATATCTAAGAAATTTAGAATTGTAAAATAGTGCATTAATCATGAAAATAACAAAAATATGGTATTAAAAAATAATCAAAAGGGGAAAATATAATAATTTAATAGTTGTAAAATATTTATTCTACTCTATTATGTAATCAATCATTACTTTATAAATTTATTTTTATTAATTTAATTTTGAAATGTCTTGTTTTATCAATGAAAAATAATATTAGGTTTTAATTTTGATATTTTTTTAGATTATGTGTATATAATTTGAAAGTATTAAGAAATAAAAAATTTTTCTTATTATTATTTGTTCATTGTTACATCAAAAAAATTGCATTTGAAATTACTTTTTATTATATTCAAAAAAAAAGTATGTGGGTATCCTCTGGTATTACAACATTATTTGAATATTTTTTATTAATATTTATTATTCAAATATAATAGGTATCTTTTTTTAATTTACAATTTTTAACTTTTATAGAAACAAAATTATTAACTAATTTATGGAGTTGATTTATGAAAACAACTAAATTATTCTTCATTACTTCTATAATGTTAATAACAATTATTGTAATCTCTTGTAATAAAAAAGAAGGGGAGGAGAATCTATCGAATCAAAATAATAATAACATTTCTCAATCAGTTAATAACAATTTAGCAGCAAAAAAAAGTGAAACTTCAGATACAATAACAAATAACCAAATGAATAAGTCAGATAACCCCCAAAAGAGTAATTTAGATTTTCTGAATAAATACAAAGGTAAATATTTAGGACAGGAAAATCTTCTTGACAATCCAATATTAAAAGAAAGATTAAAGAAAATGTTAGGCTCGCGTTTCGATTTTATATATTTGATCTGGGAAACTGAGACACCAATTGAAATAAATAATGGTATTTTATATGCTTGGGCTATGCAAGCTCATAGTGGTGGAGATCCTGAAGTAGTGCTTATGGCTGATCTTAACAAAAATGTTTTGTATGTTGGTATAAGAGAAAATGGTAAGGTAGAATTATACTCTGAAGATAGTAGTGAAGTGCCTCAGCGAATGAGTGAGTGGGCTAACTAATTTAAAAATAAAAGTGGTTTTTTACTCTTTGAAACTTTATGATTATTAAAATTATACTGAATATCTTTTTTATAAATATAAATAATCAATAAAACAAAAGAGATAATATTATGAAGAAGTTTATTTTATTTTTTTTAATTCTAATACCAATAATATGTTTTACTCAAACAAAAAATTCTTTAAGTAAAATATTGTGGGATAGAGTTAATCGATGTTATTCTATGTTTGTAGATGAAGATGGGGATGGTAAACCTGAATTTAATAAAATTGATGACTCTAAAAATGGATATCTTCAAATTTCAGGTAACTGGCCAACCTGTGGTTGTTCTTGCACCTCAACAGTAGGTGCTTACAAAAATAATGTAGGTGATTACATATTGCTTCAATCAGAAAAGTTTACGTGCAATTGGGAAAAGAAAATATCTTCTAATAAAGAGTTAAAAGATATTCTACCAGAATCTTTTGGAATAAAAGATTTTATTTCAGAACCAATAAATGAAAAAATAGATCATCCTATATTCTTTGTTGATTTTATTATTCCACGTATTGGAACAGATACAAGGTTAAAAATTGAATTAATTCCATTTGGTTTGAAACCAGATGGTAATGGTTTAATTTGTTTTGAATTCAAAGAAAAAAATGGATTTAGTAATTGTAAGTCTTTGTATAGGATTAGAGAAATTGCAGATAAAATTCAAGATGAAAAAACTTTAGAATATATACTTAATGGGAATTTCGATAATATATCGCGAGATGATAAAAAAATAATAATGGAAACAATAGGGGATGATGATAGCAGATTCAAATCAAAAGAGGAATTACAACGAAGCCTTCTAGAGTTAAGAAAAATTTATAACATTTACATAAAATTAGATAATACAGAATTAATATTAGGTTGGAATAGAGAGAAATTCTTTATTAAAGAAAAACAGGGCAAACCTGAAAAAATATCTTTTAAAAAATTTCTTATAAAAAATGAATATTGGAGCCCTATTTGTTAAAAATTAATTCATTGAGGTTATTTTTTTAAAAAATTATTTACTAATTTTAGGATTAATGTAGGATTTTTCATATTTTTATAATAATTTTGAAAATTTATTTTAATTCATAATAATCAATTTTACAAAACAAAAAAGCCTGAGATTTTCTCAGGCTTTTTGCTCCTCGGGCAAGACTCGAACTTGCAACCCTGCGGTTAACAGCCGCATGCTCTGCCATTGAGCTACCGAGGAATCAAAATTATTTACAAATATAATATTTTGATAAAACAAAGTCAAGGATATTTTTAAAATTTTATTAAAAAATTTTAAAATGATTTAATTTTTTTTAAATTATTGTTTGTCTCGTTTATTATTTCTATAAAAGTATCATCTTTCAGAATATCTGGTTGAATTTTACTTAATAGATTTAAATTTTTTTTCTCTTCCATTTGAAGAAAATATTTAGAGATTGCTTTACCAAAACGAAAAATTACAACTCCGAACCAGAATGCATTATACTCTACTAAAAATTTTTTTATACTTGAAATCTTATGTCCATAATTATTAACAAATAATTCAATATTATTAGAATGGGAATAATTAATATATGACAATTCTCCAAATGTTTCTGAAATTTCTTCGATTTTTATTTTTCTTGATAAGACGCCATATATGTGAGAGTCTCTCAATTTTTGAAAATATAATTTTTTAATAAGATTAATATTTCGCTTATCTAACTTCATCGAATTTCAGAGGATTTATACTTAAAGCTAATTTCAAAAGTTTTAAATATTCATTTTTCGGTATCTCATAGGCACCAAATTTTTGTAAATGAGGGGTAATATATTGTGTGTCTAATAAAATGTAACCACATTTTTTTAATGTTTTAACTAAGAATGCAAGTGCAGCCTTTGACGCATCGGTAATATTGTGAAACATAGATTCACCAAAAAATGCTCCACCAATGGCTACACCATATAAACCACCAGCCAATTCATTTTTATAATAAGCTTCAAAACTATATGCATATCCAATTTGATTTAAATAAATATAACTTTCAATAATATCTTTTGATATCCATGTATCATCCCTATTGGCGCAAGATTTAATTACCATGTTAAAATTTTTATTTATTTCAAATTCAAAAATATTTGATTTTAGTTTTTTTTGTAATGATTTTGGAACATGAAAATTATTTAGGTCAAAAATTGCTCTTGGGTCAGGGGAATACCAATAAATTTTACCGGTTTCTGGTTCAGCCATAGGAAAATATCCAATTCTATAAGCTTCAAGCAAAATATCAGGATTAATGATCACTTAAAATACTCTCATATTTGTAAATAAATGTTTAATACAAAAGCTCAATTGATTTTTGTTTTTAAATAAAAATGAAAAGTTTTTATCCAAAAATTACTTTTATAGCTGAATAGCTTGCTTATATTAAATGGGCAATATCTTATTTATACTTTAAATTGGAGTAACACCAAGTCCTGGGTTATCGTTCAAAACTAATTTGCCATCAATAATTTTTGTGCCACTAAATGGATCGTTATTTATTAAAACGTTTCCATCGAGATCTGCATAATCAATCATAGGTGATAAATGTGCTGCGGCAGATATACCCACATTGCTTTCAATCATGCATCCCATCATGATTTTCATATTTAAAGCACGGGCAAGTGTTATCATTTTTAGAGCTACATGTATTCCATTGCATTTTTGAAGTTTAATGTTAATTCCATCATAAGCAGAGGCTAAAGTTGGAATGTCTTCAAGTTTTGTCAAGGCTTCGTCAGCAATAATAGGGAAATCGATTTTATCTCTTAACCATTTTACATCATCAATTTGGCTTGCAGGCATAGGTTGTTCAATAAATTCAACACCTTCGCCCTTTAGCCATTTTATTCGTTCCAGTGCTACTTCTTTTTGTTTCCATCCTTCATTTGCATCTACACGAATAGGTTTATTTGTAACCTTTCGTATAGTATCTATCATTTCTTTGTCAGAATCAGTTCCGACTTTAATTTTTAAAATTTTATACTCTTCAGCTTCTTCAACTTTTTTTCTTACAACATCTGGTTTATCTATTCCGATTGTAAAAGAAGTATATGGGGTTTTGTTCTTATCTAATCCCCACAGTTTGTATAAAGGTACATTCATCTTTTTACCGAGCCAATCGTATATAGCTATATCAATAGCTGCTTTAGCAGAAGCATCACCGTTTGTTAGATTGTCAACGTAATCAAATATTGCGACATAATCAAATGGATCATTAAATTTTGACAGATTAAGTTTGTTAAAAAAGTTTATTACAGATTCTGAATCTTCATGGTATCTAACATTTGGTGATGATTCACCATAACCAATAATTCCATCATGATTTAATTCGGTTAATACTATAGGAACAAAATCTCTAGAACTTCGAGCTATAGTAAAAGTATGCTTTAATCGTAAATCGTATTTTCTATATGTCAGTTTCATTTTGTCATTAAGAATATTTAATTGATGATCTTTGCTTATAATATTGAAACTGACAGGAATACCTGCTAAAGCAAGTGTAGAAATTGATGATTTGATAAAATTTCTTCTATTGGTTCTCATAATTATATATTTATTTTATTTTCTACAAAAATAAATAATAATAAGTTTATAAGCAAGTAATTTATTAACAAAATTAAATGTGGGCTAGCATATTTATAATGATGATAGTATCTAAGATACTTCATCAGGCGGTCGTGCCGCAATAATGCGCTAGCCCACACATTATTATTTTAATTTATTATGTTTTTAAAAGCAAATTAATAATTTTCCACCATGAAAATTTTATTTTAAAAGGGAACTTTTTTAATAATTATTATTAAAACCATCTACCAATAAAAAAGCATACTTTTATCGTAAAGTATGCTTTAATAATTAAAAAATGTTATTATTAAAAAAATTTACTCTATTTTTATATTTACTAGGCTTTCATCAGAAAGCTTTGGATAAGAGATATCTAATGATTTCATTACCTTAGAAATAATTTCGGAAACAATGTAATTCCTAAACCATTTTTTATTTGAAGGAATAATATACCATGGAGCCCATTTAGTGCTAGTATTATTTATCATATCCTCGAAAGCATTCATATATTCATCCCAGTGTTTCCTTTCCTCCATATCTGGTTTAGATAATTTCCAATTTTTTGTTGGGTCTTGTTGTCTAGAAAGGAATCTATTTTTTTGTTCCTCTTTTGAAATATGTAAAAACAGTTTAATAATTCTTGTTCCATTTTCATAGAGATATTTCTCAAAATCATTTATTTGTCTAAATCGGGTTTTCCAGATATCTTTTGTAATTAGTTCAGGTGGTAATTTCTCTTTTTGAAGTATTTCTGGGTGCACCCTTGCTACAAGTACTTCTTCATAATATGAACGATTAAATATTCCTATTCTTCCTCGTTCGGGTAATGATTTATGTATTCTCCACAAATAATCGTGATCAAGTTCTTCGTCAGATGGTTTTTTAAAACTAAAAACCTGACAACCTTGTGGATTTACTCCACTCATTACGTGTCTAATAGTTCCGTCTTTTCCACCTGCATCCATAGCCTGTAAAATAATTAGGATAGAATACTTATCGTGAGCATACAAAACATCTTGTAACTCACTCATTGTTTTAAGGTTTTTTTCTACTTTTTTCTTCACTTCTTCTTTATCCTTAAAACCTTTTGTGTAATCCGCTGAGAAATTTTTTAGTTTAATCTTCACATTATGAGGGATTTTGATAAGTTGCTCTTTCATTTTAAGCTCCTTGTTAGTTAGGTCTTTTGTTTATGTGAAATAATATTCACAATATACTGAAGGGAAAAAATATATTAAAATTTTTATCCTTTCTCAGCGCTTGAAGATGCAACAACAAAATTATCATTTATTTTAAAAGGGTTATTACCTAAATACATCCTATATAATTCTCTTTGGATGTCGAAACCGTTATTAACAAGAAAATCAATAACCTCTTTATGATGCTCGCCTATATCAAATATAATTTCTTTATCTTGAAGAAGAGAAAATATATGAGATAGAAGATTTATTGAAATATTTTTATTTTCTGACACTAATGGCCCAAGATGATAAGATGAAATTCCTTCTCTTACCATTACATAACCGTTAATATTATCATTTTTATCAATAGATTGAAAACATAAATCTGGAAATTCTTTATATAATCTATCTAAAATTTTACTCCTATCAGCAATAAAATATTTTTTGTCAAAAATTTTAACCTTTTCAATTTCTAGAGGTGTAATATTTTTGTTATCATAATTTATTGGTCTGCATTTACCTTTTATTCTTTTTAAAGTATATTCATCACGAAAACCAAAAGATAAATATAATTTTTTACCCATTGGGGTAGAATCTAATTTTATACAATTTACATGAATATCGTTCAAATATTGAATACATTGATTCAATAATTCTCTTCCAATACCTAAATTTCTTTTATCAGGATGTACTATCACCATCCCAATCCAACCTAGATCGGTTCCGTAGCTAGTAGTAGTAGCAGTACCAATTACCACATCTTTTTGAACTGCTACAAAACAGCCTTTGGGTTCAAAATTCATCAAAGCTTTCCAATCGGCTTCCGTTTGGTTCCAGCCGAGTAAGTTTTTTAGAACCATAAGATGCTCTAAATCATTCTCAGACATGAGTCTTATTGAAAAATTTTTGTAATCCATACTATTACCTTAACCCTCTATTAATTGCTGCGCAAAGGCTTGCAATATCTCCAATTGTTTCACCTAGTTTTGAAGGGACGACCTTGCAATTTTTAAAATTTAAATCAAGTGCTTCTTTTTTCATTTCTTTTAATGCTGGATTAAGTAAAGATTTTCCCATTCTAACTGCTAAACTACCAATTATTATAATTTCTGGATTTAAAATATCTGCTAGAATAGCTAAACCACGACCAAGATATTTAGCAGATAAATTTATTATAAATTTTGCCTCTTTAGACCCATTGAAAAAATCTTCAATTACTTCTTTTGCGGTAACATTTTTCTTATACTTTTTTGGATAGTAGTAATTCGCTAATTTGGCAATACCAGACCCACTTGCATAAGACTCATAAGAACCTTTTTTATTATACACTAATGGACCATCTTCAGCAATTCTTATATGGCCCACTTCACCTGCAGAATCAGTAGAGCCTCTATATATTTTTCCATCAATGATTATTCCAGCGCCTATACCAGTGCCCATAGTTAAAAAGATTATATTTTTATAACCTTTACCCGCGCCAAAATAATATTCTGCTAGTGCACCAGCATTTCCATCATGCTCGATAAAACATGGTTTTTTAAATTCTTCTTCAAAAAGTTTTTTTAATGGAATTTTATTCCAACCAGGCAAATTAGGTGGATTTAGTATTATGCCTTCTTCAATTTTTAAAGGGCCTCCAATAGAGACGCTTATTAAGTCGTAACGAAACTTGTTATCTTTTATGTTATCAATAAAAGCATGCGCATTATTAATGATATTTTTATATGATTTTTTAAAGCCATTTTGAGCTAACGTAGGGAACGTTGTTTTTTTTATAATATTACCTTCTGAATCACCTAAGATTAATGAAGTTTTTGTGCCCCCAATATCAAAACCAAGAATTAGTTTATTTTTCTTTTTCATATTATAATATTAACTCAAATCTAATTTTAAGATATCTTCTTCAACATCGTCTGCAATTTTTGCAACTTCTTTAATTATTTTTGAAGTTTCAAATGGCGTAGCTGTTTCAATTGGAAAAGTAGCCAAAACACATAATAAATTATCGGGTGTTATAGCAATTTTAGAATAGTTTAAAAAATAATTTATTTTTAATAGCTTAACAATATCTACATTTTCGGGTGTTCTTCCTATTTTGCTAAAAACTAGTGCATATTTTTCACTATCGATGATTTTTAGTTTAGTATATACTATTTGTTTTCTGTTTTCCTTTATAGGTATTTCTACAACAGAAATATCACCATTTTTTGAATATTTTGAATATAGTAATTCCGCCGATTTCCAGATAAGTTCGTGTAGGTCTTTCATGAAATTTTTAATTGATTTATTTAAATAAATTATAAAATATAATTTCAAAAATCAATGTAAAGTTTTTTGG
>Ga0116184_10004546_pt1 | contig 10917 bp, 10 predicted proteins | sample AD_JPNNA5_MetaG_FD_89886 | JGI IMG/M metagenome (GOLD analysis project Ga0116184, IMG submission 89886) | Active sludge microbial communities of municipal wastewater-treating anaerobic digesters from Japan - AD_JPNNA5_MetaG | ecosystem: Engineered > Bioreactor > Anaerobic > Digestate | place...
CTTCTTGGCTCATCGGGCTGCCTCCTTGTGCTTTGTTCGTGTCGTAACCAACAGTTTACAAGAAGTCGCTCCGTTGAGCTATTCTCTTTCTTCAACCGGGGCAGTTGATATTACAATCCGCGATCAATAAAAACTTTCGCGGTTTAAAGCGAAAAATAGTTGACAAGCGTCCTTTTCTGTGCAATAATCAAAAAACAAATCCGATTCTTTGAGGTCAGCGCCATGAAACACCCCGCCGCAGCCGGATATTTTACCTTCAGCTTTGCCTATTACTTTTACGGCAGGGCCGGACTGAATTTCGCTGCAAACGGTTGGCGCCCCTGAAAGGGCCCGAAACAGGCAAAAGCCCCGCAGCGAAATTCGCCGGGGGCTTTTTTTATTGACAGAACGGAGGAAACCCCATGATCGTGATTCTGAAAGAAAACCATGACAAACGCCAGCTCGACAACCTTATCGCGTGGCTCAAAAGCATGGACATTAACGTCCACATCAGCGAAGGCATCCGCCAGACGGTGCTCGGCCTTATCGGCGACACCTCGATCGTGGACGCCGACCTCATCCGTGCGCTCGACATCGTAGAGGATGTCAAACTCGTCCAGGAACCCTACAAAAAGGCCAACCGCAAGTTTCACCCGCAGGATACCGTCGTCGACGTCAGCGGCGTAAAAGTCGGCGCAGGCCACTTCTGCGTTATCGCCGGACCCTGTTCCATCGAGTCCGAGGAGCAGATCTGCGGCATCGCGCGCTCGGTCAAACAGGCGGGCGCGTCGATGCTCAGGGGCGGCGCTTTCAAGCCGAGGACTTCCCCTTACGCTTTCCAGGGCCTGCGCGCGCAAGGCATCGAACTGCTGCTGCTGGCCAAAAAAGAAACCGGCCTGCCCATCGTCAGCGAAATCATGGATATTTCGCAGCTGCCCCTGTTCGAGGAGGTCGACCTGCTGCAGGTCGGGGCCCGAAATATGCAGAACTTTGAACTGCTCAAGGAACTCGGCACGCTGCAAAAACCGATTCTGCTCAAGCGCGGGCTCTCGAGCACCATTCAGGAACTGCTCATGAGCGCGGAGTACATCATGGCCAGCGGCAATGAGAATGTCATTCTCTGCGAGCGCGGCATCCGCACCTTCGAAACCTATACCAGGAACACCCTCGACATTTCCGCGATACCGCTTATCAAGGAGTTGTCGCACCTGCCGGTCATCGTCGACCCCAGCCATGCCACCGGCATTTCGCGTCTGGTCAAGCCGATGTCGGTTGCGGCCGCGGCGGCCGGTGCGGACGGCCTCATCATCGAAGTCCACAACGACCCGCCGCACGCGCTGTGCGACGGCGTGCAGTCGATTACGCCTGCCGCTTTTGCGGACCTGGTCGCCAATATCAACGCCATCCTGCCCAACGCGCATCATTACCAATAAAACACGGGAGTGATTGCCATGACAATCGGTATCGTAGGGCTCGGCCTCATCGGCGGTTCCATCGCCAAAGCGGCAAAGGAAAAAACCGGCGCGCGCATCCTCGGCCGCGACATCAGCGAACCCGTGGTCTGCAAGGCGCGTTTGGTCGGCGCCATCGACGAGCCCCTAAGCGACGAAAACCTCTCCGAGTGCGGCCTCGTCATCGTGGCGCTGTACCCCGGCGATACGGTGGCTTATGTCATCGAGAAAGCGCCGCTGTTTCAAAAAGGCGCGATTGTCGTCGACTGCGGCGGAGTCAAGCGTCCGGTATGCGAGGCGCTGCGCGGCGTCGCCAGGGAGAATGGCTTCTGTTTCGTCGGCGGCCATCCCATGGCAGGTATCGAGCATTCGGGTTTCGAATACTCCAAAAAAAACCTCTTTGAACGAGCCTCTTTCATCGTGACGCCCTATCCCGAGACGGGCATTGAGGTCCTTGAAACGCTTAAAAAGTTCTTTCTCGCCATCGGCTTCAGCCGTTTTCAAATCTCCACGCCGGCCGAACATGACAAGCTGATTGCCCTTACGTCGCAGCTTGCCCATGTCGTTTCGAGCGCCTATGTCAAAAGCCCGAACGCTCTGCGCTACAAAGGCTTTTCGGCGGGCAGTTTCAAAGATATGACGCGCGTGGCCAGACTCAACGAGAATATGTGGACCGAACTGTTCCTGTCAAACGCCGACAATCTCGTCGGTGAAATCGACTCTTTTATCGAGCGCATGACGCTTTACCGCCAGGCCATCGCGGACGCGGACGCCGCCAAACTGCGCGAACTGCTCAAAGAAGGCCGCGAAATCAAGCAGAGTCTCAGCGAGGTGTAACAGTGGAAACCATCAACGTTCATACGTCACAGCGCGATTACGGGGTGCTTGTCGGCTCCGGCCTGCTCAAGGAGGCCGGGCGCCTATGCGGGGACGGCGCGGGTAAAAAAGCCGCGATTGTCACCGACTCAAAGGTCGGTCCCCTGTATGCCGGCGCGCTTGACAACGCCCTGCGCGAAGCCGGGTGGGAACCCTGCGTGTTTGTGTTCCGCCAGGGCGAACGCTCCAAGAATATGAACACCCTCGGACGGCTGCTGGAGTTTTTGGCGGCGAGCCGCCTGACACGCTCGGATACGGTGTTTGCCCTCGGGGGCGGCGTAACCGGCGACCTGGCGGGCTTCGCCGCTTCGGTGTATCTGCGCGGCATTCCCTGCGTCCAGCTGCCGACGACGCTGCTCGCCGCGATCGATTCTTCGGTTGGCGGCAAAACGGCCGTCAACCTGCGCGCGGGCAAAAACCTTGCCGGCGCATTCTGGCAGCCCGAGCGCGTGATTTGCGACTGCGAGACGTTCCGCACCCTTGACGCGGACACGCTGGCCGACGGTATGGCGGAGGCAGTCAAATACGCGATGATCCGCGACAGGCCGCTCTATGACATTCTCATGCAGGGCGATTTTCTCACCGACGCCGAGCGCTGCGTGGCGCGCTGCGTAGCCATCAAGGCGGACATTGTCTCGCGCGACGAGCGCGACAACGGGGAAAGGCTCTTGCTCAACTTCGGCCACACGGCGGGGCACGCGGTCGAACGGGCCAGCGGGTTTAATATCACGCACGGGCGCGCAGTCGCCATCGGCATGGTAATGGCCGCGCGCGCGGCCGACCGCCTTGACTTGAGCGACGGCAACTGCGCAAAGCCTCTTGTCGAAGCGCTCGAAAAGTACGGTCTGCCGCATACGAGCCCCTTTGATGCCGAAACCCTGGCCAGAATCGCGCTGGCCGACAAAAAGCGCTCGGGCTCGAATATACGCCTGGTGCTGCCCAGAACGGTCGGCGAGAGTTTTCTCCATGATTTGCCGGTCGGGAATCTGGCGGCATTTTTCCGCGCCGGAGAGGAGTGAGGCCGATGCAAATGCGCATCCTGCCGCGCCGTTTAAGCGGCGAAGTCCGGGCCGTTGAGTCCAAATCGGCGGCGCACCGGCTGCTGATATGCGCCGCGCTGTCGGATATCCCGACGGTGATGCGCGTCGGCAGCGTGTCGGCCGATATTTCCGCCACGGCCGCCTGCCTTGAGTCCCTCGGCTGTTCGGCGCGGTACGGCGGCAGCGTTTTTACGGTGACACCTGTTCCCGATACCATCGCGCATACGCCGGTACTTCGCTGCGGGGAAAGCGGCTCGACGCTGCGCTTTCTGTTGCCTGTGGTTGCCGCGGTATGCGACGTGTTTGCAGTGACCGGCTCCGGCCGGCTGCCCCAAAGGCCCCTGGCGCCGCTGATGGATGCCATGCGCGCCAACGGCTGCTCGTTCAGCGCCCCCTCGCTGCCCTTCGAGGTCAGCGGCCGCCTCGTCAGCGGCTGTTTCGAATTGCCGGGAGATATCAGTTCGCAGTTTATCTCGGGCCTCTTGATGGCGCTGCCGCTGCTGCATGAAGGCGGCGAAATCCGCGTGACGGGCGAAATACAGTCCTCCGGCTATATCGACATGACGCTCGCCGCCCTCGCGTCTTTCGGCGTTGAAACCGAACGGACATCCGAAGGCTGGCGCGTCGGGCATAAAGGCCGTTTTTCTTCGCCCGGAACGGTGGAGGTCGAAGGCGACTGGTCAGCCGCCGCTTTCTGGCTGGCTGCCGGCGCGCTCGGAGGCCCCGTCGCCTGCAAGGGCCTCGACGGCGGCTCGCTGCAAAAGGATATGCGCATCCTCGGCCTGCTCGCGGCGGCGGGCGCGCAGGTATCATTTGAAGACGGTACGGCGACCGTGTCGGAAGGCGCGCTCAAAGCGCTGCGCGTCGACGCCGGCGAAATACCGGACCTTGTGCCCGTGCTTGCCGCCGTGCTTTGCTTTGCCCGGGGCACGTCGTACATTGAAAACGCCGGCAGGCTGCGCTATAAAGAAAGCGACAGGCTGGAGGCGACCGCTGCGGTGCTCGGCGCTCTGGGCGCGGATATCCGTATCGGCGAAACGGGCGATTCCCTCGTCATCACGGGGAAAGAGTCCCTCGCCGGAGGACAGGCGGACTGCGCGGGCGACCACAGGATCGCTATGGCGCTCGCGGTGGCGTCGTGCCGCTGCCTGAACCCGGTGGAAATCAGCCGTGCCGAATCGGTCGATAAATCTTATCCCGCGTTTTTCCGCGATTTCAATCATCTTGGAGGGAGAGCCGATGTCGTTTGAATACGGAAGGAATCTCAGGGTAACCCTGTTCGGCCAGTCGCATGCCGCGGCCATCGGCTGCGTCATCGACGGGCTTCCCGCCGGCGAGAAAATCGACGAGGAAGCCATACGCGCTTTCATGAAAAGGCGCGCCCCGGGCGGCGACCTCGCCACCTCGAGAACGGAACCCGACGAGGCGCTGGTCGTCAGCGGCCTCGTCAACGGCCGCACCTGCGGCTCGCCCGTGTGCGCCGTCATCGAGAACCGCGACGTACGCTCGGGGGATTACGAGACCATCGCCGACACGCCGAGGCCTTCGCACGCCGACTATACGGCGCACGTCAAATACCGCGGTTTCAACGACAAGCGGGGAGGCGGCCATTTCTCGGGCAGGATGACCGCGCCGCTGTGTTTCGCTGGCGCCGTCTGTATGCAGGTTCTCGGCCGCCTGGGCGTCGAAGTCGGTTGCCATATCGCTCGAATCGGTCCGGTGGAGGACAGCCTGTTCGACGCCGTCGACGTCGGCGCGGAACAGCTGGCCCGCCTGCGCGCGATGGCCTTCCCGGTGCTCGACGCCGGGGCGGGTGAAAAAATGAAACGGGAAATCGCGGCCGCGGCGGCCGAAAAAGATTCCGTCGGCGGCGTCATCGAATGCTGCGTGCTCGGCCTGCCCGCGGGCGTCGGCGAACCGGTGTTCGACGGGCTGGAGAACCGCATCGCCTCGGCGGTGTTTGCCATCCCCGCCGTCAAGGGCATCGAGTTCGGCGCTGGGTTCGCGGCCGCCGGGATGCGCGGCAGCGAACACAACGACCCCTTTATTATGGAGGACGGCCGCGTGAAAACGGCGACCAACTGCCACGGCGGCATCCTCGGGGGCATCAGCAGCGGCATGCCCGTCATTTTCAGGGCGGCTTTCAAGCCGACGCCTTCCATCGGCCTCGAGCAGCGGACTGTCCGCCTCTCCGACGAAACGCAGTGCGCCGTCACTGTCAAAGGCAGGCACGACCCCTGCATCGCGGCTAGGGCTTTCGCCCCCGTCGAAGCCGCGGCGGCCATCGCGGTACTCGACCTGATCAACTGTTAAGGAGAATCGACATGGACATCGACACCCTCAGAAAAGAGATTGACGCCACCGACGACGCGATTAAAGCGCTTTTCATTAAAAGAATGCAGACGTCGTCGCAGATCGCCGCCTACAAAAAAAGCAAAGGCCTCCCCGTGGCGGACAGACAGCGGGAGCGGGAGATTCTCACGCGCCTGACGCTCGACAGCCCGCCCGAGATGGAGATGTATATCAAATCGCTCTTCACGACGCTGTTCGGCCTGAGCCGCTCGTTTCAGACCGCCCGTATCGGCGGCGAGCACCCGCTGGCGGAGCGTATCCGGCAGGCCATCGCGCAAACGCCCCCGCTGTTCCCGTCCAAAGCGGTCGTCGCCTGCCAGGGCGTCGAGGGGGCCTATTCCCAGATGGCGGCCGACAAACTGTTCGCGCTGCCCCATATCATGTATTTCACCTCTTTCGAGGGGGTGTTCCAGGCGGTCGAAAAAGGCCTCTGCCGCTACGGCGTGCTGCCCATCGAGAACAGTTCGCACGGTTCGGTCACGCAGGTGTACGACCTGATGAAACGGCACGATTTTCATATCGTCCGCAGCCTGAAAATGAAAATCGACCACTGCCTGCTGGCCAATCCCGGCAGTACGCAGAAGGATATCCGCGAAATCTTCTCCCATGAGCAGGCCATCGCGCAGTGCAGCGAGTACCTGCAGAAACTCAAGGACGTCAAGGTGACCGTGTGTGAGAATACCGCCGCGGCGGCGCAGCTCGTCGCGCAGTCCGGCAGGAAGGACGCCGCCGCCATCTCCTCGCAGTACTGCGCCGAACTCTACGGCCTCGAGGTCGTCGACGGCGACGTACAGAACTCCGCGAGCAACTTCACGCGTTTTATCTGCATCTCCAAAAACCTCGAAATCTACCCCGGCGCAGATAAAATCAGCATCATGCTCGCCCTGCCGCACCGGCCAGGTTCGCTGTATGAGACGATATCGCGCTTTTCGGCCATGGGCCTTAACCTGACCAAACTCGAAAGCCGGCCGATTCCCGACAGGGATTTTGAGTTTATGTTCTATTTCGATATGGAAGCCTCGCTGCTGAGCGAAGGCGTCATCTCGCTGCTGTGTTCCCTCGCGTCGGACTGCGACCAGTTCGACTTCCTGGGCAGTTACAGCGAAGCCTGAGACGGAGGCGTCTGCATGCGTTACGGCCTCATCGGCGAAAAACTGTCGCACTCCTATTCGAAAACCGTGCACGCTTTGCTCGGCGACGACAGTTACGAATTGGTCAGCCTGCGCCCGGAAGAACTCGCCGGCTTTCTTCGCTCGCGCGCCTTCGAGGGGCTCAATGTCACCATCCCGTACAAAAAAGCCGTGATTCCCTTCTGCGCCGAATTATCCGAAACGGCGCGCAAAACCGGCAGCGTCAACACGATTGCGGTCGACGCCGCAGGCCGCCTTATCGGGCACAATACCGATTACGCCGGCTTTCTGTATATGGCGGCAAGGGCGGGTATCGGCTTCAAAGGCAAAAACGTGCTTGTCCTCGGCAGCGGCGGCACCGGCGTGACCGCGGTGCAGGCGGCTTCGGACCGGGGCGCCGCGCGCGTCACGACCGTTTCCCGCAATGGGCCGGTCCACTACGGCAATGTCCACCGCCTCAGCGACACCGAGATTGTCGTCAACGCCACACCGGTCGGCATGTACCCGGAACCGGCGGCGCAGCCGCTGCCGTTGGCGGGCTTCCCCAACCTGGAGGCGGTTATCGACGTCATCTACAACCCCCTGCGCACGCGGTTGCTGCTGGAGGCCGAAGCCCTCGGCCTGCGCCGCAGCAACGGGCTGCCGATGCTCGTCGCGCAGGCAAAATACGCGCGCGACATTTTCACCGCCGCCCCATCGCCGGACGAGGTCATCGAGCAAGCCGTCCGGCGCATAACAGCCGACACAGCCAATATCATCCTAATCGGCATGCCCGGCTCGGGCAAAAGCGCCGTCGGGCGCGAAATCGCCCGGCTTTCCGGGCGGGAGTTTATCGATACCGACGCCCTGATTGAAGCCGAATATGGCAACCCGCCGGCCGAAATCATCAACAAAAGCGGCGAGGCATATTTCCGCGAGCGCGAAGCCGAAGCGGTTGCCCAAGCCGGCAAAGAAAAAAGCCGGGTCATCGCGACGGGCGGCGGCGCCGTTCTCCGGCAGGAGAATATGACGGCCCTGCGGCAAAACGGCTTTATCATTTACCTGGTTAGGGCGGCGGAACGCCTGGCCAGGCGCGGGCGGCCTTTGTCGGCGGGTCCCGGTTCGCTTGAAACGCTGCTTGCCGAACGGTTGCCGCTTTATGAGCGCTATGCGGGCGCGCGTGTCGACAACACCGGCGGCATCGAAACCGTTGCGCAAAAAGCGCTGGAGGTTTTTTATGAAAATATTGATTGTTAACGGGCCGAACCTCAACATGCTCGGCATACGCGAGCCTTCGCTGTACGGCAGCGCCACCTACGCCCAGCTCGAGACATATATCAAACAAGTCTGCGGTGAAAACGGCATCGAGGCGGAAATATTCCAGTCCAACCACGAAGGCGCCATCGTCGACGCTATCCAGGCCGCGTTGGGCCGGGCCGACGGCATCGTCATCAACCCCGCCGCCTACACCCATACGAGCATCGCTATCCTCGACGCGCTCAAAGCCGTCGCGCTGCCTGCGGTGGAGGTGCACCTGACGGATATCGGCACCCGCGAGGCATTCCGCCGCGTATCCTATCCCGGTATGGCCTGTATCGCGTCTTTTGCCGGGCTCGGCTTTGAAGGTTACCGCAGCGCGCTGCTGCTGCTGAAACAAACCCTCGAAAACGGACAACCGGCTTGACGTTCCCGCTCCGTTTCCAAAGCGCCGCGGACGCCGATACCCCCGGCACCATGGTGTGGGCTTTGCGCGGCGGCAGACGGGCGTTGCAGAAGCCGAAAAGCATAGAAAACGGATAAAGTCCCCTTTATTTTTATAATTATTGCTATAATACCATTGAGAATACGAAAAACAATGGTATAATAAAGTGCTTTATTAGGCAAAATGCGCTGTCATCGTAAGTAAAAAGATTTCGGAGGGAATACAAATGTCAGCAAAAAAGAAGATTCTTGCCATCGCGATGGTCTTTGCCCTGCTGCTCAATTTCGCCGCTTTCGGCGCGTCGGCGTCACTGGGCGACGGTCTCATGACAACGCTGGACATTGACCTCGTCGTCGGCACCGGTACCGGCGCCGGTTTCACGCCGCTTGCAACCTCAGATCAGCCCCCCGCGGGGAGTGTCCTGACGGTCAGGCTCGTACCCACCAGCGACTTTTATGTTGCTTCGCAATGTATCCGGATCAATGTTGAAAGAGAATTCTTTACCTGGGTAAGCGCCTCGTTTCAATTAAATCCGGCATGCCCGTACTTCAACGCCGTGTCTTCATTCTCCGGGAACTACGGCACCATACCAGAAAGCACATTTACCGCCACCAGCGCGTACGGCCCGGGTTTGGGCTCCACGATGTATGCGCAGTACAGCGCAGGCCAAATTACCTGTGTGGCTGCTTCCAACGCGCCCAACGGCGGTTTCGGCGAGATGTACAACGGCACGTGGTTCTGCGAGTTCCAGCTCAACGTTATCAAAGACATCACGGCCGGTTCCGACGCGCGCGTCTATATCGACAGAATCTGGCTGCGCAACACAACCAATACCAGCGGCGGTATGTACTTTAATAAATGCGCCACCGCGGATACCACGTCAAGTTCCGCAACACTGGCCAGCAAATTCGACTGCCAGCTCGATGTGGCCGGCGCCGATATCAGCCTGCCGCTTACCGTCAACAGCACCGTCACCTTTGACAGTACCGGCGGTTCCCCGGTCGCTCCCCTGACGGGCGCGGTCGGCTCCCCGCTGACGCCTCCCGCGAATCCCGTGAAGGCGGGCTACACCTTTGGCGGTTGGAACCCGCCCCTGCCGCCGGTTTTCCCGGAACAGAACCTGACCGTCACGGCGCTTTGGAACATCAACTCCTACAACCTGAAATATATGGTTGACGGCGGCATTTACAACAGTTTTCAGGTTCAATATATGGCGCAGCTTCCCGGAGTCGCTCCTCCCGTAAAAGAGGGTTACGACTTCGACCGTTGGGAACCGACGCCCCCCGCGCAGATGCCGGCCGCCGATGTGACCCTCAATGCGGTCTTTACCCCCAAACAGTACACCGTCACTTTTGACGCCAACGGCGGCGCAGGCGGCTGGAGCCAGCAGCGCGCCTACGGCAGCCCTCTGGTCGCCCCGACCGTGACCCGCAATTACTATACGTTCTCCGGCTGGTCTCCCGCGCCGCCCGCGACGGTGCCGCTGGGCGGCGGAATGTATGTCGCGCAGTGGACCATCAACAAAACAAGCGTGACCTTTAACAGCAATGGCGGTTCGCCCGTGGCGCCTCTGACCGGCGACATCTATTCCCCGCTGACCCCTCCGTCCAACCCGGTCAAGACGGGCTATACTTTCGACAGATGGGAACCCGCCCTCCCGCAGACCTTCCCCGAACAGAACCTGACCGTAACGGCCGTCTGGACGCCCAACGTATATGACGCGATCTTCATGGTCGACGGCGTCGAATATGCCAGGATACCGACCGCTTACGGCACGGCGATTACGCTGCCTGCCGCCCCAGAGAAAGACGGCTTCATCTTCACCGGCTGGAATCCGGTTCCGGGCACGATGGGCGCGGGGAACGAAACGTTCGAGGCACAGTTCACCAATGCGGTCACCTCCGTGATGATTACGCTCGACGACAGCGACATCGGCCCCACCCACGCGGTGAAAGTCCCGATGTTCACCATGTTCAAAGATTACCCGGTACAGCTGGGCTATGTCACCAACGCCGACCCCTCGTTCCGTGTGGAGTTCACATCGGACAACGACAAAGTGACCGTTGACAGCAGCGGCCTGGTCACCAATACCGGCAACGTGGGCCGCGATGCGGTCATCACCGTAACCGTCTACGACGCGAGCGACAACCCCGTCGCGACCGACAGCGTGCAGATCTCCTTCTACAAATTCAAGTGGGAGATGCTCTTCAACTGGCTGATGCAGATTCTCGCGCTCCTGGGCTTCGGCGCCTGACGGCGGCCTCCCGCTGAATAATTATCCGCAGAGGGCGCGTTGCAAAACGATAATGTTTTGCAGCGCGCTTTTTTCACTTGGTATGGCGGAAATGTGCGTTAGCACAAGCTATTCAAGTTAAGAATTGTGGAAAACTACAGACGCAAAGCGGGCC
>Ga0116184_10004550_pt1 | contig 10909 bp, 5 predicted proteins | sample AD_JPNNA5_MetaG_FD_89886 | JGI IMG/M metagenome (GOLD analysis project Ga0116184, IMG submission 89886) | Active sludge microbial communities of municipal wastewater-treating anaerobic digesters from Japan - AD_JPNNA5_MetaG | ecosystem: Engineered > Bioreactor > Anaerobic > Digestate | place...
GATACTTATTGGAAGCTTGATAAAAAAGATGATGCAAAAAACGAATGGAAAAAAGCAAAAGATATTTCAAAACCAGATGGATTAGAGAAAATTTTATTCGATAAAATTAGAAATATGATTGAAAAAAGATTATTGTTAAATTAATTAAGATTTACTATGAAAAGGTTTTTATTGATTTTTGTTTTATTTTTAAATTTTAGTTTTCTTTATTGTCAGACTACAAAAGTAATGACATTTAATATTAGATATGACAATCCTAACGACGAAAAAAATTCGTGGAATAATAGAAAAAATGAATTTATAGAAATGTTAAAATATTATGAACCTGATATAATTGGTTTTCAGGAGGTATTATCAAATCAATTAGATTTTATAAATGATAATTTAAAGGGTTATTTATATGTTGGGGTTGGTAGGGAAGATGGAAAAAGAAAAGGAGAATTTTCACCAATTTTCTTTAAAAAATCGAAATATAATCTTATTAAAGAAAATACTTTTTGGCTATCAGATACTCCTGAAAAAGTCTCAGTTGGTTGGGATGCTGCTTTAGAGAGGATCTGTACTTATGCCATTTTAAAAAAGAAAAGATCAAATGAAACAATATTTGTTTTTAATACACATTTTGATCATATAGGAAAAACAGCAAGAATTAAATCTGCTGAACTTATATTGAAAAAAATTACTGAAATAGTTCCTGATACATCTATAATAATTTTAATGGGCGATTTTAATTGTCTTCCAGATGAAGAACCAATAAGGAAAATTAAAGAAAAATTATTTTATGCTGCAGAGTTGTGTTTAGATGGAGTTTATGGACCAAAAGGAACATTTAATAGTTTTGATGAAAAATTAATTGTAAGTGATGTTATTGATTATATTTTTGTAAGAAATTTGAAAGTGCAAAAATATCGTCATATTGATGATAGAATGAAAAATAATAATTTTATTTCTGACCATTATCCTGTTATTATGGAATGTAAAAAAAGCAAAAAATGATATAATAAAATTAGAATATTTTTTTAATATAAGTGAATTTATATTAAGCTTTCTTTTTACCTTGCAATTCTTTCCAAAAAAAAATAAATTAAATTTCGTTTTTTAAAAAATTTGTGGTTATGAAAAATAAAGTACGATTTTATATTCAATTAATATTTTTAATTTTAATTTTATATGTTGCAATTAGACCAGCTTTTGACAAATCTTACATTGCAGATTTTGAACAATATTGCCCATTCGGAGGTATATCTTCATTTTTTAGTAAATTAAATTTAGGCTCAATGTCCTGCAATATGAGTGAAACTCAGGTTTTTTTAGGAATAGCTTTATTGTTGGGGGCAGGTTTAATAGGTAAGCTTTTTTGTGGATTTGTTTGTCCTATTGGTTCAGTATCTGAGTGGTTGGGTAAATTAGGTGATAAATTGAAAATCAGAAAAGAAATACCCAAAAAATTGGATACATATTTAAGAATTCTCAAATATGTATTATTATTTATTACTATTTACTTTACAATGACAAGCAGTGAACTTTTTTGCAAAAAATTTGACCCTTATTATGCTTCGGTTCATTTGTTTAGTGATAATGATATAGTTCTTTTATTTGCAATCCCAGCATTTATTTTAACTATTGCAGGTGCAATATTTTTCAGATTGTTCTGGTGTAAATATCTTTGTCCACTTGGAGCTATGACAAATGTTTTTATGAATATAATTCCTGCTGGATTAGTAATTTTACTTTTTGTGATATTAAATTATTTTGGTGCAGGTCTTAATTATATATGGTTATTGGGCGGTTTAGTATTAAGCGGTTTATTAAATGAAATTATATTCAAAAAGTCTTTTATATCTCCTTTTGCTAAAATAAGAAAAAATAATGATTGTACTAACTGCGGTTTTTGTGATTTAAAGTGTCCCCAAGGTATAAAGATTTCTTCAGGTACTACTGTTAATCATATTGATTGTAATTTATGTACTGATTGTATTTATAATTGTCCCAGAAAAAATGTTTTAACAATTAATAATAGACCGAAATTAAAGTATTTATCTCCTATTGTATTAGTTATTTTAATTATAATATCTTTAGGTGCAGCAAATTATTATGAATTTAATACAATTTCTTTAAGATGGGGAACTTCTGAAGGGAAAGAAGCATTATATGTATATTCAGGTTTAAAGAGTATAAAGTGTTATGGTAGCTCGATGTCTCTAGCTGGTACATTAAAAAGTGTTGATGGTATAATTGGTCTTGATACTTATGCTAAATCCCATACAGTTAAAGTATACTATAATCCAGACATAATCTCTGAAGAGAAGGTAAAGGAAGCTTTGTTTAAACCAGCGAAAAGAATAATTTCTGAACCAGAAAATGTTTATACTGATTCTGTTAGTATTTACGAAGTTGGGATTTATGGTCTTTTTGACCAGGTAGATTTCTCTAACTTATATTCTATTTTTAAATCAAATAAGGGTTTCTACCGAATTGAAACACATTTTGGAGAACCTGTAAAAGCAACAATATTCTTTAATCCAAAAATTGTATCGATATCTGATATTAAAAGGATTATAGAGTCTAAAATAACCATTATAAAGAATAATGGTATTGAAGAAAAAATTGAAACCAATTTCAAACTTGAAAATAATGGAATTGTAAAAGAAGTCATTTCAGCTCTCGAGTATAAAAAAATGATTTTTAGGCCAATAGAGGAAGATTTTGTGGATTTAGAGAATTATAATAAAGAAAATATATATGTATATCAGTATTATTTACCTGAGGCTGAAAACCCAGCTATGAGAGAAAAATTTGATTATTTGATAAGTTACTTATCAGGATTTGATGGAATATTAAAGTTCAAAACGGAGTTTATTGATAAACCTTATGCATTAATTTATTATGATGTGAAAGTAATTGACTCAGACAAAATTAAAAATATTCTTCAATCAAAAAAATTAAAGTTTTATATAACCGAAACTGAAACACAGGAAATTGAGAACCCATTTAAATTATTATCGGAAGGTAATATTTACAAATTAAATAAACTAATTCACAATAATCATTAATAACTTAAAGGAGTTACCTATGAAAAAATTACTTGTTGTATTGTTAATTTTAACTTTTGTTAGTTTATCAAGTTCTTCAATATCTTTCTCACAAGAAGTTAAAAAAGAAACTGAAAAAACAACCAAAGTAGAACCTAATAAAGGTACAAAAAAAGTTAAAACAATAAAGACAACAAAAGAAAAAGCTTCAAAATGTGAAGGTTGCCCACATAAAGCAAATTGCACAAAAGAAGAGAAAGAAAAAGAAGCAAAGTAATATTAAAATAATATAAATATTTTAACAAAAAAAGCCCTGTTTATAAACAGGGCTTTTTTGTATAAATAATTACCAATGATTAAATATTGAAATTTTCTTGTATTTTCTTTTGAAGGGCAAGTGCAAGGTTTTGTAATTCTTCAGAGTAAGATTTTAGTTCAATAGTCATTTTATTATAATCATTAACTGAGTTTGATAATGATACATTGGTCTCTGCTATTGATTTTGCACCTTTGGAAGCTTCACCTAAGTTTCTAGTAATTTCGCTGGTTGTTATAGTTTGTTCTTCAACTGCGGATGCTAAAGTATTGCTTATCTCATTTACTTTAATTATATCTTCGATTATACTAGTGATAGATTGAATAGCATTGTTACTTTCTTCCTGAATGGCTTTTATTCTATTTGTAATATCTTCTGTTGCTTTTGCGGATTCTTTTGCAAGCTCTTTTACTTCATTTGCTACAACAGCAAAACCTTTTCCTAGTTCTCCAGCTCTAGCCGCTTCAATTGTTGCGTTGAGAGCTAATAGATTTGTTTGCTCAGCTATGGTAGTAATAGTTTTAATTATTTCTCCGATTTCATTTGATTTTAATCCTAAATTATTAACTACTTCTTGTGCGGATTTTGCTTTCTCAGTTGTTTCTTTGGTGATATTCGATGCATGTTGTGTGTTTTTTGCAATTTCTTGGATTGAAGAGGTCATCTGTTCAGCTGCTGTTGATACTGAAGCAATATTAGCCGATACCTGTTCAGATGAAGTAGCTGAATTGTTAATTTGGTTTGTAAGCATCGATGAAGCTTCTGCTGATTTTTCACTTACTACAAGTAGTTTATCTGATGCATTTGTTACTAATTTTGTTCTTTCTAGGATATCTAATGCGAGCCCTCTTTGTGATTTAGCAATATAATCGATATATGAAGATAGTATCTGAATTTCATCTTTAACTCCTGTCAATAAAGAATCTTTCTTAATTGTAAATACTTCATGAAATCTATTAACAAGATTATTAATTTGCTTTGAAAATATATTAGAAATATAATATAAAGCTATTGTAAGGATAATTAGAAATATAATTATAAAAATTATTGAAACAGATTTTAAATTACTTACATCAGCTAATACTTTATTCATAGGAAAACCGACTGCAAAAGCCCATGGGGTTTTTGTATTCCCAACATAAAAAGGTACAATTTGAATTAGTACATCTGTGCTTAATGGTTCAGAGTAACTGGTAAATGTAAAATTTTCTCCTCTTTTAATTGCTTCCTTCATTTGTGATAGTTTTTCACCAACCATATCTTTTTCTGTTTCTAATATGTTTTTACCTAATCGTGATTTATCAAAGTGTGCGGCAACTTTACCTTCATTTGAAAATAAAGCTGCAACACCGGTTTCATATGGTTTTATTTTTTCTATCATTTCCTGAAAAGTAGTAAGTTCCATATCAACAGTAACAATTCCGAGAAATTTTCCATTCTTATCTTTTATTGGAGCAGATAGAGTAGTCATAAGTATTTCTTTTCCACCAGCAGTATAAATATATGGTTCAACTATTTGTTCCTCCCCAGTTCTTTTCGGAAGCAGATACCAATCTCCAGCACCTTCTTTATCATAATCAACAAGTGGCTCGGTTTTTAGTACGCCATTATCATAGAACCAGTACGGTATAAATCTTCCAGTCTTATCATGGACTGGCTTATTTATATATTCGTTATCGAGTCCATCAAGTGCATTTGGTTCCCAGCAAGTGCACATACCAAAAAATTCTTTATGTTTTTCTAGTGTACTTTTTAGCATTGAATTAAAAACTTCTCTTCGTTTTTCTCTAGGAATACTTTCATAACCAGAAAATGCTTCTGCTAATGTTCGTGCCGCATCCATCCCAACCTCTAATTCTGCGTCTATAGAATTTGCATATTTATATGCAGATTCTAAAGCTTCTTTTTGAGAATGTTGTTCTGCAATAGTTGCTGAACGTGAAATAAGGTAATAAATGATTGCAATTGATATAATTGCTACTATAGGTAAAATATAAATAATCATTTTAACCTTTAAAGATTGGTTCTTTAACATACAAACCTCCAATGATTGGTTTCTTACAAATTACAACAATATTATTTTAATCTTTTTTTTATTAAAAATCAAGATTAATAAAAATATTTCAGCTTTTCTAAATATTACATTTTTAATTTTATTGATATTTAGATGAAAATATGTTATACTGTATATGTTGTAATTATTTATACTAAAATGAAGAAAATTTTATTAATATTTTCCATTATTTGTGTTTTTTTTAATCAATCTTATAGTAGTAATAAACAGAAAAATGTACTGCTTTTAAATTCTTATCATAATGGATACTCCTGGACGGATAGACTTACACTTGCAATTAAAACAAATCTTGTTTCTGATAAATTTGAAATCAATCTCTCTATTGAGTACTTGGATTCTAAGAGAATAAAACCTGATAGTGAATATTTTCATTTAATCAAGAAATTTTTATCCGAGAAATATAAAAATACTATATTTGATTTAATTATTACTTCTGATGATGATGCTTTTTACTTTCTTTTAAAATATCATGATGAATTGTTTCCAAATGTTCCAGTAATTTCTTGCGGTTTAGGAATAAAAAATAAACAGTTGGTCGATAAAAATAAATATTTTACTGCTGTTTATGACGATTTTTTTAACGATGAATCATTTTTTAATTCTTTGAAATTGTTACCAGAATATAAAAATATTGTATTTATTTCTGATGCAACTACTACTGGAAAGAGCTCAATGGAAACAATGAAAAAACTGACCGATACATTAAAAGAAATTAGCCCCATATTTATAACAGATGATTCTATTGAAGATATTGTTACTAAATTAAAAAATTTACCACCAAATACAATAATATATCCATTAGTATTTAATTATGATAAAAAAGGTAGATTCTATTCACATTCGGATTTTATTAAAATTTTGGCACAATCAGTATCTTTACCAATTATTGCAACTCTTGAAGATCATATAGGTAAGGGTGCTATAGGTGGTTATGTTTTAAGTGCTAATTACCATGGTAAAATTACATCAAATTTAGCTCTTAGAGTTTTAGAGGGTGAAAACATAAAAAGTGTTTCTTATCCAATTGATTCCATTGTTATTCCTGTATTTGATTACAATTATTTAAAAAAGTTTGGGATAGCTGAAACTTTATTACCAAAAAACTCAAGAATAATTAATAAAGAAAGATCTTTCTTTGAAGAAAATAAAACACTAGTAATTTATGTTACTTTAGCTTTCATGAGTTTACTTATAGTTATTTTCATTCTTACTTTCAATATAATTAAAAGAAAACAAACAGAAATTAAACTAAGAAAATTCTCAATAGCTGTTGAACAAAGCCCTGTTTCTATAGTTATAACAGATATTAATGGAATTATTGAATACGTTAATCCAAGGTTTACTGAAATTACTGGTTATTCATTTGAAGAAGTATTAGGGAAAAGGCCAAGTATTCTAAAATCAGGAAAAACCCCTATAGAAATATACAAAAATATGTGGGAAACGATTACATCAGGAAATGATTGGCGTGGAGAGGTATGTAATAAGAAAAAAAATGGGGAACTATACTGGGAGTATGTTTCAATTTCCCCCTTATTTGATGAAAAAGGTAATATTACCCATTTTATCGGTGTTAAAGAAGATATTACCATTAGAAAAAATGATGAAAAAGCTTTAAAAGAAAGTAAATTACAACTTGAGAGTACCCTAAGCGAATTAAAACGCACTCAAGCTCAAATTTTACAACAGGAAAGACTTCGTTCGATTGGGCAAATGGCTAGTGGTATAGCACACGATATAAATAATTCTCTGATGCCTATACTGGGTTATGCAGATCTTTTGCTTTATAAGAAGAATCTTGATCCATCTTTACAAAGCAAAATTCAATCAATTAAAACTGCTAGTTTGGATATAAAAAGAACTATCGAAAGGATGAAAGAGTTTTATAAACCCACTTCAAATGAATCCGATTTCCAAAACTTGAAAATCAATGATATTATTTTTAGTGTTATCGAATTTACTAAACATAGATGGAAAGATATACCAGAATCAACAGGTAATGTAATTTCTATCACTACAAAATTAGATGAAAATTTGCCTGAAATAAAAGGTAATGAAACAGAGATACGAGAAGCTTTAACAAATATAATTTTAAATTCTGCAGATGCTTTACCAGATGGGGGAGATATTATTATAAGAACATTTATGAAAGATTCCTCTATTTTTATTGAAATAATAGATACTGGCATTGGAATGGATGAAGATACTCTAAAACATTGTTTAGATCCATTTTTTACTACAAAAGGAGAAAAAGGTACTGGTTTAGGTCTTTCTATGGTTTATGGAATAATTCAAAGACATAAGGGTTGTATCGATATAAAAAGTAAAAAAGGAGCTGGTACTACAATAACGATTTCTTTACCTATTTGTAGTGATGAACAAATAGACATTTCAAAAGAGGATAATTATAATATTAAATCTATAAAAATTTTATGTATTGATGATAATAAAGAAGCAAGAAATTTATTGTATACTATTTTATCTGAAAAAAATCATAAAGTAACTCTATCAGAATCAGGAAAAGATGGACTTAAGGAATTCTATAATGCTCTTGAAAACAATAACCCTTATGATTTGGTTATAACAGACTTAGGTATGCCTCATATGGATGGTAAATCAGTAGCTGAAGCTATTAAATCAAAATCTCCAAATACACCTATTATTCTTATTACCGGGTGGGGAGCTTTTGTTGAACCAAATACCATTAAAACTGTAGATTATATTTTAAAAAAGCCTATTACTGCTCAAGATCTTTTTAATGCGATAAGTAAAGTGATTAATAAATAAAAGATTTTATAATAATCGAAATTTCACTTCATTTTGATAATAATAATATTGCTTAGGATTAAATAATAATAACTATTTTCAGATTAATGAAATTTAATTAGTATTATAAGAAAATATATTCATAAGTAATTTTTAATAAAAAAGCCTGCTATTGAATAGCAGGCTTTAAAATTATTGACAAAATAATGTTCTAATAAGTTACTCTAAAACTTAATTGCATAGTTCTGGGCAGATAAGCACCTGATGGTAGCCCAAATGAAGCCATCGGGTTACCACTTCCATCTTTCATTCTTCCATTATATCCAGATGCATTAAACCAGTTAAAGAAATTATACGCTTCAAACATAATATTAATATTAAAGTTTTCAAAATCGAATGCTTTCGAGAGCCTTAAATCAAACATTTTATACCAGTTCCTTATCTTTTTCCAGTCAGGAACAAAGTATCTAACTCCATTCAACCAATCATCGCTAAGATTATTATCATCATTCAAATCCTGACCAATATTTCTTGATACTGGTAATGGGGAAGCAAGAGTAGCAATACCACTGAGGTTAATTTTAAAAGGAAATTCATAAGACCAATTGAAAACAAATCTATGTCTTTCATCTAAACTACTTCTTTGCATATAGTATAAATCTTTAAGTGTATATGTAGCAGCATCATTTTCACTATATGCCCAGGATAAAGTATAAGATAGTTGAGCAAATAATTGGTTATATCTATAAGCAATATTTGATAAGAAAGCGTAATATTCTGCTTTGCCAAAGCTACTATATAACCAGATATCCCCAAATCTATCTGAGATAATTCTTCTCTTAAGGCTTGGTTTATAGTAATTTGCATTATAAGCTTTGTATATATCAGAGTAATGTTTCCAGACATAATCTACAGTAAGAGCTAAATTATCATTAAATTGATGGCTAATTCCTATTGACCATTGTGTTACTTTTGGTGGCTTAATTTCATGATCAACAAGATATAAGCTTGGTGCAGAAGTTCCTTTGCCTTGCAATATCTGCTGTTTCAAGACGTTTACATCTAATGTTGAAGGATTGTTAATTGTATAAACACCCCAATTTGAGTATAAGTACTCAAAGTAACCCATCTGACCAAATGCTCTATCATAGAATAAGCCAAAACCAGCTCTTAAATAGGTAAGAGCATTATCAAATAAATCATAGTTAAAGCTTACTCTTGGGCTAAAGTTTGCAAGAGAATTTTTTCTGTCTCCACGGTTTAAATAATTAGATGGAATGTTATTTTTGATTATTGCACTATCAGCCCACCTGTTATAACTATCATTATTAAGCATGTTCAATTCGGCATCCCATCGCAATCCATAGTTGATACTTAATCTTTCTGTAGCTTTCCAGTTATCCTGAATAAATGCACCTAAAGACCATCCGCTTATCTTAGCTCTTGCAGCATCTGTATTATTAGGATCATCAAGACCCATTCCTATTGTAACTGTTCTTGGCAATTTACTTGTATCCGTTGCAAAAGTGAATTCTGGATTCATATAATATGGGAACCATGGATTTGCAACTAAATTTTTAATTTCAATACCAGCTTTTAATACGTGAGAACCCACTAAATAAGTAAATTTATCAATTATACCATAATGATTTTCTTTCAATTGAATAGGGAAAGTACCTATACCCATTCTTATACTTGGATATACATAGGCAACACCACCTTTTACAGTAGCCTCTTCATGGAACCAATGTAGATATTGTATAGATAGTTCATTCATAGCGTCTTTACTTAATGTGTAGTTGTGTTTTAAGAGTAAATTAGCTACTCTGTAGGTTCCACTTAACCATTGATCTCTGATTATTGGTGCCATATAGGCGAATTCAGTTGTAGAATTTCTATAATTAAATACTAAATCAAAAGTATTTTTTTCATCGTGATAGTAGGTTAAACCAAATGAAGATAAAAAGTTTTTTCTTGGGGATTTGAATGTTCCTGCATATTTATCCCAAATACCAGGGTTGTACGATGGTCTTCCAGGAACAATATCAGTGTAATTATTTATATTTTGGTATTCAATAGTACCTGTATAGAAAAGTGTATTTTTCATTATAGGACCAGATACTGTAATTCCACCTTGTTGTCTGTTATAATCGGGTTTTACTTTTTGGAATGGACCGCGAGCAGTTAAATCCTGTGTCTGGAAAGATGAAAAAGCATTAACATGAAAATCGTTACTTCCTCTTCTTGTAACAGCAGAAATAATATAAGCTCCACCTCTTGTATATTCTGCATCATAAGCGTTTAAAATAACCTTAAACTCTTGAATAGCATCCTGTGGAACTGGTGATGCAGTCTGTCCATTTCCAACAATGTTGCCATTAAATTGGTTTTTCCATTCAATACCATTAATATAAAGGTTAAGGAAGTTATATTGTGATAGTGCACCAGCAGCTGGTAAAGTTTGACCTCCCACAGGAGCATAATTCTTTATACCCGGGGAAACCTGTGCTAATGAAAAAATACTCCTTGTATCAATTGGTAAAGCTTTTATTTGTTCTTGAGTAACGATTGTAGAAATATCGGCTTTTTCTAATTCAAACTTTGGTGCTTCACTTGTTACAACAATTTGATCTAAATTTATATCCTTTGGCACTAATTCAAAGTTAACAATAGCGTTTTGACCAACATATACTTTAATTTTTGTACTTTTAGGGTGATATC
>Ga0116184_10004551_pt1 | contig 10908 bp, 6 predicted proteins | sample AD_JPNNA5_MetaG_FD_89886 | JGI IMG/M metagenome (GOLD analysis project Ga0116184, IMG submission 89886) | Active sludge microbial communities of municipal wastewater-treating anaerobic digesters from Japan - AD_JPNNA5_MetaG | ecosystem: Engineered > Bioreactor > Anaerobic > Digestate | place...
TGGAAAGGAGATATTCATAATGATCTTAATGTTCAACTTAGTTACTGGCTTTGCTATTCAGGTAATCATTTGGAAGAAGGGGAGAGTTTGCTAAATTGGTTGATGAATATTAAAAATGAAGCTAAAAATTATACAAAAAGATATTTTAAGTGTGATGGATTAAATATTCCTGGAGTCGCTACTTTATCAGGTAAGCCAATGGGTGGTTGGATTCAATATTCATTATCACCAACTATATCGGCCTGGCTTGCTCAACATTTTTACTTGCACTGGAGATATTCGATGGATAGGAAATTTTTAAAAGAAAAAGCTTATCCATTTATTAAAGAAGTAGCAACATTTTTAGAAAATGTAACATTAATTGATAAGAATGGCAAACGAATTCTTCCTATAAGCTCATCTCCAGAAATAAATGACAATAGTATTAATGCCTGGTTTAGTACCACTACAAATTATGATTTAGCTTTGATGAAATGGTTATTTATAAAAGCATCTGAACTCGCAAAAGAATTAAATGACAAAAAAGCTTCTTACTATGAGCAAGTTGCAAACCAATTCCCTGAGTTTACTTATAATGATTCAGGTTTATTAATCACTGAAAATTATCCTTTAAAAGAATCTCATAGGCATTTCTCACATTTAATGGCGATACATCCCCTGGGTTTATTAAAATGGGATAAAAGTGAATTAGATAGAAAGATAATTTCAAATTCATTAAAAGAACTTGAGCGATTAGGTTCCTCTTGGTGGTGTGGATATTCATATAGTTGGTTGGGTAGTTTGTATGCAAGAGCCAAAAATGGAGAGAAAGCTTATGAATCATTAAAAACTTTTTCAGAATGTTTTTGTTTGCCTAATAGTTTTCATGCAAATGGTGATCAGAGTGGAACTGGAAAATCAAATTTTACATATCGACCTTTTACTTTAGAAGGTAACTTTGCTTTTGCATCATCTTTACAAGAAATGCTAATTCAAAGTAATTCAGGAATCATTGAACTCTTTCCAGCTGTGCCTCCTGAATGGAAGGATATTTCTTTTAAAAAATTGAGGGCTGAAGGTGCATTCTTAGTTGATGCTGTTTTTTCCGATGGTTTGTTAAATAAAGTTGTAATTTATTCGGAAAAGGGTGGCAAGGTTAAAGTTAAAAATACTTTCAAGAATAAAAAGTGTATTTGTAATAAAAAAATTAACCCAGATATTCTTTACAACGAGGTAATAGAAATCAAAATGGAACCTAAGGAAAGAATTGTTCTGAGTTGTTTAAAATAATATAAGGTGTTTTTTTATGAAAACAATAATCGAACCTTTTAAAATTAAATCTGTTGAACCAATTAGGTTTACAAAAAGAGAAGAGAGAGAAAAAATATTAAAAGAGGCTTTTTACAATCCTTTTTTTATTCATGCTGATGATGTGTTAATTGATTTATTGACTGATAGTGGAACATCAGCTATGAGCTCAAAACAATGGTCTGGAATAATGGATGGAGATGAAGCTTATGCCGGGTCGAAAAGCTATTATAGATTTGAAAGTGCTGTAAAAAAAATTACAGGGTTTAAATATGTAATACCAACTCATCAAGGTAGAGCAGCAGAGAAAATTTTGTTTCATATAATGGGTGGTAAAGGAAAGTATATTCCAAACAATTCTCATTTTGATACTACCAGAGCTAATATAGAATTCACTGGAGCTGAAGCTGTTGATTTAAATATTGATGAAGGTAAACAACCATCATTACGATACCCTTTTAAAGGTAATATTGATATAAAAAAACTTGAAGAATTTATTAATAAAGTTGGTCATGAAAATATTCCTTTAGGAATGTTAACCATAACAAATAATAGTGGTGGTGGTCAACCAGTATCGATGGAAAATATTCGTCAAACAAAAGAGCTGCTTTCAAAATATGGTATCCCTTTCTTTTTAGATGCATGCAGATTTGCTGAAAATGCTTTCTTTATTAAAAAAAGAGAGAAAGGGTACGAAAATAAAAGTGTTGAAGAAATTGCAAAAGAAATGTTTTCTTATGCTGATGGTTGTACTATGAGTGCTAAAAAAGATGCTCTCGTTAATATGGGTGGTTTTATAGCGATGAATGATGAGGATCTTGCTATGAAAGCCCGTAATATTTTAATTATCACAGAAGGTTTTATGACTTATGGAGGCTTGGCTGGAAGAGATTTGGAAGCTATAGCTCAAGGTTTAGAAGAAATTCTTGATGAACATTATTTACAATATCGTATTCGTTCTGTTGAGTATTTTGGTGAAAGGTTGCTTGAGATAGGTGTGCCTATAATAGAACCTCCCGGTGGTCATGCTATATATATTGATGCAAAATCATTACTACCACAGATCCCACCAAACCAATTTCCTGGACAAGCTCTTGTTTGTGAACTATATCTTGAAGGTGGAATTAGATCGGTTGAAATTGGTAGTTTAATGTTTGGGAAGTATAATAAAGATGGGGAATTTATTCCTGCAAAAATGGAATTAGTAAGACTTGCTATTCCTCGAAGAGTGTATACCCAGAGTCATATAGATTATGTAATAGAAGTAATTGAAGAAGTTTATAAGAAACGAGAAAAATTGAAAGGTTTTAAAATAATATATGAACCTCCATTCTTAAGACATTTTACTTGTAAACTTGAGCCGATTAGTTAAAATTTTTAGGAGTGATTTGGAGGCGTCGGGCGGATTCGAACCGCCGCATGAAGGTTTTGCAGACCTCTCCCTTAGCCACTTGGGTACGACGCCAAATATTGAATGGTTAAAAGAACAAAAACCCCAACTTGAATTGGGGCTAAATTTGAGCGAGAGACGGGGCTCGAACCCGCGACATCAACCTTGGCAAGGTTGCGCTCTACCAGCTGAGCTACTCTCGCTTGTTCTTATAATATACTATATTTTTTTTTTCAAAGCAAGAGATTTTTTCGGAAAAAATTATTTTTGTTATAAACTTGTTTAATTAGAAAAAATGATTAAAGAAAAAATAAAAAAAATAAATTCAGATATAGAAAAGATTACTAAAATAATTGAATTTTATATATTATCATCTGGTAAGAATCCTGAAAATTTCTATTTAACTTTTACAAGTAAATTAAAAAGTTATATAAACAAAGATGATATTTTAAATTTTTTTATAAGATATATTGAAAATGCATATTCTAAACAAACACTTTTTAACACTTTAGAAAGCAATGATAATTTATTAGATTTACTTTTTATAATTTTTGAAAATTCAAAATTTTTATCTGAAATTTTAATAAACGAACCTAATCTTTTCTATTGGGTTCTGGATAAGAATATAATAGAAAGTAAAAAGAATTCTGTAGATTTTGAGAATGAAATTAGGCATACGATAGAGGTTTTTACAACTGTAGAGAAAAAAATTGATGCTATAAAAAGATACTTTAGAAGAAATATTTTAAGAATTGGAGTAAGGGATTTATTCTTGAATATTTCGCTTGTTGATATAACTAATGAGCTCTCTTCTTTAGCTGATTCTATTATTAAAATTGTAACAGAGTTAACAATATCTGATTTGAAGTTTAAATATGGTAAAGTTCCAAATAATGATTTTGCAATTTTTGGTTTGGGAAAGTTGGGAGGATTTGAATTAAATTATAGCTCTGATATTGATTTAATTATGGTTTACAGAGATGATGGCGAATTTAAGTCAAAAGATAAAAAGATTATCAGTTTTTTTAATTATTATCAGGAGTTAGGTAAAACAATAATAAAGTATTTATCAGAAACAACATCTGAGGGGTATCTTTATAGAGTTGATATGAGATTAAGACCTGAAGGGAACTCAGGCCCTTTAGTATCTTCTTACTCATTTTTTCTTACCTATTATGAAAGTCGCGGTGAAATCTGGGAAAGACAGATGTTAATAAAAGCAAGGGTAATATATCAAAGCAATAATTTTGGTGAAGAAATTTTAGATAATATTACATCATTTATTTACCCAAAATATTTTACCATAAATCCACTGGAAGAAATTGCAAAAATCAAATTCAGAATAGAAGTAGAAAAGTCTAAAGATTTTAATATAAAATTATGTAAAGGTGGAATAAGAGATATTGAATTCTCTATTCAAGCCTTGCAGCTTTTAAATGGTGGGAAAAACAAAAATATTAGAGAAAAAAATACTCTTAAAGCTATAGAAGCATTAGAAAAATCAGATTTTCTATCAAGAAAAGAAGCAAAATTACTATCAGAAGCTTATATTTTTTATCGAACTATTGAACATAGACTCCAAATAAAATCCTATCATCAAACTTTTATGATCCCTGATGATAAAATTGAATTACTAAGGCTAAGTAGAAGCCTGAAGATAAAAAGCATTAATCAATTTAAAAATAAGTTGAAAAAATATCTATCTGGAATTAGAGAAATATTTGATAAGATTTTTAAAATAAATATTAAAAAAACTTATGCAGATATAGAAATAATTATTAGTAATAATATTAATCTATCAAAAGAGGTTTTAAATAAATATGGTATAAATGAGCTAAAAGCAATAGATTATTTGAAATTAATTGTTTATGGCTCTACTTCTTATAATGAAAAATTACTTCCCCAAAGTATTAGTAATTTATCAAAAGAAGTATTATCTCTGGTATTTAATAATTTAAAGAGTTATCCAAACCCGTTTCAGATAATTAAGAATTTGGAATATATTATTTCAAGAAGAACTGAAATTGAATATTTTTTAAGGACACTATTGAATGAAAAATACTTAAAATATATCATGGTAATTTGTGCTTATTCAAATGCTTTTACAAAAATATTAGCTGAAAATGATAGAATAATTGAGTTATTATATAGCTTGGGTTTGAATGATATTCCTCAGGATATGATTATTAATATCAAAGAAGAAGATTTAAAAGAAATTTTATTTTTGCAGATCATAATAATGAATTTAACCAAAAAAATTTCTTATGATAGCTTTTTTAATAAATTATCAAAAGTTGTTAATGATATCTTATGTTCAATCGTTATAAAAATAAATAAAGAAAAAAATGAAAATCAAAATTTCGTTATTTTTGCTTTGGGTAAGCTTGGAAGTAATGAAATGGGTATTAATTCAGATGTTGATCTTTTATTTATTTATGATTCCTCATCAGAATCAGAACAAATTAAATATATTGCTTTTTTTGAAGAGCTAATGAAGAGAATATCAAATGAAAAATCTACTCTATTTGAAATTGATTTAAGGTTAAGACCTGAAGGTAAAAATGCTCCAATAGCTATTGATTATAAGACTTTTTGTAATTACTTAAAGACTCGCGCATCTATTTGGGAAAAAATGGCTCTAACAAAAATTAGACCAGTAATTGGTAATAAAAATTTAATAAAATCTGTTATAAAAGAAATCGAAGCTTTTGTGTATGATAAATTATCAATCGATGCAATAAATGCTATAATGGATATGCGAAGAAGCATTGAAAGAAAAGCTATTAAATTAAATATTGATACTTTAGACATAAAAAATATGGAAGGGGGTATGGTAGATATTGAATTTATAAGTCAGATTATAAAAATAATTTTTGGAAGCACTAATAAATCAATTCGAAATAAAAATACTGTAAAGATTCTTAGATATGTTATGAATAATAATATATTTTCAAAAAATAAAATAAAATATCTAATTGAAACATATTATTTTTATCGTAACATAGAAAAACATATTGCATTGAATAATTTATCAGAAAGATATATTTTTAGACGCAACGATGAAAAAAATATTGGAACTAATCTGGGATATAAAAATAACGAAGAATTGTTTTTAGAGACTAAAAAAAGAATGGTTAAAACACGAAACATTTATAATTCGTTTTTCAAAAAAATTTTGAGGTTGGTATAATGGAACTTACTCCTGATAAAATTAAAGGATACACGCCATATATTATTTTTGTTTTTTTTACCATTATATATTTAATAACTCTTTCGCCGACTGTATCTTTTATTGATAGCGGTGAACTTGCTACTGTATGTTGTACTCTAGGAATAGCTCATCCTACAGGATATCCACTTTTTACTTTAGTTGGCCATATTTTTAGCAAACTTACATTGTTTAATAGTGAGATATATACCTTAAATTTGATGTGTGCCTTTTTTTGCTCTATCGGTCTTTTTTTCTTTTATAAATTTTCATATATTTTTTATAGTGACTATCCAATTATTCAAAATCAAAAAAATAAAAAAACAATCAAGAGCGATAAATTAGAAAATGAAATTAAACTTGTAGCTGTTATAGCCTCTGTTTTAAGTTTGGGTTTTTCTAAAAATTATTGGTTTCAGTCTACATCGATTGAAGTGTATCCTTTACATATTTTGATTGAGATATTAGCGCTTTTCCTCTTTATAGTAAATATTCAAAAACCTATTTATGATACAGAAAAATTATTAAAAGAAAATATTAAAGGCTGGATTGTCTTAAGTTTTATATTGGGATTGGGTTTTACAAATCATATGTCAATAATTTACTTAATCCCTGCATTTGCCTTTTTATATTTTTATGAGTATAAATTTTGTAAAAACTCATTTAAATTAATTGGTATTTTAATAATCCCATTTTTATTAGCTCTGACGATTTACATTTATTTACCAATAAGAGCCTCGTCAAATCCAATTTTAAATTGGGGGGATCCTTCAACACTTGAGAAATTTAAGTGGCATGTTACAGGTAAACAATATAGTGTTTGGATTTTTTCTTCCATTTCTGAAATGTTTAATCAGGTTAAATATTTTTTTAAAACCTTACCTGAAGATTACTTTTATTTACCTGTATTAATCTCAATTGTTGGTTTAATAAATTTATTTTCCAAAAATAGAAAATATTTTTATTTTACAATTATTCTATTTTTAACTTGTTTCTTGCTAGCAATTAACTATAGCATTGTTGATATTGATTCTTACTTCATTTTAGCATATATCATAATTTCATTATGGGTAGGTTCAGGTATTTTATACTTGTATTCTTTGTTTTTCAGTGGTAAAAAATATGATAAGGTTAAGGTAATGTATTTATTCCTGATCATTCCAGCTATTGAAATTTTTAATTTTTCAAAAGTAGATGAAAGCAATAATTATCTTGTAGAAGATTATACTTTAAATTTATTTAAATCTGTAAAACCTAATGGAATAGTTATTTCTTATCAATGGGATAATTGGATTTCTGCTTCATATTATTTTCAGCATGTAAAAAATATTAGAAAAGATATAGTAGTTATAGACAAAGAGTTATGCAGAAGGTCATGGTATATTAAACAATTAGAACGAAATTATCCATGGTTAATAGAAAAATCCAGAAATGAGGTAAATGATTTTTTAAAAGAAGTATATAAGTTTGAACATGATGAACCATATAATAGTATTGTTATAGAAGAAAAATTTGTAAATATGTTAAATAACTTTATTAAGAAAAATATTAATACTCTTCCTGTTTATGTAACTAATGAGATTGAAAGGGAAATTGATAAACCTTTTAGAAGAGTTCCAGAAGGTCTTGTTTATCGTTTATATCCTGATGAAAAATATTATGAATTCCCTGATCTCGATTTCAAATTTAGGCCTTACAAAAAAGGGAATAGATATGGTGATATGCTAATGAGTTTTTATGGAATAATGCTAACAAATAGAGCTAGTTATGAGTTCTATTTTAACCATAAAGATAGAGCTTTACAATGGTTGGATAAGTTACAGAAGATACATCCTGATTTTGGTCCGGCTATTAGTTTAAAACGAATTATAAATGGTTCAAATTTATATTATCAATAATTTTTGACTTTATGATTATTTAAAAAAGTCATAATTTTGTTCAAATTAATTTGGAGTTTAAATTTGAAAGCTAAGTTAGTATTAGAAAACGGTTTAATATTCGATGGAATTAGTTTTGGAGCAGAAGGAGAAACTTTTGGAGAAGTTGTTTTTAATACAAGTTTAACTGGATATCAGGAAATATTAACAGATCCTTCTTATTGCGGACAAATAGTTACAATGACATACCCTCTAATTGGAAATTATGGTGTTAATTTAGAAGATTTTGAATCAGAACGACCATTTGTTAGAGGATTTATTGTAAAGGAATATTTTGATGCTTATAGTAACTGGCGTGCTAATGAGAGTCTTGCAGATTATTTGAAAAGAAATAACATTGTTGGTATTCAAGGAATTGATACAAGAATGCTTACAAGAGTTATCAGAGATGAAGGGGCAATGAGAGGAATAATTTCTACAATTGATTTAGATAATAATAGCTTAAAAGAGAAAGTTTTAAACTCTCCTAAAATGAAAGGGCTGGATTTAGCGAAAGAAGTTACTACCAGAAAATTTTATAAATGGACAGAAAAAAGCAATAGTCCTCTTTCATTAAAATCAAACTTTCCTGTTGACGACTCTGAGAGATATCATGTTGTTGTTTATGATTATGGTATAAAAAGAAACATATTAAGAAGATTAGCATATTACGGTTGCAATCTTACAGTAGTATCTGCGAATACATCATGGAAAGAAGTTCTTGAATTAAATCCCGATGGAGTTTTTTTATCCAATGGACCTGGTGACCCTGAGCCAGTTACTTACGCTATTGAAAACATAAAAAATTTAATTGGTAAGAAACCGATTTTTGGTATTTGTTTAGGTCACCAACTTTTAGGTTTGGCACTTGGTGGAAAAACTTATAAACTAAAGTTCGGTCATAGAGGAGGAAATCATCCAGTAAAAAATTTAATTACAAATACAATCGAGATCACTTCACAAAATCATGGGTTTGCTGTTGATCTAGATTCTTTTAATAGTGATATGGAATTAACTCATGTAAATTTAAATGATAATACTGTTGAAGGGTTTCGGCATAAGTCTATTCCATTATTTAGTGTTCAATATCACCCTGAAGCTTCACCAGGACCTCACGATAGTGATTATTTGTTTCATGATTTTATTGAAATGATGAAGAATTCAAAATAAATTTTTTTGAGAAAAATATTTGAAAAGTGATATTTTATTGTTATATTAATAATATAATAATCGAGTATCACTTTTTTATATATAGATAAATAATGTTAAACTAAAAAATAGGTAAGGATAAATTATGCCAAAAAATGTTATTATTTTAAATCTCACTCTTGCCGTTGTTGGAGTTATTATCGGTTTGATTTTTGCAATTCTTTCTTATAAACTATTCGACAAAGTAACTCATTTTTCATTTGCTAAAGAGCTTGAGAAAGGAAATTTAGCTGTTGGTATAGTTGTTGGTGGTTTATTTATTATGATTGGTTTAATGATTGGCTTAATAATTGGTATGGGGTTAAACTAATATTTATCTAATGATAGTGCTTCAGAAAACAAAAATATTGTTTTTCTTATTATTATTTTTTGTTGGTTGTGCAACCGAAAATAATAATATTGATATTAAGGGGGATACTATTAATACAGTTCCTGGAGTTTCTAATAATTCAAAAGACCAACATTCTTCAAATGATTTAGATGAAGCTGAATCTATAACAATATCTAATATAATGGATGATTATGGAAGTTATATACACAAATATTCAAAAAGATATGGTTTTGATTGGAGATTAATACTAGCGATTATTAAACAGGAATCAAATTTTACAAATTATGCTGAAAGTCATAAAGGTGCTTTAGGATTGATGCAAATAATGCCACAAACTGGAAAATCCCTTGCAGATGAACTTGACCTTGAAGAAGTAATTTCTCCTCGCAATAATATTGCTGCTGGCATTTATTATTTATGGAAACTTTCAGAATCTTTTAAATATGCTGATGAAAACAATAAATTGAAACTAGCTCTTGCTGCTTATAATTGTGGGTTAAGTAGAATTCAGGATGCACAGGATATTGTAAGATATAATAAAGGTAATCCTTATAATTGGGACGAAGTATCTGAAGCCTTGAAGAAACTTTCAAAAGATTATTCCGAACTACATCAGAAGGTTTGGGATATACCAAAACCACCAGGAGGATATTTCGATAATTATGCCCAACCTATTAATTATGTTGATAACGTAATAAAGTATTATAATAGATATCAGGTAACTATTGCATATAAATAAAAAAAGGGAGTAAGTAACTCCCTTGGTAACTCTCTATTCTTTTACTTCGGGTTTCATTTGGGGGAAAAATATTACATCTCTTATAGATTCTTGATTGGTAAGTAACATTACAAGTCTATCAATTCCAATTCCTAAACCAGCTGTAGGTGGCATCCCATATTCGAGAGCCCTTAAAAAGTCTTCATCTATAACCATAGCTTCTTCATCACCTTTAGCTCGGAGTTTTGCTTGATTTTCGAACCTTTCTCTTTGGTCAATTGGGTCATTTAATTCACTAAAAGCATTACATATTTCATGGCCATTGCACATTACTTCGAATCTTTCGACCAAACCTTCTTTTTCTCGATGTTTTTTTGCAAGAGGAGACATTTCAAGAGGAAAATCAGTAATAAAAGTTGGCTGTATTAAATGAGGTTCTACTTTTTCGCTGAATATTTCATCTATAATTTTACCACTTCCCATAGAGGTATCTACTTCTATGTTCAATTTTTTTGCAATAGCTTTAATTTCTTCTTCGGATTTACCGTAAAGATCATAAGATGTATATTCTTTAATAGCATCTAACATACTGATTTTTTTCCATGGAGGAGTAAAATCTATTTCTTTATCTCCAATTGTAATTTTCATTTTACCATTAACAGCTTCACAAACTTTACTTATCATTTGCTCTGTTAAATCCATTAACCAAAAATAATCTTTATATGCAACATAAAGCTCAAGCGCAGTAAATTCGGGATTATGATTTTTATCCATTCCTTCATTTCTGAAGTTTTTTGATATTTCATATACACCATCATAACCACCAACAATTAATCTTTTAAGATATAA
>Ga0116184_10004554_pt1 | contig 10904 bp, 5 predicted proteins | sample AD_JPNNA5_MetaG_FD_89886 | JGI IMG/M metagenome (GOLD analysis project Ga0116184, IMG submission 89886) | Active sludge microbial communities of municipal wastewater-treating anaerobic digesters from Japan - AD_JPNNA5_MetaG | ecosystem: Engineered > Bioreactor > Anaerobic > Digestate | place...
GGACTCTGTGACTGGAACCGAGTGGCGGGCCCCTCGAGGGTCGGCCATCGGTGACTGCCGGCTCTTCGAGATGGGTCCCGGCGTGCTGGGCGTGGGGCCCATCACGGCGGAGATGTCCGGCGAGGCGGGCCAGGGGCGGTGGATCAGCACGGGGCCGATCCGATGGCGCTATCGTTGGGAGACGCGCTTCCACGGCCATCGGGTTCGGCAGGACATCGTGGTCGACCGCGACGAGGGGCATGTGGACTTCGTCACCCGCGTGTTCTGCATCGGCGCCAACGGGTTCTTCGCGCTCTGCTTCGACCTGCCGGTCCGCGGGGTCATGCATGTCGACATCCCGTTCGGCGTGGAGCCGCGGGACCTGTCGCACGAGGTCTACGCCATGGACATGCCGCCGGGCATGCACAACATTGAGCGGAACCGGGAGGACCAGTTCTGGGCGCGAAGCTGGGCATCCGTGTCAGACGGCGAGAAGGGTGTCGCGGTCATCACCCTCGACGGCGATCGCTACTGGACCTACGAGGCTGGGCCGGGCCGGCTGAGACACATCTTGTTCATGGCCCTGCATGACGTGGACACCTCGTGGGAGGCATGGGTGCCCAAGGACCGCATGGCACTGGGCTGGCACGAGTTCCAGCATCGTGTCGTCTTCCACCAGGGCGATTGGAGGGCCGCCGGCCTATGCGGTGAATCGGACCGCGTCCGACTGCCGCTGCAGGCCGTGAAGCCGGTAGGGCCTCCGGGGGACCGCAAGCTCGGCCGCCCACTGGAGGTGTCGCCGAAATCCGCGCGGCTATCGGCTTTCTATGAGGCGCCCCAGGGCCATGTTCTCCGGGTGTACGAGTCGGCAGGCGAGAGCGTGACTGCTGACATCACACTGCCGCACGGGTTCGCCGTCGCGCGGCGGACGGACTTCAACCTGGAGCCGATGGAGGCGACTTGCCTTCTGGACGGAGACCGCCTGAGTGTGCCGCTCAGGCCCTGGGAGATCGCGACGGTGTTGCTGGAGGGTTAGCACGGGCCGGCGGCTGGGCCGACTGCAAAAGCGCCCGGGCCGAGTGGAAGTGGCCCGCGAGGCGGGGAGGGCGCCATCCGATCCGTTCGGGCGGAAGGCGCTACAGTACCAGGCACGGGACAGGGCGATGACGGAGCAGGAGCAGTCCGGAGTCAGACCCGCCGAGGTCGAAGCGCACCCGTCCGCGCGCGTCGTGGGTGGGGTCACGCCTCGATCCGTCGTCATCAGCCTGGTCGTGGTGTTCCTGTGCGTGTTCTGGATCCGCCAGGCCGAACTGCTCTCGTTCACGTGCCAGATTACCGAGTCCGTGCCTCCGATCCCGGCACTGGCAACGCTGCTCCTCTACGCGGCTATCGCACCGCTGCTTCGGCGTGTGGCGCCCCGGTGGATGCTCACGCGAGCCGAATTGGGCGTCGTTTTCGTGTTCGTCGGCATCGGCACCGTGATGTCGGCGGTCGGGGTGACCCAGGCGTTCCTGCCCTATCAGACGGTGCCGTTCTACTTTCAGGGCAGCGACAACAACTTCGACCAGATGTGCCAGCACCTGCCCTCATGGACCGGGCCGCGGGATCCTGAGGTCATCCGTACGTTCTTCGAAGGAGTGGACGTGGGCGGTACGCCGTGGCGGGCGTGGAGTGGCCCCCTGGCCTGGTGGCTGTTGTTCTTCGTCGCCTTCTGGGTTACGGCCACGTGCATTTTCGTGCTGTTCCGTGCCCAGTGGTCGGAGCGCGAGCGGCTGACGTATCCGCTGGTGTCGATTCCCGTCCGTTTGATCGAGGAGCGCCCAGCGGCCGGCGAGGTGCCGCTGCTGCGGAACCGCATGATGTGGCTCGGATTCGGCGTGGTACTCGTGTTCCACGTGATGAACGTGCTACACGTCGTGAATCCCTCGGTGGCCGCGCCGGGGCCGACCTACGCGCTCGGGCAGTTTTTCACCGAACGGCCGCTTGACGCGCTTTCGGGGATCAGCATCTGGCACCGACCTGAGCTGGTGGGCCTCGGGTACCTGGTACCGCTAGACATCCTGTTCTCGGTGTGGTTCTTCTTCGTCCTCGAACAGGTGGCGGCCGTCTTGGGGCGGGCGGGAGGTTTTGACACCGCCGGGTACCCGTTCGAGATCACCCAGGGCATGGGTGCCTACATTGCCATGTCGTTCTTCCTGGTGTTCATGGCGCGGCGGCATCTGGCCGATGTGATCCGGCGGGCGTGGTCGGGCACGCGTGGGGCCGATGACCGCACGGAGGCCCTGCCGTACCGTACCGCCGTGGCTGGCGCTGCCATCGGGTTCGCGGTGGTAGTAGGGTTTGCCGTTCGGGCTGGCGTGGCGCCGTGGGTGGCCTTGCTGTTTTTTGGACTCCTCTTCGCCTTCCAGCTCACCTACTGCCGGATCCGGTGCGAGTCGGGCACACCGGCGATCTGGGTGCTCCCACACACCGAGTTGCGGCTGTTCCCGTTCCAGATGCTGGGGTCGGACGCATTCAAGGTGGGTGGGAGTTTCCGCACCCTGAGCTCGCTGACGAGCTTTTACTTCCTGGTGCATGGCGGGTTCTTCAACCAGAGCACCGTCTATCAGATGGAGAGCTTCCGTCTGGCGGATGAGCTGGGGATCCGCAAGCGGCAGATGGTCGGCGTCGGCGTGGTTGCCGTGGCCATCGGGCTCGTGCTGGCCTTCTGGATGTTCCTGTGGACCTACTACAGCTACGGCACCAATGTCCTGGCCGGGGGCAGCACTTCGGGTACTGGAGGCGTGAGAATCGCCTATTGCCTCCAGTCTTGGCAACAGACCTCGGGGCAGATCACGTTGGCGACCACGCCCGAGCGTCCGCGGCACGTGGCGGCATTGATGGGCTTCTCCGTCACGGTGGGCCTGCTCTTGGCCCGTGCCGTGATGCTGCGGAGCTGGCTGAGTCCGCTCGGCTACATCATGGCGACCATCAACGGCATGCAGCTGTGGTGGTCGTTCTTGCTGGCGTGGATCGCCAAGGCGGCCATCCTCCGGCTGGGTGGAGTGACCCTGTACCGGCGGATGGTGCCCCTGTTCCTTGGCCTGGCGCTGGGGCAGTTCTTCATCGGGGGCGTGGTATGGGGGACGCTGGCGATCTTCTTCCGCGACATCTCGTATGTGATCTGGTTCACGTGAGTGCCCGGCGTCCCGACAACGGCAGCGCCAGTGGCCAACGGCGGAACCCGGGCCGAAACGCCCCGCGCCGAACGGATTCACGGCTACTTTGAACCGGCCCTGGCCGGCCCGCGTTGCTCACCTGGCAGCCAGGGCCGGGGGCGATCCGTCGGGTATCCCGACAGGTCGCCCTCTCTTTTTCCGCTGTGGGCTAGATCGCCGCGTACTGGGCCTGGCGCGATTCCTCGGCGCCCTGCGGCGCGTGATCGAGCAGTCGCTGCTGGTACTGCTGTATGGTCCGCACGTGCGTGGCCCCCGACCGCAGTGCCTCGATCCCCGACACGCAGGCCATGGCGCCCGAGATAGTGGTCACAAAGGTCACGCCGTGCCGGACGGCGTCGCGGCGGATCCGGGCCTGATCCTCCTTGGGCCGTTGGCCCGATGGCGTGTTGATGATGAGGTCGATTCGCCCCTGAGCCATCAGGTCGAGGATGTTGGGCTTCGCCTCGTGGATCCGGTGGATGATGCGCGCCGGAACGCCGTTGCGGGTGAGCACCTTGCCGGTGCCCTTGGTGGCGATGATCTCGAATCCGAGGTCGGCCAGGCGCTTGGCAAGGAAGATGATGGCGCGCTTGTCCTTGTTCCGCACACTGACGAACGCCGTTCCCCGGAGTGGCAGATTGTGTCCGGCGGCGATGTACGCCTTGGCGTAGGCTCGGCCGAAGTCCTCGTCGATGCCCATCACCTCGCCGGTGGACCGCATCTCGGGCCCCAGTACGGGATCGACAGTTGGGAACTTGCTGAAGGGGAACACCGGGCACTTCACGGTGGTGTGCGGGATCTCGACCTCTTCGGTGAAGCCCTGCTCCTCGAGCGATCGCCCTGCCATGACCCGTGCGGCGATCTTGGCCAGCGGGCGCCCGATGGACTTGCTCACATAGGGCACCGTGCGCGAGGCCCGCGGGTTGACCTCGAGCACGTAGACCACATCGCTCTTGATGGCGAACTGGATGTTGAGGAGCCCAACCACTTGCAGCTCGCGCGCGAGCCGGTAGGTGGCGTCGCGGATGGTCTCCAGCTCGTCTTCGTTGAGCGAGTAGGGTGGGAGCACGCAGGCGCTGTCGCCCGAGTGGATACCGGCCTCCTCGATGTGTTCCATGATGCCACCGATGACGACCCGCTCGCCATCGGAGACTGCGTCGACATCGATCTCGATGGCATCCTCGAGGAAACGGTCGATGAGCACCGGATGCTGGGGCGAAGCCTCCACGGCCCGCTGCATGTACTCGCGGAGCGAGGCATCATCGTACACGATCTCCATGGCCCGGCCGCCCAGAACGAATGAGGGGCGGACCACCACCGGGTAGCCGATCTCCTTGGCGACGGCGCACGCGCCCTCGGCCGATGTGGCGGTTCCATTCTGTGGCTGGTTGAGGCCCAGCTTCTCGATCAGCTCCTTGAACTGCTGCCGGTCCTCGGCCCGGGCGATACTCTCGGGGCTGGTGCCGATGATGGGCACTCCGGCGGCGGCCAGCGACTGGGCCAGATTGAGCGGCGTCTGACCGCCGAACTGAACGATGACGCCCCAGGGCTGCTCCTTGTCGCAGATGTCGAGCACGTTCTCGAGCACCAGGGGCTCAAAGTACAGCTTGTCCGAGGTGTCATAGTCGGTGCTGACCGTCTCGGGGTTGCTGTTGACCATGATGGTCTCGAAGCCGTCTTCCTTCAGCGCGAAGGACGCGTGGCAGCAGCAGTAGTCGAACTCGATGCCCTGGCCGATGCGGTTTGGGCCGCTGCCGAGGATCAGGACTTTGCGCCGATCCGATGGGCGCCCCTCGTCCTCCCGCTCGTAGGTGGCGTAGTAGTAGGGCGTGTAGGCCTCGAACTCGGCCGCGCACGTGTCGACCAACTTCACGGTGGGCAGGATGCCGTGAGTCTTGCGGAAACGCCGGACCGCCATCTCGTCAGTCCCCAGCAGATGGCCGATCTGGACATCGGAGAAGCCGAGTTCTTTCGCTCGTCGGACCCGGGCGGCGCCATGCGCGTCACCATTCCCGCGGCCGTCGGCCCGGGCCAGGTCGAGGTGCAGCTGGCGGCTGTCGCGGCGAAGCTCGTCCTCGTACTGCACGATCTCCCGCAGGTTCGAGATAAACCACGGATCGACGGCCGACAGCCGGTAGATCTCGTCGACCGACACCCCTCGGCAGAGGGCGGCACGGAGGTAGAAGAGCCGGTCCGGGTTGGGGACTCGCAGCCCCTCACAGATCTCGTCCATCGGCAGCGAGGCGAGGTCCCTCCCGCGGCCATCGGCGCCGAAGCCGAACCGGCCGATCTCAAGGGAGCGCAGACCCTTCTGCAGGGCTTCCTTGAAGGTCCGGCCGATGGCCATGGTCTCGCCCACCGACTTCATCTGCGTGGTGAGTGTTGGATCGGAACCGGGGAATTTCTCGAAAGCCCACCGTGGGATCTTCACAACACAGTAGTCGATGGTGGGCTCGAAAGAAGCCGGGGTCTCGCGAGTGATGTCGTTCTTGATCTCGTCGAGCGTGTAGCCGACGGCCAGTTTGGCGGCGATCTTGGCGATGGGAAATCCCGTGGCCTTGGAGGCCAGGGCGGAGCTCCGGCTCACCCGGGGGTTCATCTCGATAACCACCATGCGGCCCGTCTGAGGATGCACGGCGAATTGGATATTGCTCCCGCCGGTCTCGACGCCGATCTCGCGGATCACGCGCAGCGCGGCATCGCGCATCCGCTGGTACTCCTTGTCAGTCAGTGTCTGGGCGGGTGCCACAGTGATGCTGTCGCCAGTGTGGACACCCATGGCGTCGAAGTTCTCGATGGAGCAGATGATGACGACGTTGTCGGCGCCGTCACGCATGACCTCGAGTTCATATTCCTTCCAGCCGATGACCGATTCCTCAATGAGCACCTCGTTGAAGGGCGAGAGTTCCAGGCCCTTGGCCACGATCTCACGCAGCTCCGGCTCATTCAGCGCAATGCCGGCGCCCGTGCCGCCCAAGGTGGACGAGGGGCGCACAATGAGTGGGAAGCCCAGATCCTCCGCAATCTGCAGCGCTCCGCGCATGTTGTAGGCAAGCCCACTGCCCGGCACCTCGAGGCCGGCGGCCTTCATGGCGTCCTTGAAGAGCTCACGGTCCTCGGCTTTCTTGATGGCCTTGCGCTTGGCGCCGATCATCTCGACGTTGTAGCGTGCCAGCACCCCGCGTTCGGAGAGCTCCACCGCCACGTTCAGTCCGGTCTGGCCGCCCAGAGTCGGAAGCAGCGCGTTGGGCCGTTCCGTGGCGATGATGCGCTCCACCGTCCGGGCCGTGATGGGCTCGATGTAGGTGAAGTCGGCCAGCTCGGGGTCGGTCATGATCGTGGCCGGGTTGCTGTTGACGAGGACAACCTGATAGCCCTCCTCGCGCAACGCCTTGCAGGCCTGGGTGCCGGAGTAGTCAAACTCGCAAGCCTGCCCGATGATGATCGGTCCCGAGCCGATGAGCAGGACCTTGTCGATGTCGTTGCGCCGTGGCATGGGATGTCCTCCGTTGGTGCTGCTGCGCGGATGGGTTGAGCCTGCCACCGGTCGGGCCGGATGGCGGCCTTCGTGCTCCGCGGGCCCCCTATCTGGCCCGTGCTCTTCAGCCCGCGCCTCGCTCGAGCATGGCCTCGATGAAGTTTACAAACAGATAGTCGGCGTCGTGCGGTCCGGGAGATGCCTCGGGGTGGTACTGGACCGAGAACACGGGGAGCACCTCATGGCGCATTCCCTCATTGGTGTCGTCATTGAGGTTGACGTGGGTCATGATCATGCCCTCGTCGTGCAGGCTGCCCATATCGACGGCGAACCCGTGGTTCTGCGAGGTGATCTCGACCGTCAGCGTCTGCAGGTTCTTCACCGGGTGATTCGCGCCGCGGTGGCCGAACTTGAGCTTGTAGGTTCGCCCGCCGAAGGCCAGGCCCAGGATCTGGTGGCCGAGACAGATGCCGAAGATGGGCAACCGGTTCCTCAGCCGCCGTGCGGTCTCGATGACGTACGGCACGGCTTCCGGGTCGCCGGGACCGTTCGAGAGCAGCAGCCCATGAGGCTCCATGCGCAAGATGGCATCGGCGTCCGTATCGGCTGGCACCACCGTCACGTCGCAGCCGTAAGCGGCCGCCCGGCGGACGATGTTGAGCTTGATGCCGCAGTCGATGGCCACCACCCTCAGTGGCGTGGGAGAGATGGCCCGCGGCTGGAGGAGCAGCGTATCGCCGTCCGCGGGGGCCAGTGGCGACCGGCCCGGCAACCTCATCCGGAGCTGGCCCTGGCCGTTTTGGCCATTGATGGGCCAGGTGTAGGCCTGGTCGCAGGTCACCTCCTTCACCAGGTCGACGCCCACCAGGCCCGGTGACAGTTGCGCGAACTTCACGAGCTGTTCAACCTCGTCGATCTGCGTCGTGATGATGCCCTTCTTGGCCCCATAGGTCCGCAGGTGCTTGGTCAGCATCCGTGTATCGATGCCCTCGATACCGATGATGCCCTGTTCAGCCAAGTAGTCCGGCAGCGACTGCCCGCTGCGCCAGTTGGAGGGGATCTGGCTGCACTCCTTGACGACGAAGCCCTCGACGAACGAGCGGCGGGACTCCACATCCTCCGTGTTCACGCCGTAGTTCCCGATCAGCGGATAGGTCATGGTGACGATCTGGCCCTTGTAGGAGGGATCGGTCAGGATCTCCTGGTAGCCGCTCATGCTCGTGTTGAAGACGACCTCGCCCGTCTTGGTGCCCTGGGCCCTGAAACTGCGGCCCTCGAAGACGAGCCCATCCTCCAGAGCCAGGTAAGCCTTCACCGTCGCCACTCCCTAGTGCGGCGACACAGAAGTCGCCGAGAACAACGCGTGTTCGAGCACCGTTACCCAGGGCCGCAGGGTCACCGGGTACCCGATGAAGGGCGTGTTGCGGCCCTTGCCGAGGAACCAGTCCTCGTCGATGGTCCACTCGCCAGGCCGGAAGACTGCCAGGCGCGCGGGCGCCCCGGCCTCCAGCGACGGGACGGTGGCGCCCACCAGAGCGGCCGGAGCGCCGGCCAGCCGCCGTAGGAACTCGTCGAGCCCGAGATCGTGCCGCTCGCAGAGCGCCGTGTAGGCCAGCGCGGCCATGGTTTCGAGGCCCACGATGCCGGCTGGCGCCGCCTCGAGGCCCCGGGCCTTCTCGTCCGCCGTGTGCGGCGCGTGGTCAGAGGCGATGATGTCGATGGTGCCGTCGAGCAAGCCCTGGGTCACGGCCCGCACGTCCCGCGGGCGCCTCAACGGCGGGCTCATCTTGGCCAGACTCCCCTGTTCGAGCAGCGCCTCGCCGGTGAGTGTGAAGTGGTGTGGGCAGGCCTCGGCTGTGACGCGGATGCCGTCGGCCTTGGCTTGGCGCAGCAGATCGACAGACTCGGCCACGCTGATGTGCAGGATGTGCAGCCGTGCGCCCGTATCATCGGCCAGCTCGATGTTCCGCTCCACGGCAACGACCTCGGCTCGGCAGCTCGTTGTCAGGCGCTCCTCAGTTCCTGTGGCCGTGTCGAGCACGCCCGCGGACGCCGAGAGTGCCTCGTCCTCACAGTGGGCGAAAAAGGGCAACCCGACCTCGGCGCAGCCAGCCAGTGCCTCGCGCGCGAGTCCACGATCCTGCAGCGAGAAGCCGTCATCGCTCAGTGCCACGCATCCGGCGCGAGCCAGGGCCGCCAGATCCGACAGCTCGGCGGCCCCGCGGCATGGCAGCACCGAGCCGGCCACCATGACGTGGACGCCGCGTCCGAGCTGGGCGGCGCGCTCGAGGACGAACTCGACATCGTCCGGCCTCGCCAGAAGCGGGTCGGTGTTCGGCATGCACACCAGGGCGCCCACACCGCCGGCCTGAGCAGCCCGGCAGCCCGTCTCGACCGTCTCCTTGTGCGTCTGGCCCGGCTCGCGCAGGTGAACGTGTATGTCGACGAGGGCGGGGACGATCAGGCATCGGCGGCAGTCCACACTGGCCGACTCGAGTGCCTCGATCTCCTCGTCCATAGCGGCGATGTGGCCATCCTCGATGAGGATGTCGGCCGGCTCCGGCTCGCCGTCGGCGCCCACGACGCGACCGCCCCACAGCAGCAGGCGTCCCGGAGTGCCGGTAGAACGCGGCGGAGTCGCGTCAGACATGGTGACCCATCGCCCCTCGGCTAGCAGCGGCCGCCCGGCCCCGGTGGATGAACACGGCATCTCCGTCCGGGCCTAGCAACACATGCACGTGTTCATCCCGGCTGGTCGGCACGTTCCTCCCGACGAAGTCGGGACGGATGGGTAGCTCGCGGTGGCCGCGGTCGATGAGCACGGCCAGTTGGATGGCTCGGGGCCGGCCGAGATCCATCAGCGCATCCATGGCCGCACGCGCCGTGCGCCCGGTGTAGAGAACCTCGTCGACGAGGATGATCACCCGGTCGGTGATTTCGAAGGGGATGTCGGTGCGCGTCGGAGTCGTCCCGGCGCCACGTTCGACATCGTCGCGGTGAGCGGTGGCATCGAGCCGCCCCGCGGGCACGGGGCGGCCATCGAACCGGTGGATGAGCTGGCCGAGTCGCTCGGCGATGGGCACTCCGCCGCTGAGGATGCCCACGAGGGCCAGATCCTGGCTGCCCCGGTTGGCCTCGAGGATCTCATGGGCCATGCGGGTCAGCGCCCGGCGAACGTCATCGGCATCGAGGATGGTCACCGTGTCCTGCTCGGCCACGGCTACCGCCCCGCCAATGCCCAGGCACACGAAAGCCCTTGGCTCACACTCACCACACCAAGGGCCCAGACATCATGTGACACACCGCACCACCCTTTTCGGCCTCACCGGACCGAGTTAAAAGGCGGACTCAAGACCAGCCCCACTCGCTTCAGGTAGGATAGCTGGAGGCGGCCTGGATGTCAATGGCGGTATGAGCGAGACTCCCTAGGACAGCGACGGATCGGCCGTGACGGCCATGCGGCCACGGAGGCGCTGAAGGGCCTTGACCTCGATCTGACGGACACGCTCGCGCGAGAGGCCAAGAAGGGCTCCCACCTCGGCGAGGGTCCGCTCGACCTGGTCGAACAGCCCGAACCGCAGGAGTATGACCTGGCGTTGCTGGGCCGGCAACGAATCCACTGCGGCGCGTAGCGCGTGGACTCCCAGTGCCGTTACCGCGGCTTGATCCGGGCCAGAGGCGCCGGGATCGGGCAGGAACTCGGCCAAGGAGACCTCGTTCTCGTCGCCGATGGGCCGATCCAGGGAAACCGGGGGCGATTGGGCGAAACGCAGGCGGCCCAGAGAGGATTCAGAGGCGCCGATCTCACGCGCCACCTCAGCCAGAGACGGGGTGCGGCCATATTGGTGAGTGAGCGCCTCTTCGGTGCGCGATGCGCGCTCCAGCAACTCACCCACGTGATCGGGCACGCGGACGCACGGGGAGAGGAGCCCCAGCGCGCGCTGCATTGACTGCTGGATCCACCAGACGCTGAACGTGCTGAACCGATTGCCGCGCTCGGGGTCGAAGCGCTCGATGGCTCGGATCAGGCCCAGGGTGCCGGCTTGGACCAGGTCGTCAAAAGGATAGCCGTGACGAGAGTAGTGACCGGCGGCCTGATGCACGAGTCCCATGTTGGCCTCGACCAACAGGCGGAATGCCTCCACGTCGCGAAGGCCAATGGAGCGGTCGGAGACCGTGGTCGCATCGAGCGGCTGGTCGAACTTCAGAGAGACCTCGATGTCTGTGGGCACATCCACAGCGCCCAAGAC
>Ga0116184_10004558_pt1 | contig 10895 bp, 8 predicted proteins | sample AD_JPNNA5_MetaG_FD_89886 | JGI IMG/M metagenome (GOLD analysis project Ga0116184, IMG submission 89886) | Active sludge microbial communities of municipal wastewater-treating anaerobic digesters from Japan - AD_JPNNA5_MetaG | ecosystem: Engineered > Bioreactor > Anaerobic > Digestate | place...
ATTAACCAATACCCCCTCTATGAAAAAACAAATTTTACTCACTTGTATCATTTTTTCATTGTTCGTTGTAAGCCGTGTTTTTGCACAACAACAAGAATCGTACACCTTTTGTACCGGCAGTAGATATGCATATCTACTTGATACGGCAACTACAAGTACTTCTACCTATTTTCAACGATATGATATTGGATACACATCCTATGTTGCACATATGCAAAATGATACTATTTATCAGGGATCCGGACAAGGTAGTGGTCCAGGGAGCTATGCTTCTATAAAAAAATATGCCATAACCGGAAATAATACCGTAAGTAATGTTTGGACTTATACATTATCAAAAGCACATCACGATATATGTCCTATGCCAAACGGAAATATTTTGGTAATAGTTGATGAAACGATAAATCTTTCTACTTATGGTGGTTCCAGCACAAGTGTAAGTTCGCCTATAATTTGTGAAATAAAACCAACCGGTGCTACAACAGGAACTGTAGTTTGGGAATGGCATTTAAAAGATCATCTTTGTCAAACATCATCATCTTCTAATACATATGCTACTTATGTAACTGATGTTAAACAACATCCTGAATTATTCTACGTTGCTTGTACTACAAATGGTGGTGTAGCGACAGATTGGTTCCATGCAAATGGCCTTGATTATAATCCTACACTTGATCAAATTGTATGGTGTTCTCATATTAAAAATGAACTTTATGTTATTGATCATAGCACAACAACAGCCCAGGCTGCTACACATACTGGTGGAAAATCGGGTAAAGGAGGGGATTTCCTTTACAGATGGGGTAGCCCTGAAAATTACGGATGTACTGCTGATGGTAATGGTATTTCACTAAGTGTAATTCACGATGTTCGATGGATACCGGCTACCAATAAAAAATATCCTAACCATATCTCTTTATATCATAATGGCGGATGTAGCTCCGGAAAAGGTACTGTAATCCATTTACCACCATATAATGGCTACAATTATACATATACACCAGGACAAATAGTTGGACCTACCTCTTGTATAACTCCTACCACTCCTACATTTGATGTAAGTAATCAGGGAGGAACTCAAGTGCTCGAAAACGGAAATATATTAATATGCAGACCTGGAAGAACGTTTTATGAATGTAATGGTTCCGGAACTACTTATCAGACTATTTCTGTTGGTACTGTTCAGGCAGACCGTTTAAAAAAGAATGAATTAATTGGACCTTTTCTTACATCATCATCTTCTTCACAAACAGTTTGTAAAAATACAGCTATTACTTTAGATTGTACTCCTGTTGCCAGCAAAATGGTTACCAACCCAACGTACACCTACGCATGGTCATCGAACCCTTCAGGGTTCAACTCCACCAGCAAAAGTGCTTCGCATACACCCACATCAGCCGGAACATATATTTATACTGTTACGGTAACTATGACAGGGACTGTTGGAACAACATCTGTTACCAGTACAAACACAAGTACTGTTACTGTTATAGTTGATGACTGTACGGGAATTGAAAAAATAAACAATAAACCGGAATTAACCATTACACCTAATCCGAGTAAAGGGATATTTGCATTAAACGAAGATTTTACAAAAACAACAAACTACGAAATAAGCATTTATAATTCGTTTGGAGAACAAATAATGAAAACAAAAAATGCTTCTACCTTTGATTTATCAGAGTATTCGAACGGTATTTATTTTATAACTATTAAAACAGAAGACAACACTATTTATAATAAAAAGATTATCGTTTTAAAATAATTCGTTTTTTAGAAACTTTATCCCTCTTAAATTATTTAGGAGGGATAAATTATTTACTTTTATATAAATTTTTAAAAAATAAGTATATGAAAAAAATCTACTTTTTTGCTTTATTCATTTTAAGTGCAAACCTCTCTCTTAATGCACAAACATTCACAAATTACACTACGGCTAATAGCAATATACCGAACGATATGGTAAGTGCAGTAGCTGTTGATGGCAACAATAATATATGGTTGGCAACTGATGGCGGGGTTGCTAAATTTGATGGAACGAATTGGACAAAATATGATGTTAGTAACAGTGGTCTTCCAAACGATTACATTATTAGTATTGCTGTTGATAATAGCAATAATATATGGGCAGGAACTGATGGGGATGGAGTACTGAAATTTGATGGAACAACGTGGACAACCTATAATGTTACCAATACAAGTAACCTCTGCGATAATGCAATACATTATATTGCTTCTAGCGATGATGGATATGTATGGTTTGGATCATGGGGAAACGGCATTAGCAGATTAAAATTAAGCGATACGACCTGGACTAAATATGTTTCGGAACTCCCTAGTGATGGAGGAAGCCCGGCATCAATTTATTATATTTACATAGATAACGCAAACCATGTATGGTTCGCTACCAATTTAGGGTTAGTATATTATGACAATTCTTCGTTTACAACGATTACAACAGGCTTATCGACCCTTTTAACCCGTTCTATTGCAATTGATGCTAATAATAATAAATATATTGGCTTAGATATGACCGGAGTTGATAAATTAGATGCTTCTAATGCATTTGTTGCAAACTACGATAAAGACAATGGGTTGGACGATGCAGGAGTTACTGATACTAAATTTGATTCGAAAGGCAATTTATGGATTGCTCAATTTACATCATATGGGCCTACGGTAGTTGTAGGCGGAATTACCAAATTCAATACTACTGCCGGATCCGGAATTACTTACTCAGAAACACACGGATTAAATAATGAATTTGTTTATAAAATTGCTATAGATAGTGACGATAACATATGGTTAGCAACAGCCGGAGGACTTTCCAAATTTGCAAATACCGATGGAATAAACGAAAATATAAATAAAATGATGTTAGAAGTTTATCCAAATCCTGTTAAAAACTTATTAAATATTAAAGGGAATATATCATCCGGTGTAATTGAAATTACAGATATTAGCGGAAAAACTGTTTTAACACAAATAATAAACTCCGGAAATAAAATTAATGTAGAAAAGTTAATAAAAGGTATTTATTTTATTCAGATTATGAGTGAAGATGCTATATATCACAGTAAATTCATAAAAGAATAAATTTAATTTATACGCACGGGAGATTTTATTGATGAAAGGATTACGTTTAACATATTCTATTTTATTATTTTTTTCTTTATCGTTATTAATTAAACCGGCATTTTCCCAGTCTAACTTTTACGATATTAATAAAATTCCCGAAATACGAATCTATTTTAAAGAAAGTAACTGGGAGGAATTATTAGACAGTCTATTTATTAATTATGGAGAAGACGGGCGTTTACGAGGCGATATAAAAATTGACGGCAAGTTAATTAAAAATGTAGGCGTTCGTTATAAAGGTTATAGTTCGTGGAGTTCAACACAAATAAAAACCCCCTTTAATATTGATATAGAATACAATTATAACAATCAAAATTATCAGGGAATAACAAAATTAAAACTGGGAAATGTAGTTGGCGACCCATCATTTATCAGAGAAGCCGTTTCCTATGAAATAGCCCGTAAATACATGCCTTCCTCCTATTCCAATTTTGCAAATGTTTATATAAACGACACCTTAATCGGATTATATAATAATGTAGAAGCGGTTGATAAAAATTTTCTCAAAAAACGTTTCGATAAGGGGAAAAACACCTTTTTTAAAGGTTCTCCCGAAACACTTAATCTTAATGGAAATAATAATGCCGATTTATCATTTCACGGGAACGACACCTCCGATTATAAAGTTTATTACAAACTAGAATCCGATAATTCCACTACCAGCTGGCTTGATCTTGTACGATTAATCCATATTCTTAATAACGATACTTCAAAATTAGATTCTATCTTAAACATAGACCGAGCAATATGGATGCATGCATTTAACTATGCATTAGTTAACTTAGATAGTTATATTGGGTATGCACAGAATTATTATCTTTATGTAGATGAAAATGGTCGGTTTAATCCTATTCTATGGGATTTAAATATGTCGTTCGGTAGTTTTCGAGAAACCGACGGAATAAATTTTAATATTTCGCATCAACTAGCCAAAACACTCAATCCACTAAGTATGATTGTTTATCCCCATGCGAATAAAAGACCATTAATTGAAAATCTTTTACATAATACAACATACAAACGAATGTATTTGGCTCACATAAGAACGATTATAAACGAAAATTTTAAAAACAATTTTTATTATAATCGGGGGAAAGAACTACAAAATATAATTGATGAATCTGTTCAAAACGACCCTAACAAATTTTATTCTTATGCCAATTTCTTGAAAAATATGGATACAACAGCTGTTATTACAAGTCAGAATAAAATAATCGGGTTAAAAGATTTAATACAATCACGCATCAACTATTTAGACACATTCCCCGGAATACAGGGAGCTCCCTCAATTACAAATATTATTCAGGAAAAAACATCGCCGGAACAAGGAAGTAAAATGTGGATTAAAACGAATGTAAGCGGTGCGACAGAGGTATTTCTAGGGTATCGATACAAAACAAACGGCGTATTTAAAAGAGTTCCCATGTATGATGATGGAAATCATAACGACGAAAATGCGGAAGATGGAATTTATGGAACGAATATTACGGTAGCCGGAAAAACATTTCAGTATTATATTTATGCCCAAAATGAAGATGCCGGCATATTTTCACCCGAACGAGCCGAATATGAATATTACACAATTCAACCTATACTTAAACAAGGAGATATTGTTATAAATGAGATAATGGCTGCCAATAATGGAATATATAAAGATCAAAACGGACAATATGAACCATGGATTGAACTATATAATAACACATTCGAAAAAATAAATTTAAAAGGATATTCTTTCTCCGATAATTCGGAAGAGCCCAATAAATGGACATTTTCGGATACGTGCATCGAAGGTAAAAGCTTTTTAATTTTATGGATGGACCAAGACACAACACAAAATGGACTTCATGCTAATTTTAATTTAGCTACCGAAGGAGGAAATTTATATTTTTCAAACAATACAGGACAACAAATTGATCGACTTAAATATAGTGAACAAATAGCAAACAAAACATACGGTCGTTATCCAAACGGTTATGGTGAATACGTATATATGCTTCCCAGTTATTCCAAAACAAACCATGTAGGAACAACCCCTTTAACCGACTGTATTATTTATCCAAATCCGGCATCGAATGAAATTTATATTGAAACATTCTCACCTGAATTTTTCAAATTTTATAATATTTACGATATGAATGGAGGAGAAATTAAATCGAATGAATTTGAAGGGACATCAGCATTTAATCTTGAATCGCCTACCTCGTCAGAATTATATAAAATTAATATTTCCGATTTAAATAATGGGATGTACATTTTACGAATTTCAACACTTTATAATACTATTTTTAAAAAATTTATCGTTTTCAATAAAAAGCTATAAGGTTAGAACGTATTTATGAATTATAATTATAAACGACATATCCTCTTTTTAATCATATTATTCGCTCCATTAATTTTTTATGGTCAGCGTTTTGCTATTATCAGCGATATACACGGTGCCAATATAAATACATTAGAAGTTTCTAATTTAGTTAAAAGTAAAAACCCCGACTTTATTATTACTTGTGGCGATAATTGTTATCCTTCTGCCGACTCAATTGATAATCAAGTGGGGCAATATTACTGCGATTATATACACCCTTATTCCGGAAAATATTGCACCGGGGGGAAAATCAATAATTTATTTTTCCCGACACTCGGAAATCATGAATACGAAACAGGCAATATTGATGAGTATCTTAATTTTTTCACGTTGCCGAACAATGAAAGATATTATGATTTTATACAAGGGAATGTGCATTTTTTTGCAATTAACTCCAATTTCACGGAACCGGATGGTTATGCCGACACCTCTATTCAAGGACAATGGCTTAAAAATAAATTAGCCACATCAACATCATTATATAAAATTGTTTATTTTCATTACCCACCCTACTCTTCATGCAGTCATGGTAGTACCATTCACATGCAATGGCCTTTTAAACAATGGGGAGCCACCGCTGTATTTTCCGGACACGATCATAATTACGAAAGGCTTCTCGTTGATAGTTTTCCCTATTTCGTATGCGGTACAGGAGGCGGTGTATTATATACGACTTATGTTCCCTTGGCGGGAAGTCAGATTCATTACTCCCAAAAGCATGGAGCTGTTTTTGCGGAAGCCAATAGCGACAGTATTACTTTTAAATTTATAACGGTTAACGATTCTTTGGTTGACACCTATTCCATTCAAAAAAATCAAACCAATTTAAATGATAAGCTTGTCAACTCATCAGAAGAATATGATCTACATCTTTTCCCAAACCCTTTTCGTTCAAATACATTTTTCCAATTTACGCTTAAAGAACCATGTCTTGTGCAAATAAAAATTATAGATGTATTCGGAAGAGAAACCAAGGTTTTTGCCGATAATATGATGAGTTCAGGAAAACACGTCATTGATTGGAACACAGAAAAATTAAAAAGTGGAATCTATTTTTATTCATTTTATATCAATACGCATTTAATAAAAGTTGGAAAAGCAATTATCTCAAATTAATTACAAAAAAATTGAAAAATAATATTGTATGAAAAAAACATTATTTGTATCCCTTGCCTTACTTGCAATTATCGTATTATCTTCATGTGAAAAAGGTCCCGGAGAGGGCGGAAACTCATCCATTTACGGGAAAGTTTTTGTAAAAGATTATAATAATACATTTACTGTTTTAGAAGATGAATATTATGGTCAGGATATTGATGTTTATATTATTTATGGAGACGATAAAACTTTTAGTGAACGAATTCGATCTAACTATAATGGAGTTTATGAATTCAAGTATTTAAGACCCGGGAAATATCATGTTTACGCTTATTCAAAAGATTCAACCTTACAAACCAATGCATTAATTCCAATAATTAAAGATATTGAAATAACCGATAAAAATCAATCGGTAGAAACTCCTGAAATAATCATTTTTAAATAATGAAATTATGAAAAAAACTATTTTTTTTATTTTCTTTTTAATGCTTACAGTAGCATTATTTGCTCAAAGCAAAAAACAAGTTAAAGAATTTAAAATAAAATCGACTACTATTTGGAAAGCCGACAACACCGATACATCTCCCATAAAAAAAGAATACGAAGAATTCAACAAAAATGGCAAAACAACTACCTATATTGATTATAAAAGTGATGGTAAAACAATTAAATTAAAAAAAACTACCAAATACAATGCGGATGGAGACGAAATTGAAGAATGTGAATACGATGCAAACGGTTTAATTAAAAAGACAATTACTGCATATAAAGCGAATGGAGATAAATCGAGCGAAACCGAATATGACGGCAAAGGAAATATAGTAAAGAAAAGCATTTACACCTACGATACTAAAGGGTTAAGGTTAACAAAGCAAACCTATAATGCCGAAAATGTCTTAGTATCGGGAGAAAAATATGTTTACGAATATGAATAAAAAAAACATTGAATAACAAACTATCCGACATATTAAATTTATTTAAAACCATTACGCTGGAAGAAATGGATAATGTACGATTAATGGATCGTACCGATACGAAATTTGTTTTCCGGAGTGATTGTCTTCCCATGTTGTTAAACGAAATAAAAGATGCATACCGTGTTTTGGAAGTAAATGGAGTTATTCCAAACCGCTATGAAACACTTTACTTCGATTCTGATGATTATAATTTATATCTTCAACATCACAACGGCAAACTAAACCGATATAAAGTCCGCTATCGACAATATGTTGAATCGAACATTAATTTTTTTGAAATAAAATTTAAAAGTAACAAAAGCAGAACCATTAAAGATAGAGTTAAACGAAAAAGAATACACGAAGATATTGAAGGAAAAGCCGAAGTACTTTTAACTGAAAAAACAACACTATCTCCATCCGAATTAAAACCACAACTTTGGGTTTATTATAACCGAATAACATTTGTAAATAATAAAGGAGGCGAAAGACTCACTATTGATATAGACCTTCAATTTAAAGATGAAAATGGAAGTGCTGAATATCCCGAAATAGTTATTGCAGAAGTAAAAAGAGGGAAATCGAGCTACTCCCCTTTTATTTCATTAATGCGAAAAAACCATATTTCATCTGATTCTATTAGTAAATATTGTTTAGGAATTATAAGTCTAAAACCCGGTGTGAAAAAAAACCGATTTAAAATGAAATTAAGAACGATAAATAAATTATGCCATGAAAAAAATTAAATTTATTTCTTTCTGTATCCTGTTTATGTTTTTTTTGTTACCGACTTCTGTTTCGGTAAAAGCACAAGATGCTGTTACGACCGAAGTTTCTGCACAAAACACAGATGACGCAACGAATGCTTCTTTAGATGATGCCAAACAATTAGAGAAAAAGAATAAAAAAGATAAAGATGTGATAGAAATATCAGAAAAATTCTTTTATAATTTGGCCATCGACCTTATAAGTATTCTGATAATTGTTCTATTAATCTATTATCCAAACTATCGGAAAATGGAATATATTTTTACGTATTTCATGTTTAATATTGTAATATACTTATTAACTTATGTATTAAACGAAGTTAAAATATCGATGGGAGCAGCTTTTGGTTTATTTGCTGTTTTTTCAATGCTTCGATATAGAACAGAAGGAATATCGATGAAAGATATGACCTATTTATTCATCTTTATTGGCATGGGTTTAATAAGTGCTATCCAATTAGAATACTATGAACTTTTAATTATTAATGGGATTTTAATCGCATTAACCTATATCATGGATGGCAACTTAGTTTTTAAAAGAGAGTTCTCGAAAATTGTTAAATATGAAAATATTGAATTAATAAAACCCGAAAACCATGCCGTATTAATAGAAGATTTAAAAAAACGGACCGGTCTTCCTATTCATCGGATTGCTGTTAACAAAATAGATTTTTTACGTGATGTTGCCGATGTTAGAATATATTTTTATGCAAAATAAAAAAAGCTAATGAAAAAAGTCTTTATTTTTTTATTTGTCGTTACTTTTATAATTCCACTTCGTGCTCAAAACAAGGATGCATGTTTATGGTTAGGACTAAATATTGAAAAAAATATTACAAGATCGTTCATTTTTAATATATCGCAAGAAGTAAGGATGAATGAGAATATTAGCGAATTGGGTTCTTTTTTAACCGATGCCGGATTTACTTATAAAATTAATAAGTTATTTAAAATTTCGGCGAATTACCGATTCATTAATAAACGACAAATAGACGATTTTTACAGCAAACGTCATCGATATTATTTTGATTTAACGTTTAGAAAAAAATTCGACCCATTTATATTGCAATTCCGTACACGCTTTCAAAGTCAGTATGAAAATATTTATTCCAGCGATAATGGGTTCATTCCATCGAATTATTCACGTAATAAATTAACGTTGAAATTAGATTTAGATAAGAAATTCGCTCCTTATGTCAACACCGAAATATATATTCCCTTAAATAAAAAAGACAACCTTATTTATATTGACAATACACGTTTTAGTTCCGGTGTTGAATATGAAATTAATAGGGTTCATTCTTTCGACATTTTTTATATGATACAGAAAGAATTTAATGTATCTAATCCTAAAACAGAATTTATTACGGGTATAAACTATACTCTTCATTTTTAAAATATAACTTTTTGTTGATTTTCCTTCAAAAATGATGTATCTTAATAATTTTATTGAATACGCTTTTTTTATTTGAATTACAAAGCAACCAAGTAAGTTTTTGTACGTCTTTTATATATAAAATAGATACGATTGTTAATAGCTTATTAATTGCTTTAAAATCAATTAACTAAAAAAATATTCATTATCAAGATATTTGTTATGCGGAAAATATACTTCGATTTTACTAGTTTAAAAAGAGCGATATATCGAATTTTCTTTGTTTTACTTTTGATTTTTACAAGTCATATCCATTACGGACAGAATAATGATCTTCCAAACCCAACACAACATATGGAAACCATTCCTGCCGGTTACTTTATTATTCCGATGGATACAAATCTTCAGAATATTGTTCCTGCTGGACAAGCACCTTTTAATTTAAAAGCATACGGTTTAATAAATTCATTCCTTCAAAATAATATCCCTGTTAGATGGGCTATACGTTCCGGAAAAAGTTTAAATCAGGCAGATTTTACAGCACTTACAGAACAAGTTTACCCAACAGCAGGTCCCGCAGCAATTCGTTCTTTTTATGCAGGTCCGTTTATCGTTCCCGACACTATTACTTTATGCGATGGGACTACACAAAGTATTATTGAATATTTTGGCAATAATGTAACCGTATATCGATTAAAGGAAAGCATAACCATTGATATAAGATATAGAATAACGATAAAACCTAAAATTGCGGTATTTATTAATGGCGGGAACCAAGAAATTCATGCAAGCATTTTAAATGAAGCCGGAATTCCTAACTATGTTTTTTTGGATGCAACCCATATTATGGATATTTTTAGTTGTTTTACATTTACTTCCGAACCTCATTGGGATATTAATACAGCAAATCCTGTAGTGGTAAATGGAGTTAAAGATTTTGCATTATACGGAGGAAACTTCCTCGCACAATGTGAAGCCATTGAAACCTATGAAAATTTGGGTTATTTTATGACCGATAAAGGAATTAAAAGTAAAGGGAATATATTATCTCACCAATATCATAACGCAGACCTTGCATTCATGCAGATACATGGTACTTTATTTGAAAAACAGACAGGTTCAGTACCAAGCTGGACACTTAATACCGGCTCAACATGGAAAAACACATCCTATAAAATGGTTTCTCATAAAGGGACAGA
>Ga0116184_10004562_pt1 | contig 10890 bp, 7 predicted proteins | sample AD_JPNNA5_MetaG_FD_89886 | JGI IMG/M metagenome (GOLD analysis project Ga0116184, IMG submission 89886) | Active sludge microbial communities of municipal wastewater-treating anaerobic digesters from Japan - AD_JPNNA5_MetaG | ecosystem: Engineered > Bioreactor > Anaerobic > Digestate | place...
GCAATTCGGTAAGCAGCACTGTTACAATTACCATTAATCCTTTACCTGTAGTTACGGTTGTCAGTACCCTTGATGGTTCGGAAATCTGTGCCGGAGAACCAGCTACCTTTACGGCTTATAATGCCTTATACTATAAGTTTTTTGTCAATGGTTCCGTCGTACAGGACTCCAGCCTGAACAACAAATTTACCGGTGTGTTAAATACCGGCGACAGGGTATGGGTAAGAGGAACTTCAGCTGCAGGATGCTCCAATAACAGCGATACTACACTTGTTCATGTGAATCCATTGCCGGTCGTCACCCTGATAAGTTCCGATGATAACAATATTATTTGCAAGGGCGAAGCGGTAACCTTCGCGGCTGGCGGGGCGACCAATTACAGATTTTATGTTAATTCACTTCCTGTGCAGGGGCCGGGACCCAGCAGCGACTACCTGACAACGGGTCTTGCCGATGGGCAAAAAGTATATGTGCAGGGTATTGATGACAAAAACTGCAGGGCCTTTTCTGATACCATCACCATGACGGTAAGAGAGCTTCCCGAAGCCAGGATTATTACGAATGATACTGCTTTCTGCGACAACGGCGTCAACAAGGTGAACATGCAGATCGAACTGAAAGGAACAGGCCCATGGAAAGTTGGATGGACGGATGACGGAGGAGCCACTATACATTTTACTGACACAATTACATCAAAACTCTATACCATTCCTGTTACAGCCCGCGTTGGTCTTAATACCATAAGCCTCACGTCAGTGATGGAATACAACGGGGCATCCTGCCTTGGCCTTGTTAATCCAAGAAGCCTAACCATTACGGTATTTGAAAATCCGAGGCCGAGCATCATTGCCCTTACCGATACTGCCAGGGCAGGGGTGCCGCTCGATATTAATATGGATATTTTTGGCGGATCAGGTAATTATCCGTTAATAGTCTGGACAGGAGACAGCAATCTGGTAGCTAATCCTTTTGTACCTCGAACAACATTCAGAAGCAATCTGGCAGGGGATTATACTTTGTACAGTAAGGTAACTGACAACCGCGGCTGTACGGGATATGATACACTGGTAGTTCATGTGGTAGTCACCCCGATTGTGGTACATCTGTTCTTTGATACCGCCCAGACGTGTGCTGGAGTACCCATTCCACTTAACGGTGTATACGCCGGTAACATTGATATATCTGGCGGTACCGGGAATTATGTCAACTTCACCTGGACGGGAGATGTCGGGTACATTGATAATCCGAATACACGTTTTCCGAATTTTGTTTCGGGTACTCCCGGTGCATATCATTTTGTGTTCACGGTTACCGATGATATCGGAACGAAAGGTATCGACAGCCTTCTGGTGCTTGTTCATCCCAATCCGGTGATCAACTTCCCGGCCGACACATTATTTACCTGTGCTTCGGATACCACTGTCCTGTCGGGCCATGTTACCGGAGGAAGCGGAATCTATATAAAACATGAATGGACAAGGGATGTTGGTGCTCTTTCCGACTTCTCCGTTGCCGAACCTTCCTTCCATTCCTCCATCAATACGATTTTCCGCATTAATTACAAGGTAACAGACAGCCGCAATTGCAGTTCAACTGACAGCATTGTTCTTGTAAACGAAGCGCCGGCATCCGTATTTTTCAGCGATGCCAATCCTTTTGGCGCCTGCAGTCCGAGTACGGTCAACTTCCGCATTGTGCCGGTGAATACTGTGCATTATTCCTGGAATTTTGGCGATGGCACACCGGAGGTTCCTTCCAACAGCCTCACATTCAGCCATGTATTTACCAATGAAGAAACCTATTACCGGTATTACCGCACGCGGCTGAATGCCTATTCGCAGCATGGCTGCGTAGACAGTTCCACTACCATTGTAACCATCTTCCCTGTGCCTGACTTCGATTTCATCATGTCGGACGATTCGGTTTGTTCGGGTGAGACAGTTGATTTCACATCCATACAGGGCGGTGCTGTATATCAATGGAATTTCGGAGAAGGAAACGAACTGGCCAATTATTATCATCAGCACCAGTTCCTGAACAATACCCTGTATGATTCAACGATTTCGGTGCGTCTTGTGGTGATCACCTCAACCATGTGCAGTGATACGGTTTATAAGCCTCTGGTTGTTCACCCTGTTCCTGAAGCTGATTTTACTGGCACTCCCGCTCTGCAGGTATATCCGCAGACCACGGTTTCGTTAACCAATAATAAGCCGGTTGCGCATTTCAATTACGACTGGAATTTTGGGGATGGCAATGCCTATACCGGAATGAATCCTGGTACTCATACTTACAATACCTGGGGTGATTATACCATCCGGCTCAGGGCATACACCCCTTATTGTGAAAGTACTGCAGACCGGCCGGTTAAAATTATTCCTCCCGTTCCCATTGCAGGATATACAACGGATAAGCTGGAAGGATGTCCACCTCTGACCGTCAGATTCACAAACACATCCACCTATGCACGAACCTATATATGGGAATTCGGAGACGGCGGTGCCTCTTCGGATGAAAATCCTGTGTATACATACACTTTACCTGGAACCTATACGGTAACTCTCATTGCAACAGGAGACGGTGGAAAGGATACAGCAAAAACATATTCCATTACTGTTTTTGAACCTGCCGTTTCCTGGTTCAGCTTGTCTCCTGTTACGGTAATTGCCCCGGATGATTTTGTCAATTTCACCGATCTTTCCACAAATGCCATCAGCTGGTTATGGGAGTTTGGTGATGGAGATACTTCCCATCAGCAGAATCCGAGGCACAACTATCGCGAAGAAGGTGTTTATGACGTGACCCTGTCGGTGATTTCCTCTGATGGTTGTGCTTCAACCTATACAAAATATGAAGCGGTAACGGCCAAGGCAGAAGTTATTGTCAAAGTACCGGATGCATTCAGCCCCAATCAGTTTGGTCCACCTCACCAGCCTCAAAGCGATGCTATGATCAATTACAATAATGATATTTTCAAACCAAAACTGAGAGGAGTTGACGAACGGTATTATACGTTCCAGGTGTTTAACCGCTGGGGTGAGCTTTTGTTCGAGACCCATGATGTTCGCATCGGATGGGATGGATATTTCAAAGGCCAGCTTTGCCCGCAGGATGTTTATGTATGGAAGGTGAAATACCGCAGCCTCACCGGACAGGGATTTGAAAAAATGGGCGATGTTACGTTGTACCGTTAACAGATGAATACAATGAAAACGTTTGCAGATAAAAGGTACATCTGTATCAAAGTCGTTCTGGCTTTCCTACTTGCAGGGGCCGGGCAGATAATTTACGGACAGGATCCGCAGTTTACCCAGTTTTATGCAACTCCGCTTTATATTAGCCCTTCGTATGCGGGGACTGTCAAAATAAGCCGGGCTATAATCAATAACCGTGTACAATGGGCTTCACTGCCCAGGGCATATATAACGTATGCTGCCGCAGTGGATCATAATTTCAGAAAGCGCAATTTTGGACTTGGATTGCTCATCATGCGAGACGTGGCTGGAACAGGCAGACTGTCAAACACTAATATCGGTTTATTATATTCCTATCGGCTTCAGATTGGAAATGTAGTAACATTCCGTCCGGGTCTTGGCTTTTATTATTCGATTATAGGAAATGATTTTTCGCGACATACATTTGGTGATCAGGTAATTATCAACGGACAGAACAACGCATCTTCATCTGTCGAAATCACCCGCGATTATCGCCGAGGGTACCCTGATGCCACAGTTTCCCTGCTTGTTCATGGCTATAATTTCTGGGGTGGAGCCACTGTTGATCATCTGTTACGGCAAGATAAAAGCCTTTTTCAATGGGACGATTACGTTGATCTGAAATATACATTTTATGGCGGAGTGAAAATTCCTCTTAAGACGAATTATTTGCTCAATAAAGGACAGACGATTTCCCCTTCTTTTTTATATAAACGCCAGGCAAAGTTTCAGCAGCTTGACATGAGCCTCATCTGGTCAAATTCTCCCTATATGGTTGGTTTTACTTACAGAGGCATACCGTTTCTCCGCCAGAAGATTGATTACTATCGTTCTATTGATGCGGTATGCCTTCATCTTGGATATACGTTTAAGGAAGTTACCGTTGCTTACAGCTATGATCTGACTATTTCAAAACTGGCTACTTCCACCGGTGGTACACATGAAATTTCGCTCATATACGATTTCTCTGAGCTTGCATCCCCTGCCAGGCGAAAAGCTATTCCCTGCCCGAGAGTTTATTGATCTGTACGGGCAAATTGCATCTTTCTCTTGCCGAAATATCTATCTTTGCGCAAATTAATAAATGGCCTATGGCAGGAAAAATAAACGTTGGCCTTGTTCAAATGCAATGTTCCGATAATGTACAGGCCAATCTTGATAAAGCAAAAAAGCTGATTAAGGAAGCAGCTGAAAAAGGTGCACGGTTGGTTGTGTTGCCCGAACTTTTCGGGAGCCTTTACTTTTGCCATACGGAGGATTATGCACCGTTTGAACTGGCTGAATCTGTTCCTGGCCCAACTACAAGCGAACTGGAAAAATTGGCAGCTTCCCTTAATGTGGTTATTGTTGCTTCCCTTTTTGAGAAGAGAAGCGAGGGAGTTTACCATAATACAGTTGCTGTAATTGACAGTGACGGGAAATACCTGGGGAAGTATCGTAAAATGCATATTCCCGATGACCCCGGATACTATGAAAAATTCTATTTTACGCCGGGAGATCTGGGATATAAGGTTTTCAAAACATCGGTCGGAAATATTGGAACGCTCATTTGCTGGGACCAATGGTATCCGGAAGCTGCAAGAATCACTGCTATGATGGGTGCTGATTTGCTTGTTTATCCTACGGCAATTGGATGGGCCTTGCGGCAGGATGAGGTGACCAATAGGGAACAATTTGATGCATGGACGACCATTCAGAGATCGCATGCTGTTGCCAACGGTATTCATATAGTTGCAGTGAACCGGACCGGTATAGAAGGAAGTATGCGGTTCTGGGGAGGTTCCTTTATATCCAATCCATTCGGAACAGTTCTTTGTCAATTGCCTCATGAATCAGAGATGGTTTATGTACAGGGAATTGATCTGTCGCTTACTGCATATTATCGTGTTCATTGGCCATTTTTTCGGGACAGACGGATTGATTCCTACCAGGGAATTATGGCCAGGTTTTTAGATAAAGATTAGGGTATATGACTCCAAAAGAATCGGGTTACTGGTTCCCTGCCGAATGGGAACCACATAAGGCTACATGGCTCAGCTATCCGCACAATGAAGCTTCCTGGCCCGGGAAAATCCACACAATTTATCCATATTACCATGAGTTTGTTAAAGTAGTTTCTCAGGCGGAAGAAGTGCACATTAATGTTAATGATGAGGAAATGAAAAAAAGGGTTGAGGATGAACTTGCCAGAGCCGGAGCAGCAATGCGAAATATTTATCTTCATATTCATCCTACCAATGATGCCTGGTGCAGGGATCATGGGCCGGCCTTTGTCATCAATCCGAACGCCGAAATAAAAAAGGCCATTGTAAACTGGGGATACAACGGTTGGGGCAATAAATATCCCCATGACCTGGACGACAATATCCCGCTGCAGGTAGCTCACCTGCTGGGCTTACCGGTATTCAGTCCCGGTATTGTTATGGAAGGGGGATCCATTGATGTTAACGGAAGAGGGCTGCTGATTACTACTACCTCCTGTCTGCTGAACGAAAACAGGAATCCACATCTTACAAAAGCCGGTATTGAAAAATACCTTCGGGAATACTACGGGGTGGATGAGGTTTTCTGGCTGGGTGATGGCATTGCAGGTGATGATACCGATGGACATGTGGACGATCTCACCCGTTTTGTTGCTCCTGAGGTACTTATTACCATGGTTGAACCTGATCCTTCCGACGAAAACCATATTCCGCTAAAGGAAAACCTGAAGATGTTAAAAAAGCTTATGCTTCCCGACGGAAAGCAGCCCGATATAGTGGAAATTCCTATGCCGGCACCTGTATATTACGAAGGACAGCGATTGCCAGCCTCCTATGCTAATTTTTATATCTGCAATGCCGGGGTAATTGTACCAACTTTTCGCTGTAAACAGGATCAGATGGCAATTGACCTGCTGGCACAGTGTTTTCCTAACAGGCCTGTTATTGGTATTGATTCCGTTGAAATTATCTGGGGACTCGGAAGCTGGCATTGCCTCAGCCAGCAGGAACCGGCGGTTGAGTAACGGAATGGGTTTCCAGACCACGGGGGCATGGAAGAAAGAGGATACATGCTCCCAATGTCGTTACCTGATATTTGTTTGGCGAATCCTGTGAGTCGATACGTACGGCTTCAGAAAAGGATCAGGCAACAGGTTCGAAATACAGACAGTTTAGATCGTCCTGACCAAGGGCGAAAGGCAAATAAGGACAAACAGTGTTCTGATCGTCCCACTCTTCCCTATCATTCCATTTGCATAGGTAACATTTTGCCGGCATTACCATATGGGATGGGGATGTGCCAAACTCTTCGTTCAAGAATGTGAGATTCATAATGTTATTGTTTTCACAAATCAAAAGTAAAAAATATCTGTGAAAAACAATAGGGTATTTTAAGAAAATAAATATAATTTTTAAAAAGAAATATAAAAATAAGGGGGTATAAATCTCAAAATGTATAATTATTCAGAATGTATTATTTATTCGGGTGTCAGGAATTAACAGCTTCGAACATACTGACAATATTTTCAGGAGGTACATTGGCCAGAATGTTATGAACCTGTTGGAATACGTACCCTCCCCCCGGCCTGAATATCCGAACCAATTCTTTCACATGTTTTTTAACTTCTGATGGAGTGGCTTGAAGCAGAATGCGTTGGGTGTCGCATCCGCCACCCCAGAAGGTAATCTTACGGCCGAAATTTGTTTTGAGAGAGGAAGGATCCATTCCGGCGCAGGAAATCTGGACCGGATTAATGGCATCGGCTCCTGCGTCGATGATATCCGGAAGAAGTTCCCTTACACCGCCGCAACAATGAATAAGAACCTTTACCGGTGCAATTTCCTTGGTTCTTTTCCACAGTCTGGAATGAAAAGGTTTTATAAAAGTACGGTACATTTCTGGACTTATCAGGGGTCCCTGCTGCCCGCCCAGATCGTCTCCGAATAGAACTATATCAATGTAAGGAGAAACAGCACTCATCCATTTTTCCAGATTGTTCAGATGAATGGCACAGAGTTTTTCCTGAAGCTCCATAATCTTGTCAGGGTACAATGCCAGTGCGAGAAGGTAATTGTCCATCCGGTATAGATAACTGGGGATTTCGAACATATTTCCTCCGAATAGACCGATAATGGCTTTGTCAGTATGTTTCCTGAAGGTCATTGCTCCTTCGCGGAGTTCTTTCAGACCTGCCTCATTCAGAGGAATATGGGCTCCGGGTGAAGGGATATTCCACATCTGGTCGCCCAGCATTTCTTCCAGATCCTGAAAGTCGTTATCTTCTAATCCTCTTTCCATAAGCGGGAAATGCGTCTGCTCAAAATACAGGCAACCCTTTTTCTGAATGCCAAGCACTTTCCCTTTTTCTGTCACCAGAACCCAGTCATCGCCCTGCCTGTCCACATGGATAAAGGCAGGTATTTCGCATTCGGTTCCATCAGGGAGTATCCATGGTTTCCAGTCTTCATCCTTCAGGCAAAAACCGCGTCCCATTTCAATGGTATCGCTTCCCGAAAGAGCCAGAACGTCATCGTCGATGATGGCGAGTTGCTGAATCATGTCATAAACTCTGATAGGGCGTTCGGGTAGGCCAAGATATTTTCGTAAACGGGCATAAGCAATAGCTGCAATGCCAGACGATCTGTGGCCACCAAAATCAACCGGAACCTTGTCCGTTTCCTTGTGTTCTAATGCAGTTAAAATTCTTTCCCTTGGTGTCATTTTGCGTATAGTTTTGATTCTGTCCAAATTTTTCTGATAAACCTAAGAAAATTGCCGTGAAAAATATTGCTGATATCTTCTTCTCTGTAACCCCTGCAGGCAAGCAGATGGTGAAGTTTTTGCAGATCGGCTATGGTTTCCAGATCCAACGGGGATTGTTCTTTTCCGAAAGCTCCGTCAAGGTCGGAGCCTATGCCTGCATGAAGTGAATTACCTGCTAGCTGGCAAATGTGATCAAGATGGTCAGCAACATGCTGAAGAGTGACATTGCGGCTCTGAGGAGTATCAATTCCTCTTTTCCATCCGGGTACCAGCATCCATGCATCCAGGGCAATACCTATGACCGAACCATGTTCGATCAGCATGTTGATTTGCTGGTCAGAAAGCTGACGGTTATGGGGAACCAGGCTGCGGCAATTATGATGACTTGCCCAGACAGGACCCTGATAAATGTCCAGTGCCTCGAAGAAACTCTGGTCTGATAGATGGGTAATGTCCAGAATCATGTGAAGTTCATCCATTGCCTTCAGTAACTGCTTTCCTTTTTCACCTAAACTGCCTTCCGAATCAGTTCCGTGTGCGTATGTTCCCGGACCGTAGTGAGCCGGTCCGATAGCACGCAAACCTTCTTTCCATGCTTTTTCGAGCATATTGATCTGATACAGTGAGTCAGCTCCTTCAAGGCTCAGAATGTACCCAATGGGGAGTTTACTTGTTTCCTTTTTGTTCCAGAGATTCAGATGATTTTCCAGGTCATTTAGGCAGGTAATCTGCTTAAGTTCGCCTTTTTTTTCCATGGCTTTGTACCAGGCAAGCTGACCCTGGGTCATAGCCCAGGCCTGTTCGGGAGAATGCCATCCGGGGAAAGGGTTCCCTGGTTTTGCGTAGCGGGCAATCAGTGTTGCAACACAAATACCAATGTTTCCTTTTCTCATTTCGGGAAAGGTAACTGTATTTTTCCCCCTGTCGGGCTTATCGGTCATTAAATGCTCTCTTTCCCTCACTTCTTCAACTGGACGGGTAAGATCCCGGTTCCATTCGATAGCATTCATGGCCAGGTCAAGGTGGGCGTCGAAAATAAGTGTCGGTTCCATGAGGTTTCTGGTGGATTGTTTCGGATTTCGGCTGATTCTTCCGTGTTTCGGGTTTTGTTACTTGCTGGGCAAAGAGGTTATGGTCGGGAATAAATTCGCTTCAATTTTCTCTGCATATGATTTCAGAGTTTCGTGTTCAGTGACGGGTGATGTGCATTGGGAACAGGGGTTTGCAAGAAAGAAACAAATCCATAAACAGCCATTTTCCGGTGAGTGCTAACAAAGCACGCGGGTCAATCTTTATTTCAGTTCAAAGACCGCCTCCACTTCCACAGGAATGTTGAGAGGCAGAAACATGCCTACCGCGGATCGCACACCAATTCCATTGTCGGGGCCGAAAATTTCTGCCATCAATTCGCTGAAGCCATTGATAACGGCCGGGTGTTGGGTAAATTCGGGGGTGCTGTTTACCATTCCCAGGGTTTTTACGAGCCGGTGAATACGGTTGAGATCGCCAAAATGGGTTTTGATGGTCGACAGCATGGTGAGACCCACCTGTCGTGCTGCCAGTTTTCCTTCTTCCAGGCTGAGGTCCGCACCCAGACGGCCTGTCATCAGTGTGCCATCATCTTTCATTGGACCCTGACCGGATACATACAGAAATCGGTCGATTACCAGAACAGGCTTATACACGCCGACAGGTTTAGGCGCGGGAGGAAGTACCAGTTTAAGTTCGGCAATTCTTTCTTCGGGTAAGGTTTTCATAGGCTAAAAAGTTAAAGTTTTTTTCTTCATTTAATAAAAAGGCTCAGGAGCAGTACTCCGGCCAAACCGGTAAGTCCGATGCTGGTTTCCATTACGGTCCAGGTGCGGAACGTATCGCGTATGCTCAGGTTGAAGTATTCTTTTACAAGCCAGAATCCACCATCGTTTACATGGGCCAGCATAATGCTCCCTGAGCCGATGGCCAGAACCATCAATTCAGGTACAACATGGGTATGCTGAACCAGAGGAAGAACAATTCCTGCTGTGGTTATTCCGGCTACCGTGGCCGAACCCAGGGCAACCCGAAGAACCGTGGCAATGAGCCAGCCAAGAATTAGAGGTGAAATTCCTGTTCCGGCGAGGGTTTTTCCTATGTATTCGTTTACGCCACTATCAACAAGTACCTGTTTAAGGGCTCCTGCCCCTGCAATGATGAGCATGACCATGGTAAGACCCGAAACGGCGTGCGCCAATGATGGCATAAGTTCCTGCATTTTTCTCCCCCGCCGGATTCCCAGAAACCAGATAGCAACCAGTACGGAAATCAGCATGGCAAGGGCAGGATTGCTGAAATAGGAAAACCAGGTATATGCTGTTGTGTCAGGATGAGCAAAAAATTTCCCCACCGAACAGAAACCTATAAGGATAACCGGTAACAGCGCTGTAAGAATGCTTTCGGCCAAGCCAGGCAATTCTTCCGGTTTTTTGAGATCAACTGCAACAAAATCTTCCAGGGGTTTTGCCCTAACGTTGCGAATAACTCTGGCATAGACCGGCCCGGAAATAACAATGGCAGGGATAGCCACAATAATTCCATAGACCAGTGTTAGTCCAATGTCAGCGCCAAAAGTGGTGGCAATGGCCGAAGGGGCGGGATGTGGAGGCAGGTAACCATGAGTTACGGAAAGAGAAGCGAGCATGGGCAGACCCACATATAAAAGCGGCAAGCCGGCAGATGCTGCAACCGTGAAAACAAGGGGTATCATTATAACAAATCCCACATCATAAAACAAAGGGATGCCAACAATAAACCCGGTAAGCATCAATGCCATTTGTACTCTTTTGATCCCAAATGCCTGAATGATGCGGGAAGTTATCTGCTGTGCCGCTCCGCTATCGGCTACCAGCTTTCCCAGCATAGCGCCAAACCCAAGGATAATGGCCAGGAATCC
>Ga0116184_10004563_pt1 | contig 10886 bp, 9 predicted proteins | sample AD_JPNNA5_MetaG_FD_89886 | JGI IMG/M metagenome (GOLD analysis project Ga0116184, IMG submission 89886) | Active sludge microbial communities of municipal wastewater-treating anaerobic digesters from Japan - AD_JPNNA5_MetaG | ecosystem: Engineered > Bioreactor > Anaerobic > Digestate | place...
CTGCGTCCAGGCCGCGCAGGGACCGTCACTCGCGGTGCCGAACTGCCGGGTCGCGGTTCTCGTCTCACCATCGGGGAACGTTACGCGCCGCCGGGTGTCAGAGAGACTGCGGATGTGCAGTTCTGGCGCGCCGCTCCACTGCAGCCCCGATTTGGAGGCCCACGAGATGCGAGTCGTCCGCCACCCGCTCGTCGTCGCCGCGGCCGCGGCCCTGGCACTTCCGGCAACTGCCCAGACGCCCGATGCTGTGGACGGATCCACGTGGGCCATCGTCATCGGGATCCAGGTCCACGAGGACGACACGCTCATCCCCAGCCGCAAGGGTGCCTATCAGACCGCCAACGCCATCTACGCCTACATCGCCGACCCGGCCCGGGGTGGCATCGGAGCGGATCACACCCGCCTGTTGTGCGAGTTCGGGGCCGATCGCAGATCGATCCAGGCGGCGTTCGAGGAGGTCAGGGGGCTCGCCAAGGACTCCGATCGGCTGCTGGTCTACGCCGGTCTGCGCACGGCGCTCGCCGCCGACGCCGACGGAAAGATAACCGGTTACTTTTTGCCCTACGACGCTAAGCTCGACAGCCTGGCCACTACGGCCATCGCGCCCGCTGACCTGGCCGCCTGGATCTCCGCGGTACCGGCCAGGAGGCGCGTGGTCTTCCTCGATGCCGCGTTCGCCGATGCCATCAGAGCACCCGGAGCCGAGAACGCGGCTCCGCCGGCCGACTACCTGAATCTGCTGGGCGCGAGTGCCGCCGTTATCGCGGCCACCGACGGCGCCAAGCCCGTCCCCGAGGACGGGCTCGAGCACCCACTGCTCGGTTTCTCCCTCTACACCGCCATGCAGGGGCCCGGCGACAAGAACCGGGATGGCAAACTCACCTTCGCTGAGTTCCTCCAGCACCATGGCGACACCGTGGCGGCCGTCTACCAGGGACAAGAGGGCAACGCACCCCATCCCTACTCGAACGGCGTCGAACCCGAGCAGGTGCTGGCCGCCGTCCCCCAGGCCGATCCGCGCTGCCCCGACGGCACGCGCCTGGTCGGAGAGGTCTGTATGGACATGTACGAATCCCCCAACAAACCAGGGGCCCCCGTCTACAACCCGGGCAATTGGTTCGGCGCAGTGGCCGTCTGCCAGCAAGCCGGTAAGCGCCTGTGCTCGACTCAGGAATGGATGCTGGCATGCCAGGGCCCGGGGTGGAAGTACCCCTACGGCAACGAGTATATCGACAGCTACTGCAACGTGGGCGACACCGAAGGCCACCTCGAGCGCGTCGGCTCCCGACCGTTCTGTGTCAGTGCGTGGGGCATCTATGACCTCATCGGCAATGCTCAGGAGTGGGCCGGAACCGAGAAGAAGGAAAACGCTACGGTTCTGGGCGGCCGGTTCTTCGATGCGCCGGGCGAGAGCATCGGCTGCCGCGAGTCCCTGGTCGCCGGGAACCCGATCCTCGAGGGCGCCGAGCTGGGCATGCGCTGCTGCATCGAACCCAAGCCGACGGAGTAGCGGCCGGGAGCCCCGGGCCACTCGCCCCTGGAGCCCGGGCGGCGCACGATGACGAACCCGATCACAAGATGCGGATCTCGATCTCCGGAGTGGCTCCTGGCACCGCCCGGATGCTCAGAATGGAGAACTGTCCGGCCCCGGGGACGAGGGTGATGCTGCTGAAGCTCAGCGCCGATGGATCGTCTCCTTCGACAACGATGTACACCGCAAAAACCGGTGGGCTGGCCTGCAGGGCCGAACTCAGGAAGGCCAGGGCTTCCGAGTCCAGCTGGTCCGAGACCGACAGGTTCTGAGCTCCAGCCGGGATGGTTGCCTCGGTGAGCTTCGTGGCACCCGACACCACATTGTCGGCCGTCAGGCCCATGTTCATGGACCCGTAGACGCGGACGGTCTGGCTCACGGCCGCTCTGTTCGTCGCGACCATCGAGAACGAGGCCGACGTGAGGCCTCGGAAGTGGCTCTGATACTGCATGAACTGCTCGTTGGTCGAGAGATCGATGATCACCCTCTGGAAACCGGTCCGGAGCGATGAACTGCCTGTGCCCAGGTTCACGGACGGCAAGTCCACCTGAACCGTGCAGCCCGCAAGCCCTGCTCCGAGGCCGAAAGCCATCGCGAGCAACATGGCGCGCATGTTTCGGTCACCTCGCAGTTCCGGTGTGGGGTCCTGGAGCTTGGTTCCGACACCGGGTGCACAGCCAGAGGGTTCCACGCCAACGGCTCGGAGTGACCCGGAATCGCTTGTCTGTTTCTACCACCAGTTGTGAGCAAGCGGGGCGCCGCCGGCTACGGGCTGGTTCTCGAATGCCTTATACCGATACGGCTCCGAGAGCTCATCGATGCGGCGGAGGTCGTCCGCGTCCACCTGTTTGCTCAGCACATCGTACATGGGCTCGAAATGCTCGGGTCGGCTGCCACCCAGGATGGGTGTGGTCACGAAATCCTTGCTCAGAATCCACTTCATCGCCAGCTGCCCCAGCGTCAGCCCATTGCGCTGGGCTATGGGCTCCAGCTCATCGAGGAGGTCATAGACCTGCGGCGTTAGATGTTTCTGGCCGTAGCCCTGGATCCGCTCGTACCGACTCCCCTCCGGCAGGGGCTGTCCCCGCCGGTAGGCGCCCGCCAGGATCCCGCCGTGGAGCGGCCCGTAGACCATGGTGGCGATTCCAAACCGCTTCGCGAACGGCACAGTCTCCGTCTCGATCACGCGATCGACAATGTTGTACCGGCACTGGATCGATATCAGCGGTTCCCAGTTGTGGAGCGCCGACACTCCGAGCATATGGGCCATCTGCCACGCGTAGTGGTTGCAGACACCTATATATCGAACCTTACCTTGCGTCACTAGTGCGTCGAGCGTCGACAGCGTCTCCTCCACCGGCGACATGTGGTCCGGGTGGTGAAGCTGGTATAGATCGATGTGATCGGTGCGCAGCCGGCGCAGGCTGTCTTCGACGGCACTCATGATGTGATAGCGCGAACAGCCGCGTCCGCCAGGGCGGTCGTACATCTTCACCCAGAACTTCGTGGCGATGACGAGCTGGTCACGCACCCCGTGCAGCAGATCGCCCATCACCTCCTCGCTGGTGCCCGGGCCGTAGGCGTCGGCCGTGTCGATGAAGTTAATGCCCGCCTCAAATGCCCGGAAGAAGATGGACCGTGACGTCTCGCGGTCGCAACGCAGGGGGAAGTCCATGGCACCCAGGCACAGGCGAGACACCTCAAGGCCCGAGTTGCCAAAGCGCACATACTCCATCGAGCACCCTCCTCGAACCATGCTGGATACCCGCACGGCCGGTTCGGGGGATTCCCGCACTCGCCCGCCATGTCCTACAATCCAGCTGACGGGGACGGAACCATGCCGGTCTCGGGAGAGAGGTCTCTGAGTGTCTGACCTGCGCTATGTCATGGGGATCGATGGCGGCGGAAGCAAGACGGATGCCGTCCTGATGGATGAGACCGGCGCCGTGGTGGGCTGGGGGCGCGGTGGCCCGACCCATGCGGGCTTCGAACCCGATGAAGCCGTGCGAGCCGCCGTCCCATCGGCCGTCGCTGCCGCACTGAACGGCCGGCTGATCCGCGTCTCAGCCATCGTGACCAGCTTCTGTGGCCCCCAGGCCATTGCGGCCGCCCACGAACTCAGCGCCGGCGCCGACGTGCACCCCGTAGGGGAGACCGACGTAGTCTTCGCCGCCAACCAGGTGGATGCGGGGCTTATCGTGTTGGCCAGCACGGGCAGTGGGGTCCGCGCCCGGAATCGCCAAGGCGAGTCGGTCCATATGGGCGGATTCGGTCCCGTCATCGGCGATGAGGGCAGCGCCTATGCCATCGGCGTCCGGGCCATCCGTGCGTGCATCTACGCCCACTGGTCATCCGAGTGGGACACTTCGCTGCGCGAGCGCGTGCTCGAGGCAACTCACTGCGCGCGCGTCTACGACCTGATCGGTTACTTCCACTATGGCGGATCGACGCGTCGAGAGGTGGCCGCCCTGGCTCCCCTGGTCGACCAGGAATCCGCGGCCGGCGATCCCGTCGCTGGCCGCATCCTCGCCGAGAGCGCCCGCGAACTCGGCGTGTTGGCGCTGTGCGCGCTGCGCCGCGCCAACATGCTCGATGCATCCTACCCCATGTTGCCCTCGGGCTCGGTCGCACGAAACAGCGCGGCCTACTGGAAGGCCATGACGGAGTTTGTGTGTGCATCGGCGCCTCTGATCGAGCCGCAGGCGCCCGGCCCCGCCCCCGCAGTCGGCGGTGCCCTTCTCGCTCTCCGCCGGCTGGGCGTTGAGTGGACTGGCGATGTTGTGACTCGCGCCCGGACCACGGCGCTCGAATGGTCTCAGCCTAGTGGTCACTCAGGTACGCATACCCCCCAAGCCGGAGTTTGGTGACTCGGCCGGCCTCATCGACAGTGAACACCGCGTCCTCCCCCTTGCTGCCGCCGTTCTCCATGGTGAACACGTGTTCCGACTTTGGCGCCAGGCGTAGCAGGTCGTCGAGAGAGTCCCCGACCGTCCGGACCACCATCTTCCCATCCAGAACCATGACCTCGATCTGAGTGCTCCCCACCGGCGCGCGGTACCGCCCGCAGTATCGGTGCCACTCCGCCGGGGCCTCCTTCGGCTCCGCGGGCTTCCGCCGCTTGCGCGCCCGCGCCACGGCGGGCGCCAGAATGCCCACCGCCTCCCGCGAGACTTCCCCGGCCATCCCGCGGCCGTTGGTGAACACGGCTACACCGATGCCGAGCTCCGGTAGCAGCAGCAGGTCCGTGGAAAGGCCTGGTAGCCCACCACCGTGTCCGATCCACCGCGCCCCCTGGGTCCGGCCGAGAGCCCAACCCAGGCCTCGGCCCGATTGGCCGTCGTCCGACACCCACTGCACCACCTGCATCTCGCGTATTGAAGACCGCCTTAGTACGCCCTCAGCACCGGCCGGAGGACGGCCCAGGTGAAGCGAGATGAACCGAGCCATGTCGGCAACACTCGAGTACAGCCCGCCCACGGGGCTGAAGCAGCCCAGCTTCATCTCCGGGCATGGCGGCCCAGCGCCGTCGTCGTCGGCCCACGGGTACAACGTCGTCACCCGATCCGCCAGGCTGCCGGCGGGTGTGAACGAGCTCGAAACCATGCCCAGCGGTCCAAGAACCTGCTCGCCTACCCACACCTCGTACGGCTCTCCTGAAGCCCTGGCCACGATGAGGCCCAGAAGGGCGAAGGCCAGGTTCGAGTACTTCTCTTCAGTGAGGGGCGGCACAATCAGCGACATCTGGGGCAGACTCGGGAGCAGTTCCTCGATGGAGGGGAACTCGAGGGTCTCCCAGCAGTCGAAAACCGTCTCGCGGGGGAACCCCGCCGTGTGACTCACGGCCTGGCGAATGGTGGGCGGCGCCGCGTCGGGGAAGGGGTTCTGGATCCCCAGCTCCGGAATCCACTGTGAGATCGGGTCGTCCAGCCCGAGCTTTCCCTCATCGCGAAGCCGCACCAGGGCCATGGTCGTGACCACCTTGGTAATCGACGCGAGAGGGTAGAGCGTGTCCGCGTCGGCCGGGCGCCCGGACGCCACATCGGCCCAGCCGAAGCCCCCCGACCACAGAGTGGCCCCATCGCACACCACTGCGACCGATAGACCGGGGATCCGCCGGTCTTCACGGGTGCACTCGAGGTAGACCTTCGTATGCTCCAGTGCCGACAGCACCTCCCGATCCTCCGCGATGGACTCCTGCGGATCGGTTGGCTGCTCTCCCATAGCCGTGCCTCCAGTCGCCGTCTCGCCAGACGATCGGGGCCCGCTGCGCGAGGAGGTCCTCACGCCCGCGGCCCTGATCGCTGTCGGTCGTTCCGACCTATCCGATCTTCCAATACTCGTTGATGGGGTCCTGATAGGCGCTGATCTTGCCGCTGTATACATCCTGCACCCTGACGGGCGCGCCAGCCATGTCCGACTCATACATGGCCAGGCAGATGGCCTTGGCCCTTTTGGTCGTTTCGGCATCGATCTCAGGTGCCCGCTGCGACAGAATCGAGTCCACGAAGTCCCAGCATTCGAGTGCGACGTCTTCCTCGACACCGTGCGGGAACAGCCGGGCCGCCTCGGCCGGGTCCAGCTGGGCCTTGTACTCCTTCTCAATGTCCTCATACGGCTTCGTGGTGCCATCGGCGAACACGATGTCGCCGCCTTGCTGGAAGGGGTGCATCCACCCGCCCCGATCCCGGGCACTGCCCTCGGAGCCATAGAACAGCTGGGCGGCGACGCCCTCGCCAGGCGCCGAGAACGACCACGACCATTGCCCCACGAGTCCGCTGGCGAACCGCAGGCACGACATCCAGGTGTCCTCGACGTCCATGGGCTGCGGACCCAGCTCGGGCGAGTCCAGGATCGGGCGCTGGAAGGTCCGCAAGGCGCAACTGACCTCATCCACGTCCCCAAACATGTGGCGGATCATGTCCGCGAAATGGGCTCCCGCGTCGAAGATCATGCCACCACCCGTGAGGAGCTTCAGCAGGCGCCACTGCCACGCGTAGGCGTTCTTGTAGGCGTCGCTGCAGAAGTCCCAGTTCGAGTAGCCCTCGACCAGGAAGAACCGGATGTCGCCGATCATCTTCTTCTCGCACAGAGCCCAGCGCATGGTCCGCGCCTTGATGCCGCGCCGAACCTGTTCGGCCACGGCCACGAACTTCCCGGCTCTCTTGGCGGCCTCAATGATCAGGTCCGATGCCTTGATGGTGATCCCGCACGGCTTCTCCACCATCACCGGCAACCCGGCCTCGAGACACGGGATCACGGTGGTGTGGTGGAACGCATGCGGCGTGCAGATGTCCGCGCCATCCAGTGTGGCCTTCTCGACCATCTCCTCCACCGACGCGTACTGCGGCGGCGTCCAGCCGAACATGTCGCTGACCGTCTTGGCGAAGGCCGCTCGCCGATCCTCGAACTTATCGCACAGGGCCACGATCTCGAATGAGTCGTACCCGGCGTCCAGCAGCTTGCGGTAACCCTGCAGATGGGCACCCGCGATGCCGCCGGTCCCCACGATGGCGATCTGGGCCTTGCCCGAAGCGTCAGGCATGGATGTTCCACTCCCTGTGGTCCTCATAGATGGCCCAAGGCCGGAGCCTACGTGCGGTCGGCCGGGGCACTGTCAGCGAGTATTCCCGCCGCGCGCCGAGGGTCCTTCGGGCCCCCGATTGGCTAGACCACAAGCTGCCCCGTCTCGAGGAGGTACTCGAGGCACTCGATGTAGATCTGCTCCGTCGTGTAGCGCGGCGCGTAGCCCAGCAGGCGCTGGGCCTTCTCGATGCTGCAGCAGGGCGAGTGGTCGATGTGGTCCCTGGTGATCGCCCACGCGGGGCCGAGGAGCGTTGCCATCTCATTGTACGAGGCGAACTCGATGTTCGGCTCGCGTCCGAACAGCCGCGCGACGAACTTGCAGCACGCAACGAGTGACATCGCGTAGGGCGCCACGCCGCTGAAGGATTCGCCGAGCGCGGCGTCGCGACGGTCGATCGCCGACTCGAAGAGCTGCGCGAGGTCGTCGGCGTGGACGTGATGGAGCGTTTCGCGCCCCATCTGCGGCAGATGCACGACCTCGCCGCGGGCGAGTTTCTCGTAGACGCCGACCCCGTTCCGCGTGCCCTGAGGGTCGATCGGCAGCCACTTCCGGCCCGAGATGTGCCCCGGATGGATGATGGTGGCCGGGAAGCCCGTGGTGCGGTACCGGCGGATCAGGTCGGCCTCGATAGTGGCCTTGTTGCGGCCGTACTCGTCGATGGGCCGGCGCTCATCGCTCTCGCGGTAGGGCGTCCGCAGCGCCGGGCCATAGGCCCAGATGGTCCCGCAATGGATGAAGTGGGTGATACGCCCCTCGAAGGCCTCGACCATGAGCTGGTTCTGCGCCGGCGCGTAGCAGATGAGGTCGACCACGACATCGGCCTCGATAGACGCCATGCGCTGAGCCCACGTGCCGGCGGCCTCCTCGGCCCCGCGGTCGGCGACGATCCACTCGACGGCTCCCCACGCCAGCCGCGAGTCGGTGTACTGCGGAGATGGCTTCCGCGCGACCACGGTCACCTCGTGGCCGCCGAGCACGAGCCGAGGCACCAGGTAGCTCCCGATGTGTCCGGTGCCGCCGATGACAAGGATCCGCATCGTCCATGGCCCCTTCCAGCTCCGCGCTGGCCCTGCCGTGATGCGGTTCCGTAGCAGGGGCCTTACGACCTCGTCGCCGTTCGCTGTGCTACCATCCTCCAGGAAGCCTGCGCGAGGCACGAGGGGTGCACCCATGGCCGATTCCGTTGCTCGAGCACCATGCCTGGTCGCCAACCTTGGCCTCGTGCCCTACGACCAGGCGCTCGCGCTGCAGCAGCGGATCCACCAGGCGCGGGTCGGTGGAGCCGGTCCCGACGTCTTGCTGCTGCTCGAGCACCCACCGACCATCACGCTCGGGCGCAGCGCGCGCGCCGAGCATCTGCTTTCTGCCCCCGAGCTGCTGGCGCGCAGGGGCATCGCGCTCCACGCGGTCGGCCGCGGGGGCGATGTCACCTACCACGGTCCGGGCCAACTTGTCGGCTACCCGATCCTCGATGTCTCGACCTACCGCGGCGCGCTGAGCCGGTACCTGCGCGACCTCGAGCAGATGCTCATCGACGTCCTGGCCTCCTTTGGTGTGCGCGGCGAGAGGGCGGAGGGGCTCACGGGCGTCTTCGTCGGCGGCGCCAAGATCGCCGCCATCGGCGTGCAGGTGAAGCGGTGGGTATCCTTACACGGGTTCGCGATGAACGTCTCGACCGACCTGTCGGCTTTCGGCCACATCGTGCCCTGCGGCATCCGCGACCGGGCGGTCACCTCGTTGGCCGAGCATGTCCACCCGGCACCGTGTATGGGCGAGGTGGCTCGCACAGTGGTCTCGTCGTTTGCTACAGTGTTCGGGCGCGAAATGACGTGGGGAGCGGGCGCCTCGTGGCCGCAGCACCCCCTCGCCGACGGGCGGGTCACCGAGGGCCGGCCGCCGACCTGCAGTGATCGCGCATGACGGAAGGTGGTGGTCACCCATGGTGACCGTGGATATCAGCAACGCCCTTGCCGAGCGCATCGGGCCCGAGTACGGCCTATCCCGCGATGAGATCACGGGACTCATGGGATCCCACCCGGCGTCCGTCATCACCGCGCGCAAGCGCGGGGCCGAGCGTCCGGCATTCACCTACTCGGCCGAGCAGACCGAGGGACAGCTCGACGCCATCCTCGCCGAGTGCAGCGCGTTCATGGGGCAGTTCGATCGCGGACTGAGCGATGTGATCATCCTGGGAATCGGCGGGTCGGCGCTCGGAGCGCGAGCGCTCAAGGCCGCGCTGCTCCACCCCTTTGATGATATGATCCCCGTCCCGCAGCGCGACCACCCGAGGCTTCATGTGCTCGACAACGTCGATCCGGCACAGACTGCCGCGCTGCTCGACGTGCTCGACCCGTCGACCACCGGCCTGATTGCCATCAGTAAGGCCGGTGGCACCGCCGAGACCGTGGCGGGGTTCGCCGTGGCACGTCAGTGGCTATCTGGAGCGCAACGGGACTGGAGGAAGCAGAGCCTCATCATCACCAATGAGCCTTCATCTGACGGCAAGACCACGCTGTTGTGGGACCTGGCGGGAAGCGAGGGAGTGCGGCGTGTGGGGATGCCCATTCCGCTCGGTGGGCGGTACTCGGTCCTGTCGCCCGTGGGGTTGGTCCCCGCCGCTCTGGTTGGGATGGATGTGAAGGCGCTCGTCGCTGGAGCCGCCCGCATGTACGCCCGGTGCGAGAGCACCGATCCCTGGGAGAATCCCGCCTACCTGCTCGCCGCGGTGTGCTACCTCTACATGCGCCGCCCCAACCATCCGCGCAACATCTGCGTGCTCATGCCCTACTCATCGGCGCTCAGCTACATGGCCGACTGGTTCGTCCAGCTCTGGGCCGAGAGCCTGGGCAAGGCCAGGAACCTCCGCGGCGACCTGGTGAACGCCGGTCAGACGCCCGTGCCAGCCGTCGGCGCCACCGACCAGCACTCGCAGCTTCAGCTCTTCCAGGAAGGGCCTCATGACAAAGTCATCCTGTTCATCGAGGTGGGCGACTACGGGGGGGACCTCGAGATCCCGCCGGCACTGCCGGGCGAGCCGACCTACCTGGCCGGGAAGACCCTGGGCCAGCTCCTCTCGGCCGAGAAGCGAGGCACCGAGTTCGCGCTCACCGATTCCCAGCGGCCCAACGTGACCATCCGCGTCCCCGCGATCACGGCCGACACCGTCGGCGAGCTGTTCTTCCTGTTCTGGATGCAGACCGCGATCACGGCTGAGCTGATGGAGATCAACGCCTTCGACCAGCCGGGAGTCGAGGCCAGCAAGAACGCCACCCGTGCACTCATGGGCGCGCCGGGCGCCGAGAACGACGAGCTGCGCCGAAGGATGGGCGTGGAGTAGCGGGCTCAGCCGCGTGCCGAACGGGAGCCCAGGCTTCAGCCTGCCGGGGCGCGGACGGCCGCGTCCGCGGTTCGACCGTGCCCTGCCCACGCGGAGCAGGCGCTCCGCGCTCCGAGACCGGCTGGTGCTCACGCCGGGGCGCGGACGGCCGCCGGCACTGGATCCGGTCGTTCGTGCCCGCGGGGCTCCCGCCCCGCGCCGTTGCGGTGCCCTACCCACGCGGAGCAGGCGCTCCGCGCTCCGAGACCGGCTGGTGCGTACGATCCCATGGCGGGCGAGGATGCCCGCCGGCACTGGATCCGGTCGTTCGTGCCCGCGGGGCCCCCGCCCCGCGCTGTTGCGGTGCCCTGCCCACGCGGAGCAGGCGCTCCGCGCTCCGGGACCGGCTGGTGCGTACGATCCCATGGCGGGCGAGGACGCCCGCCGGCACTGGA
>Ga0116184_10004566_pt1 | contig 10883 bp, 6 predicted proteins | sample AD_JPNNA5_MetaG_FD_89886 | JGI IMG/M metagenome (GOLD analysis project Ga0116184, IMG submission 89886) | Active sludge microbial communities of municipal wastewater-treating anaerobic digesters from Japan - AD_JPNNA5_MetaG | ecosystem: Engineered > Bioreactor > Anaerobic > Digestate | place...
GCTCCTCGCGGGTGAGCGTGAGCCGCTCCTCCCCCACCGCGATCCTGAGGCCGCTTCCCCCGACCCTCCCGATCACCGCGTGCGGAAGGTCGGCGATCAGGGCCTGGTCGGGGACCGCGAGCAGGAACCGGGCCGGCCCCTCGGAGAAGAGGGCCTGGAGCGGGTCGCCGGAGAGCCGGACCTCCGCGTCGGGGGCAAGCGACGCGAGCGCGCCGAGGAGGCCCCCCTGCGAGAGATCGGTCGCGGTCACCCGCTCGGAGGCGGCGACCACCCTCCGGACGGCGGCGACCACCGCGGGGTTCCCGATCGTCGGGGCGTGCCCTCCGCACCCGGTCACCGCGTCCAGCACCGAGCCGCCGAAGTCCGGGCCCGCCTCCCCCACGAGGGCGAGGGTCCAGCCCGGTTCGGGTCGGGTCCACCGGCGGACCGGCCCCCGCCCGACCATCCCGATCGAGGGGGTCGGCTTGATCTGCGTGTGGTGCTCGTCGGACTCGTTATAGAGCGAGACGTTCCCGCCGACCACCGGACAGTCGAGTGCGCGGGCCATCTCGCCGAGCCCCCGCACGGCCTGGGAGAGCTGCCAGTAGACCTCGGGGTGGACCGGCGAGGCGAAGTTGAGGCAGTTCACGATCGCGATCGGGACCGCCCCCACGCAGGCGAGGTTCGCCGCGTTCTCCAGGACCGCGTTCGCCGTCCCCTCGTAGGGCTTGAGGTGGATCTGCCGGGGGTTGCAGCCGCAGGAGAGCGCCAGCGCCGCGTTCCCGAGCCGGAGCACCGCCGCGTCGTGGTCCGCGTCGACCGTGCGGAGCTGGACGTCCCGGTCGTACTGCTCGTAGACCCAGGAGCGGTCCGCCACCTCGGGGTGGGAGAGGACGAGGAGGGCGAGCTCCCGGAGCGGGCGGGTCGGGGCCTGGAACGGCCGTTCGGCCGCATACGGCTCTTCCGGGAGCGTGCAGGCCGGCGCGCCGCTGATCAGCACCTCCATCGGGAGGTCGCAGACGACCTCGTCGTGGAACGTGACCACGTACCGCGGTTCGGCGATCACCTCGCCGATCTCGGACCAGGGGAGGTCGTAACGGTCCGCCAGCCCCCCGATCAGGGCCACGTCACCGGGGGCCACCTCGAGGAGCATCCGCTCCTGGCTCTCGGCGAGCATGATCTCCAGGGGGGTCAACCCGGTCTCGCGGAGGTGGACCCGCTCGGCCCGGATCAGGCCGCCGAAGGTGGAGCACATCTCCGAGGAGGCCCCGGCAAGGCCCGCGGCGCCGAGGTCGCGGCAGGCGAGGACCTTGCCCGTCTCGAACATCGCAAGGCACCCCTCGATCAGGAGCTTCTCCATGAACGGGTCCCCGACCTGGACCGACGGGCGGTCCGCCGCCTCCGCGTCCTCCGCGAGGTCGCGCGAGGCGAACGACGCTCCGCCCAGGCCGTCCCGTCCCGTCGGGGCCCCGACGAGGACCAGCCGGTTCCCCGGCCGTTTCACCCGGCCGGTGATGTACCCGCGCGGCGAGACGGTCCCGATGCAGACCACGTTGACGAGCGGGTTTCCGGCGTACGACGGGTCGACCACGACCTCCCCCCGGACCACCGGCACCCCGATGCAGTTGCCGTAGCCGCCGATCCCCGAGACGACGCCCGAGAAGAGGTGCCGGTTCTTCTCGTCCTCGAGCGGGCCGAAGTAGAGCGGGTCCATCAGGGCGATCGGTCGCGCGCCCATCGAGAGGACGTCGCGGACGATCCCGCCCACCCCGGTGGCCGCACCGTCGTACGGGTCGACGTAGCTCGGGTGGTTGTGGCTCTCCATCCCGATCGCGAGGGCGCACTCCTCCGAGAACCGTACGATGGCCGCATCGTCCCCGGGCCCGACGAGGACGTCCGGCCCCGTCGTCGGGAGGGTCCGGAGCAGGTGCTTCGTCGAACGGTACGAGCAGTGTTCGGACCAGAGGTTCTCCAGGCAGGCGGCCTCGACCGGGGTCGGCTCCCGGCCGAGCAGCCGCCGTGCCTCGGCGAGGTCGGCATCGGACAGCATGACGGAACAGGGTCGACCGGTACGGGCATAAATGCATGGCGGGAACGGGTCCCCGCGGGCGTACCAGCAGGTCGGGGACACCGATCTAACACTATATAATGCACGCCCGCCTATAGTGAGCCATCATGGTGGACCCGTACGAGTCGCTGCTCAAAAAGGCCTACGAGCAGATCACGGAGCCGAGCGGGACCGGCGAACGGTTCACGATCCCGGAGGTCCGGTCCTACATCGAGGGGAAGACGACCGTCTTCGAGAACCTGACCGAACTCGCCGATGCCTTCCGGCGGGAGAAGGAGCACGTGATGAAGTTCCTGGTCAGCGAGCTCGGCACGGCGGGGAAGATCGACGGGAACCGCGGGATCTTCAACGGCAAGTTTGAGACGTCGCAGATCGCGAACGGCATCACCAACTACTTCAACGACTACGTCCTCTGCAGCGAGTGCGGACGGCCCGACACCAGGCTCGTCAAGGACGACCGGATCCTGCTCCTCCGCTGCGACGCCTGCGGTTCGCACCGCCCGGTCAGGAAACGGAAGGCGAAGTCCGAGGAGCCGGCGAAGCTCTTCGAGGAGGGAAAGATCGTCGACGTCCACATCCAGTCGGTATCCAAGCGCGGTGACGGCGTCGCGCGCGAGGGCAAGTTCATCATCTACGTCCCCGGCGGAAAGCCCGGCCAGACCGTGAAGATCCGGGTGACCCGCGTCTCGGGCTCGATCGTCTTCACCGAGCGCGCCGCGTAGAGGAGCCCGGTTCCGCGGGGGGGTGCGGGGGCGGTCGCCCCCTCTTTTTTTCCATCGCACCGGACGATCAGATCCCCTGCCCGCGGAACCGACGTGCAGACGCCTCCGGGGTATGCGGAGACGGGCAGGGCGGGTCCGCCGGGGACCGTCGCCCGGTGGGGTCCCCTCAGGAGAGGGAGAAGGAGTCGAGGTTCTGCCCGTCCCCGTAGAAGACGAGCCTCACCCGGTGCTCGCCGCGCGAGAGCCGGATCGAGGTCGAGATGGAGGTGTAGGCGTCGAACGACCCGGTGCGCGGCACCATCACCGTCACCTCGGACCTCCCGTCGACCCGCATCTCGAAGAACTGCCCGCCGGTCGGGCTCGATACCCGGAACGAGAGCTGGTAGTCCCGGTCCCCGGGCGCCTGGACGGCGTACTCGAGCCACTCGCCGGAACGGATCTGGGTCACCGCGTGGCTCCCGATCGACGGGACCCAGGCGATATCCACCCCGTCCTGGCGGTAGGCCCCGCCCTGGTTCCCCGGCGTCGTATCGTGGTACCCGACACCGTCCCCGCCGGGCAGGTAGTTCTCCGCCTCGATCCGTCCCGGGAGCAGGACCGGACCCGGGGGAACGGTCGGGGTCGTCGCCACCGTCGTGGGAACCGTCGTCCGCACCGTCGTCGGGACCGTGGTCGGCGGCAGCGCACCGTCGGCGACCTCGATCCGGTCCAGGATCTGCTTATCACCCCCGAACCGGACCACCAGGCGGTGCGTCCCTGACGGGAGTGTCACCGTCACCGGGACCGTCCGCCACCCCTCGCACCGGTTGTTCGGGACCGCGATCGTCGCCAGCGGGGTGCTCCCACCGTCGAGCAGGAGCGCGAGCGACCGACCGTCCGCCCAGGACGCGACCCGTGCCGAGACCGTGTACGTGCCCGTGCGCGGCACCGAGACCGTGTAGGCGAGCCACTCGCCGTCCACGACGTACCCGATGTTGTACCCACCGGACGGGTTCACCGAGATGTCCACGTCCTCCTCCCGGTAGACATGGTCATGGTTCCCCGGCGTCGTGTCGTGGTAGCCCCGACCCTCGCCGCCCGCGTCGTAGTCCTCCGCCTCCAGCGTCCCCGGCACCGGGCGGCCCTGCAGGGTCGCCGTCGGAACCGGCGTCGTCGCCACCGTCGTCGGGACGGTCGTCCGCACCGTCGTCGGGACGGTCGTGGGAACCGTGGTGGGACCGGAGGTCGGCACCGTGGTGCGTAGCGTGGTCGGCACCGTCGTCGGTCCTGCCGCCGGGGTGAACGTGACGGAGTCCAGGTTCTGCCCGTCGCCGAGGAACCGGAGCGTCAGGACCCGCGTCCCGGAGGAGAGCGGCAGGTCGGCGGTCACCGTCGTCCAGGCCGAATAGCCCCCCGTGTTCGGGATCGGCACGGTCGTCACGACCCGACCGTCGACCGAGACCTCGACCGCGTGGCTCGCCGTGCCCCAGGCGCTCGCCCGGAACGCGGCCCGGTACTGCCCGGTGGCACCGACGGGGACCGTGTAGCGGAGCCACTCGCCGTTCCGGACGTAGGAGATCGCGTACCCGCCCCCGATGACCGGCTCGATGTCGACGTCGTCATGGCGGTACGCGCCGCCCAGGTTGCCGGGGGTCGTGTCGGAGTACCCGCCTGCATCGTAGTCCTCCGCCTCGAGCGTCCCGGGGACCGCGTTCTTCCCCCCGGCGGGGGTGGACGTCGTCAGGGGCACCGTCGTGGGGGGTGTCGTCGGGACGGCGGTCGTCGGCGTCGGTGGCGACGCGACCTCGAGCCGGAACCAGTCGAGGCCGACCTGGTCCCCGACGAACCCCAGGGTCAGCATGTGCGACCCCGGTGTCATCACGACGGTGCAGCCCGGTGTGGCGAAGGTCGAGATGCTCCCCGTCGCCGGCAGCGGGACCTGCCCCACCTGGTTTCCGTCCACCAGGACCCGGACCTGCCGGCCGGATCCGACAGCGCTCGTCCGGAGGGTGAGCCAGAACGGTCCCCCCGTCGAGGTCCTCACCGTGTACCGGAGCCACTCCCCGTCGGCGACACCGGTGACCACGTATGCACCGTCCAGCTTCGAGATGTCGACACCGTCGCCCCGGTAGTAGCCACCGCCGTTGCCCCCCGTCGTGTCGTGGTACCCGACTCCCTCGCCGCCCCCGTCGTAGTCCTCAGCCTGGACCAGCCCGGGGACGGCCCAGCCCGCCGGCACCGGGGTCGGCGTCGCGGTGGGCGTGGGGGTCCTCGTCGGCGTCGCGGTGGGTGTCGGCGTCTTCGTCGGCGTCAGGGTGGGTGTCGGCGTCGACGACGATCCGGGGACCGCCTGCTGGAGCGTGCACTCGATCGCGTCCAGGGCCAGGTCGGAAGAGAGGCGGAGCGTCATCGCGTGGTCGCCCGCCGGGAGGTAGACGAGGCGCTGATCGGTGGCGAACTGGGAGAGCGATCCGGTCCGCGGCGCCTGGAGCTGGGCCCACGTCGCACCGTCCACCTGGATCGAGATGCCGGCCGAACCCGTGACGCTCGCGGTGGCAAGGCGCACCTGGTAGATGCCCGCGACGGGGACGTGGAGGCGGTACATCAGCCACTCCCCGTCCGTGACGCCGCTCACCGCGTACCTCCCGCTGCCGAGCGCGACGATGTCGACGTCGTCCGTGCGGTAGGCCCCGCCCTGGTTACCCGGGGTCGAGTCGTGGTACCCGCACCCCTCGCCGCCCGCCGCGTAGTCTTCGGCCTGGAAGAGTCCCGGGACCGTGTGGCTCGCCCACGGCGCCGGCGTCGGGGTGGGCGTCGGAGTCTTCGTCGCGGTCGGTTGCGTGGCCGGCGGGCTGCCGGGGGCCCCCAGGATCGGGACGAGGGCGGCGTGCCACTTCGCGGCCATCTTCTGCTCCCCGGAGGTCTTCGGGTGGATCCCGTCGTACTGGTTGTCGTTCACGCCGTGGTAGCCCGTGTACTGGTCGACGATCGTCACCGGGGACGAGGGGGTCGAGAGGCGTGCCGCGAGCGCCGGAAGCGCCTGGTTGAAGGCGATCAGCCCCGAGTTCGAGTTCCGGAAGGCATCCCCGGTCGGGATGATCTGGGCGAGGAGGATGCGGACCCTCGGGTTCTTCTCCCGGAGGAGCCTGATGATCGCCTCGACGTTCGCGAGGCGGGTCGCCATCGGCACCTGCTGGATCACATCGTTGGTCCCGATGTGCAGGAGCACGATGTCCGGCACAGGGGACGTGGCGAGCCAGGACTTCAGGGGGGAGGAGGAGGTGGTCCCGAGCATCCTGACGGTGGTGTACCCGCCATGCCCCTCGTGCTGCTGGTCGAATGTGAACTTCGCGAACCGCGGGTCGGAGATCGAACCGACGAAGTCGACGCTGTACCCTGCCGCCGTGAGCGACTGGTAGAGGTAGTACCGGTAGCTCGGATACGGGGAGTCGGGCTGTGCCCCTCCCCGGGTGATCGAGTCGCCGAGCGGCATGATCCGGACGGACGCGTCGGCGTGGACGACGAGCGGGCCGAGGCAGAGGCAGATGAGAAGGACGGAGCAGAGGAGGTATCTCATGGCACGATCATCCCGTCAAATCCGGTTCCGCGGGCCGGCAGGCCCGGGAGGGTGAGGCGGGCGACTGCAGGCCGAAACGGTGCAATGATACATCATAAACTGTTCATAGTATAAATATTTTCCTTAATTGTATTCGAGTCGACCGTGTCAATTCAGAATAAAGAAGAAGAAATATTCGGTAGACCGCAACTAACGGACCCGAACCACCCGTGCAACCGGCAGACCGATCGCCACCGCGCCCTTCGGAGCACCTGCCGGCCCTCAGGCAGGGTTCGCCCGTGCGGCACCTCCGCAGCGTCCGCCAGACATATCCCCTCCGCCGTCGACCCGCATGTATGCGGACGTTCCGGAGCCCGCACCTCGCGGCAGCGCACGAATGGGCGGTCAGGACCGTGCTCGAGAAGGGGTACCTGGTCACGACCGAGAACGGGGAGGAGACGGTCGAGTGCGAACCGATCGCCCTCGAGCTCCGGGATCCGCTCGCCGAGCCGATGGTGAGTTCGGCATCGCGGTTCCAGCGCCGGTTCCTCGAGCAGTACGCCGCCGACCTGCTCGAGGGCACGGACGCGCAGTTCGAGTACGACTACCACTCGCGGCTCTTCGCCTGGGGAGAGGGGCTCACCGGCGGGGGTCTGCCGGTGCGGGTCGACCAGGTCGCCTACATCGTCGGGAAACTGCAGAGCTCCCCGGTGAGCCGGCGTGCCGTCGCGGTCACCTGGAACCCGGTGACCGACGAAGAGATGCAGGACTGCCCCTGCCTCCAGCTCGTCTCGTGCCAGCTCCGGGACGGGCGCGTCTCGATGCAGGTCGTCTTCCGGTCCAACGATATGCTCTCTGCCGCCGGGGCGAACATGTTCGCGCTCGTCCACCTCCAGCGGACGATCGCCGAACGGCTGGGAGCTGCCGTCGGGACGTACACGCACATCTCCCTCGTCCCCCACCTCTACCACCGGCGTGACGCGGCCGATCTCGCCCGGTTCTGCGAGCAGTTCGGGCACGTCTCGCCCGTGAACGGCGCGTGCGAGGCCTGCAGGGGCTGTCCGGGGCGGTAACGGCGCTTCCGCTCCGGCACCTTTTTTATGCCCCAGCACGACCTCTATAGGCAGGCAGCCCGGTAGTGTAGCGGTCAATCATGGTGGACTCTGGATCCGCCGACAGCAGTTCGAATCTGCTCCGGGCTATCTCTCCCCTCTCCTCGCTTTTTCCATCCCCTGTCAGAGCGCCTCGAAGAGCCGCACCACGTCCGCGAAGTCCACCCGGCCGTTCGCATTGAAGTCGAACGCGCCGGGTGCGTTCGCCGCGCACCAGTCGAGCTCGGAGAAGAGGAGGACGACGTCCGCGAAGTCCGCCCTCCCGTTGCCGTTCACGTCCCGGTAGAGCCCCTCGCCCGGGAGCGGGCGGGCGGGCCCGACGCCCCCGGGGACGGTGAACGGGGTCGTAGACGGCGCCGGCAGGAGCGGGACGAGCGCACGGTACCAGGTGGCGGCGATCTTCTTCATCCCCTCCGCGTTCGGGTGGATCCCGTCCGCCTGGGTGTCGTTCACGCCGTCGAACCCGCTGTTCTGGTCGACGACGATCACCCGCGAGGAGGCGGTGGAGACGTTCGCCGCCAGTCCCGGGAGCGCGGCGTTGAAGGGGTCGATCTGCCGCTGGTTCCGGAACCAGTTGTCGGTCGGGATGATCTGGGCGAGCAGGATCGTGACCCGCGGGTTCGTCTCCTGGAGGATCCGGACGATCACCGCCAGGTTCTCGAGACGGGTCCCGTGGTCGACCTGCCAGACCGCGTCGTTCGTACCGATATGGAGCAGGACGATGTCGGGGGCGCCGCTCGCGGCGAGCCACTCGCGGAGGGGCTCCTGTCCCTGGTACGAGAGGAACATCCCCGTCGTGTAGCCCCCGTGCCCGTCGTGGTCCTGGTCGAACGAGAACCGGGAAAAGTTCGGCTGGGTGGTCGAACCGATGAAGTCGACCCGGTACCCTGCGTCCACGAGGCGGGTGTAGAGGTAGTAACGGTAGCTGCCGGCGTCCGAGTCCGGGGACGGGTCGCCCCGCGTGATCGAGTCGCCGAGGGGCAGGATCCTGACCGTCGCTCCCGCCGGCAGGACGAGCGCGGCGACGAGGACGAGGACGAGCAGGCGGGTGCGGGTGAACATGGCGGGGGTGCTCCGGGGAGGCGGGTGGAAGAGGGGTGGGGCGCGCACCACGAAGGGCTTTTCGCCCCCCGCCCGTCCGGACGGTCTGCCCGGGGGAGGGGGACGGGGCGACCGTCGTCACTCCCTCCGGACGAGGACGGAGAACCGCGGGAGAAAACCGTGCCGCCGGTAGAACGGGAGGGACCCCGGGTTCCCGGAAAAGACGAGCACGACCTGCTCGGTGACGCCGACTTCGTCCATCCACCCCGAGGCGCGGCAGAGGAGGGCGGACCCGATCCCCCGCCCCCGGAACGGTGCGGCGACCGAGAGCGACTCCACCTCGCCGACCTGACCGGGTGCCGCGCTCGAGACGCAGTACCCCACCGGACGGCCGGAGACCCGCTCGATCGCCAGGTCGACCCGCAGGAGGCGCCCGCGGTTCTTCTCGCGCAGCTCCGCCTGCCGGGCCGCGAACGTCTGTCCGGCCATCTCCGCCTCGAAGGCGGGTGCCGCCTGCCGGGCGCACGCGACATGGTGGCGGGCGAGCTCCTCCCAGAGGGGTTCGATCCGGTCGAACGCCCCGGGACCGTGCGCCTCGAACCGGATCCCCTCGGGGGGGGATGGGGGCTCCCTGTACAGGGGTGTCCGAACGTCCCCGCCCCCGGCGGGCGCGGCGTCGGCGGCGGTGAGGAGGACCGAGAGGTACTCCGCCCCCCCGGGGGTCGAGTACGCGACCCGTTCCCCGGCCCGCACCAGGACCGCATCCCCCGCCCCGACGGCGAGCGGGCCGTCACTGCCCTCCACGACGAGGGTGCCCGACAGCACGAGGGAGTACGCATCGCACCCGGCGCGCTCCGACGGCCCGGACCAGCCTGCCGGGCCCGACACCCGGACGATCCGCGACGGTCCGGTACCCGGCGCGAGCCCTCCGCTCCATTCCTCGACCGTCTTCGGCGACGAACCGGTGGCGGGAGCACACCGCGACCCCGGGATCAGGCGCACCATACCCACCGGTCGACGCCTGCCGGGATAGGGATACCGCTCCCCCTAGCGGCGGCAGGTGGCGAGGGCCGCCGCCGCGGCGAGGGCCGCAAGCCCGGACAGCGCCGGGAAGCCCGGGGTCTCCGTTGCCGGGGGTGAAGACGGTACCGACGGGGGACCGCCTTCCAGGACGATCGTGAAGTCCGCGATCGGCTGCCGCCCCTCCGCCGCCGGGCAACCGGGGCCCGCCTGGGCGTCTCCGCCGTGGAACCGGACCCGGAGCACCGTCCCGTTCAGGGTCGCGGTTCCCTCCCCGCCGGCCATAAGGTCGAGTGTCCGGACGTCGACCACCCCGCCCCGCTCGGCGGAGAGGGTGATACTCGCCGCCGTGGCATTGCCCGCGGTCCCCGGTCCGCCGCAGAGGCCCGACGTCGTGTACCCGAACTGGACCTCGCCCGGGAGGGGGCTGACCAGGAAGGCTGGATCGCCATAGACCGCCATCGCCCGGGTGGTGGCGGGCCGGGACGGCGAGGAGGAGGCGAGCGGGGCGAGCATCGTCCACCGCCCGCCCGGAGACCCGAGGCTCGCCGCCTCGACCAGGGTGCCCGGCGGGAGCGCCGCGAGGTCGGCACCGTCCGGGGCGACCCCCGACAGGGGACGGTGGGTCGCCCCCGTCCAGGACCCGCCCGCGTACTCGGCGGACGGCTGGATCGTCACCGTCCGGCTGGTCGTGTCGACCGCCCCGACCGTCCCCTGCAGGATGAACGGCCGCTCGTATGCCTCCGCCCCGCCGACGAGAACGGCAAGGGCGAGGACCGCGAGCGCCACCAGGTGCCCGACCCGGTGGCGGGTATTACCCGTCACCATTCGACCACCATCACCGCCTCCTCCTCCTCGTTGAGCGGGACCTCGGTCGTCGCCGGGTCGAACCGGTAGGCGCTCCAGGGGTCGTACTCAGGGTAGAGCGCCGCCTTGTCGAGCACGTCCACGAACTCCCGGAGGAAGAGGCGGGGGATCACGTCGACCCGTCCGCCGAACCGGCCGGTGAGCTGCCGGATCTGCGCGCGGATGAACCGGTGGCTGACCCGTTCGCGGTCCACCTCGCCGTACGCCTCCGCGTAGATGTCCATCACCCGGAGGGCCACCTGCTCGAGCTTCTGGGCGTCGAACCGGGCGAGCGAGAGCTGGGGCTGGAGCGGGTTCCGGAAGCCGTCGTCGCCGACGGTCCCGATCCGGTCCGCCAGGGGGGGGACCGACCGGATCCCCTTGGCGCCCTCGAAGAACGACGGGGTACCGGTGACGAGCAGGTAGCAGTGGGAGAGCTCGCCCCGGTCGAGCAGGTCGATCAGCTGCCGCAGGTTGTTGTAGGCCTTCTCCCGCTGCGCGCGGGGGAGGGCCTGGGTCGTCTCCGCCTCGTCGAGGGCGATGACGAGCCCGGCGTACCC
>Ga0116184_10004572_pt1 | contig 10875 bp, 10 predicted proteins | sample AD_JPNNA5_MetaG_FD_89886 | JGI IMG/M metagenome (GOLD analysis project Ga0116184, IMG submission 89886) | Active sludge microbial communities of municipal wastewater-treating anaerobic digesters from Japan - AD_JPNNA5_MetaG | ecosystem: Engineered > Bioreactor > Anaerobic > Digestate | place...
CAGTTAAGCCGAAGTGGCGGAACTGGCAGACGCACAGGACTTAAAATCCTGCGGTCCTTAAAGACCGTACCGGTTCGATTCCGGTCTTCGGCACCACAAACGTCGCGGGGTAGAGCAGTTGGTAGCTCGTCGGGCTCATAACCCGGAGGTCGTGGGTTCAAGTCCCTCCCCCGCAACCAAACATGGCGGCGTAGCTCAGTTGGCTAGAGCATTCGGTTCATACCCGAACGGTCGTTGGTTCGAATCTGACCGCCGCTACCAAAACGCCAATAAACTCAGACTCAGGTCTGAGTTTTTTTATTTTTGATTCATCTCTCAGACTGCCAATTACTGACCGAAGATTATTGTGGCTAAAGCCTTGATTTGTCTTATATTCCATATACCGCACGCCCTATGTCAAAAAAACCTCTTCATTGTCTAAAAGTTTTCCATTTTCAAGCACCTAACCTGACAAATTATTCAAACCCCTTGTGTTAGAATCTTTATACGACGTTTAGAAGAATTATTGGGTGGTGATTGAAGTGGCAACAATATCAAATCAAAGTGTTACAAACAAACGCGGCCGGATAAGGCATATTATAGATTTTTTCATGAATGCCAGCTTCAGAATACATATTATACTTGGTGTCTTTGCGTTGTTATTGGGAAGAGCGGTTATCCTGGATTTTCTTAATCCTTTCTGCACTGCTTTTTTTGCTGCAGCAATGGTTCAGAAGCTGAATCTGTTTGTAATAGGGACAAGCATATTGCTTGGGGTGATGAGCGTCGGAGATAAGGGGATGCTTTTGAAATACCTTATTACCGCTATTGTCCTGATAGTTCCCTACGCAGCAACCCATAAGTTGAAAGTGAACAGGAAGCTGGTGATATCAGCTGCTGCAGCCTTGGTTAACCTTGCAGCAGGGTATTTCATTTTTTATGTTCAGAATTACTATCTCTATGATCTTTTGATGTTGATTATAGAATCCATTTTAATAGCCATACTCATATACATTTATGATCGTTCCGTACCTGTCATAAAGAATTACAAGAATAGAAGGCTGCTGTCCTCTGAAGAGGTAGTGGCAGTTGCGGTAATGGCAGCCTTCTGTTTCGTAGGAACAGAGATATTTATTGCGGGTTTTTCAGTAAAAAACATTGCCGTTATATTCATTATCATGGTTTTTGCTTATCTCGGCAATGTTGGAACCGGCGCGGCAGTAGGAATCATTATGGGAATAGTTCAGGCATTGTCAGGATCTATCCTCCCTGCCGCAATTGGCGTCTACGGCCTTTGTGCCTTGATGTGCGGAATGCTGAAGAACATCGGCAGGTATGGCTGTCCCCTGGGCTTCATAATAAGCAATGCGCTGATGACCTTTTATATAAACGGCTCAACAGAGGTATTGATAAGATTTTATGAAATATTGATTGCTTCCTTGTTATTTGTATGTATCCCCCAAAGCTACATGAAAAAGCTGTCAGGATACAAATTGTCCATTGCAGGAGAGTATCTTAAAGAAAGGTCCTACAGCATGAGGATTAAGGAGAATACTATAGAAAGGCTCTCTGAGCTTGCGGGAGTATATAAATCACTGGCTGACACATTGAAGGATACGTCACAGGACAGAAGCTTTTTTTCCCATACCGACGCAGCACAGATAATAGACCAGGTAGTCGGAAAGACATGTTCAGACTGCGGAGTGGCAAGCAGCTGCTGGAAGAGGGATTTTTACAATAGCTATCAGTATCTTTTCAATTTGCTGACTATTATTGAAAACGGGGGTAATCCCAAAAATGACGGCAGCTATAAAGGCTTCAGGGAACGCTGCCTGAAGCCGGAGGAAATAATTGAAAACCTTAAATATTACTATGATCTGTATAGAAACGGGCTTGGCTGGAAGAAAAAAATAAATGAAAGCAGATTGCTTGTAAGTGATCAACTGAAGGAGGTATCCGCAGTGGTATCAGACCTGGCTTTAAGAATAGATATGGATGTTGATTTTGACAGGGATATGGAGGAACTGATCATGGTAGGATTGGACAATGATGCGGTGAGGGTAAAAGATGTGATAGTGGCAAAAACGGGAAACACACTGGATGTAGATATAAGGGTAGACAGCTGCGGAGGGAAGCGGGAATGCATCAAGAACATCATTCCGATTGTAAACAGAATAACCGGAAAGAAATTCATCAAAAGGGACATGACCTGTGATATGATAAATGGCAGCATATGCAGCATTAAGCTGAAAGAAGCACATCGGTACCAAATAGCTACGGGTATTGCAAGAATGAATAAGTCAGGAGCAATTTCCGGAGACAATTATTCATTTATAGAACTGAAGGACGGCAAATTCATGCTTGCCCTGAGCGACGGTATGGGGACGGGCCCAAAAGCCGCACTGGAAAGCAGCACAACAATAACCCTTCTTGAAAAGTTCCTTTATGCGGGCTTTGACAAGGATGTGGCTTTGAAAGCTATCAATTCGCTGATGCTCCTTAAGTCCAATGACGAAACATATTCGACTGTGGACATGACAGTTATTAACCAATACAACGGAGAGGTGGAATTCATCAAGGTAGGTGCTGTATCTACATTCATCAAGAATGAAGAGGGAGTGCAGATCATTAAGACCGGTACATTGCCTGTCGGAATATTGAGCAGAATTGATGTGGAGCTTGTCAGAAAGAAGCTTAAGGATGGTGATTTTGTAGTAATGGTTACAGACGGAGTATTGGACTGCAACAGGGAAATTGTTGATAAGGAAAAGTGGCTGGCAGAATTGATAAGGGATGTGGAAACCAGGAATCCCCAGAGGCTGGCGGAGGAAATACTCCAAAGCTGCCTGAAGGCAAATGGGGGAGAGGCTCCGGATGATATGACCGTAATAGCAGGAAAGGTGTGGGAGGCAATGTAAGTGATTCTTTGTATAACAGCATCCTTTTTTGGCAAAATTATGAATATACTTAGTTGTAGAATTCGTATATTTGCAGGAAAGGGAAGTTATTATGGATGCATGGATTGAGAGTGGTGAAATCAAGCAGATAATTATTGTAACAGACGGAAAATCAGGTTCGGGAGCCAGTTCTGTTGAAGCTGCAAAGAAAGCATATGATAAAGGTATTGTCGTAAGCGCAATAGGTATTATTGACTCTGATGCAGGCAGTGAAGGGGAAGCGGAAGAGGCAAAGAAGATTGCAGAGGCAGGGGGAGGGCTATGGTATTATTCGAAGCCAGAAGATTTGAAATGTGCCGTAAAAGAGATTAACATTGATACATCCATAAAAACAATAGAACGGATTGTTGCCCGGCAGCTTAAGACAATTATCGGAGGGGAGATTCCGGATCTGGAGCCCGAGTCGAGAAAGAAGATAATGAATTTCATCAAGAAATACGGGGGAAACATCAACCTGAAATGCATTATTGTTATCGATACCGACAGAAGAATTAAAGACAGTTTTTCCATTGCGGAGAAAATTGAAGCGGGATTGCTTGAGAGTATCCGTACAAGGAAAGGCAGCAGCAGTGTTGAGGTAATAGATTGTCCGGGTAAAACTGCAGGAGGTGCAATACTAAAAGCCTGCGAACTTATGAATCAGTATTATGAAGTATACAATGCATAGAACCTTATGCTATTGAAATCTGAGAGGGTGTCGCAAAACTATTTAAGTAGTAAGCGGTACCTTTTTATATATGTCGCATCATTATTATGTTGTGCAACAGTTCAAATCAGTTTTTGCTTTTAAATATCACAGCTGTATGGTAGCATTACTATAGAAACATATTGAAGGTGGATTTATGAAAGACTTTATTGAAAATGTCAGAAAGACAATAGAAAAATATGATATGCTGAAGCCCGGGGACAAAATTGTGATCGGCGTATCAGGAGGCCCGGATTCACTATGCCTGCTCCATGTGCTGAAGGGGCTGTGCAGGGAATACGACTGCAGCATTTTTGCAGCGCATCTGAATCATAAGTTCAGGGGAAAGGCTGCAGACAGCGATGCGGAATTCGTGGAAAAAATCTGCAGGGAATGGGATATCCCGGTATTTATTGAGGTTTTTGACGTACCGGCATATATAAAGGAAACCGGGCTTTCTCCCGAGGAAGCGGGCAGGGAGATCAGATACAGGCTCTTCCGCCGGGTATGTGAAGAGGTAAGCGGCAATAAGATTGCAGTTGCGCATAATCTGAATGATCATATTGAGACGATATTGATGAGGTTCATGCGGGGAAGCGGAATAGAAGGACTAAAGGGAATCGAGGCAGTAAGGGGAAATATCATACGCCCCCTGCTTGAAACAGACAGGCTCAGTATAGAAGAATATTGTACTTTCTTCAACTTAAATCCGAGAATTGACAAGACTAACCTGGAGTCTGTATATAACAGGAACAAGATAAGGCTTGAGCTTATTCCATATATGGAGAAGAATTTCAATCCAAATATTAAAATGGCTTTAAGCAGATTTTCCGGACTGATAAAGGATGAGAATGATTTTCTTGAGACTGTAGCAAGGGAAAAGTTCAAAGAGGTTGCAGAGGAATCTGATGACAGAGTGGTTATAGAAGTGACGAGATTCATTGCCCTCCATAAAGCACTGCAGAGAAGGATAATCAGACAATGTGCTGAGAGGCTTTTGAATACTTTGAACGGGTTTGAATTCAAACATTTTGAGAAAATACTGGAGATTGCACATCAATCCACAGGAGCTGCCGTGATGCTTCCCCATAAGCTTAAGGCATTCAGGTCCTATGATAAGCTTGTACTGGCAAAAAATATTGTGAAGGCTGATAAAAAGTGTTATTATAAGTTAAAATATGATTATGACAACAGTATTGATACGGATAACGGCCGTATAACAGTGCAAAGAAAAAAGGCAAAGGAAATTGCAGAGCTTAAAGGACAAAAAGACACTATTTACATTGATCCTTCAAAGATCAAGGAAGGGCTTGTTTTAAGATGCCGGCAGGCCGGAGACATGTTTGCCCCAATAGGGATGAAAGGGACCAAGAAGCTTAAGGAATACCTGATAGATGAGAAAATTCCGAGAGAGAAAAGGGATGACCTTGAGCTTATTGCAGACGGGCATGAGATTGTCTGGATTGTCGGGGGAAGATTGAGCGAAAAGTATAAAATTTCTGATGATACTTCAGATGCTGTTTTGATAAAATACATAAGGGGGTAATATGGTGCTGGAAGATATAAAAAGTATAATGATAAGTGAAGAGGAAATATCAAAAAGAGTTAAGGAACTGGGTAAGCAGCTTACAGAAGATTATAAGGGGAAAGAACTGCTGGTAGTGGGAATACTGAAGGGCTGCATGCTGTTCCTTTCTGATTTGGTCAGGACTATAGAACTGCCTCTGACAATGGATTTCATGGTGGTGTCCAGCTATGGTGCTACAACCAAATCCTCAGGGGTTGTAAGAATAATAAAGGATCTGGAAAGAGAGATAGAGGGCAAGGATGTTCTTATTGTAGAAGATATTGTGGATACGGGCCTTACACTGAGTTACCTCGTAGAAAACTTCAAGGCAAGAAATCCTAAGAGTGTTAGGGTTTGCAGCCTTCTTGACAAGCCTGACAGGAGAAAGGCGCAAGTAGATATTCAATATGTGGGGTTCAAGATTCCCGATGAGTTTGTCGTAGGCTATGGCCTGGATTATGGGGAAAACTACAGGAACCTTCCTTTTGTATGCGTGCTGAAACCGGAGGTATATACAAAAAAGTAGAAAATTGTGACGCAAACTTCAGATACATCGCATTATTGTATGATACGTAATTAGCTTGCCTGATGCTATATTGTAATTTAAGGTTTGGTATGCTAAAATATCTTTGTTGTCCGTTAATTCAATAGAAAGGAGGATTATTGTTGAAGAAATTCTTAAGAGGCATAAGCTTTTATATATTGATAATTATCATAATATATATGTTTGTATTGATAATTCAGAATGCTGAACCTGCTAAAGATAAACTGTCCTATACTCAGCTGGTTACAGAAATAGAGAACGGACGGGTAAAAGAAGTCACAGTATCGGAAAACAACGGTATGTCTATTGTTACAGGCAAGATTTCAAATACAAGACGTTTTGAAGCAATTGTTCCCAGCAGTGAGTTTAATAAGCTGGTTCAGGATTATATAGAAAGAGACAGGCTGGATGTAAAATACGAAATCAAGACAGCAGCGGCGGCTTGGTTTTCAATACTGCCGTCAATAGTGCTGATTGTTATATTCATAGTATTCTTCTTTGTACTGACGCAGCAGTCCCAAGGGGGAGGCAGCAGGGTTATGTCCTTCGGAAAGAGCCGGGCAAAGCTGCATACCGAAGACAAAAAGAAAATAACCTTTGCGGATGTAGCAGGTGCAGATGAGGAAAAGGAAGAACTGGGAGAGATTGTTGACTTCCTGAAGCAGCCCAGAAGGTTTATTGAACTGGGGGCAAGAATACCAAAAGGTGTTCTTCTTGTAGGACCTCCGGGAACGGGTAAGACATATCTTGCCAGAGCAGTTGCCGGTGAAGCGGGAGTACCGTTCTTTACCATAAGCGGTTCCGACTTTGTGGAAATGTTTGTTGGTGTCGGTGCGTCCAGAGTAAGGGATCTTTTTGAACAGGCGAAAAAAAACTCACCCTGCATAATTTTCATTGATGAAATTGATGCAGTGGGCAGACACAGAGGTGCAGGCCTTGGGGGAGGACATGATGAAAGAGAGCAGACCCTGAACCAATTGCTTGTTGAGATGGATGGATTCAGTGTGAATGAGGGAATCATCATCATCGCTGCGACTAACAGGCCGGATATATTGGATCCGGCACTCCTGAGACCGGGACGTTTTGACAGACAGATTACCGTCGGTATACCTGATGTTAAAGCAAGAGAAGAGATTTTGAAGATACATGCAAGGAATAAGCCGATTTCATTGGATGTTAGTCTGGAGACCCTGGCCAAAGGCACTACCGGCTTTACTCCTGCGGATCTTGAAAATGTCATGAATGAAGCAGCGCTGTTGGCTGCAAGAAAAGGCAAGAAAAAGATTGAAGTAATAGATCTTGATGAGGCCACGATACGAGTGATTGCAGGACCTGAAAAGAAGAGTAAGGTAGTCAGTGAGCATGACAAGAAGCTTACAGCCTACCATGAAGCAGGTCATGCAGTAGTACAAAAGCTTCTTCCAAATGCAGATCCAGTACATCAGATATCCATTATTCCGAGAGGAAGAGCCGGAGGTTATACAATATCTTTGCCGCAGCAGGACAAATTCTACATGTCTAAGTCCGAACTGGAAGAGCAGATAGTAAGTCTTCTTGGAGGAAGGGTTGCAGAAAAACTTGTTCTTGACGATGTAAGCACGGGAGCAAAGAATGATATAGAAAGAGCCACCGGTATTGCAAGGAAGATGGTAACCGAGTACGGTATGAGCGAGAGCCTTGGTCCAATGACCTTTGGATCGGAGCATGACGAGGTGTTTATCGGAAAGGATCTTACAAGAACAAGGAACTACAGCGAAGAGGTGGCAGCAATAATTGACAAGGAAATAAGGAAGGTCATAGATGCTGCTTATCATAAGACAGAAACACTTTTGAGAGAAAATATCAGCAAACTTCATGGAGTTGCCCAGGCGCTCCTGGAGAGAGAAAAGCTTGATCAGGCTGAATTTGAAGAAGTGTTCGTCAATGCATAGAATAGTAAAGCTTAGCCTTCTAAGGGCTAGGCTTTAATTTTGGTGCAAGCCAAATAATATAGGAGCGTGATCATAATTGGATAATAATTTAAAGATCGGAATGACAGCCCAAGCGGGAAAAATCGTTAGTGAAGATGATACCGCAGTTAAATTCGGAAGCGGAGGAGTCAGAGTTTTTGCAACCCCTATGATGGTGGCATTAATGGAAAATGCAGCACTTAATGCAGTGGATCCGCACTTGGGAGAAGACTCTGCAACCGTTGGACTCAGTCTGAATGTAAAACATCTGGCTGCAACCCCTGTTGGCATGAAAGTCACTGCCGTGGCTGAACTCATCAGCATAGAAGGCAAGAAACTGACCTTCAAGGTTGAAGCCTATGACGAGCAGGAAAAAATAGGAGAAGGCATCCATGAAAGGTATATAATCAAGCTCTCCAAATTTCTTGAAAGAGCCGCTCAAAAATCTTCAAAACTGCTTTAATGCAAAGCAGATGCTTTAACCGATTTTGTAATGATAAGGCTTATTCACGATATATATATGCTGTTTATTTTTTAACAAAGAATTTCTTAAATATTATCTAAAAATACTACACAATTTAATAAAAAATATGGTAATATTAATAAAGAAGGAAAACTTGCAGAATGAATATATAATGAATTTTTTATTTCACATTGTGATACTGGCATACAGGTTCCTATATCTTATGTTGATACTTTCTTTGGATATGCTCAAATTATAAAAGGAGGATAAATATGTTCAATAAGGAGAAGCTGGAACAGATGAAGAAGGCCCACAAAGAGTGGGAGAACACTGTCACAAAAGCAGTTGCCAAACGGCCTGAAAGGAAGAAGGAATTTGAGACATCCTCAGGTATTGCAGTAAAGAGGGTTTATACACCTGCAGACATAGAAAACCTGGATTATGAAAGGGATTTGTCAAATCCCGGGGATTACCCCTATACAAGAGGTGTGCAGCCTACCATGTACAGGGGAAAGTTTTGGACCATGAGACAGTATGCGGGCTTCGCAACTGCAGAGGAATCCAACAAGAGGTATAAATACCTTTTGGAGCAGGGGCAGACAGGGCTTAGCGTGGCTTTTGATCTCCCGACACAGATAGGTTATGATTCCGACCATGCGCTTTCTGAAGGCGAGGTAGGAAAGGTCGGAGTTGCAATAGATTCCCTCAAGGATATGGAAATACTTTTTGACGGTATCCCTCTTGATAAGGTAAGTACTTCAATGACAATAAATGCTCCTGCTTCAGTTTTGCTGGCAATGTATATAGCAGTTGCGGAAAAGCAGGGAGTATCATCAGACCAGCTTTCAGGCACAATACAGAATGATATTCTGAAAGAGTACATAGCAAGAGGAACATATATATTTCCGGTAGGGCCTTCAATGAGGCTTATAACCAATATTTTTGAATATTGTTCAAAATACGTTCCAAAATGGAACACAATATCAATAAGCGGATATCACATCAGAGAAGCGGGTTCGACAGCAGCACAGGAAGTGGCATTTACCCTTGCAGACGGGATTGCATATGTTGATGCTGCAATAAAAGCAGGTTTGGATGTGGACGAATTCGGACCCAGACTGTCGTTTTTCTTCAACTCTCATAATGAGATACTGGAGGAGGTAGCCAAGTTCAGAGCTGCCCGGAGACTCTGGGCCAAGATAATGAAGGAAAGATTCAAAGCCAAGGATCCCAAGTCAATGATGTTAAGATTCCATACCCAGACAGCAGGCTGTACTCTTACCGCCCAGCAGCCCGACAACAACGTTGTGAGGGTCGCAATGCAGACATTGGCTGCTGTATTGGGAGGAACCCAATCCCTGCATACAAATTCAAGGGATGAAGCCCTTGCTCTTCCGACAGAGGATTCGGTGAGGATTGCATTAAGGACACAGCAGATTGTAGCTTATGAAAGCGGTGTCACCGAGACAGTAGACCCTCTGGCCGGTTCATACTACATAGAGAGCCTGACAGACCAAATAGAACAGAAAGCAGTTGAGTATCTGAACAAGATAGATGAGCTGGGAGGAGCTGCAAAGGCTATAGAAAAGGGATACATACAAAAAGAGATACAGGACAGCGCCTATAAATACCAGAAGGAGATAGAAGCAGGAGAGAGAATAGTAGTCGGGGTAAACAAATTCCAGATTAAGGAGTCGGCACCGAAAGGTCTCTTAAAGGTTGACCCAAAAGTTGGAGAGCTTCAACAAAAGAAACTTGCCGAACTCCGAAAGATAAGGGATAATACTAAAGTGGATGCCGCATTGGAGAAGCTGGAAAATGCAGCAAAGGGCGAAGACAACCTTATGCCTTTTATTCTGGATGCAGTAAAAGCGTATGCTACACTCGGTGAAATCTGCGGGGTACTGAGGAAGGTATTTGGAGAGTACCAGCAGTCAATAGTTCTTTAGGTATTCCTCTTGGTATGGTTGCAGGTTGTGAGTACTTGGGCGGTTCATTGAAGAACTGTTTGAACATAAATTGAAGGAGGTTTTGAATTTGGATAGACCAATCAGAGTGGTAGTTGCAAAACCGGGGCTTGATGGTCATGACAGGGGTGCAAAGGTTGTCGCAAGAGCACTTAGAGATGCAGGTATGGAGGTCATATATACAGGCCTCAGGCAGACCCCTGAGCAGATAGTTGAAACTGCTATACAGGAGGATGCGGACTGCGTTGCAATGAGTATATTATCCGGAGCGCACAATCATCTTTTTCCGAAGGTTGTCAATCTTCTTAAGGAGAGGGGTGCGGATGATATTCTGGTAGTAGGCGGAGGTGTAATACCTGAGGATGATATTCCGAGGCTAATAGAAGCAGGAATCGCAGGAATATTTACACCGGGAACTCCAACATCCGTAACGATTGATTTTATTAAAAACAATATTAAAAGAAAGTAATAGGAGATATTTATGGATATAAAGGCAGGCTTGCTTAATAGTGACAAGAGGGCTGCTGCAAGACTGATATCAATGATTGAGAACGGAGAACCTGAAGCAGTTCAGATAATCAAAGAGTGCTACAATATGACAGGCCATGCCAGGATTATAGGTATTACCGGGCCGCCGGGAGTTGGCAAGAGTACTGTTACCGATAAGCTTGCCAAGCAGCTTCGAAAAGAGGGCAAACATGTGGGTATAGTTGCTGTTGATCCTACAAGCCCTTTTACAGGGGGGGCAATTCTTGGAGACAGGG
>Ga0116184_10004577_pt1 | contig 10869 bp, 8 predicted proteins | sample AD_JPNNA5_MetaG_FD_89886 | JGI IMG/M metagenome (GOLD analysis project Ga0116184, IMG submission 89886) | Active sludge microbial communities of municipal wastewater-treating anaerobic digesters from Japan - AD_JPNNA5_MetaG | ecosystem: Engineered > Bioreactor > Anaerobic > Digestate | place...
CTCCCAATGCTACCCAGATACCTCTTCTTGAATCAGAGATAGAAACCCAGGAGGAGTTTCTTCAGGAGCTTATAAACAATTATTTTAAAAGCAACGAAAAACTTCTTCTAGGCATGGATTACAATACTTATAAAGAGTACATAAGTCTTAAAATAGAAAAGGAAAATCAGTCAGTACTGAAAGAAGTCTATGCTTCTATAATGAAGAAGCTCGAACTGAGTATAAACCAGCAATCCAAAACGTACGAACAGCTTTTTGATCTTTCAAAAAAACAGGCTGAAAACGAGCTTAAATACAAGTCTGCACTTAAAGTTCTGGAAAGTGAAAAAATAAAATCTGCTTCTTATGCTACCAGCTTTACGGTAATGGATGATGTTTTTGTTCCGGAAAGGGAGATATATCCCAGCAAGAAAAGTACAGTTCTTTTAGGGTTTGTGTTGGCAGTTTTTGCTGCCATGGCAGTGAGTCTTACTCTGGATTTTAATGATAAAAAAGTACATGATCTTGTGATGTTTTCAAAAACTGTTGCAAGGGTAGATTTCATTATAAGTAAGAAAAGAAGAAAAATAGAAGAGCTTAAGGTTCTGAACAGTATTAAGACTTCTGAAAAAAATATAGTAGGCATTACTTATGCTCCTGGTATAAAAATTCATGAACATATCGATGAAATGCGTAAAATCCTCAGAGAGACATCTCTGAATTTTACAGACCTTTCCGGACTTTCTGAAAAGGATACTTATAGTGCATATGATTTGTTGGATTCAAATGTAAAAAGTGTTTATCTTATGGACGAGTGCAATGGCTGGAAAACTTCTTTGTTCAGCGGAAAATGTGACTGTATATATATTCTGGTGAAGGAGAAATCTTCTTTGGTATCTGACTTTGCAAGGTTTTATAACGATTTTGATGAATCGAAGATAAAGATCGTCTACCTGGGGTGATGTATGAAAAAAGTTCTTATTATAATAACCAAGGGTGACTGGGCAGGAGCGCAAAGAGTTGTTTATGAGATTGCAAAATATATCAAACTCAACTATTCCGATACGCTCGAGCTTGATGTAGCTATAGGAATAAAAGGACCTCTTAATGAAGAGCTCAAAAGCATAGGTGTAAGGGTTATTGAGCTTAATAATCTTATATGGGAGGTTTCGTTAAGTAGCGATACCAAGGCTGTAAGAGAAATCCGTAGGCTTATTGAAGAAAATCAGTATGATGTTGTCCATGTCCATAGTACCAAAGCGGCCTTTGTAGGAAGGATAGCCGCAAGGAAAGCCAATGTAAAGAATATAATATATACTGTCCACGGATGGTGGGGAATAGAAAGATTTTCCGGGATAAAACGTTATATGGTAAGCCGTTTAGAAAAGTATTGTGCCGGTTTCACCGATCATATGGTTTTTATCTGCAAACGGGATATGAGTTTTGCATTGAAAAATAAAATAGGTCCAAGCGGTGCATATAACCTTATATTAAACGATGTTTCTATAGACAGTACAGTAGAGCCGTCTCTGAGGAAAACCTTTGGAATAAGTGATAAAACGACTGTAATCGGGAATATCGGAAGGCTTGATGATACCAAACAGCCTCAGGCTTTTGTTGATATAGCCCAGGAGGTTTTAAAAAAGAATAAAGACTATTTTTTTGTCTGGATAGGTTCAGGACTCGTTAAGCCGGTAATAGAACCGCAGTACAAGAATAAGATAAAATTTGTAGGATTTATGAAAAATCCGTATCCTTACTTAAGGGATTTTGATCTTCTTCTAATGACCTCCAAGTATGAAGGAATGCCCATAACCATCATAGAAGCATTAAAGTATAATATTCCGGTTCTTTCTTCTAATGTGGGAGGGATAACCGAATATCTACCTTCCAAAAATCTTTATATGAACAGCAATGAGGCAATCGGAAAGATACTTAAAAAAAACTATGAGAAAAATATAGTTTATTCCGATCCTGATATGGCAAAAAAATATGCGGAGCTGTATCTGAATGGTTAAACTGAATTCAAGAACCATTCAATATTACTTACTTATTCTTTATACATTTTTTTCCGGAGTTGTTTTTTTTGAACCGTCGGTTGGGGATATACTTTTTATTGTTCTTCTTCCAATACTTATTATTCATGTAAAATTTAAGAAAACAGAGTTCTCATTGCTGGCGCTTCTATTGGTTCCGGCATTGTTTTCTTTTTTCTGGGGATTTGTAAAGTTTGGGTTTTTGAACTTTAAATTTGTTTTTATCGATATATATCTGTTTCTTCTCTTTGTTTTTTTCAAAGTCTGTCTTGACAACTTTTATGAGTACGACCGTAATATTATCGATACACTTATGAAAACATGGCTTGCGGTTGCATATCTTAATGTTTTCACCGGACTTTTTTCTTATGCTACTGGAAGATTTAATATAATGGGTCAGAGCATAGTGGGTTTTGGAATAAGACTGATAGGATTTTTTAAAGATCCGAATGTTTTCGGACCTTTTGCATGTGTCTGCGGCCTTTATGTCTTTGAAAAATTCTATCAAAGCAGCAAAAACTTGATCTTTACTATATTTAATTTTGGCTTCATGAGCCTAGGGGTTTTTTTAAGTTTTTCCCGCGCAGCATGGCTTAATTACTTTGCGGGGTTGCTTTTCATAGTTCTTGTATATTCGTTCAAAAATAAAAATATGTATAAATGGAGAACGCTTCTTCTGGTTTTTCTTCTGGTGTTTTTTATGGTTATGCTTATTTTTTCGGATATAACCATAGCAGGGATCAGTTTCAAAGAGTTTTTTAAAGGTCGTCTGGGAATAAAAAGTTATGATGCTCAGAGATTTGCTTCGCAGGGTAAGTCCCTGGTGATGCTTGATATGTCTAAGATATTCGGAATAGGTCCGGGCAATTATGAAAGGATAACAAACTATTCTGCACATAACACCTATCTTAGGTATATGGGGGAACGTGGATTTTTCGGGCTTATAACCGGAGGTCTCTTGGTGGCATTCATTACTCTGAGAGCATTAAAGATTAAGGGGAAGTATTTTTTTCTTGCTGCCTCGCTTATAGGACTGCTTGTAAACTCTTACTTTGTGGATACTTTACATTGGCGGCATTTGTGGATAGTCTTTGCCATGATAGTATCCTATTCTTACAGAAAGGAGCCGTATGGGGAATCTTAAAACCGTTATTATAAGTGCATATTCGCCTAAAGACACTGAAATAGCAGCTTTGCGTATAGAAAAGCTTGCCAAGTTCCTTTCCTGTTACTATGAAACATACGTTATAAGCGGCAGACCCCGCAGGGAAAAGAAATTTTTTGATACTGCAAAGGCTAAGCTTATAGAAACACGTTTCAAATCGTATGCTGCTGAGAATCTTGCAGTATCTTCCCCTGTTGTACAAAATACTTCTGCAAAAAAAATTAATAAATTTAATCTTTACTACTTTCTTGAATATTTCTTTCCTATAGCGCCAGGAGGCATGAGGTTCTATAAGAAGAGGGATTTTTTTTCAGAGTTTGAAAAACTTATGCTTTCTTTTGATAATAATGAAAAAGTTTTAGTTATAGTTTCTTACGGACCGCACTTTATATTGAAAAAAGGACGCAGTCTGAAAAAAAAGTATAAAGACAGGATAATTTTGGTAAGTGATTTCAGAGATCCTTACAGAAACTTTGAGTCACAGAACGACAGCTTTAAGTTCATGCATAAAAGCCTAAAAAAAATTCTTGCATACTCAGATCTTATAACAACAGTTTCATCCATAATGAAAGAAAGACTCTGTGTCAATTACTCGGTAAGGGAAGAAAAGGTACATGTGCTTTATAACGGATATGACCGGGAAGATTTTAATTTTTCAAAAATCATGCCACAGGAAAAAAGCAACATTGATATTGTTTTTACCGGAAGTTTTTATCCTGAGGATTTTTTGCAGATAGATCCTTTTCTCAAGGCTCTTTCGGAAAATAAAAATAAAAATATGGTAAACTTTATATACTGTGGAAAAGACTCTGATTATGTCAGAAACAGTTTTGAAAAGTACGGTCTTTCACAGAGGCTTACCGATATGGGAATGCTGGATAGGAAGAGTTCTTTGGAGCTTCAGAATCAAAGTGATTGTCTGCTTCTTGTAACTTATACAGGAAATGATCCGGATCAGAGATCATGGCGTATATCAGGCAAGGTTTATGAGTATCTGCAAAATCATATTCCTATACTTAATATAGGAAGTCCTAAGTGGGAGCTGCGCGATATACTCCAGTCCGACGGAGTAAGCAAGGTAATACCGGCTTACGATACAAAAGGAATATCTGATTTCATCGATATGGCAGTTCAGAAGAAGTTAAAACCTGACTTTGCAGCCAGAGAAAAGTTGTTGGAGGAGTTTTCTTATGAGCGGCTTATAGAGAAGTTTGTTCAAAAAATAGAGAGCTTAAAATTATAAGGGAGGACATATGTGCGGAATATACGGGTGTTTGGGCGAAACATCCATGCATGAAATATCAGAAATTTCAGATATTCTTTGTAATTTAACATGAAAGTTTTTACTTAGGTATTTTATTCTGTATGAAGTATATAAAGTGAAAAGCATTGACAAATAGAGGTGAAAAATGAATAAACCAGAAATACTAATTATTATTAATACTAATAGTATGTATTTCAAAGGATTAAGAGAAAATTTAAAAAAAATTTATAGCGATTACATAATTTCTTTTTTTTCTGTTGAAACTCTTGAATATAGAACTGATGAAGAAATAATTTGGCGTGGTTCTGAAGAGATTAATGTCATTCAAAAAATTTTTTTAGTTCAAAAAGTTTTAAAGATAATGAAGTCTAGAAATATAAAACTTATAAATATAAACTTTGTTTCTCCAAGTCTGTTTTTATTTAATGACATTTTCGAATATATTCCAACCATTGCTACTTTTTGGGGTTCTGATCTCTACAGGATCCCAAGAAATTCTGGTATATATAAAAGGCTGCAAAAATCAATTTTAAAAAGATGTTCCTATATTACTTCCGACAACAAAGATATGGAAGAACTTATATATAAAACCTATAGATGTCAAGATAAGCCTTATCTTGAGACTAAGTTTGGTCTTCCTATTGATTTTGAACTTTTTAAGAAGATATCCCAAGAGGATATAAAAGAGTTCAAAGAAAAATATAGTATTCCCGAAAAAAGCATCGTGATAACCTTGAGTTACTCTTCTGATCCAAAGAAAAATCATGAATATATGATAGATGAGGTACTAAAATTAAAAGATAACTATGATAAATTGTATGTTTTTATTCCGATGGCCTATGGGAATAGAGAGCATTGTTTGAAAATTAAAAATTACTGTAAAAAACAGTTTGGAGGGAACAACGTTAAATATTGTGTGATAGATAAGTTTATTGCTGATGAAGAAGTTGCCAAACTTAGAAAAACAACAGATATTATGATTAATGTTCAAACTACCGATTCGATGTCATCATCGATGCTTGAATCGATTTATGCGGGGAATATAGTTATTAATGGAGCTTGGCTTCCCTACGATAATATAGCCAAAGAAGGAATATATTTTGAAAAAATTGATAATATTCTACCCGGAATGTTAAGCAACAAGATACAGGAAATTATAAAAGATATGTCCAATTATAAAGTAAAGTGTATAAAAAATCCCGAGATAGTTTATAAATTATCAAGTTGGGAGAATAATATAAAAAATTGGAAGAAAGCGTATGATTTTTGTTTAAAAAAACAGATAGGTTAACATTATGGTTTTTATAATGTTAAATTATACGATTTCTTAGTATTTTCAAATAATATGTGTAAAATACAAATTCTATTGAATATAGGGTGAGAATATGTGGAAGATACCGTTGTTTGATCTTAATTTTGGTGAAGAAGAAAAGCAAGCAGTTATAAAATTGATAGACTCGAAATGGATATCGATGGGTGAAAAAACATTTGAATTTGAAAAAAAATTTTCTGAACTTACAGGAATAAAGCATTGTTTTGCTGTGACTAATTGTACAGCTGCTCTTCATATGGCATTAGTTGTAATGGATATTAAAGAAGGCGACGAAGTTATTGTGCCTTCACTAACATTTGCAGCAACGGTAAATTGTGTAAAATACGTTAATGCGACGCCTGTGTTTGCTGATATTAAGTCATATGAGGATCTCACTATAGATCCTGAAGATATAGAAAAAAAAATAAAACCAAATACTAAAGCGTTGATTGTAATGCATTATGGCGGTTTTGCTTGTGATATGGATAAACTAGAAGAAATTTGTAGAAAATACAACTTATGTTTGATTGAGGATGCAGCACATTCTCCTTTTAGCACCTATAAAGAAAAGAAGATCGGTAATTTTGGAGATGTTTCAGCATTTTCATTCTTCTCGAATAAGAACATAACTACTGCAGAAGGTGGAATAGTTTGTACAAATAACGATGAAAAAGCAAAAAGACTAAAATTAATAAGATCTCACGGGATGACCACAATGTCTTATGAAAGATTCAAGGGACATGCTACAAAATATGATATAGAAGAGATCGGATATAACTATAGAATAGATGATTTACGTTCTGCAATAGGTCTTGTACAACTTTCAAAACTCAAACTGGATGTTGAGAAGAGAATAAAACTTGTGAAAAGATACAACGAAAATTTAAAAGGTATTGATAAAATAATAATACCTTTTTTTGGAAAAGAAAATTCTTCGTCTAATTATATATATTCTATCGTATTATCGGAAAAAGCTAATATACAAAGGGATGAATTAAGGGAGAAGCTTGCTGAAAACGGTATACAAACAAGCGTTCATTATCCTGCAGTTCATGAGTTTACATGTTATAAATCAAAAACAAAATTACCGAAAACTGAATATGTGTCTGAAAATGAGATAACTCTTCCTTTGTATTTTTCCATGACAGAAGAGAATGTTGATTTTGTATGCGATAATTTGAAGGAAATAATAAGATGAGCATGAATGATGGGGAAATCTTAGTAAGTATAAACTGTATTACTTATAATCATGAAAGGTTTATAAAACAAGCAATAGAAAGTTTTTTAATGCAAAAAACCCGGTTTGATTTTGAGGTTTTGGTTCATGATGATGCTTCAACAGATAAAACAATTGAGATAATAAGATCATACGCACAAAAATATCCAAAAATTATAAAACCAATGTATCAGAAAGAAAATCAATATTCCAAAGGCAAAAAGATGTTTCTTTTCAATCATAATCGCGCTTTAGGCAAGTATGTAGCCATATGTGAGGGAGATGATTATTGGACAGATCCTTATAAACTTCAGGAACAAGTTGATTATATGGAAAAAAATACTGAATGCAATTTAGTTGCGCATGCTATTAGAATTATAGATAACGATAAGCCGACAGAAAAAGTAATTGCTCCTTATTCTGAAGATAGAGAATTAGAATTTAGTAGTGTTATCTATGATGGTGGAATAATTGGGACAAGTTCAATAATGTACAGGAAAAAAGCTTTTGATAATCCCCCGGATTTTTATTTTTGTGCACCTGTAGAAGATTATCCGCTACAAGTATATTTGTGTGAAAATAAAAAAGCATTTTATATAAATAAAATAATGTCTGCTTATAGAACTAATATTGAGGGTAGTTGGACAGATAATATTTATTATAAAGGGTCTATAGAAAAAAAAATAGAGTTAAATAAAAAACTTATTTGTTTTCTGGAAAAAGCAAATGCTTTTTATTCTTATAAGTATGATTGTTATATTAAATCTGCTGTTAAGAAGAGGAACTTCTACATACTAAGAGTTAGAAATGATCTAAAAACAATGAGAAATAAAGAATACATTTGTATGTATAAGGATCTTCCTTTTAAAGAAAGATTTAGGATTTATTTAAAACATTTTTTTCCTAAGTTATATTCTCTTATTAAGATTATTATACAAAAGACAAGGCATACACATTTGTTTTCGAGGTAGATTATGGAAAACATAAAAAAAAAGGTTTTATCGTCTTTAGTTTGGAAGCTTTTGGAGCGTGGAGGTACTCAGGGTATACAATTTGTCGTTCAAATAATTTTAGCAAGAATTCTTTCACCAGAAAATTATGGAACAATAGCGCTGATAAGTATATTTATAGCTATTGCCAATGTATTTGTTCAAAGTGGTTTCAGCACTGCACTTATTCAAAGGAAAGATACTTCAGAAGAAGATTTTTCATCTGTTTTTTATTTGAGTCTTTTTACTGCAGCTATTTTTTACTTAATTCTATTTGTGACTTCCCCAGCAATTGCTCAATTCTATAAAAATAATCAATTGATTTATATTTTACGGGTACTTTCAGTAACTCTTTTTTTTGGGGCTTTTAACTCTGTTCAAAATGCTGTGATTGCCAAAAAAATGCAGTTTAAAAAACTTTTTTTCAGTAGTTTAGGATCGATAGTTATCTCTGGGATTGCAGGAATAATCTGTGCTTATCTTGGTTACGGGGTATGGGCTTTGGTTATACAGCAGCTTGTTAACCAGCTATCTGTGACATTGATTTTATGGTTTACTGTAGATTGGCATCCTAAGAAAGTTTTTTCATTGGAAAGGGTAAAGGTATTATTTTCTTTTGGCTGGAAGTTACTTGCTTCAGCATTGCTGGAAACATTTTATGCGAACATAAGAAGTCTTATAATAGGTAAGCTGTATACTCCGGCAACTTTAGGTTTTTATAACAGAGGAGATCAATTTCCCCAGATTATAGTGTCAAACATTAACGGTTCTATTCAAGCAGTAATTTTTCCGGCACTTTCTTCTGAACAGGATAATATAGAAAAGATAAAAAATATGGTAAGACGCGCTATAATGATGAGTTCTTTTTTAATTTTCCCTATGATGACTATGCTTGCTGTTACTGCTAAACCACTGGTAATAGTTTTGTTGACGGAAAAATGGCTGCCTTGCGTGCCGTTTATTCAGATATTCTGTGCTTCATATGCTTTGTGGCCAATACATACGGCAAATCTTCAAGCTATAAATGCTTTAGGCAGAAGCGATATTTTTTTGAAACTGGAAGTAATAAAAAAAATATTCGGTACTTTAATTCTGGTCGTTTCTATTTTTTACGGAATTAAAGCTATAGCCTATGGGATGCTTTTCAGCAGTATAATGTTTTCCTTTGTGAATGCTTATCCCAACTTAAAATTGCTTAACTACAGTTATATTGAACAACTAAAAGATATAATTCCTTCTTTGATCATATCCTTAATCATGGGTTTTTTAATTCATTTATTTTCTTATCTGAATATGTCTAATTGGATGACTTTAATTTTTCAAACGCTGGCAGGAATATTTTTATATTTAGGACTTTCAAAGATCTTTAAAGTTGAAAGCTACAAGTATCTAATTCTTATGTTTTCAGAAATAAGAAAATGAAAGGAGATTGGAAATGACCAGTTTTTACGATGCTGAAGAACTCAGACAGTTTGGATTTGCGAAAGTCGGGAGCAACGTACTTATAAGCAGAAAAGCAAGCATATACGGTGCTGAGAATATGAGTATAGGCAGCAATGTTAGGATAGATGACTTCTGCATATTAACCGGTAAGATAACGATAGGAAATTATGTGCATATAGCAGCATACAGCGCTATATTTGGAGTTCATGGCGTTGAAATGCATGATTTTTCCGGCATATCCTCCAGAGTAAGTATATATAGTTCTTCTGATGACTACTCGGGAGAATATATGACCAATCCGACGGTTCCTCAAAAGTATCGTGGTTGCATAAATGCAAAAGTTGTGTTGTCAAAGCATGTGATAGTAGGAGCAGAAACGGTTATTCTTCCCGGAGTTATCATAGGTGAGGGAACGGCAGTGGGGAGTATGTGTCTTGTTAACAGAAGCTGTGATGAATGGTCTATATATGGAGGAATACCTGCAAAAAAAATAAAAGAGAGAAGCAGGCATATTCTTGAACTGGAGAAAGAGCTTCTGAGGGAGAATAAAGATGAATAATCCTATACAGGTAACCCGTTCCTCAATGCCTCCGATGGACGAGTATATAAACGAAATAAAAGAGTTATGGGATACTCACTGGCTTACAAATATGGGAATAAAACACCATAAACTTGAGGAAATGCTGAAAGATTATCTGAAAACACCGTATATAACTTTATTTACAAACGGACATCTGGCTCTTGAATGTATCATAGCAGCATTAAATCTAACAGGGGAAGTTATTACAACACCATTTACTTTTGCATCTACAACACATGCTATAGTAAGGAATGGTCTTAAGCCTGTCTTCTGTGACATCAGAGAAGAAGATTGTACGATTGATGCAGACAAGATAGAACAGCTTATAACAGAAAAAACTTCAGCTATAGTTCCTGTCCATGTTTACGGAAATCTTTGCGATACGGGAAAGATAGAAGAAATAGCCGGAAAATATAATCTAAAGGTTATTTATGACGCTGCACATGCTTTTGGTGTAAGCAGATATGGCAAAAGTTCTGCATGTTTTGGAGATGCATCTATGTTCAGTTTCCATGCCACAAAAGTCTTTAATACGATAGAAGGCGGAGCTGTTACATTTAGAGATGAAAAACTTATAAAAATTCTGGATGACTTAAAAAATTTTGGCATAACCGGTCCGGAAACAGTAGAGTATGCAGGAGGAAATGCCAAGATGAATGAGTTTCAGGCGGCTATGGGGATATGCAATCTTAGGCATGTAGAGGAAGAAATTAATAAACGCCGTAAGGTCTACGAAAGGTATCTTAGTAATCTTGAAGGAATTAAAAATATAAAAATAGTAAGGCCTGCTGAAGGAATCAAAAGCAACTATGCGTACATTCCTGTTATTTTTGATGGATATAAAAAGACAAGAAATGAAGTGTTTGAAGAATTAAAAGCACATGA
>Ga0116184_10004580_pt1 | contig 10863 bp, 16 predicted proteins | sample AD_JPNNA5_MetaG_FD_89886 | JGI IMG/M metagenome (GOLD analysis project Ga0116184, IMG submission 89886) | Active sludge microbial communities of municipal wastewater-treating anaerobic digesters from Japan - AD_JPNNA5_MetaG | ecosystem: Engineered > Bioreactor > Anaerobic > Digestate | place...
AATTTTATTGTTTTTGATTATGATATAAAGATAAAAACTTTTTATGAGAATACCAAATTTTTTTGTAATTATTTTTTAATAAAAGGATAAAAGCTGTGGCCGGGAAAACACTCAAGTGGCAAATTGCCACATGAGTTGTTGCCGGTGCCTGGAACCTGGAACGCAAAAATTTGGCATAAAAAAGGCGAGGATAATACCTCGCCCCAAAAAATCAAAACAAGAATCACAAGATTTTATTCTTCGTCAACAACATTAGTGTCATTCAAAAAATCTATGATTATAGATTTCACTCTACCATGATTATCAACATTGGCGTAAACTGGATACATACCGTCGCCATAACACGTACAACTGGCCACGGCAATACCCGGATGGCCAATTTCATAATTCAGTTGTCCGAAACCATCTGGACTCAAAGTGGCTTTACAACAGGCGTTATAAGAGAAATTATGTTTTGCAGGAGGTGCTGGGAGTTCTTCAACCAGTTTTTCTTTAATCATCTGGTTCATGTCTTTCCCATACTGTTCAATTACCACACCATAATTTGAAAAGTCTTTCGGATATTCAAGAACGGTTCCGTCAGCAATAACTTTGTATCTGCTGTTATTTTCGAATTTTTCTTCCTTCCATTGACTATCAATATAGCAAGGATCACATATCACTATCTGTCCGCTATCTACACCTATTATACCAACAAATTTTTTCATTATACCTCCTCTATTTCAAAGTTATTTTCAAAATCATTTTCAATTACGTCCTCAGTTTCCGGGAAAGTTTCAGTACCAATACAATACAAGTTTGGATGTTGTTTGATTATTTCAATCGCCTCTTCTTTTGATTCTGCTTCAACTTTGTGAACATTTCTTTGCCACACAGTCACTTTTTGATCCATAGTAATTCTGAATGTTTTCATAATAATTATAGTTTAATTCTACGATAATTTTTCACATGTTATACGACTTATTCCTGTTCCGACAAAGGTTGCACCATTGACAAGTTTTAATGTTATTGAACCTCGGCCATTCTTAAATCGTTCTTTTCTATTGATATGTATTACGACACCAACCACGCCGGCAAAACCATCAGCGTTGTCAAACTTGCGTGGAAACGATATTATTTTAATTGTGTCACCAATTTTTATTTTTGTATTATCCAATTTTGTACACATAATTATTGTTTTTTTGTTGATGTAAAGATAAAAACTTTTTATGAGAAAAACAAATATTTTCGCAATTATTTTTTAAAGGATAGAGGCTGTGGTCGGAGAAAAAATCAAGTGGCAAATTGCCACATGACTTGTGCGATTTGCGCCTGGGACTCTGGAATTGCGCAAAAAAAAAAGGGCCGGTGTTTACCGACCCAATTTTCATAAAAAACCATGTTCTTTGAAACATTACAAATATTTAGTCTATATCGTTATAAACTATTCTTCCTGGTTTAATTTTAACAACATTATCTTTAACTATAATCTTGCCAAGATCGCTACGTTGTTCTCCAAACCAAGAGATTTCACCATTGAGTTTAATACCCCATCTTTCGAAAAAATGATTGATGAGATATTTTAGCCAAGGTATATAATTATAAAACTTTTCACCACCATCCCATGTGAGATAATGTTTACCAGAATTATCTAAGATCATCCAATTACACCACTGGCCCGGTACACATTTTCCCGACTCAATACGTTTTTCATTTTCAATGCGTTGTTCGTCAGACTTTGTTATTATATCATATGAGATTTGTCCGGGCGGTGTTCTATGGTCAAGAACAGCGGGGTCATAACCAATATCGCCATGAGCGAAATATTCACCTTCGTTACCATAGATACCTTCCGGGGTATGTTCTACCGGTGTCGGATGGCCATACATTCCGTTATAGATTTCCATCAATTTGTTAACATCTCTTTTCATTTTCTCTGTCATGGAAAATTCATTGAGATATTCAAGCTGAGTTGTGTTGAGCGGTTTGCTTAACTCAAGTCTTCCGTAAAAATCTGTGCTGTAACCCATTGTTTTATTCAATTTTTAATATTTTGATTAAATTTGAAATTTCATTAGGAATACTTTTTTCGTCGATTAATTCTTCCAACATTTTTTTTCTTTTATCGATTAATTCTTCCAACATTTTTTTTCTCCCATTTTCGTAACCTCTTTTATATATTCTAATGAGCGATATAAAATAAAGTGTGAGAAACATAACAATGAAAAATATATCTGGATTTTTCATATCTATTATTTTTTTGTTGATGTAAAGATAAGAACTTTTTATGATAATTCCAAATATTTTTGCGATTATTTTTTCATAAAATCAAATACCCAAAGAATATCTTCAGTGTCTGATGCAAACTCATGTGGCAACTAATACATATTGCCACATGACTTGTGCGATTTGCGCCAGGATTTCTGGAAAAGCGCGCAAAAAAAAAGGGGGCGATCTTTCGATCACCCCCTGTTCGGGTGTTATATCGAAAACATTATTCGATTAAATCAAATATCAGCTCTGTACAATCATTAGGTTTCGTGTTTGTGGCGATTACCCTTTGACGTGCCCATTTGCCAACGAGTGGACTATCACCATTAAAATCACCACCTCCGCGTCCGTTACCTTCACAAGTAAGAAGTGGGAGGGGATGTATTTTATAATAAAACACTTCACCTGTGTTTTCGTCGGTGTATGTGTCAGAAATTGGTGTTTTGGAAATTGTCACAAATTCTTTGGTGTCCAGATTTACCAAATATTCAAATTCCTGATCAGGTATTTCAGGCGTAACCTTATTATCACTAACCATATCATAGAGATTCATCTCACGACCAAGATAGTTCGGATCTGGATCTAGTACTTTTGGTTGTTCGGGATCGGCATAATCACCAGCCCACACAATTCGATCTCCATACCACGCACCACCTTCAGCAATTAGGCTTTCAACAGCCATTACGTAATGATTTCCAACCCAGGAATGTTCCATGAGTTTTAACCCATTATCATAATCGTGGGAAAAAACATGCTCTTTTTTATCGAGCGACGATGCTTTGTAATATTGTCCCATACTCTTAATTATTAATTGTGTTTATATTAAAATTTTATTTTTCAGGAATTATGGTCTTGTACTGCCACAACGACCACAACAATAACCATCAACTACTGGATATCCACACTCACGACAGGGTCTAATTGGTGGAGCGAAATTTCTCGCAACAATGTTGGCAAGTTTATTCCATTCCGGCGTATAAGGTTCAAGTTTTTTTAATTTTTTCATATTATTCCAAATGATATAATTTTCTTGCTTTTAATTATAATGTAAAGATAAAAACATTTTATGAATTTTCCAAATAATTTAATGATTATTTTCAATTTATTTTCACGAAGATAGAAGCTGTGGCCGGGAAAAAATCAGGCGGCAAATTGCCACATGATTTGTGGTATTTGGCTGTCTATATCCTTTACCCACAAAAAAAGACCCCCAGCATCGCTTTAATACGGGCCAGGGGTCAAAAATGTGTCATCTAATTATAAATTTTAAACTGGTATTCTTATTATATTATATTTTTAGTGGAGTGGGTGCTCTTATAGGACAGTTCGGATTGTTTAGGCTTTGTTGCTTTATTCGAATAAACAAGTTTGATTTGACCGTACTGACTTTCCCCACCCACAATTCTTTTTGACTCATCAGAACTTTTAAAATTAAGTCTGATATTTCTTCCAACAATTTAAATTCTGGAAGTATGTGTATTATGTATGTGGGAAAACTTATCATCATTAAATTTTAACTTTTGCCAGGAACTTTTCTTCAGCATCATTTACTTTCATATCTTTTTTGGTTTGATTACGTTGTAAAGATAAAAACATTTTATGAGATTTCCAAATAATTTAACAAATATTTTTAATCTTTTTTTTTTGAAGACTCCAGATCCAGAAACTCAAGTGGCTTGTCATACGAATTTGCCACATGAGTTGTGTGTTTTGCGCTCAGGACTCTGGAAGTGCGCAAAAAAAAGGCTCCGTACAATACGGAGCCCCAAACCAAAAAATATCAATAAAATGAACACAAAGAATTACTGTATCATCTCAACAAGATCGCTGTAGATTTCACGTTCGATTGCACCAGTTCTCCCAAACATTTTTGATTCGGAATTATCACCACGCTTCATCGCATGTGTGGTATATCTTGTCATACCAGAAAATAACGCCCAGAGACTGTCACCCTTCCCCTGCTTCTCAATATCCAACTCATAGTTGAATCTCAAGATTTTATTTTTCTTGTTGGTGGAGATATTAGGACTGTCAAGCCGTTCTTCTTTGTCAATACTGAAAAGCTTGCGAGTGATGAGGTCTTGTATTTCGGGCGTCAATTTTGTGTTTCCCATTCTCTGAATGTTCTGGAACATGGTCTGTTCTTCAATCAGAAGAATATCCATTCTTTTCAGAATCTCATCAATCCTCGGTTTCATTTGTGAGGTGTGACGGATACGGCTTTCAACCTGCTTATAACCCAACCAGAAACTGTTCATACAACTGACTGTAAGCATGGCGTTTCCAAATGCAAGTGATGAACGACCATCAAATGAATTGAATCCCGAAACATAACCTTTGATGAGGTCATTTCCAACATCCAGATCATTCGATTTCAACTGGAACCAGACTTTTTCACCATTTCCGAAATATCCACCGGTATGAAGTTCCATTCCGGTCTGTTTCGAAATTTTATATAACAATTCCAGAAGTTCTTCATTCTGGTATGGTACATAATTGGTGGTGTGAATTCCCAGCACGTCATGTGTGTCTTCCCGGACAAGGGCTATTCTGTCAGGAATTTCAATACCAGATACCGTCTGAATCGGCTCTTTTGTTACTTTCCAGTCTAACCCGGTCTGTTTCATGTGTCTGGCTTTTTCAAGATCACGTGTTATATTTTCCATATTTTTTATGTTTTGATTATGGTGTAAAGATATAACATCTTTTTTAACTTTCCAAATAAAATAACAATAATTTTTATTTTTGTATCAATTTTTTTTTTAACACACTCTTGGTGAATCTTCCTGGATGAAACTCAAGTGGCTATGTCATACGAAATTGCCACATGAGTTCCGGAATCGAAGACATACTTGGCCTTGGGTAAAAAAAAAGGGCTGGTAATACCAGCCCTTTTAATTGTCATACGAAACCACATTATAATATTCCAAAAACTTCTCTTCTGGTTTTGGCGTTATCCGGTTTGTAATACAGTCGTTCGTTATTATATACGATGACCGGGCAATCACCAATATACAACTGTTTGATTTCTGTCAGAATATTAGGGTTGTCAATCATATCCCTCATCAATCCAGAGAAAAGATTGTTTGAATACGTAATACGTTCCTGTGTTGACCAAATACCATAAAAATTGGCCTCACACATTTCCGAAATGAACATACCCGTGTAAAACCCTCTCAGACCTTCCCGTTCAACATATATATTAGCATGACACCATATACACACACACTCTTTTTTCCTCAGCTCCTTAATGATATATGGATTCATAAACAACGAGCTATGACCAACCAGACCATAAGGACCACCATGACCCATCATTATAATTCGATCGTGATTTTTGATCAGATTAAGAGTTAACAATTTTCGATTGATTTGTTCACGATTTTGTAATACGGTATAATCTTTTCCCTCATAAATAACTTTGAGAAAGTCCGTTGATCTGTTATCCGGGTGTATTACTAATGTGTTCATTAAGTGGTTTTTATTCTAATGACTTTAATTTCTTTTCTTCATCAGATTACTATCCCATTTTTTTGCAATATCTTGCAAAGTTCCGGACTATGAGTGGCAAGCCAGTTAATATCAATATCATATTTACTGACACCATCTGTAGCATACGAAGCGTATTTGTGTTTATTTCTGTCATATTTGACAACACATACAACGCTATTGCTCTTAAATTTTTCACCTCGAATCCGAAACTGACCGGTTGCAGTTCCCGACCAGATAGTTTCCCATTTATAAGGTCTGAGAAACGTTTTGATTTTTTTGAAAATATTCATAAAAATAGCCATAACTTTTATTTTTTTGGTTTATGGTGTAAAGATAAAAACTTTTTATGAGAATAACAAATTTTTTTACAGCTATTTTTGATTTATTTTCACGAAGATAGAAGCTGTGGCCGGGAAAAAAGTCATGTGGCAATTTGCCACTTGAGTTGTTGCTGTTAGCTTATATATATATTTATTAAAAATAAATATATATATAAGAATTTTCTAATGAAGACAAAGGGGTCGGTTATTCTGTTAATATATTTTTTGGTGGTTATAATCTTAACCTTTTTTTACCCAATAATTATGGGGGTACTAATTGGTGTGTCCTCACTGATCGTATTACTCAATTTTATTTTTAAAAAAGACGATTAGCCACTTGAGTTGTTCCAGACTCATCCTCCTCATTAATCTTTTTCGAAATAAAAAAACCCCGATGTGTACAACATCAGGGTCAAAAATGTTAGGAAGAAAAACTAATCAATTATCTTTTATCATTGTCTGAGAATATTCGACTTTGATTCGTGTGTCCATGTGTTGTGACCCACTATATCTGTTTTGTCTGTGAATTTCAATTACTTGATGACCACCTACGGGTCTCCAACCATCCTTAATAAATTCACCCACTTTTGTTGACAGACCACTTGGCGAACCCGAAGTTAAAATTCTGTACTCCATATCTATTTGTGTTTTGGTTATGGTGTAAAGATAAAAACTTTTTATTTAAAATCCAAATTTTTTGGGATGTTTTTTCTTGCGAGAATATGTCTTTTTTGATTTGAAAATTTTGTTAACAGATTTCCAACCATTCTCAAAGGATAATTCAGCGTCACGACTTCCTCTTCTAACCGCTTTTATGTAATCTATTGTTTTCACAATTTAATCAAGTCTTTCCATTTTTTCTTTTTCTTATTTTGACGAGAATAATATTCCTTTATTATTTTCTGTAACTCGGCTTCTGTTGGTGTTATTGGTATAGGAATAATCGCCTGTCTTTTTGTAAATATACCCATTTTATTATTATTTAAACTGTAAAGATAAGAACTTTTTATGAGAAAACCAAATTTTATAACGGTTATTTTTTTATTTGAAAATTCCTCGTGATCTGAAGACGATCTGAAGCAAACTCATGTGGCAAGTAATACATATTGCCACTTGAGTTTTTGGGGCACTGTCCCCCACAAACCTTTTTTTATAAAAAAACCCCGACATTTCTGCCGGGGCTATCACCTTAAAATCATTAAAAATTAAGGTTTACTTTCGTCCTCCGTGATAAATTGGTTCACAACTGATTCAGCTTCCTTTATACAGTTATTTACACCATAATGACCCCAAGAAGAATCAATTTCTTCTTCTGTTATGCTGTTTGTAATACGGTAACCGTAAACATCACCAGTAAGATATTGATCATATTCTTTAACCTCGTCTTCCAAATACTTACGTATCTCTTTTTCACGCTTTTGAGTGATTCGTTTCCAACCAAATTCTGAACGTATCTTAGATTTTTCAACAAATATCCACCCAACCAAACCAGAATCCCAGGAACAACTGAAACCAGTTGTGTTCATTGTTATCCCACTATGATCATAAAGATATAATGGGAGAACAATATTTTTTGGTGACTTCACAATTTTCATCATTTCTTCTTTATCAAAATCGTGCTTGTCTCCAAGATTGTAACGGATATGAAAACATACCATAGTTCCCAAATTGTCGTTCATACGTGGATCAACCGGATCATCATCAGAAAATATGTCAATCTGATATCCCCCAATTACTTTTGTCTCAATCGTATCCATATCTTTCGTGTTTATTGGTTTAACTGATGTAAAGATAAAAACTTTTTATGACAATACCAAATATTTTCACAATTATTTTTTTCACACAACCAAGTACGACGACTTCAGAGTCTAACGCAAACTCATGTGGCAAGTAATACAAACATGAATTAATGTAATACGGCTCTTCACTACTTGAACCAAGTACCCAATGAATGTCTTCAGAGTCTGATGCAAACTCATGTGGCAAGTAATATATATTGCCACATGACTTGTGCGATTTGCGCGCCAGGATTTCTGGAAAAGAGCACAAAAAAACCCCCACGGTTAGTGGGGGTGAGAGAATTGTTTAACCTAAAACTACTAAAAATGGAAAAAAGACTAAGAAATTTCTAACTTCATTTGTTCGTGTTTGTTCATTGACGTTTCTATTTTGTCAATATATTCAATCCTTGTTTCAATCGGAAGATTACTTACGTAATACGGAGTAAGACACTTTGCTTTCACACCATCCTCTTTAACATTACTAATTATCGCATCAGGATAAATGGTGGACAACTCAAGCAACCTTTCTGTAATACGAACATCCAGAGCCTTTTCCTTCGCACGTAAATCCATAATTGCTTTCTTATAATCCTTACCAGTCATCCTATTTGATATTTTCATGATACAAATATAAACACAATTTTTGAATATACCAAATTTTTTAAAAGTTTTTTTCAAGATGATAAATGCTGTGACCTGGTAAAAAATCATGTGGCAAGTAATACAAACATGAATTAATGTAATACGGACATTGCCACTTGAGTTCTAGTGAATTTCCGAGCATTCTTGATGGAAAAAACGCAAAAAAAAGGTGGACTTGATAGTCCACCCCGTACTACTTGATGTTTAACCTCATATTGAATAACTACTGATCTTTTCGATTCTGTCGTCAATCCACTCAACAAGTTGGTCAAAATATAACCCCTCTTCCTCTGTCCGCTCTTTGATGATGTTTTTACTCGTGGTGAGATACACATCAAACAAGTCCATACCATTCAAAAAGATATAAACAAATCCTTTGTGGTGATGACCCGAAACTCTCATGCGAAATACCTTCGGGGAATTTTTGTTGTCAACGGTAAAATCACGTGCTCCCCACGACATGAAAATGGGTCCTGACGACCTCAATAACGACATCAGATCTGGGATATAAATTTCCCTACACATCGCTTTCTTGTAATTCAAAACTTCTCCTGGTGTATTCATTTCATTTTTATTTATTGGTTTACGGTGTAAAGATAAAAACATTTTATGTGAAAACCAAATTTTTTAACAATTATTTTCATTATGATAGACACTGTGTGTGTGGCCCGGCACAAAGTCATGTGGCAAATGATATAAATAATGTGATATGTATATTTGCCACTTGAGTTTAAACACCAGAGTCCCACGCACTTTACACACAATAAAAATCCCCCAATATTTCTTTTGTTGAAGAAAATCCTTTTCCGTGATCTGAAGCAAACTCATGCGGCAAGTAATACAAATATTAATTAATGTAATACGGATATTGCCACATGAGTTTTAACGTCAAGATCCTGATTTCCTTTATCTCTTTTGCCACTTGAGTTTTAACGTCAAGATCCTAATCCAGGTCACAAGTATTTTCTGTACAACAAAAAACAAAAATCCCGACACCATCTGAATTTTTACCTGGATTTAGTAATATGATGTCGGGACCTAATAGATGTTTTTACTACACCTATTCCTCAAACTTTTTCATAAGTGATTCAACAATATTGTCAATGAATAAAAACTTTATTTCTTCGTACTTTTCACTGGTTTCAGTGACACTACCCCACTTTTCGTAAATCAAATCAATGAAGTCATCATCAACATCGGTTGACACCCTGTCAATAACTTCATCACGAACCTCGTTGGTTAAAACGTCATCAACCACTTCCTCAATACGTGAGTTAACCATCATTCTCAGTTCATCACGTAACACCTCGGTCATTTGTTCTCTCGTCATTTCCATAATTCAATGTATTAAGTTAAACATATTACAACAAATATATGTATAATATTCCAAACTACCAAATATACATCAATCTTTTTTTGACCATTTTTTTAAAAAGATAACCCATCCAACGACCGTCGTCCGGGACAAACTCATGTGGCAATTTGCCACTTGACTTGTCTGGGATTTCTATCCCTCCTACCTTTATTCCTTTTGATATTTTGACACTTGAGTTGTTTGGGACCCACTCATTGAACTCTTGATAAGTTAATACAAAAAAAAAGAGAACTAATTGTTCTCTTTTCCGAATATCCGATTTAACCCACTTTTTAGACGTTTTCCACGATGTAATGTACTTTGTTGATGTGGAGTTCACGAATGTTAGAAATGGTCACAGATTGGAAATTTACCCCGTATTTGTTGGGAATATAGGTATTCATGAACTCTTCAAAAAGGGTTTTTTCAACCTCGTCAGTTTCGTCCAACATATATATTGACTTCGGTTTTACCTCGTCAAACCATTCATAGGTCATGTATGATTTTCCCATTTTTTCGTTGTATCGGACACACTCTGACACATAGTCACCGACATTGTTTTTTTGAGGTACAAATTCGGGATTTTCGGTTTCGTTGATAACTCTCTTCTGATAGTTACCACCGATGTACACATTACCCTTAGTGACCTTAGAAATACGGTCAAAATAGGGATTATTTTTTTTCCTCATCTTAGGTACTGTAACCATGTGGAGATAACCAAAAGTACCACCCTTGGTATTAATCAAAACTTCTGTTAATTCTTCGGGTGTGACACTAATTCTTTCAATTCCGTCAATAATGTCAATAGTTCTCATAATTGTAATTTTTATGGTTAAACATTGTGTCAAAGATATGTCAAATAAATTTAATATCCAAATATTTTTACTACTATTTATAATTCTTTTTCTGATAACCCCCACCACCTCCACGGTCGGGGACAACTCAAGTGGCAACCCCCCCCACCCCCCCCCTCTCCTGTATCCCCCCTCTATATAAGTGAAAATCAGTCACTTAAAGGGGGGAC
>Ga0116184_10004583_pt1 | contig 10854 bp, 9 predicted proteins | sample AD_JPNNA5_MetaG_FD_89886 | JGI IMG/M metagenome (GOLD analysis project Ga0116184, IMG submission 89886) | Active sludge microbial communities of municipal wastewater-treating anaerobic digesters from Japan - AD_JPNNA5_MetaG | ecosystem: Engineered > Bioreactor > Anaerobic > Digestate | place...
ACACCCTGTCCGACCGGCTCGGCGAGTGGCCCGAGCGTGGTGCGAGCCTTGCCTTCGGTCTGCTGATCCTCATCGCCTTCGTCGTGGGCCGGAAGAAGGGAACGTCTTGAGGCGCCAGCAGGTTTAGGGTTTCAGAGAAAGTCTCCCGACCGCAGTGACACCCCGTCACGACGTCACATCGACCATCGAAGCAAGGAAGACGCGTTGACCGAGCCCCTTCGGCCCCCGTTGTCCCGGACCGCCGTCCTGATCCCGACCTACAACGAGAAGGACAACATCGTCGGCGTCGTCGAACGGGTCCGGCGCTCCGTGCCCACGGCGGATGTCGTCATCCTCGATGACAACTCCCCGGATGGGACCGGCGCGATCGCCGACGACCTCGCGGCCTTCGACCCGCAGGTCCATGTCATCCATCGCCCCGGCAAGGCCGGGCTTGGCGCGGCCTATCTCGCCGGCTTCGAGTGGGCCATGGACCAGGGCTATGACTCCGTGGTCGAGATGGACGCAGACGGCTCCCACCAGCCTGAGCAGTTGCCTGCCCTGCTCGACGCCGCCCGGTCCGCTGACGTCGTCATCGGGTCGCGCTGGGTCAAGGGCGGGCGGATCGTCAACTGGCCCGCGCATCGCAAGGCACTGTCGATCGGCGGCAACATCTACGTCAAGGCGCTCCTCGGGATGCCCGTCATGGACGCCACGGCGGGCTACCGTGTCTACCGCACTGATGCCCTCGAGAAGATGGGTCTGGGCGAGGTGGCCTCCCAGGGCTACTGCTTCCAGACCGACCTCACGTGGCGGGCCATCCGCAAGGGCCTGCGCGTCGTCGAGGTGCCCATCACCTTCGTCGAGCGCGAGGTCGGCAATTCCAAGATGAGCAAGGACATCATGGTCGAGTCCTTGCGCCGGATCACCGCATGGGGAGTCGGCCACCGCACCGCGCAGGCCAAAGGGCTGGCCAAGCGTGTGACCGACCGCGACCCGCAGTGGCACCAGTTGTGAATCCGCAGATCGGAGCCACCACGTCGCGTCGACGTCCTCGCGTCCTGCGCTGGCTCCTGCTCGCCCTGATCGTTGGGGTGGCCCTGGAAATCGCGGCGCTGGTCTTCGTGGCCAAGTTGATCGGGATCGGTTGGACCGTCGGGCTGCTGGTCGTCGAGTCACTCATCGGGGCCTGGCTGGTCAAGCGCGAGGGTCGCGCCGCGTGGCGGGCCTTCCGGACGGCACTGGCCACGGGGGAGATGCCTCCCGGTCAGCTCGCGGATGCTGCGATCGTCCTCATTGGCGGGCTGCTGCTGCTCGCACCGGGCTTCCTCACCGACCTCGTCGGCTTCTTCCTCGTTCTTCCCTTCACCCGCGGCATCTCGCGCACCTGGCTCCAGACAATGGTGAGTCGGCGCTTCCTCGGTGGGATGCCAATCCCCACCGTCCGAGTGCCGGGCACTCCTGGGCGCGGCCCGGAGGACCCGAACGTCGTGCAGGGCGAGGTCGTCGACGGCTGACCCGACGAGCCCACCCCCACAACGCCGTATGCCGTCCGCACTGGTGAGCGGACGGCATACGGGATGTTGGTGGTGACCCGCCGAGAGGCGAGGCGGCCGGTTGAGGTCAGGCGGACTTCTTCTTGCCCGGCTTGATGCCGCGAGCCTCGCGGTAGAGGGCGAGGCGCTCCTCGAGGAGTTCCTCGAGCTCGGGGATGGAACGGCGCTCGAGCAGCATGTCCCAGTGGGTGCGGGGCGGCTTGACGGCCTTGAGCTCGGGCTCGGGGGCGTCCTTGAGCTTGGCGCTCTCGCCGCAGCGGCACTCCCAGGTCGGGGGGATCTCGGCCTCGATCGAGAAGGGGAGCTCGATCACGTGCCCGTTGGGGCAGAGGTAGGTCGTGATCTGACGCTCGGAGGGCACGACGTTGTCGTCGGACTCCATGCTCAGGGCGCCGAGACGGCTGCCACGGAGGCTGCGTTCTGCCATGGGGGTCTTCTCCCGGGGATCGGTTGGCTGGCCAGCGCCCTGGGTGTGGACGCGGATCACCAGATGGAACGACGACGGGCGGTGCATTGTTCCCCTCGGCCACGGCCCTGCCGTACGCCGGGCACGGACTGGTCGGTTGGCCAGTGCGCACCACACCATCGTTGTGTGCGGAATACATCAGTGTGACACGTCCGGGACCTCGCGCACCAATCCGTGCACAGGCGCGGACGATCACATCCCAGCAGGTGCCCCACTCGGCTCAGCATGTGCGACGCGCTGGGAACTGGTTTGGCGAAGGGGTATGTCTGGCGCCCGCAGATCGCTACGGTGTGCACCGTGACGACTGACAGCGGGCCCAGCACGGCAGCCATCCCCACGGCGTTGGATTCCGACGCAGTGACCTCGAAGAAGCGAGTCCTGGCGTGGGGGATGTGGGACTGGGGGACCCAGCCGTTCAATACGGTGATCACGACCTTCGTCTTCGCGGTCTACATCACCAGTTCGAGTTTCGGGTCGACCAACTCCACGACGACTGCGTTGTCGATCTCGACCGCGATCGCAGGGTTGCTCGTGGCTCTGCTGGCGCCCGTGCTCGGCCAGAACAGCGACCGGTCCGGACGCACGGTTCGCAATCTGCGGATCCAGACGTGGATCCTCGCCGCGCTCTCGGCCTCCCTCTTCTTCGTCAAGCCGGAGCCAGCCTTCTTGTGGGTTGGCCTGGCCATCCTCGGGGTCGGCTCGATCGTATCCGAGATCGCGGGTGTCAACTACAACGCGACCATCGACCAGGTGGCCACCCAGCGGACCGTCGGTCGGGTCTCCGGCTTCGGGTGGGGGATGGGCTATCTCGGTGGCATCGTCGTGCTGCTGCTCATCTTCTTCCTCTTCATCAAACCCGAGGTCGGTCTCTTCGGGGTGACCGACGAGGGTGCCCTGGACGTGCGCGCCTCGATGATCGTGTGTGGCGTCTGGACCCTGATCTTCACGATCCCCGCCTTCCTTCTGCTCAAGGATCGCCCTTCTGAGCGTCCCCCCAAGGTCGGCATTGCGCAGTCCTACCGGCTGCTCGGGCAGACCATCAGGCGCCTTTGGGGCACCTCGCGGCACACCGTCTACTTCCTGTTGGCGTCGGCTCTGTTCCGGGACGGCCTGGCCGGCGTCTTTGCTTTCGGAGCGGTGCTCGCGGCGGGCACCTTCGGCATGAGTGCGGGGGACGTCATCATCTTCGGGGCGGCGGCCAACATCGTCGCGGGTCTGGCGACAATGGCCTTCGGAATGCTCGACGACAAGATCGGGCCCAAGAAGGTCATCCTCGGGTCCCTGGCGGGGCTCGTCATCATCGGCTTGGGAATCTTCTTCCTGCATGACGGCGGGGCCAAGGTCTTCTGGATCCTGGGCCTGCTCATGACGATCTTCGTGGGCCCCGCGCAGGCTGCCTCACGCAGCTTCCTCGCCCGCCTGATCCCCGAGGGCAAGAACGGCGAGATCTTCGGCCTCTACGCCACCACTGGTCGGGTGGTCTCCTTCCTGTCGCCGGCCGCCTTCGGCCTGGCCATGGGCTTGGGCGCCGCGATCACCGGCAAGGAGAACACGCAGTACTGGGGCATCCTCGGCATCGCCCTGATCCTGCTTGCGGGACTGCTCGTCATGCTCCCCGTCAAGGAGCACCACGAGCACTCCTTCAACTGAGACGGCTGACTGAGGCCGGGTTTGGGGCCCACGTCCCGTGCAACTCCTTCTCAGTCGGTGATTCCCGCGAGCTTGAGGGCGCCGTCAATGGCCTTGGCCATGGCGGCGTGCCCTGCATCGTTGGCCTGGAGCCCATCCGAGGTCACGAGGTCGACTTTGCCCACGATCGGCTGACCGGTGTCCGCCCACGTGGCGCCCTGGGCCGCAGCAGCCGTCTTGATGCTCTCGGCCACCGTGGCGAGCGTGTCGGGGACCGGACGCATGTCCCACCATGGGTTGACGACGACGATCTTCGCGTTGGGGAGCCCTGCTCGGATGCCGGCGATGGTCTGGTCGACGTTGGTCTTGACTGCCGTCTGGTCGAGGAAGGCGTCGTTGCCGCCACCGCTGACGATGACCAGTTCAGGGGCCGCCGCCACCACCTGGGGAACCACGGCCAGGTAGTTGGGACAGGAGTCAGCGGCGGCGCACACCCCTTGGGTGCCGTAGGACGCGTACCCGCTCTGCGGATGGCCCAGATTCTTCTCCGTCCAACCGTGACCGATCGCGACCAACGTGCTCCACCGCTTGTCAGGAGTCGTGGCGCCGATGCCAGCGGTGAAGGAATCACCCACGAAGACCACCGTCTTGATCGCTGAACCCAAACCTGCCGAGGGTGATGCTCCCGACGTCGACGTCGACGCCGACGCGGATCCGGACGCACTGGGGTCCGCCGAGCTCGACGGGGAGGCCTGAGACCCGCTGGGGGATGTCGACGTGCCGGGAGTCGGACCGGTCGCCGCATCTGGCGTTGTGCGCAGCGCGTAGCCCAACGCCACCAGGGCGAAGATCAGCACCGCAGCGAGTGTGAGGTTGCGTTGGCCCTTGGTCATGGGTCGATCTTCGCAAGGAAGCCTGAATCCACAGGCAGGGATGCCGGGGTGTGTCGTCCACAGGTCAGGTCGCAGGGGATTGCGCGGCGACCTCACCCGACGACAGTTGATCCACCAACACGAGTGGCAACGAGAGAGGAGTCGGGCATGGCAACGAGGGAAGGGCATGGGGTGGTGGACGAGGGGTTCGTCAACCACGTGACCCTGTGTGGACGAGTCAGTCACGTGGGGGAGGAGCGCGAGCTTCCCAGCGGCGATCTGGTCCATTCTTGGCGGCTCGTCGTGCCACGTTCCGCGAGTCCGCGCGCTGGGGCTGGCGTCAAAGGGCGCAGTCAGCCCGACGTCATCGACGTCTCCTGCTGGACTGCCGCCACCAGGCGGTCAGTCTCCCGATTGGTCGAGGGCGATCTCGTCCAGGTCGAGGGAGCCCTCCGACGTCGCTTCTTCCGCGGGGCAAGTGGAGTGGCCAGCCGCTACGAGGTGGAGGCGCTGCTGGTCCGACGGGCCTGACCCCTATCGCCCAGTCGGGATCATCGGTGGGAGCCCTAGACTTCACGGGCTCGAACCGAGCAATTCCACGCCTCAGGAGGAACGAGTCATGGCGACTGGCCAGCAACCGATCAAGGGCGCAACCCTCGCGGACGGCCATGACGTCATCAGGGTGCTGGGCGCCCGAGAGAACAATCTCAAGGGCGTGGATGTCGAGATCCCCAAGAGACGCCTCACCGCGTTCACCGGTGTGTCTGGGTCGGGCAAGAGTTCCTTGGTCTTCGCCACGATTGCCGCCGAATCGCAGCGGATGATCAACGAAACCTACTCCACCTTCGTGCAGGGCTTCATGCCGACCTTGGCGCGCCCCGACGTGGATCGGCTCGAGGGCCTCACGACCGCGATCATCGTCGACCAGGAACGCATGGGGGCGAACTCCCGCTCGACAGTCGGCACGGTCACGGACGCCAACGCAATGCTTCGGATGCTCTTCAGTCGGCTGGGTCAGCCATACGTCGGCTCGCCGCAGGCCTTCTCGTTCAACGTGCCCTCCGTCAGTGGCGCCGGTGCGGTGACCATCGAGAAGGCCGGACGCCAGGTCAAGGAGCGCCGTGAGTTCTCCATCACCGGGGGGATGTGTCCCCGCTGCGAGGGTCTGGGCAACGCATCCGACATCGATCTCACGGCGATCATCGACGACTCCAAGTCGGTGAGCGCGGGAGCCATTCTTGTGCCGGGCTACTCGATGGACGGCTGGTATGGCCGGATCTACAAGGGCTGTGGCTTCTTCGACCCGGACAAGCCGGTCTCCAAGTTCACCAAGCGCGAACTCGACGCCCTCCTCTACAAGGAGGGGACCAAGATCAAGGTCGAGGGCATCAACATCACCTACGAAGGTGTGCTCACCAAGATCCAGAAGTCGATGCTGTCCAGGGACATCGACAGCCTGCAGCCACACATCCGTGCCTTTGTCCAGCGCGCGGTCACGTTCTCGACCTGCCCCGACTGCGACGGCACCCGCCTCGCGCCCGAGGCGCGTTCCTCGAAGATCAAGGGCATCCATCTGGGCGAGGCCTGCCGGATGCAGATCAGTGATCTAGCCGAGTGGATCCGGGCCCTCGACGAGCCGTCAGTTGCACCCTTGGTCAAGGGGTTGCAGGAACTCCTTGACTCCTTCGTCGAGATCGGTTTGGGCTACCTCTCGCTCGAACGGTCGTCGGGCTCCTTGTCCGGGGGAGAGGCCCAGCGGACGAAGATGATCCGGCACCTCGGGTCGTCCCTGACCGATGTGACCTACGTGTTCGACGAGCCGACGATCGGTCTGCACCCGCATGACATCGAGCGCATGAACGACCTTCTGATTCGCCTGCGGGACAAGGGAAACACCGTCCTCGTCGTCGAACACAAGCCGGAAGCGATCGCCATCGCCGACCACGTCGTCGACCTGGGACCGCGTGCTGGATCGGCTGGGGGCGAGATCGTCTTCGAGGGCACCGTCGAGGGCTTGCGGGGGAGCGGGACCCTGACTGGGCGTCACCTCGACGATCGGGCACGGCTCAAGGACCACGTGCGCAAGCCGACTGGTGCCCTGAAGGTGCGCGGCGCCTCGATGCACAACCTCAAGGATGTCGACGTCGACATCCCGCTCGGGACGCTCGTGGTGCTGACCGGCGTGGCCGGGTCCGGCAAGAGTTCGCTCGTCACCGGGTCGGTGGCTCCTGAGGAAGGCGTCGTGGTCATCGACCAGGGCGCGATCCGAGGCTCCCGTCGGAGCAACCCGGCGACCTACACCGGCGTGCTCGAGCCGATCCGCAAGGCCTTCGCCAAGGCCAATGACGTCAAGCCCGCCCTCTTCAGCGCCAACTCCGAGGGCGCCTGCCCGAACTGCAACGGCGCAGGGTTGATCTTCACCGAGCTCGGCTTCATGGACACCGTCACGACCGTGTGCGAGGTCTGCGAGGGGCGCCGATTCGATGCCTCCGTGCTCGAATACAAGCTGGGGGGCAAGGACATCAGCGACGTCTTCGAAATGTCGATCGCCGAGGCCGAGTCCTTCTTCGGCTCCGGCGAGGCCAAGACGCCCTTGGCGCACAAGGTCCTGCAACGGCTGGTCGACGTGGGCCTGGGCTACGTCAAATTGGGCCAGCCTCTCAACACGCTGTCCGGAGGCGAGCGTCAGCGCATCAAGCTCGCCGCCCAGATGGGTGACAAGGGTGACGTCTACGTCCTCGACGAGCCGACGACGGGCCTGCACCTGGCCGATGTCGAGAACCTGCTCGGCCTGCTCGATCGGCTCGTGGACTCCGGAAAGTCGGTCATCGTCATCGAACACCACCAGGCGGTGATGGCCCACGCCGACTGGATCATCGACATGGGTCCCGGGGCCGGGCATGACGGCGGCACGGTCGTCTTCGAGGGCACACCAGCTGACCTCGTGGCGCGCCAGGGCGGCAAGCAGACTCTCACCGGCAAGCACCTGTGCGCCTACGTCGGGACCTGAGCGTCTTCTGACGAAGTGGTCATCCGTGGCGCACAGAGTGCATCGTCACTGCATCACCTATGATGCAGACATGCGAACAACGGTTGACCTCCCTCCTGCGGTCCATCGGCGCGCCCGTGAGTTGGCCGAGCGTCGGGGGGAATCGTTGTCCTCCGTCATCGCTGACCTGACGGTCCGCGGGCTCGCCCAGTTGGACGAACCCGTGGTGCTGCGGATCAATGAGAGGTCGGGGCTGCCGGTGTTGTCCCTCGGGCGCCCGTTGACCTCAGGGGACGTGGCGGACCTGTTGGACGAGGAGTGAGCCCAACCCACCTGCTGGACGCCAATGTGCTGATCGCTCTCACTGTGGCCGAGCACGAGCACCACGAGCGAGCGAGTGTCTGGCTGTCCAGCATCTCGAGTTTTGCGCTGTGTCCTGTCGTGGAGGGCGCGCTGGTCCGCTTCCTCCTGCGGGTCGGGGAAAGCGGCTCGACAGCCGCGGCCGTCCTGAGCGGGGTCCACGCGTCGGAGCGGTGTCAGTTCTGGCCAGACGCGCTGACCTACAGTGACGTCTCACTCGAGCGACTCGAGGGCCACGGTCAGGTGACCGACACCTATCTGGCCGGGCTCGCAGGTCACTTCGGGGGGACTCTGGCAACCTTCGACTCAGCCTTGGCAGCCAGGCACCCCGACACCTGCCTCCTCATCCCCTGATCACCCACTCCGGGTCGGGACGTCCCAGACACATCGGAAGCCGGCGTTGGAGGCGGAGGCGTCCTCGCCGTTGGCCGACCGAGCCGCGACCCGATAGCGATTGCAGTAGCTGTCGTGGCAGAGGAACGATCCACCCTTGATGACGCGGCCGCCGCGCCACTCATCGGCACACCACTCCCACACGTTGCCGACGGTTTGGTGGAGGCCAAAGGCGTTGGGGGAGTATGCCGTGACGGGTGCCGTCCCGGCGTAGCCGTCGGCCGCCACATCGTGCGTCGGAAAGGTGCCCTGCCAGATGTTGCACCAGTGTTCACCGCCCGGCAGCAACTCGTCACCCCACGGATAGCGAGCCTGCTCGAATCCTCCGCGCGCGGCATACTCCCATTCCGCCTCGGTCGGGAGACGCCCGCCCGCCCACGCGCACCACGCCGCAGCGTCCCGCCACGACACGTGGACGACGGGGTGGTCGAGGCGTTCGTTGATGCCCGATCCTGCGCCCTCGGGGTGGGCCCAATCGGCACCCCGGACGGCGCACCACCACGGCGCTGAGACCGCTCGTGGGGCAGCAGCGACGGCAGCGGGGGAGAGGTGTCCCTGGAAGACGTGTGACCAGCCGAAACGTTCAGCATCGGTGAGATAGCCCGTGGCAGAAGCGAATTCGCGCCATTCGGCGTTCGTGACGGTTGTCGCGCCGATGGCGAACGGGTTCACCGTGACCTCCCGAGCAGGCCCCTCCTCGTCCTCAGGCCGCCCCACCCCGTCGTCGGTGCCCATCGTGAACCGCACGCCCGGCAAGGGGATCGCCCGCCTCCGTGCCCCGAGTGCGGGCTCCCTGAGGACAGAGACATCGGGTATGCCGTGGGTCGGCCTTTCGTTGAGGTCACCGCTGCCGGAGGGGCCGCCGAGGGTCGCGCGGTCAGGGGAGCAACACGGACCGTTCACAGTGCGGCAAGGTCGGCAGCAATGGCATGCAGCGTCGACGTGGGGATGAGCCCGACCGCGATTCCCGCGACCTCGACCAACCCGAGGTGAAGCACGTCCTCGGGCAAGGGGGCGTCGGCCAACTCGCCCAGATGCTGACGCAGAACTCTCATGCCATTGGGATCGGCGCGCAGAGTGGCGATGGGGGTGGTCACGTCGAGACGTGACGTGGGGAAATCCGTTGCAGCGAGAGGGAGTTCACGTGCCGTGTCAACGAGATGAGCCTGCGTCCGACACAGGAGATGTTCCTCGGTGAGTGGTCCATCGAGAGGCAGCCCCATCCGCTGGAACTGCTCCTCAGGTGCTGCGTTGGCCACCATGAGGTCACGCATCAGGGTCGCCAATCGCAATTCCTGCACGTCATCGATGAGCGGGTGCTGTTGCCCGGGATCGACCTCGAGGTCGAAGAGCATCGTCCCGAAGACATGCGGATCGCTCCAGGCCGCGCCGGGCACCTTCAGCGTGGGAACGTCCTTGGTGAACGCAAACGGCGGCTCCAGCGTCACCTGCCGCAGGGCCTCGACCGGCATCCGGCCCCTCATCAGGGTGGGCATCAGGGTGTATTCGGCCAACGGCTCGTTCCCCGGTTCGACGGGTGCTCGCAAGTAGACCCACCGCCCGTCGGTGACGTTGACGTGTCCGCCGAAGATGCCGAAGAGGCCAGCGTCCCTGACCTCGGCGTCTCGCTCCACCGTCGCGGCAAGCGGGACGCCCTGCATGTCCGGGGTCAGCCCCTGCCCGAAGAAGTCGAGCAGGGTCGGTCCCAGATCGATGGTCTGCACCAGGGCCGTCCGACGCTCACCGGCCTTGCGTGACCGGGGGTCCCAGACGAAGAGGGGGAGGTGGATGGTCTCCTGGAAGAACGGGGGAGTGTTCTTGCCCCACCAATCGTGCTCGCCGAGCAGGAAGCCGTGGTCGGTGCCGACGATGAGCATCGTGTCGTCCCACATGTCGTGCTCGTCCAAGGCGGCGATGACCCGGCCGAGCGAGCGATCGCACATGGTGAGCAACGCGGCATACAGGGAACGAACGTGGGCGACGGTCTCCGGTGATTCGCTGACGCGAACGTAGTCGGGCCAATCGAGTTCGGGTCCCTCATAGGGCGGGTATGCCGCACTCTCGCCGACGCCGCCTGCCGCGTAGAGCTTGCGGTAGTCCTCGTAGGTGAAGAAGGGCTCGTGCGGGTCGAAGGTCTCGATCTGGAGGAACCAGTTGTCCTCGTCGGCATTGGTGTGCAGGAAGTGCAGGCCCGCATCGAAGGTGAGGGTCTGCGGGTGGTCGGCTTCGCTCTCCAGATAGAGCCGGTTGATCCGGTCCTGGCGGCGCAGGTCGGCATTGGTCACGGTCGGCGCCTGACCATCCGGCACCGGGGGAGCGGTGAGGTGGCCCTTCCACTCATCGCCCTCCTGCCCGCGGAAGAACTCGAAGGTGTTGAAGCGCGGGTGATAGGTGGCGCCACCGTCGGTCCAGTAGTGCTGGTGGTCGGTGACGAGGTGGGTGTAGACACCCGCTCGTTTGAGCAACTCCGGGACGGAGTCGTCGAAGGGTTCGAGCGGGCCCCAGCCGCCGTGGAGGAAGTTGTGCCGCCCGGTGTGCAACTCGCGCCGGGCCGGCATACACGGCATGGATCCGCCGTAGGCGTTGTCGAAGGTGACGGAACGCTCGGCG
>Ga0116184_10004586_pt1 | contig 10851 bp, 10 predicted proteins | sample AD_JPNNA5_MetaG_FD_89886 | JGI IMG/M metagenome (GOLD analysis project Ga0116184, IMG submission 89886) | Active sludge microbial communities of municipal wastewater-treating anaerobic digesters from Japan - AD_JPNNA5_MetaG | ecosystem: Engineered > Bioreactor > Anaerobic > Digestate | place...
CAACAACTTCTACACGACCCGCTTCGGCTACCTGCCCACGAAGACCGCCTTCATCGCCTGGCACGCCTGGCGAGACAGGAATTCGGGGGCCTGGCCGGAAGTCCCCGAGGAGAGGCGCAACGAGTACACGATCGGCCAGATCAAGCGCTGGCTCATGGTCTACCTGGACCGGTTCTTCCGGACGAGCCAGTTCAAGCGATCCTGCATCCCCAACGGCCCCAAGGTGGGCTCCGGCGGGTCGCTCTCGCCCCGGGGCGACTGGCGGGCGCCCAGCGACAGCGAGGCCGCAGCCTGGCTGGAAAACGCCGGGGAAATCCCGGACCGGGAAGAGGGGAAAGGTAAAAGGACAAAGGTCAAAGGTTAAAGTCGCCGGGAATTGCCCTTTGTCTTCAGCCCTTAGCCATACGCCTTTCGCCATTTGCCTATGAAAAGAGAAACTTACAAAGATTTCGATGCCACCGAGCTCTACTGCCCCCGGTGCAGGCGGGCCGTTCGGGTGCGCAAGCGCCTCCTGCTCATTCTCCCCCAGGGCGAGAAGTACGACTACAGCTGCGCCCATTGCGGGACCTCGGTGGGGGACAAGCTCGTCCGGATGAAAGAGGACGTGAAGATTTTACTCCGCTAAAAGACGGGCGGTTCTTGATCTCTTGTCTCGGTCACGAGCGTACCGAAGCGTCCGGCAGATGCTTTTCGTTTTGATTGGGCCAAAAATGAAAGCATACGGCATTGCAATCACGTGATTACCAAGAATCAGCGAAGGAACCGGTAGTGTAAAAAATCTTGTGTAAAATCTCCGTCTCGTAAAAAAGGCGCTTTTCCTTTACAAGGGTTTAGCCCAAACCCAGCATGAAAGGAGAAAGCGCCCGTGAAACTGGAGATTACCGTAGCCGAAGTCCACGAGATTATCAAGTCTCTTCCGGAGCAGACCGGAGCGTTCTTTGAGATGATGCGAGGCGAGCTTCAACGGGCCGTGACGGCGTACCTGGAGGCCGTGATGCGAGCCGAACTGACGGAGTGGCTGGGCCGGGAGCGCTACCGCAGGGGCGCCGGCGAGGTCAACCACCGTAACGGCTTCTATCCCCGAGGCTTCGCGATCAAGGGGGTCGGCCATGTGCATCTGCTGGTGCCGCGGGATCGTCGGGGAGAGTTCCGGAGCCGGGTTCTGCCCCGGTATCGGCGCTACGAGCAGGAGATCGGCCGGGACTTGAGCCTGATGTTTTTGTGCGGCATTTCCACCCGGAGCCTCTCGGCCATCTCGCTGCGGCTGCTGGGGCGCCGGATCTCGCCGGCCGAGGTCTCTGAGGCCAACCGGGAACTCGTCGAGGCCGTGGAGAAGTGGCGGATGCGGGACCTGTCGAAGGAAGCGATCCGGTATCTGTTCATCGACGGGGTCAACTTCCGGATGCGTATTCAGCGACGCATTGAGATCGTCCCCGTCCTGGTGGCCATCGGCGTCACGGAAACGGGACACAAGCTCGTCGTGGGGCTGCAAGCCGGGGACAAGGAGTCGGCCACGAGCTGGCGGGAGTTCTTCCGGGATCTCAAGCAGCGGGGTCTCGACGGCAGCAAGGTCACGCTGGGCATCATGGATGGACTGACGAGTCTCGAGACGGTCTTCCGGGAGGAGTTCCCGAAGGCCAAGACCCAGCGCTGCCAGGTCCACGTCGTTCGCCACGTTCTGGCCAAGGTGCCCCGGAAGCTCAAGGCGGAGGTGGCGGCGGACATCAGGCCCATCTTCTACGTCCCGTCGAGGCAGCAGGCCCTGGAGGCCTTCGAGAAGTTCCGCGAGAAGTGGCAGGAGGTCATCCCCTCGGCGTTTGCGTCCCTGGAGCGTTCCCGGGATGCGTGTCTGACCTTCTTCGACTTCCCGGTCGATGAATGGGTGTCGCTGCGGACGACCAACATCATCGAACGGCTCCACAAGGAGTTTAGGCGACGGACCACGCCGATGGAGATCCTGCCCGGGGAGGCAGCCTGCTATCGGCTCCTGGCCTTCATCTCGTTGAAGATGGAGCTGCATTGGCGATCAACCCCTGTGGGGAAAGTGCGGAAGAGCCTGCCGTTCTTCCAGGAGATGGCCTACAGGCAATTTACACAAGAAAGTTGACAGTACCTTCGGAACCAGGGGCATAGAAGTCTCGAGACCTTCGCTTCAGAGTGAAATCATGCAAACGATCGATCAACTGAAACGGTGGAAACTCATTTACGATCGAATCTTGGATATGTCGGCCGACGGCTTTCTGGTCGTGGATTCCGCAGGCTACATTATCGATATCAATCCTGCCTACTGCACTTTTCTCGGCAGGAAGAAGTCTGATATCGTCGGAAAATACGTAACGGACATAATCCGGAATTCCAAATTGCCTCACTTTCTGAAAACGGGTGAATCGGAAGTGAATGTCATTCACAGGCTTGCCAAAGGTCAAACCCCCGGGGGCGAGAGTTACGTCGCCGTAACGCGAGCTGCCGTCAAGGATGGGGAGCGGATTGTCGCAGCAGTCGGCCAGATCTATTTCGCCAAGGAAATCATGGAGCTGACAAACAAGCTACAGGCGATGGACATGGAACTCGATTATTACAAAAAGGAGTTGAACCGTCTCGCCGGTGAAAAATACTCTTTTGCAAACATGATTGGACGAAGCAAAATCTTTCTCGACGTCAAGAAAATTGCGGAACGAGCGGCTCGAAATGAATTCGCGGTCTTGATTTTGGGGGAAACCGGTACGGGCAAAGAGGTATTCGCACATGCCATCCACTACGCGAGCAAACGCAGATTCAAGCCCTTGATACGTGTAAACTGCGCCGCCATCCCGTCCGAATTGCTGGAGTCAGAACTCTTCGGCTACGAGGACGGCGCCTTTACAGGAGCAAGGCGCGGCGGCAAGAGGGGAAAGTTCGAACTTGCCCATGGCGGCACCATTTTCCTTGATGAGATCGGAGAAATGCCGAAGTCAATGCAGGTGAAGCTCCTGCGAGTGCTGCAAGAAAAAGAATACGAGAGAGTGGGCGGCACCCGGCTGCACCCTCTGGATGTGCGCATCATTGCCGCTACGAACAAGAAGCTGCAACCTTTCCAGCCGGGCGATCTGCGAGAAGATCTCTATTATCGATTGAGTGCGATCCAATTTACGATCCCTCCCCTGAGAGAGCGGCGGGAGGACATCCCTCTGTTCGTGAATGCCATTCTGCGGCGTTTGAATGATAACTACGGTCGCCGCGTCGTTCCGGCGCCAGAGGTCTTCGATCTATTGGTATCCTATTCTTGGCCGGGCAACGTCAGGGAGCTGATAAACGCGATAGAGAGCGCGTACAGCATCGTCGAGGGGGATGCCATTCTATCGACTCATCTGCCTTCGCATATTCGCAACTTCATCAGTCGCAAGCCTGCAAACCAACCGCATAAGAGCCAGCGGTTGAGCAACACGATTGATGCCATCGAAAAGGACATTCTCCTCGCGGCGCTAAAGAGAAACAATTTCAACTGCAAGGCCGTCGCCCGCGAATTAGGCATCCACCGGAGCACACTTTATAGAAAGTTTGAAAAATATAAACTCGGGAGACAGTCGGAATGGCATTTTACTCTTTGAGAAGTGTCTCATTATAGGAACATGTCTTAATATTGAGACACTTATGTAAATACAGATTTCCGGAACCGCACATCGAAGCAATTAAGAATAATGGGTTTCCAGCCACCCCGCCTTTCACATCCAAGTTTCCCCCTGTAGTATAATGATTTAAACTGTCTTTTTTTCGAGACACTTTTTTCATAAAAAACGCTTGAGACTGTCCTGACTGCCTCCCTCTTATTCTCTTTTCCCGTGACGGCGACATTCCCCAACAATCATAATCTCTCCATTTTTCAACTATATAGAAACACCTCGCCTATTGCCCGTTCCGATCTTTTCTGGCACGTGCCTTGCCTATCCGCGCCTCTGGAACGCCACTAACGACAACACAGGATCGATGAGGGATTGCCGATGAGACGAGTTGCAGTTTTGGGAATCGGTGAGACGGCGATGGGAAAGTACCCTGAGAAAACACTGCGGGACTTGATCCTGGAGGCGGGAACAAAAGCCCTCGCCGATGCTGGCATGGATCGAGCGGAAATCCAGGCCCTGTATATCGGCAATTTCAACGGTTCCCATTTTTGCCGGCAAAGCCATGTGGGGCCTTTGGCGGCCGAAACGCTCCAACTTGGCCTGATCCCCGCGGTGCGAACAGAAGGCGCCTGTGCGTCCGGGAGCATGGCATTTCGCTTGGGATACCAAGCCGTCGCATGTGGCATCTACGACGCGGTACTTGTCGGAGGCGTAGAAAAAATGACCCACTGCCAGACGGAATATGTCACGGAAGGGCTAGCCACGGCGGCCGATGCAGACCTGGAAGTCCCTGTAGGGGTGACTTTCCCATCTGTGTTCGCATTGATGGCGAACCGCTACTTTCACGAGTTCGGGAACGCCAGGGATGCCATGGCGTGGTGCGCCGTCCAAAATCACGAAAATGCCCTGTTGAACCCTGATGCGCAGCTCAAGAAGAGGATCACCGTTGAAGACGTCAAGAACGGCACACCCATAGCGGATCCCTTTACCATATATGACTGCTCGCTTGTGACAGACGGCGCGGTGTTCGCGGTTCTTGCCGAATCCAGCCTCGCGCGATCCTTATCCCGGAAGCGCCTCGTGGAGGTAGTCGGCTGCGCTCAGGCAGGCGATGCGATCTCAATGGCGTCAAAAAACTCCCTGACGACACTTGCCGCCACAGTCAAGGCTGCCAACGAGGCCTACATCATGGCTGGCCTGAAGCCGGCCGACATTGATCTTGCGGAAGTGCATGACTGCTTCACAATCACTGAGATTCTGAATATCGAGGATCTCGGCTTTTTTGCAAAGGGTACCGGCGCACGTGCCATTCTCTCAGGGGCAACCGCTCGAGACGGACGGAAGCCGATCAATGTAAGCGGCGGACTCAAGGCGAAGGGCCACCCCATCGGCGCCACGGGGCTCAGCCAGATATACGAAATCGTCACACAACTGCGGCACGAGGCAGGGGAACGCCAGGTCATGAAGGCGGACATCGGCCTCACGCACAACCTTGGCGGCTCTGCGGCAACGTGCATCGTCAGCATTTTTCGAGGGAGGTAGGTCATGGAAGACAGAAAGGGAACCCTTTACACCTACACGGTCATCCACAGCGCGATGGACGAGTTCAAGAGCCAGGTGCCATACGTAGTCGGGCTCCTCGAGGAAGAGGATGGCAAAAGGACGGTTGCTCGGGTCGAGGGATACCGGATCGGGAAGCCGATTAGAATCGGGATGACGGTCGCATGTTCCAGAGTAGACGAAAATGGGCGACGGGTTTATCGATTCATAGATTGAGGGGATTGCCATGAGACTGAAAGAAAAAGTTGCCATCATCACCGGTTCCGGTGCGGGCATTGGCCGGGCAACAGCCTTGAAGTTCGCACAAGAAGGCGCCCGCGTCGCTGTCTGCGATATCCAGGAGCAAAGCGTCGGGGAAACCGTTTCCGAGATCCGACGTCTCGGCTACGAGGCGATCGGCGCCCGCGTCGACGTCACTCGGAAGGACGACATTGCGGATTTTGTCAAAAGTATCGTGGACCAATGGCATCGGATTGATGTTCTCATCAACAACGCCGGTATCATCATCGACAATCAGCTCTCGAAGATGACCGACGAACAATTCGACCGCGTGATTGAGATCAACCTGCGGGGGACTTACCTCTGCGCCAAGGCCGTCGTTAATTACATGATCGAGCAAAAAGCAGGCGTGATTATCAATGCTTCCTCAATTACGGGCCTTTACGGAAACTTCGGGCAGACCAATTATGCGGCAAGCAAGTTCGGCGTCATCGGCATGGCCAAGAGCTGGGCCAAGGAACTCGGACGTTACGGCATTCGGGTGAACGCCGTCTGCCCCGGCTTCGTCCGGACAACGATCCTCGACCCCATGCCAGCAAAAGTCATTGAGGAGATGGAACGCAAAGTTCCCCTTCGGAGGCTCGGGCGGCCGGAAGAAATCGCCAACGTCTATGCATTCCTCGCTTCTGATGAGGCCAGTTACATCACCAACAGTGTCATTGAGGTCAGCGGCGGCGTGACGTTGTGACCCAAGTGACTCATGTAAGAAACAGGAGGAGTTATGCGTCTGGCAGATGAATACAGGGCGAGACTCGTGACCGCAGATGAAGCCGTCAAGGTGGTCCAGTCGGGCGATTGGGTCGATTACGGGCAATTTGCCACCCAACCGGTTCTCCTCGACCGAGCCTTGGCACAACGAAAGGAAGAATTGAGGGATGTCAAGATCCGCACGACAACGCGGGTGACGGGCATGCCCGAAGTGGTGAAAGCAGATCCTTCCGGCGAGCACTTTCGATATCACAGCCTCCATTACATGGGCGTCGATCGGCGGGCGCAAGAGATGGGAAACTGCTGGTATGTCCCCATTCTCTATCACGAGGTCCCCAGCTGGTACCGCAACTACATGGACGTCGACGTGGCCATGATTGCCACGACGCCTATGGACGAGCACGGGTATTTCAATTTCGGCCCCTCTTGCTCTTTCTCCAAGGCCCTCACGGATCGAGCAAAAAAAATCATCCTGGAAGTGAACCCGAATGTGCCGCGATGCCTCGGCGGCCGCGAGGAATGCATCCACATCTCCGAAGTGAATTACATCGTCGAGGCCGACTGGCCCTTTCCCGAGTTTCCCTTTCCCGACCCAACCGAGCTCGACAAGAAGATCGCCAACCTCATCGTGGGCGAACTGGAAGACGGCTGTTGCCTTCAGATCGGGCAGGGCGGCATGCCGATCGCTGTCGGTTGGCTGCTGGCGGACTCGGGGCTGAAAGACATTGGCATTCATAGCGAGATGTTTTGCGACAGCATGGTGGGGCTGATTGAGGCCGGTAAGGTAACGGGCGCACGCAAGAACATCGATCGGCACAAGATCGTCTACACGTTTTCGCTCGGCGTGAAGAGAACGTACGATTTTCTCCACAACAATCCCGCCTGCGCCATCTACCCCGTGAGCTACACGAACGATCCCTCGATTATCCGACAAAACGACAGGGTCGTGTCGATCAACAATTGCGTCGAGGTGGATCTTTTCGGCCAAGTGAATTCGGAGTCATCCGGCCCCAAACAGTTGGCGGGAACAGGCGGGCAGATGGACTTCGCCCTGGGCGCATACCATTCCAATAGAGGTAAATCCTTTCTCTGCTTGAGTTCCACGTACAACAAGAAGGGTGCTCCCATGTCCAGGATAGTCCCTACCTTGAAGCCCGGCACGATCGTCACGACACCGCGGACAGTAGTCTCTTACCTAGTCACGGAGTACGGGATCGTTCATCTCAAAGGAAAATCGACTTGGGAGCGAGCCGAGGCGATCATTTCCATCGCGCATCCTGATTTTCGTGATGGGTTAATCCGCGAGGCAGAAAAAATGGGCATCTGGCGGCTGAGCAATAAGAAAGATCGAAACTAATTCACTTCCCCGAAGGAAAAGCAAGGAGGGCTGAAGATGGAATGGAGCATCATAGGAATTATACTTTCGCTGCTATTCATTATCACATTAGCTCTGCGGGGATGGCACATTATTGTCATCGCACCATTGGCGGTTGTCCTCTTGTGCATCTTTTCAGGTATGAATATCATACAGACGCTGCAAGGTCCCTATATGAAGGGATTTATCAACTATGCCGGTAAATTCTATCTGATCTTTCTCGCCGGCTCACTTTTCGGAAAGTTCATGGAGGATGGACAGGCCGCACGATCAATAGCCAATGGCATTCTGCAGCTTATTGGTACCGAAAGCCCATATAGAATGTTGCTCGCGATCTCCATTGTGTCTTTAGCGTTGACCTATGGCGGTGTAAGTGTCTTTGTGGTGATCTTCGCGATAATTCCAATCGCACGTCCACTCTTCAAACGATTGAACGTACCCTGGCATATCTTCATGGCGGCGTTCGTATTCGGTGCAGTAACGATCACGATGACCATGCTACCCGGCTCCCCGCAGATACAGAATATCATGCCCACGAAATACATGGCGTCAACACCCGCCGCGGCTCCCATCGTAGGTCTGGCAGGAGCATTCATTGTCGTTGTGTTCAACCTTTTCTATCTTCGCTACATCCTAAAAAAGGCCAAAGAAAAAGGTGAAGTATATGAGGATCCTGCTCCTGGTTTACTCGGGGCCGGAACCTCCACTTCCGGTCCCATGCCGAATGTATGGCTGAGCCTCGTTCCCCTTGCGGTGGTTCTTGTGCTGCTGAATGTCGATATGCCGTATATTAAAAAGGATGTGGTTCTCGCCCTGGTGGGTGGAATTCTTGCCTGCATCATCTTCTTTTGGAAATACTATGCGAACATCGTTGACACAATGACGAAAGGAGCCGTCAATACCGTGATTCCGATTGTCAATACCTGCGCCGATGTCGGGTACGGAATGGCGGTCTCGGTAACGACAGGCTTCAAAGTCATTTCAACATGGCTCCTTGATCTGCCCATGCACCCGATCATTTCTCTTTCCATTGCCACAAACATTATGGCAGCAATCACCGGTTCAGCGTCCGGCGGGCTTGGAATCATCCTGGAAACGCTGGCGCCGAAATACCTCGCCCTTGGTATTGATCCCAACCTGATCCATAGAATCGCATCCATGTCCGCCGGCGCCTTCGATGCCATGCCCCACAACGGGTTCGTCATCACCTCGCTGGCCATCTCGGGGCTTGTTCATGTCAATGCCTACAGACACTATCTCTTCCCCCATGTCATCGCAACGACGATAGCGCTGTTTGTCGCCATTCCGTTGGGGATTTTGATTTATGGTTAAAGTAAACACCCGCCCCTGCGGGGGGCTTAGAAGAAGTCCCCCGCAGGTTGGCTAAAGGTAAAACAGGATGGTTTAAGCTGTCCCGCTTCCTTGTTCATGTTGCGTCATTGCCCGTTAGTATGAAAAGCCTTACGCGCACGACCCATTCGGAACCGCCGTAGACAGTTCCTGTGACGACACCCTTAGGGTGTGGACAAAAGTGTTAGGATTGTTAATCGGGGTGGAACCCCATCATGGCAGGCCCTCCATGAATCATGGCGTTGCCAACGCCATAAAGACATGCGATCCTACATATAACGGTTATTTGGGCAACGCCCCGTAAAGTTTTAGTTTTCATTCTAAACATGGCGACACATTAAAGTGCGCATAGTCGTTTCAGGGTCGCATTGCCTGTTCGCCATGGGTCGAACACACTCTCAACGGCGACAGGGAAGGAGTCGAGCGTCGGAAAGTACCGATTATGGGTTGCAATCCTCCGCGTCAGTTTCCAGACCCGCTCAATGGGGTTGAGCTCCGGGATGTAAGGCGGCATGAACAACAACGTGAAGCTCTTTCGACATTTGTCGCGCCATGTCCGGTGCAGGCCGGCATGATGGTATCGGACATTGTCCAGGATCACCACGACCCGGCGCCCGGCCCCACTGGAGAACCGCCGGAGCTTTTTCAGAAACGCGAAGAACGTGTCTGTCGGCGTTGAACCGGTGCACTTCACGGCTGTAGACGAACTTCCCGTCCCGGATGCGGACGGCTCCAAATTAGCCGATGCCCTTCCGGGTCGGGTGGTGCAGCAGAACGGGGTCCTTGACCTCCGGCGGCACCCACATCCGACAGGCCGAGCCGTGCTGCTCGAACCGGACCTCATCGAGAGCCCAGAGATCCACCGTGTCGTCCCGGGCCAGGGCGCGCAGTTTTTTTATATGCCGCCTGCAGGGCGGGATCGGCATGGGCCATCTTCGGTCGGGGCTTGCGCAGTCGGAACCCCAGCTGGCGGAACAGCCGCTGACACTGCCGGACCCCCAGGGAGATGTCCCATTGCCGCTGCAGATACTGCGACAGGGTCTTGCCGTCCCACTGACCCGCCAGGCCGACGGCACCGGGGGGCTTGCGCAAGACGCCTTCGAGGGCCTGCAGCTGCGAGGGGCTGAGGCTCGGGGTCCGGCCCGGACGGGCTTCGTCCATCAGGCCCGAAAACCCCCGCTCCTCAAAGCGCGTCACCCAGTACGCGACGGTTCGGGGGGCATCGCCGAGCAGCTGAGCCACCTGGTGGCCGCTCATGCCCTGGGCGATCAGCAGCACGGCATGGAGCCGATGATCGTAGCGGGACTCCTCGGTTCGCCGGATCTCGTCCTGCAGGGACAAGACGGCACTCTGCGGATCGGATATCGCGAGTCGTTTCATGGAGCGCAGCATAGCACAAAACAACATCATGCGCAATTTATTATGTCGTAGTGTATAAATGGGATAGGAAGCGGTCTTCAGACTGCTCCTGCCGTTCGGGTGCGCAAGCGCCTCCTGCTCATTCTCCCCCAGGGCGAGAAGTACGACTACAGCTGCGCCCATTGCGGGACCTCGGTGGGGGACAAGCTCGTCACCAACAGGGACAACGTTCGGATTGTCGTGACCTGAGGACGCCGGGCCCGGCGTACCCTGCAGGGCGAATGCAAAAGGGGCCCCGGCACCGAGATGCCGAGGCCCCTCCGATGAGAACGCTTACCGACGACGTTATCTTCCTATAACGTAGCGGTAAGGATCAATCTGGTCGCGCAGAATGGTCAGCTCGTGTTTCGTGGGCGGCTTGTTCTCCACGATCTTCTTGGCCTTCAGGAGCTCGAAGCCGCAGTTGTCCTGGACGTCCTTCTCCGAGTAGCCCGGGTTGATCGCGATGATGCGCATCCGCTTGCTCTCCGGCTCAAAGTCCATGACGGCCATGTTGGTGATGATCTTGTAGGGGCCCGCCCCGAGGGGAAGGCCGCTCTTGGCCCGGGAGTCGCCGCCCTG
>Ga0116184_10004587_pt1 | contig 10850 bp, 9 predicted proteins | sample AD_JPNNA5_MetaG_FD_89886 | JGI IMG/M metagenome (GOLD analysis project Ga0116184, IMG submission 89886) | Active sludge microbial communities of municipal wastewater-treating anaerobic digesters from Japan - AD_JPNNA5_MetaG | ecosystem: Engineered > Bioreactor > Anaerobic > Digestate | place...
ACATGGGCCCGGAGCCGGGCGATATCGGCCCGCTGTTTGGCGCCAACCTGCTGAGCGTTGGCGAAATCCTGCGGCGCGATCTGCTTGAGCTCGGTCCAGTCGGTGACCACGTTCTCGATCCGGCGTAGATCGCGCTCTCGGACGGCCCCCTCGAGCTTGGCGATCTCGGCCTTGTCGGCCTGGATCTGGGCCATGAGATCGGCGAGGGCCTCGACCTGGCCGCGGTTGAGCTGTAGTGCCTGGATGATCTCGATCATCCGGATCTGACGCTGGGCGGAGCGCGCCTGCTCCACGATCGCCGCGTCCTCCGCCCGATCGGCAGGGGCGGCGGGCTGCTCTCCCGGCGGCTTCTCCGGGGCCGGTTGCTCCGTGGGCGGTGGCTCCTGGCCGGGCGGGGGTTCGGCCGGCACATCCTGGGCCCACAGGGGCACCGCGAGGAGCAGCAACAGCACTGGCGCGATGACTGAGGTGAACCGCTGCACTCTGGCTCCCTCCCTACGTCTCGCCCGTCCAAGACCTCTACGCGGGCGTGATCCTGTCCAGGCCACCCATGAACGGCCGGAGCGCCTCAGGAACGACGACCGACCCGTCTGCTTGCTGGTAGTTCTCGAGAATGGCAGCAAAGGTTCGGCCGACGGCGAGCCCCGATCCGTTGAGCAAGTGCACAAACTCGGGCCTGCCGCCCGGCTCGCGCCGGAAGCGCACTTGCCCCCGGCGAGCCTGGTAGTCGCCGCAGTCGGAACACGATGAGATCTCGACATAGCGGCCCATGCCGGGCATCCAGACCTCGGGGTCGTAGGTCCGGACGGCGTTGGGGCCGATGTCGGCGGTGCACAGCTCCATGACGCGATAGGGGAGCCCGAGGCCTTGGAGGACATCCTCGGCAGCCGCGAGCAGGCGCTGCAGCTCGGCCGGGGAGTCCTCGGGCTTGCAGTAGACGGCCATCTCGACCTTGTCAAACTGGTGCCGGCGGATCAGCCCCTTGGTGTCGCGGCCCGCGGCGCCAGCCTCGGCCCGGAAACAGGGGGTGTACCCCGTGTAGCGGATGGGGAGCTGACCGCCATCGAGAATCTCGTTGGCATGGTAGCCACAGAGGGGCACCTCGGCCGTAGGAATAAGGAATAGATCACTATTAGCCACTCGGAACATGTCCTCTTCCATGGCCGGGACCTGTCCGGTGCACTGCATGGCCTGCCGCGTCGCAAGGAAGGGGGGGGAGATCTCGGTGTACCCGTGGTGGGCCACGTGCAGATGGATCATGTAGCTAATCAGCGCGCGCTCCATGGCTGCACCGGCTCCCCGAAACAGCGCGAAGCGAGCGCCGGCCAGCTTGGAGGCGACGTCGAAGTCGAGGACGCCCAGTTCGGGGCCCAGATCCCAGTGCGCCTTGGGCTCAAAGTCAAACCTCGGGATCTCCCCCCACCGCCGGACCTCCACGTTGTCCGCCTCGCTCTCGCCTCTGGGGCACGCGGGGTCGGGCAGGTTCGGGATTCGCAGGAGCGCTGCCTCGATCTCGGCGGACAGACTGGCCAGGCGGGAGTCCCCCGCCTTGATCTCGTCTCGAACCTGCCTCATGCGCTCGACCTGATCATCGCCGCTCTTGCCTGCCTTCTTGAGCGCACTGATCTCCTTGCTGACCCGGTTGCTCTCGCTCTTCAGCTGCTCCAGGCTCGCCAGCAGCTCCCGGCGCTGAGCATCGAGGCGGATAACTTCGTCGACCACCGAACTGTCGCGGCCGCGCGAACGGAGCCCCTCCCTCACCGCGTCGGGCTGATCGCGAAACAGCCGGATGTCGAGCATGCCACCAGTCCTCCCTCATCCATGGGATCCGACGCCCCGGAGGACGCTCAGGATCCCCACCGCTGGCTGATGATAGCACAGGCGCTGGACCGCGGGCCAACACGGGCAGTGCCGGCCAGCGCCCGTTCGTTCCTCCACCAACCCGTGAGTCTTGCCAAACACAGAGAACCTCGTGCCCGGTAGGGCCCCATCAGACGGCGTCGAGTTCCCGCCACCCGGGCCGCCCGCGGGGGAAAAGCGACCGTGCGGTTCCGGCGCGATGGCTTTTCCGCTATTTCGGCCCGGCCCCCGACTGGGTTTCAAACAGCTTGGCCAGACGCCGCGCGGATTCGCGCGAGTCGAAGTGGCGTAGAACGCGCTCGTGCGCGGCCTCGGCGAGATCCCGGGCCAGCGCATCGTCGGACAGGATACGGCCCACGGCCTCGGCGAGGCCGTGGGCATCATGCGGGCTCACCAGCAGCCCCGTGGCTTCGTGGCGGATGAGCTCGGGGATGGCGGACACGGTCGTGGCCACAATGGGCACGCGAGCGGCCGCAGCCTCGAGTAGCACGTTCGGTAGCCCATCCATGTCTCCATCGGTGGCCTCGATGCTCGGCGCCACCAGCACCGATGCGCAACCATAGAGGCGGACCACGTCCCGGAAGGGCCGTGCGCCCAACAGCTCGACCTGATCACCGAGTCGAGCATCCGCGATGAGGGACTCCAGCAGCGGCCGTTCGGGCCCCTCGCCCACGATGGAGCAACGGAATCGATGTCCCGCCTTGCGGAGCAGGGCCATGGCCGTGATCAGGTGATGGAAGCCTTTCTTCTCGACGAGCCGGCCGACGGCCAGTACCACGGGGGGCGCTTGGGGACGACGGTCGACCTGCAGTTCCTCGGCCCGGATCCCGTGGTAGATGGGCAGCAGCTTTTCGGAGGGCAGGCCGTGGGCCAACACGAGGCGTTCGGCCAGGCTGAAGCTGCACGTGACGATGGCGGCCGCTTCGCCGGCGATCCGCCGCTCGAACGCCGTGACGCGTCCGCGCACAAAGGCGTCCGAAGCGTGTGCCGATACCGAGAAGGGCAGGCGAAGGATTCGCGAAGCCAGGTACGCTACCTGGGCCGGCGCACCCAGGAAGTGCGCATGGATGTGCCCGGCCCCGCTCCGCCCCACGCGGTCGGCCAGCCAACACGCCGACGCGACGCGCCCGGCCGCCAACATCCCCCACCCCGCCCCACCGGTCCGTGCCTCGCTCCGGAGCTGGCGCCCCTCGCGAGCCAACAGATGACGAGCGAGGCGGAGCGGATGTGCCGCCGCCAGCCGCGGCAGAGGGGGCCGGAAAGTAACCGCTTCGGCAAACCGCTCGGCCTCGGGCGGCGCGCAGCCCTGGGGTTGGCGCACCAGCGCGTAGACATCGATGGCCACTCCCTGCTCGAGCAAGTCGCGGATCTCGCGGGCGATGAAGGTCTCGCTGAGCACGGGGAAGCGGCCGAGCACATAGGCAATGCGGTCAGCCACCGAACACTTCCTCGTAGGTGGCCAGGGTGACCCGGGCCGTGGTCGCCCACTGGAAGCGCTCTGCCCGGGTGAGGCCCTGAGCGATGAGACGGTGCCGGAGCTCCTCGTCGCTCAGTATGCGGCGGATCGCTTCGGCCAGGGGCTCGACGTGGCGCGGCTGGACGTACAGGGCGGCATCCCCACAGACCTCCGGGAGGGCGCCAGACTCGTTGGCCAGGACCGGCGTGCCGCACGCCATGGCCTCGAGGGCCGTGAATCCAAAGCCCTCGAAGGGTGCCGGGCAGATGACAGCGGTTGCCAGGTTGTACAGATGAGGAAGGCAGGCATCGCTCACATAGCCCAGGGCCATGACGTGCTCCCGGGCGTGTGGGGCGTCGACGGCGTGCATCACCGCCTTGGCCGAGTCGCCGGGCTTGCCTGCGATCACCAGCTTGTGTGGGAAGCCGGTCGACTTGCGCGCGCGGATGAAGGCCTCCAGCAGTCTCGGCAGGCCCTTCCGGGGCTCCAGGTTGCCGACGAACAGCACGAACTGCTCCGGTAGCTCCAGAGCGGTGCGCACTTGCTCAAGCACATCGGGTTGGAGGATACGACGGAAACGACGCTCGACCCCGAGGGGAACCACGACGATCCGTGACTCGCCCACGCGCAGGCGCTGCACGAGCACGTCGCGGGTGGCACAGGAGGGGCAGAAGATCCGGGCCGCACGCCCCAGGGCGTACGGCATCACCTGGCGATAATGCATCCGGTTGAGCCACGAGCAATACTGGGGGTGGGTAAAGACATGGGCGTCATAGACCGAGAGAACCGTTTTCGTCCTGCCCCGCATGGGGGCGACATAGGCGGGGCAGTGGAGCACGTCGACCCCGTCCTCGCGGGCATCGGCGTCGAGCCGGCTCTGCTGCCAGTAGACCACACGCAGGCGTGAGGCCACATCCATCGGCCGGGTGCGCCAGCGGAAGTTGGCTGGCAGCTCACCGAGCGGTGGGATGTCGCGGCCGCAGTAGAGGACGTAGTCGTTTTCGTCGTCGACCTCGGCCAGCCCGCGGATGAGTCCGACCACGGCACGGGCCACGCCGGTATAGCGGCCGTAGATGACTGTGGCGTCGATTCCGATCCTCAAGAGCTTGCCCTGGCGGCCAGGACCTCCTCGTAGACCGCCTCCACCGCTCGGGCGTGGGCCTCGGCGGTGAAGGAGGACAGGACACGGTCATGGCCCGCCTCGCCCATCCGGCGGCGTAGCCCGGGGTCGCCGCCCAGGCGCTCCATGGCCGCCGCCAGGGCTGCCACATCGCCTGTGGGCACGATCAGGCCTGTGTGCCCTGGCACAACCACTTCGGGCGGCCCCCCCGTGTCCGTCGCGATCACGGGCTTCGCCAGCGCCATGGCCTCGATCAGCGTGCGGCCGAAAGGCTCGTAGGCCGACGGCAGGACCAGGACGTCCAGAGCGGCGATCAGGGCAGGCACATTCCCATGACCTTCCAGGATATGCAACCGCGGTCCGATGATCTCCTTCAGCGGCTCCCCGTGACCGAATGGGTCGGTACGTACCAGCACGAAGTGCCAACCCAGGTGCTCGAGGCACCGGGCGGCGCCGATGAAGTCCTGGTGGCGTTTCCACGACACGGCCTGGCCGATACACCCGAACACCGTAGCCCATTCGGGCACTCCGAGCTCCTGCCGGACGGGCCGCCCGTCGACACCGGGGTGGAACTGGCCGCAGTCGACGCCATTGTAGACGGCCCGCGTCAACCGGGGACGGCAGCCACGGCTATAGTGGTACCGGAGCGCGGCCCGCGACACGGCAATCAGGGCATCGGCATGGCTGGAGAGATAGGGCCCCACCACCCCCAGTGGCTGCATATCGCGTGCATGCCAGATAACCGCGCGTCCCGGGTGCAGTGCGCTGGCGTAGACCTGCGCCACGGTGCTGTTGGCATGGATGAGGCCGGGATCGAGCTCGTCAGCCAGGCGCTTCAGGCTCTGGCGGCCAACGTGAGCATGCGAGAATGCCGTGAGGGCATCACCGATCCCTCGCGGCCTACGGACCCAGGGGAGGGAAATGGGGTGGACGGGAACGCCCAGGTGGGCGCAGTGGTCGAGAAGCCCACCGGGGGGGGCTGCCACGTGGGGCTCATAGCGCGACCGGTCGAGAGCTGAGAGCAGTGTCAGCAGCGACACCTCGGCACCCGAGATGCCGCTGCAGTGGTTGACGCAGAGCACGCGGATCATGGCGCTGTGAGGGCCGCTTCGGCCAACATCCACGCCGCTGTGCGCTCAACGACCTCTTGGTGCCACGCCCATGAGTAGAATCCGTGGTTGGCCCCCACGATGCGGTGGAGGCTGACCCGGGCTCCCGAGCGCTCAAAGAGCGCGGTGTAGCGGTCGATGGCCTCCTCGGCAATGGGGTCGGCGGTGCCATATATCAGGAGCACCGAGTCGGCCCCGCCGCGGAGCCGCTCACTGGCCGAGAGTTCCTTCCGCTCGCCCTCGCCCTTCTGGTGAACTGACCCGCCGAGGAGAACCCGGCCGATCACCCCGAAGCGAATGCGCCCCGAGATGAGTTTGCGCCAGGTCTCAAGGCGGAAGAGCTTGGCCGCGTAGTCACGCAGGTAGGACGCGGATTTCCGCGCGCGCCGGGAAAGGGTGGCGTCGGCCGAGAACACGGGGGCCGACCACAGGGCTGCGCCGGCGACCTTCAGGCCGTCATGCATCGCGCCCACGGCGACCTCACCGCCCGAACAGATGCCGACCAGGTACAGCGTGTCCAGTCCCAGCGCCACGTGGGCATACTCGGCGGCGCACTTGGCGTCCTCGATCATGGTGTTCAGGTCATGGTCCAGAACTTCGCCTTCGCTGTCTCCCCGGCCCCGGAAGTCAAACCGGAGGCAGACGAAACCTTCGCCTGCCAGGCGCTCCCCGGCCGAGTGGAGGATGCGGTGAGGACCCGACCGCGTTCCGCCCCAGCCGTGAAGGAGAAGTACCCCCGCTCGAGGCGTGCGACCCTCGGGCCGGTGCACGATACCCCGTACGGCCAAGCCGTTGCTGACGAACTCGAGGGTCTCTTGCATGGCCCGCACCCTTCCAGCGGCTGCCCGTAACAGGACGAGGATTCCCGATCGGTGGCGGCGGGCCTGCACGAGCGTGCTCACCCGCGCTCCGGGCCTCAGCCCGCTGCCGCCCCGTCCTCCGCTGGGGCCACCCAGCGGAGTGTCAATCGCCCGCCACGAAACCCGCGATGGCCTGGCACACCTCGGGTATGTGCACGACCCCCAGGTTGTTCCAGAATGGCTCCGCCACTAGGGCCCGAACCCTCACGCGGGCGCCTCGGGCTTCGAGGACCGATCCGAGTCTCTCGACGGATCCCGAGATGCGGTCGCGAGGCGCGATCTCAATCACCTCGACACGCACCGGCAGCTGAGCGGTTCGCTGTGCCAGATCCAACGCCGCCAGCGAGTTCTCGAGGCCGGGAGCGATGGGATGCCCGTCGAAGTCGAACACTCCGCCGGCCGGAGGTTGATCCGGGGCGCCGAGCGAGTCAGCCACACCCTCCCCTCCCTCCGCGGCGGTGACCATGCGCCGAACGCGCTTGCGCGTGCGAGCACGCGAGAGGTACAGCCGGCCGCTCGGCACCGGCTCAACGAGCAGCACGCCGGCGCAGGCACCGATCCGCTCAGCGGCCAACAGCGCGATGGCAGCACCCAATCGGACGCCGACCAGTGTGACGGGCTCCACGCCGCTGCGCTGCCGGAGGATCTGGGCCGCATCGAGGGTGTCCCGCACCAGTGTGTCGACGGTCATATCGAGGGGGCTGCCGCTGCTGTCGCCCGTACCGGTGTAGTGGAACCGCAGGCTCATGCATCCGCGCTCAGCGGCGAGTCGAGCCGCGTCTACCATGGGACGATAGACCGACTTCTCCTCCTCGTGGATCGGTAGACAGAAGAGCGCCGCCGACCGTATGGCGCCCTCGGGACGATGCTCGGCCACGTAGAGGCGACGGCCTTCCACCGCCACAAAGCTGTGAACCTCGGCGCACGATGGCATGGGGCTACGAATCCAGTTTCGATGCGGCAAACTCGGCAATAGAACGAACCGACCGGAAGAGCTCGATGTCGAACTCGTCGTCGGCAAGCACGATGCCATACTCTTCCTCGAGGCCCACCACGATCTCGAAGAGACTGACTGAGTCGATGCCGTAGGTGTCCATGAGCGGCTTGTCCGCGTCCATCTCTGCCGGATCCACCTTGAGGAACAGCTTGTCGACGATGAGCTGTTTCAGCGGCGGAATCAGTTCATCCGGTGTGGCCATGACCATCTCTCCCCATCATGCCCCGAGGCGAACGGCCCCGGGGTAAAGCGATGAACCCGCTCGGGTGACCTCCCGGTGGCGCCGGCTAGCACGCAGCGTCGTTCGGTGTCTCGCCATCGGGCAGCCGGTAACGGTCGATCTCCTTCCAGGTCGTGTCCTCGTCGCGGGGGCCGTTCTCCCGCGAGAACACATGCTGCCAGCGTTGCTTGAAACGCATTCCATTCCGGATAGTCACATACCGGAAGTTGATCGAAGCCGATCCGGCCGTGGTGATGTGCTCATAGTGGTACATCTCGACCTGAGGCAGAACCCAGCACGAGTAGCCGAGCTCCTTGAGCCGGTAGCAGTAGTCGAGATCCTCATACTGCACCGGGCTGTAGGCGGTATCCATGTGACCGGCAGCCCGCTGGGCAGTGATGGGCATCAGGATGCACGCGCTGATGAGGCACTGGACCTCGCGGGGCACACCGAACCGGGGGTCGTCAGCGTTCTCGCCGCGCCCGATGTACTGGATCCGGCCCGAGGGCGACACGCCACACCCTGCGAACTCGATGAGCCGCTCGGTGCCCGGGAACACGAGCTTGGGGGAGACCACGCCGACCCCAGGATGGGCGTCGAGGAACCGCGTGAGGTCTTCCAGCCATGCCGTGCTCTTGACGGCGATGTCGTTATCGAGGAACCCGATGAACTCGCCTCGTGCGAGATCCATCCCCTGATTGCGGCCGGCGGGGGCTCCCACGTTCTCGACATTGAACACCGGACGCAACGCGATGCCGGCGTCTGCCAGCACCGGCCCGAGGGCTTCAATGGCCTCACGGGAGCCATCCGTCGAGCCCTGGTCGACCACGATGACCTCGATGGGCCGATAGGTTGACGTGACCAGACTGGTGAGACACTGCTCGGTGTAGGCACGCTTGTTGAAACTGAGAACGACCAGGGTCACGAGCCGGCCGTCAGTGGAGTCGGGCATCGATGGCGTCCTCTCACGGGATGGGAACATCTGCTAGCCCAGGACTTGGCGGGCCGCGTCGGCGATGCTGTTGGCGTTGGGTAGCATGCGACGCTCGAGGCTGGCGGCGCAAGGAATGGGTGCCATGGGCTGTCCCAGCCGAACCAGGGGGGCCTCGAGGTACTCGAAGCACTCCTCGACGATTCGGAAACCGACCTCGGCACACACGCCGCCAAACACGACGCCCTCCTCGACCAGCACGGCCTTGCCCGTCTTCTCGACTGAGACCGCAACCGTGTCGGCGTCGAGCGGCGCCAAGGTCCGGAGGTCGATGACCTCGGCCCGGATACCCTCTGCCTGAAGCATGTCGGCGGCGGCGAGACACTCGGTGGCCATGCGCGAGTAGCTGATGAGCGACACGTCGTCGCCTTCGCGGAGCACGGCCGCCTCGCCAATCGGGGTGAGGTACTCGCCCTCAGGAACGGGACCACGCTTGCCATAGAGCAGCTTGTGCTCAACGAAGAGCACTGGATTGTCGTCACGGATGGCCGATTTCAGGAGACCCTTGGCGTCGGCAGGGGACGACGGCGCGACCACCTTCAGGCCCGGGACGCCCATGAACCAGCCCTCGAGCGACTGTGAGTGCGTGGCGCCATAGCCCCGGCCCGCTCCGGCCGGAGTGCGAACCACGAGTGGCACGCGGGCCTGGGGTCCATACATGTAGCGGTACTTGGCGGCATGGTTCACGAGCTGGTCCATGGCCAGGGTGATGAAGTCCATGAACATGATCTCGGCCACGGGCCGCATGCCGTTCACCGCAGCGCCGGTGGCGACGCCGACGATGGTGTTCTCGGAAATCGGGGTGTTGCGGACCCGCTGGGGACCGAAGCGTTCGAGCAGGCCCTCGGTTACCTTGAACGCACCCCCATACTCGGCGATGTCCTCACCGATGCAGAAGACGCGCGCATCCCGCTCCATCTCCTCCGCCAATGCCTCACGGAGAGCCCAAGAATAGTAGATCTCGCGTTCCGCCAAATCAGCGGTCCCTTCCGGTGCGCGACACCAACCCTCTGCCGGGATCCGAGGCCCCAAAGAACCTTCGCCCAAGAACCCATGCCGCATAGTGGTCCAAAGGCTCCGGAGGCCGCAGGAACCCCGCGGGTATTAGTCGTCTGAGCCCCCGCGGCGGTTGCTCCCGGAAGTACAGTTCCTTAGCCTCTTCAGTCGATCGGTGCTCATCCGTCCGCACAATGCTCTCGAACACTCCCAGACGCTCCAGTGCCCGGACGGTTTCGCGGCTGCCCGTGCGGTCGCCGATGACCAACGTGGTGGCGCCATGGCCGGCAGCCATAGCGGCCGCAACTTCACCCACCTCGGCGGCGGCAACTACGCGCTTCTCGGGGCAGGTCCCATCCGAGCGGACTACCGCGACGCCGCACTTGTCGCGTCCGGGGTCGACGGCGATTACGAGGTTGGGCCGGGTACGGGGCACGGGCGCCACCGGCCTACGACACAACCTCGAAGCGGACTTCGAGCTCGTCGGTGTTCAGCAGGTCTCGAGCCGCCCGGACGGCCACGGTAACGGTGGTGCGAGAGCCCTGTATCTGGTGAACCAGGCGATCGATCTGGCTGGGGCGCAGGCTCCCAAAGCGTCCACCCGGAGGCGGAATCATGCCCCGCTCCAGGGCGGCGTTGCGGAGGTCGGCACCCAGCTCCTGAAGCTCTCCCACAATGTCGTCGTAGGACAGTGCGGCCGAGATCTGGGCCTTGACGATCGTCTCATCGGCGCGAAACACGCGCTGCACGGCGTCGCCGGCGAACACCACCAGGACCGGCCGGCCCTGGACCGCCGCTCCGACCGAGACCACGCGAACCACCAGGCGGTCTGCCGTTTTCAGCGCCGCGGCGATCTCGTCCGCGGCCTTGTTGTAGTAGGCATCGCGGGCCGCGTGGTTCGGGGTCAGCACTCGCTTGCCTTCCGTGCTGTTGGCGTCCTCCTCGGCCGCAAAGACCACGACGCGCGACTCGGGGTCGAGCTCCTCGTAGGCGCGGGCTCCGCCGGCCTTGGCGGCCTGGTCGGCCGCGAGCTTGAGCTTCTCAAGGGCCGACCGGATCTCCGCCTTGGACAGTCCGGCCGTGAGTGTAGTGCGAGCCAGCTCATCGCCACGCGGGAAGGTGACGGGGCGGCTGTCGAAGAGCTCATACTTCACGCCGTAGGCCAGGCTCGAGGCCGCCGCCTGGCTGGCCGAGAGCTCGATCCGCTTGCGCTTCAGCTCGCCCTCCGCACTGCGGAGCTG
>Ga0116184_10004588_pt1 | contig 10850 bp, 8 predicted proteins | sample AD_JPNNA5_MetaG_FD_89886 | JGI IMG/M metagenome (GOLD analysis project Ga0116184, IMG submission 89886) | Active sludge microbial communities of municipal wastewater-treating anaerobic digesters from Japan - AD_JPNNA5_MetaG | ecosystem: Engineered > Bioreactor > Anaerobic > Digestate | place...
ACTCATTCTCCTTTTGTTGTCAAGGCTTTGCAGTATATAGAGAACCATTACCAGGAACCGATAACATTAGAGAGTGCATCAGCGGCAATTGGCATTTCCGCCGGACATCTTACGCGTCTTATGTCAGACGAGCTGAAGAGAGGCTTCGCGAGGACTCTGATAGGGTACAGAATGCAGAAAGCCAAAGAATTGCTTAAAATGCCAAATATCTCCATACGAGAAGTTAGCCAGCGCTGCGGTTATTCCGATGCTAATTATTTTGCTCGTCTGTTTCGCCGGCTTACCGGACTTACGCCGCGCGAATATGCTGCACGGGTTACAAAGGGAGAAGATAGCGATGCCTGAAGCGATGCGTAAGGCCAGTGGTCCTATTTTTTTCTTGATAGCCATGATCTTAGCAACTACCGCTCTTGGTTTATTATCATGCAGCAAATCGGAAAAGACATCTGAGACCAAGTCGCCTTTGATTGGATTTTCTTTGGATTCTCTTGTGGTCGAGCGATGGAGACGAGATGTGGATAGCTTCACCAAAGCAGCACACGATCTAGGGGCAGAGGTGGTGCTTCGAGTGGCGAATCAGAACGCAGAGACCCAAATAGCGCAAGTCCGAGAGCTGTTGAGTCAAGGCATAGATGTGCTTGTAATTATTCCAAATGATGCGGAAAGGCTTTCGGAGGTATGCCGCGAGGCAAAAAGAAAAGGTGTGCAGGTATTGAGCTACGATCGATTAGTCCATAGAGCTAATGTTGATCTCTACATTTCTTTCGATAATGAAAAAGTAGGAAGCCTCCAGGCTCAAGCTGTTGTGGAAGTTGTTCCGCAGGGGAATTATGTCATCATAAATGGAGCAACTACAGATAACAATGCTTTCATGATAAACAAGGGTTTTCATTCGGTGCTCGATCCATTCATTGAATCTGGCAAGATCCAACTTATGGAAGAGATTTGGCCAAGCGATTGGATGAGCGATGAGGTGAGGACACAATTTGAAGCTCTTGTAAAACCGGGTCAGAAGATCGATGCAGTTCTATGTGGTAATGATATGCTTGCAGAGACAGTGATATCCGTGCTCTCGGAGAATAGAATGGTTGGAAAGACCAAGGTGACAGGACAAGATGCCGAGCTTTCAGCCTGTCAACGCATTGCCGAAGGAAGTCAGTTTGCAACCGTCTATAAGCCTATCGACAGCTTGGCGCTCAAGGCGGCTGGCTTTGCGGTAATGATGGCCAAAGGCGAAAAAATAGGATATGAGAACAAAATAGAAGATGGTACCTATAAGGTTCCTTACATTGCGCTCGAGCCAGTTCTCGTAACCGCAAAGACATTGGAATCAACAGTGATAGAGGATGGCTTTCATAGTAGGGATGATGTATATCGCAATGTAAAACACTGAATAAATATATAGACTATCGAGATTCTAATTCTGGACATTTTTGAAGCTGTCTTGTCCTAAAAGTCCTAATACTGCGTTGCTCTGGCAATATATGCGCAAATACCGGTTTTTATCACATAATTCCTAATGCGCGATTAAAAAATATAGCGGAAAATGATAGTTGGCGCGTACCGAATTTAATTGAAGCGCCAGACTAGTCGTATTGCGACTAGAGTCTACGGTTTTCAAGGAGGAGTCCTCATGAAACGAACATTATTGATTGCAATGTTGTTTGCAGTAGTTGCGGGCTTTGTATTTGCCGAAACACAAGTAGGTATCGTGCTTCCCACCAAGGATGAGCCCCGCTGGATTCAAGATCAGACTCAATTTTTGGATGCTCTAAAGACTGCTGGATTCAGTGCAAAGGTTCTCTTCAGCCAAGGCGATTCCGCAAAGGAAAAAGCTAACGTCGAAGCCCTGATAAGCGAAGGCATAAAAGTTCTCATCATTTGCCCGCATGATGGAACCGCTGCTGCGTCTGCAGCCGATCTCGCCCATAGCGCAGGCGTCAAGGTTATTTCCTATGACCGATTAATTCGCGATACAACCAGCGTCGACTACTACGTAACCTTTGACAGCTTTGAGGTTGGAAAAGCATGGGGCGATTATCTCAACTCCAAGGTTCCGGCTGGCACAAAAAGAAACAATCTCTATCTGTATGCAGGAGCAGCAAGTGACAATAACTCTTTCATATTCTTTGAAGGAGCATGGAGCGCCCTCCAGCCCAAAATAGCCGATGGCACATATATCGTGAGGAATTCGGACAAGGCTGCGGCTCTTGCAAAGAAAGCCAAGCTCACTCGCGACGAAGCAGCTCAGATCATTGGTCAAGTCACGACCAACTGGAACTTCAGCGATGCCAAGAACAAGGCCGAAGCAAATCTGACAGCGGCTCCTAAAGAAGCCAAAGGGACCGTGTATATCTGCGCTCCTAACGATGGCACCGCCCGTGCAATAGCGGATGCCTTTGCCGCAGATAAGGATGTCAAGACCTATTACATCACTGGCCAGGATGCCGAGATAGCTTCCATTCAGTACATCATCGACGGCAAACAATCCATGACTGTCCTCAAGGATGTGCGCACGCTAGTAAAGGATGCGATCAGTGCAGCTACCGCATACATGAAGGGACAGACCCCGCCGGTTACTGCCTATTACAACAATGGCAAAAAAGATGTACCGGCTAAGCCGACTGCCATTGTTACGGTGACCAAAGAGAACGTAAAGAAAGAGATCATCGATTCTGGCTATTGGCCTGCAGACAAGTTCACTGGTCTCAAGTGATCAATGGGGTATGTGAGCATGCCCATTTGAGTACGATCAGGAGAGCCGCTCATTACGAGCGGCTCTCGTTTGTAGTAAGATCAATCCAGGCGGTACAGATTATGAATGACAATATTCTCGAAATGCGGCATATAACAAAGACCTTTCCAGGTGTTCGAGCATTGAATGATGTCAGCTTTGCAGTTCGCCGCGGGGAGATCCACTGTTTGGTAGGGGAAAATGGGGCTGGAAAATCCACACTTATGAAGGTTCTGAGCGGTTTATATCCGCACAATGAATTCGAAGGCGAGATAGTCCTCAATGGAAAGAAAGTAGAGTTCAATGGTATCCACGATAGCGAGGAGGCAGGCGTAGGCATTATCTATCAAGAGCTAGCTCTGGTGCCCGAGATGACCGTCTATGAGAACCTCATGCTAGGGCATGAAATCAGACGTGGTATGACCATCGATGTGCACGAAATGATAAGGAAAGCAGAAGATCTTCTCAAGAGGGTTAGACTTTCCATCAATCCGACCGCTAAGATTAAGGACCTAGGTATCGGCAAAAAACAGCTTGTCGTGATTGCAAAAGCACTAAGCCGAAATGTATCGCTTCTTATCCTCGATGAACCGACAGCCACATTAAACGAAGATGACTGTGAAAATTTGCTAGACATAATAAGAATGCTGAAGATGCAAGGCGTCACTTCCATCATGATTTCTCATAAGTTAAAGGAGGTGCTCTCCATTGCTGAAACGATAACAGTTCTCCGCGATGGTCAGACCATATGCACCCTGGATCGCCGCATGGATGACGTCAACGAGCAAGTTCTCATTAGGCACATGGTTGGGCGTTCCATAGAGAACATCTATCCTCCTCGCATATCCAAACCTGAAGAGACAATTTCCATTGAAGTAAAGAATTGGAATGCTTACGATCCGAAGCTTGGACGAAAAGTGCTGAACAATGTCAATTTCTATGTTCGCAAAGGGGAGGTTGTCGGGCTAGCTGGCCTTGTAGGCTCCGGAAGAACCGAATTGGCGAGAAGTCTCTTCGGCAATCCTGATAAATATGAGATTTCAGGTGACCTCATTCTAAAGGGAGAGAAGCGGCGCTTCTCTCATCCCAGCCAAGCCATTAAGGCGGGATTGGCCTATGCTACGGAAGACCGGAAAGCCAACGGCCTTATACTTATCAAATCGATCCAGGAAAATATTTCTCTTGCTAATTTACAAGAGGTGTCGAAAAATGGCCTGATCAACGAAGAACTCGATAAGCAGACCGCCTTGAGCTTTGTGGAATCCCTCTCGATAAAAACGCCGGGAATTCACCAGCTTGTTATGAATCTCTCTGGCGGAAATCAGCAGAAAGTATCCGTTGCAAAATGGCTATTTGTTGGACCCGATGTGCTCATATTCGATGAGCCAACCAGGGGTATCGATGTTGGTGCAAAATACGAAATATATAACATTATCAACGATCTGGTGGCAAAGGGTATGAGTATTTTGATGATATCGTCCGAATTGCCCGAAATACTGGGCATGAGCGATCGTATCTATGTCGTAGCGAATGGGACGATTACTGGCGAGCTCGATGCAAAATCGGCAACGCAAGAAGCTATCATGCGCCTTGCGACACAGTACTGAGGAGGAAGCAGATGAGTGAGTTTATGACTGTGGTAAAAAAGAATGTTCGCGAATACGGCATGTATATCGCCCTTGCAGCAATTATGGCGGTATTCACCATTTTATCTAAGGGTATATTCATATCATCGCGAAATATCGCTAACCTCCTCAATCAAACAGGATATATAGCCGTGTTGGCAGTCGGAATGACTTTGGTTATTGTAATTCGGCATATAGACCTTTCTGTTGGCTTTCTATCAGGGTTTTTAGGGGCAATTGCTGCCATAGCTTTGACTCAATGGAATTGGTCGCTATTGCCAACAATTCTATTCGTGCTTGCGTTGGGTGTGGTAGCAGGGCTTTTTACAGCACTCCCTGTGGCGAGTCTTGGTATCCCCGCCTTCGTTGCATCTCTTGCGGGGTGGCTTATCTACCGAGGCGCATTGATGTTGGTCACCGCGGGTACAGGAACTATCATCATACCAAACGAGGCCTTCAATGCTATCGGCAACGGCTATATCCCGGACATTCTGGCTAGTGAGACTTTTCTGCCTGGGGTTCACAAGACAACCCTTCTCCTGGGGGCCATCGCCATCGTGTTTGCGATTTTTAGCCAGATCGCCGATCGAAAGCGCAAGATCCAGTACAAATTCGAGGTCTCCTCTTCCGGCTTATTCGCAGCCCAGCTCATCTTTGTTTCGGTGATTCTTGGATTCATAACATGGATTTTGGCAGGATATAACGGCTTATCCTGGACTATTGTGATAATGTTGGCGGTTGTGCTGGTATACGATTTCATCACGCGGCGTACGGTGCTTGGTCGTCATATTTATGCCGTTGGCGGAAATCCGGAGGCGGCCGAGTTATCGGGTATCCGCGTCAAAAAAATAACATTCGTCGTATTTGCATCGATGGGCTTCTTGGCTGCTCTTTCCGGCATTCTATTCACCGCCAGGCTCAAATCAGCGACTCCGCAGGCAGGCACTCTCTTCGAAATGGATGCAATTGCTTCTGCATATATCGGTGGCGTATCTGCAGCCGGAGGAGTTGGTTCTATAAGTGGCTCTCTAATCGGTGCTCTTGTCTATATGTCACTCATGAACGGCATGAATCTGCTGGGAACGGATATTTCTCTACAGTATATAATACGTGGCTTGGTTCTATTATTGGCCGTTATCTTCGATGTTATGACGCGAAAACAGAAAGCCTAGATCCAGAACCCTGATTATATTTTGCGTTTTCATACTTGTGAGTACTTCAATCAGCAGGTATAATTATCAGAATTCTATCGCATACCCAAAGGAGGTGCTCGAGTATGAAGAAGTTTCTATTTGGAGCTCTGGCTGTTGCTCTTTTGATGGCGGGCTGTGGAGGCGGAGGCAAATCGTCCGTTATAAAGGCTGGTTGGCTCGGTTCGCTGACCGGAGATCAAGCCGTATGGGGCGAGTGCGAACTCAATACCGTAAAAATGTTATTCGAGGAGTATAATGCAGCGGGCGGCATCGAAGTAGGAGGCAAGAAGTACACGCTCGAAGTAATAGGTTATGACAATAAGGGCGATGCCCAAGAATCCGTTAATGCTACAAAGCGCCTAACAGGTCAGGACAAAGTAGTAGGAATAATTGGTCCGAATGCTTCGGGCTGTGCTATTCCTATAGCGCCAGTCCTCGAAAAGGCAAAAGTGCCCGATATAGCGACAGTCGCTACTAATCCAAAGGTCACGGTCCAGGATGGCAAGGTAAAGCCATATAACTTCCGTGTCTGCTTTATAGATCCATATCAAGGTGCTGTAGCAGCTGGTTTTGCCTATGATCGCTTGGGAGCGCGGACTGCTGCGGTTCTCTACGATGTAAGCGATGATTATTCACAAGGCCTTCGAGAGTTCTTCAAAATTAACTTTGAGAAAAAGGGTGGCACAATTGTTGCTGACGAATCGTTCAACTCTGGCGATGTTGACTTTAGACCTCAGCTTTCAAAGATTAAAGCCCAAAACCCAGATGTCATCTTTATGCCCTATTTCTTTAAAGAAGTATCGCTTTCGGCTAATCAGGCTAGAGAGCTCGGCATTAAAGCAACATTGCTTGGTGGCGACGGGTGGCCTTCAGACCAGCTAATCTCGATGGGCGGGAAAGCGGTCGAAGGGAGCTATTTTGTAAATCACCTCGATTATGCTGATCCTGCAGTCCAGGATTTCAAAAATCGGTATAGAGAGAAGTATGGAAAGGAAGCCGAGCTCAATGGTTTCTTAGCGCATGATGCGGTTCTGCTCTTAGTGGAAGGGCTAAAAAAAGCTGGCAAGCCAAATGGTGAAGCTCTAGCAAAAGCCCTCGAAGGCATCGATGTTCAAGGCATTACCGGGCGAATTCACATAAGCCCTGAAACACACAACCCGGAAGGCAAGGATGCTGCAATCCTGAAGATAGTCAATGGAGAGTATATTTTCCAAGAGAAGTATGCAGCCCAGTAATTAATCTGACAAAAAGGCAATTAGCGGCCAACTGCTGGTTGCCTTTTTCTTTTTTATTTAGAAAGTCGGCAGTCTATAAAATGTAGTCCAAAGGAAGGGCAATGGTCCAATTCCTTCAACAACTTATAAATGGCTTATCCATAGGCTCTGTCTACGCTCTCATGGCGGTTGGATATTCGCTTGTCTATTCGATAATGAATTTTTCAAACTTTGCTCATGGTGGAGTAATAATGCTAGGAGCCTATTTTGGATTCTTTTGTCTTACGCTATTCAAGCTTCCTTTTGCGCTGGCATTCTTGCTCGCTTCGTTGGGAACCCTTGTAGTTGCCATAATTATAGAACGGATAGCCTATAAGCCGCTGCGTGAGCGAAAAGCTCCCTTTCTTTACTTTATTATTTCGGCTATGGGCACATCCATCATGCTTGAAAACCTTGTAATTGCGACGATTGGGCCAACTTTTCGCACCTATCCCGAAGTATTCCCTAAGGTTCCAATCGAAATTGGTAATCTAGCCATTGGAAGGCTGGATCTCATAATCTTTGTGATTTCCGCTGTGAGCCTCACTCTCCTAATGATTTTTATAGACAAGACAAAGCTGGGCAAGGCAATACAAGCCGCCTCATACAATATCAAGGCCTGCGCCCTAATGGGAATAAATACAGATATTGTTATCCTTACCGTGTTTGGCCTTGGGGGGTTTCTTGCAGGCATAGCGGGTGTATTTTTTGGCATGAAATATACGGTTTATCCACAGATTGGCAATATTACTACCAAATCGTTCATCGCGGCTGTGTTTGGCGGTCTAGGAAGCCTGCCGGGCGCGGTGCTTGGCTCTGTAATTCTTGGTGTGATTGAGACTTTTGTTGCCGGATATATCTCATCGCAATTTCGAGACCTAATAGCCTTCGTTATTCTGATAGGCGTTCTGGTTCTGAGACCGAGGGGCATAATGGGTAAGGTTACTGAGGAAGAGGCTTAGGGGGTGAGCATGGATTTGACATATATTCAGGGAATTCTGATGCTCGCAGGCATAAATATGATTACGGTTCTAGGCCTAAGTCTTTTGACGGGTTTTACAGGGCTATTCTCGTTCGGGCATGCTGGATTCATGGCCATTGGAGCCTATATTGGAACTTGGATCAGTGGCTCTCCAGCATCTACGCCAGCGGGCCTTGGGTTGCCTTTTATCTTTTCCATATTGGGTGGGGGAATTGCCGCGGGGCTGGTGAGCTATCTGATAGGCAGAATTACCCTTAAGCTCAAAGGCGATTATTTCTGCATTGCGACGCTTGGGTTTGGCGAAGCAATCCGCCTTATTTTCAATAATGTGAATCGTTTTGGAGGAGCCAGGGGGTGGCCCGGGATTCCTGGCAGGAGCACTTTTCTTGCCATCCTTATCGCGGACGTCATTGCGGTGCTTGTCCTCGCAAACATTGTAAATTCGAAGCATGGTCGGAATATGATTGCTGTGCGAGAAGAGGAATTGGCCGCGCAAACCGCGGGCATAGATGTATTTCGCTACAAGATGATCTCACTTGTAATAAGTGCAATATATGCTGGAGTAGCGGGAGTTTTTTTGGCTCATTATATGACGTTCATTCAACCCAAGATGTTCTCTCTCACCAAATCTACCGAACTCACAATCATTGTCATATTCGGAGGACTTGGCTCCATTTCAGGCTCGGTCTTAGGAGCTTTGGTGCTAACGGCACTTCCTGAGATTCTGAGGGCTTTCGAGATATGGCGGCTCGTATTCTATGGAGCGGCAGTCATTCTTATTATGGTGAGCAGGCCAAAGGGACTGATGGGTGGTATGGAGCTTACGCCATCAGGGATTCGCAAGGCGAGTGCAGAAAGAAACGCCCTGCGCGAGGCAAAAGCAAAGCTCCTTGTTGAAGCCCAAGATGGAGAAGAGCAATGACAAGTTCTCCAATTCTCCATATCAAAGAACTAACGAAGAACTTTGAGGGGCTAATCGCAGTGGATAACGTTAGCTTCGATGTTCCCGAAGGAGGCATTATAGGGCTAATAGGTCCCAATGGCGCTGGAAAGACGACTATTTTCAACTTAATAACGGGAATATATAAGCCAACATCTGGCTCAATCGAGTTTAAGGGCAATTCCTTAGTGGGCCTTGAGCCATTCCGAATTGCAGAAAAAGGCATAACTCGGACATTTCAGAATATAAGGCTTTTCAAGAACTTAAGTGTATTCGACAATGTACTGACAGCCTGTCATAGAAGTGCGAATTACAATTTCGCGGAAGCAGTTTTCCGCCTTCCTCGTTTCCGATATCAGGAAAAGGAGCTAAAGGAAAAAGCAGAGCAGCTTTTAGATATTATGGGGCTCCAATGCTATAAGGACCTTATTGCAAACAATTTGCCTTATGGGCTGCAACGAAGGTTGGAGATCGTAAGAGCGCTTGCGCTTGACCCGACGCTTTTATTATTGGATGAACCAGCTGCAGGTATGAACCCCGATGAAACCGAGCAGCTTATGAGTCTTATCGGCAAAATACGAGACGATTTCAAACTCTCGGTTCTTGTAATAGAGCATCACATGGACCTGGTTATGGGTGTATGTGAGAATATTGTTGTTCTGAATTTCGGCGAGAAAATCGCCGAAGGCAATGCGGACGAAATATCGAAGAATCCTCTGGTCATCGAAGCCTATCTCGGAACCCCGGAGGAGGCAGCCAATGCTTGAGATAAAGAATCTGCACGTTGCCTATGGTGGTATTCGAGCGCTAAAAGGCGTTTCTCTTTCTGTGCAGGAAGGTGAGATTGTCACAATTATTGGAGCTAATGGCGCGGGGAAGTCGACCTTGCTGAATACGATATCCGGATTTTTGCGTCCGGCAAAGGGGACAATTCTGTATAAGGGTAAGACTCTCCCTCGGCGCCCAGACTTGATTGTCAAGGCCGGTATCTGTCAAGTGCCTGAAGGGCGCTTGGTATTTGCTAATCTGAGTGTACTCGATAATCTCATGCTTGGAGCCTATCGACGGAACGACAAGAAGGCTGTCCGCAACGATCTCAAAAAGGTCTTTGACATTTTTCCCAGGCTGGAAGAGCGTAAATCTCAGAGAGCAGGGACACTCTCTGGAGGAGAACAGCAGATGCTTGCCATGGGGCGTGCCCTCATGACAAATGGAGAGTTGATTCTTATGGATGAGCCATCCTTAGGCCTGGCTCCTCTTCTGGTCCAGACTGTATTCGAAATAATCGAGCAATTCCGAGGGCTTGGCAAAACTATACTTCTTGTGGAACAGAATGCATTCAAAGCACTTCAAGTCGCAGACCGAGCTTATGTGCTTGAACAGGGAAGAGTTGTAAAACAAGGGCTATCCCGCAACCTGGCTCAGGATGCTGCAGTTAAAGAAGCTTACCTTGGTTCGCGTAAACGAAATGGAGGAGGCTAAACTCAAGAGCGCAATTCGGCTCGCTTCAGGAGTAGCTCTCTTAGGTCAGCTTCTGTATCGATATCGCTAAGTATATTATAGTCATCAACCTCCAGGTATTCGATATCGGCCTGTCTATGGCCAAAGAATCCTCTTAGCCCATTCTTTCCATTCCACCTTTCTACCAGGGAGAACAAAGCACTATGAATTATTGGCGGATGGCCTGAGACCTTTTCATATCGAGGAATCACTATTGGTTTATCCTTAATGGCGTTTTTGAGCTTGACCACCGTGCTCGGCAATACGAAGGGAATATCTACCGGCAGAATAAAGGCGGAATCACAATTGGAAGAAACGGCGCGCAAACCAGCGCAAATAGAAGAGAACATTCCTTTTTGGTAATCCTTATTGAATATAGGCCGTATTCCGTGCAAACTAGCGAGTTTCCCCACATTATCCGAGTCAAAACCTGTCACTACAATTATTTCCTTAATCCCTGCTTCCTGAAAGCAACGAGCGGCATGCAAAAGCAGGGGAACTCCCTCGATTTCCACAAGAGGTTTGGTTGCTCCCATACGAGAAGAGCATCCCGCTGCCAGAATGATAGCAATAGGTTCGTTTGTCCTAAAGTCAGGCATACAGATAAGATCCTCTAGTACCGA
>Ga0116184_10004592_pt1 | contig 10846 bp, 13 predicted proteins | sample AD_JPNNA5_MetaG_FD_89886 | JGI IMG/M metagenome (GOLD analysis project Ga0116184, IMG submission 89886) | Active sludge microbial communities of municipal wastewater-treating anaerobic digesters from Japan - AD_JPNNA5_MetaG | ecosystem: Engineered > Bioreactor > Anaerobic > Digestate | place...
AAGCACTCAAAATCCCAGGCGAAATTGCCTCAACAGTCTCACCGAGAGCAAGGTAGGAAGGCCTAAAACTCTCTCCCCACTCGCTTATACAGTGGGCTTCATCGACTACGAAGTGAGCAATTTTGAATCGATTCAAGAATCGCCGCAGCTTTGGTGCGCTTAAGATCTCAGGATTTGCAACGACCATATTAGCTTTTCCCGAAGAGACCAGCTTTTCCTCTTCATTCCATTCTTCTTGGCTAAGGCCTCCGCGAAAAAGAGCGCAGGAAATATTGGCCTCATCGAGTCGGCGCTTTTGGTCATTCATAAGAGCAAGAAGAGGATAGACAACTATAGTCAGTCCATCCAAAAGCAGCGAGGGTAGTTGAAAGCAGACTGATTTGCCAAATCCAGTCGGGAATAGGATAAGCTGACGATAGGTTTCCTGTCTTTCTTGGAATTCATTTTCTTTATTCAGGTTTGAGACTGCGTCATCGTCTATAGGATCCGAACTTAGATTTCTGGTCAACATCGCGGAGCCTTTAGTCTCATCCAATATATTCGCAATCACAAAGCGCTGGAGAGGCGTCAAATGTGGGATATGAAATCTATCGCGCCCTAGAATTCCAATAGGGTCTTCAGATTCAGAAACGAGATCCGGTTTGAACATTTTTAGCTTTCAACTATTAGACGCTCTATTCAACGCCTTTGCTTCAATAAAGCGGATAATCCTATCTTTGGGCAGATATCGTCAATGGGACAGTGCTTTTTTTGCTCTGTACAGGCTGGCTTGCGTGCAGTACAAGTGAACTTACCGTGCCTATTCACAGCATACGAGAATTCTGTATGCTTTTCTGGCGGAAGGTTCGCTCGAATGATGGATTCGATAAGAGTCGCTTCTTTCTTTGCAGATACCCCTAGCCTAAAGAGCACTCTAAGCACATGTGTATCCACAATGATACCAGGCTTTTCATAACAGGCTGCTATAAGCAGATTTGCAGATTTTCTTCCTACGCCAGGTAGTTCAATCATTTCTTCGAAATTAGATGGAATTTGCCCGTTGAATCGCTCTTGGAGAACCTTTGCGGTCTCGATTATATGCTTTGCTTTCACATGATAAAAGCCCAGAGGGTAAATGATATTTTCTACCTCATGTATATCTGCGGCAGCAAGGCTCTCGGAATTCGGAAAGCGATGAAAAAGCTCTTTCGTTACAATATTGACCTGATCATCCGTGGTCTGAGCACTGAGAATCACGGATATAAGAAGCTCAAAGCAATTGTTATAATGCAAAAGAGGGCGAGTGTCAGGCCATATCGGAACAAGACGAATGTATAACTCTTCTAGCAACTGAGGAAGGGGAATAGATTCATTTATTTCTTTTAGGGATATTTCCAGTTCATTGCTCATTACTCTCTCCTGGCGCAAACTTGACCTTTCTCAATTCACCATATAGTATATGGCGGCTCTATTTAATAGCAATAAGAGGGAGGACTCGTGAATCCATCTATTCTGAAAGGAAGATCGCTCCTCACATGGATCGATTATACACCGGAAGAAATAAGGTATTTTTTGAGTTTATCGAAAAAAGTCAAGGAAGAAGCGAAAAAAGGCATGCATAAGCAGCGTTTTAGGGGAAAGACTATGGCTCTCCTTTTTGAGAAACGCTCTACACGCACTCGTTGCGCATTCGAGACAGCCTTTGGAGAAGAAGGCGGACATCCCGTCTTTCTCTCTAATCAGGACATCCAGCTTGGAGCCAAGGAATCTATCGAAGATACGGCTCGCGTGCTTGGCCGCATGTTTGATGCCATCGAGTTTCGTGGCTATAAACAAGAATATGTCGAGATTCTTGCTAAATACTCAGGTGTGCCCGTTTATAACGGCCTGACAGATTTATTTCATCCGACACAAGCTCTTGCCGATGTCTTGACTATCGAGGAGAATTTAGGCAATTGCGCCGGAAAGCGTCTCTGTTTTATCGGTGACGGACGCAACAACGTAGCTCGCTCGCTGATGGTAATCAGCGCAAAACTGGGCATGCATTTCACCATTGTATCGCCACGCGAGCTCTGGCCTGATAATGAGCTAAAGAACCTCTGCGAGGGCTTTGCTAAGACATCGGGTTCTACCATAATAATCACGGATGAGATAGAGAGTGGGGTCAATGGGGCTGATGCTATATATACTGATGTCTGGGTTTCAATGGGGGAAGAAGCCCTCAAAGCCGAAAGAATCAGAATGCTCTCCCCATATCAGGTAAATGCTGAACTTATGGCAAAGACCGGAAATAAGGCCTGCATATTCTTGCATTGTCTACCGGCAGTGAAAGGGGAGGAAGTGACATTCGATGTCATCGAAGGGCCTCAATCAAAGGTGTTCGAAGAGGCAGAGAATAGAAAACACACCATAAAGGCCATAATCCTTGCTACGCTGTAGCATCTGGGATGTGAATCAATAATATCTGCTATGAGACAAGTTCCAAAGATACTTATAGACTTCATAAATCATCACGATTGTTTTTATATACTGGGTCATCGCGAACCTGATGGCGACTGTATCGGTTCCCAACTGGCACTTGCTTCTATGCTCCAGAGCATGGGAAAGCGCGTTCATGTTCTGTCTTCCGGGCCATTCAATAGGATCGAAATACTCCGGTTTGAGGCGCGCTTCAAAAGCGAGGTCCCAAGCGAAAGGGATTTTGAGAGAACGGCTGCAATTGTGCTGGATTGCTCATCGATGGAAAGAATAGGAAGTGTCGCCGAGAGGATGCCCAATATTCCCGCTTCATTCATTGATCATCATTCGACATCGAGTGCTCCGGGCCCATATGATTGGTTGGACGAATCGGCTTCGGCCGTATCGGCTATGATTTTGCTTCTTATGGAGGCAATGGGTCATAGCCCGACCAGAGAAGAAGCAGAGCTACTTTTTTTTGGCTTATGCACAGATACAGGCTTTTTTCGACATTTGGATGAACATGGAAGTGAGAGCCTTAAAATAGCCGCAAGGCTCGTAGAAGCCGGCGTTTCACCTAAGCGTGTGTATATGGCAATCAATGGCGGAAGGACTCTGGCTTCTCGGCGCATGCTTGGTGAGCTTCTGCTTCGTATTCAGCCATACTACGAAGGCAGACTTCTAGTTTCTTGGGTTACCATAGAAGATCAACAGAGATATGGCATGTCCAGCAGAGACTCCGATTTGCTATATCAGCTAATGATGGGCATAGTCGACTGCGAGGTCTGTTTTGTAGTCAAACAAGAGACCGAGGAAATGTGTACCGTTGGTCTTAGGTCTAAGAATTCCATCAATGTTGCTAGAATTGCCGAACAGTATGGAGGTGGTGGGCATCGGCTTGCCGCTGGCCTTTCTATCAATGGCAAGGTGGATGAGGTCGTCCACACGCTAGTCAGAGTATTTGGGGACGTTTTCAGAGACGAAGAAATCGAAAAATAGAGACTGAATTGCGTGAAGGCAGGATAGACAACCTGCTTGTGCCGAAATAAGCATAATTAAGCGCTCATTGCTCAATGTCCTTTTTCAGGGAAAGTGTATTCTTTCCAATGAGAAGGACGGGGAAATACCCTGCGCAAGCGCCCTTTGTATGAAAAGGCAAGTCCTTCGCCTGAGAAAGCAATATCCTCAGATTTAACTATTATTTTCGCCAGTCAATAGTATTACCGAGTTTTTGCCTTCTATAAATGAGTACTGCGCAGCAATAATCAAGAACTTGCTTTCCATCCCATATTTCAAGCTTGATTTGTTTTCAATCGAGTTTTGTAATATCAAATAATTCCTGATTAAATAGTAAAATAAAAATTGCTCTTTCATCTATGCTTAGTTTTCAAATTTGGCACATTGTTTGCTGATTAGAATCGGAGGCTCAAGAATGGATTCTCAAACCTACCTCGATCTTGTCCGCAAGATGTATGAACATCCAAAGCGCTATGGCTTTTTCACAAAGGATGAAATATCCGATGCGCTCAATAATTATCGCAACCGCATTGAGCTTATACTTGAACGGGCTGAAAATGAAAGCAGAACAAAAGATGCATATCTGCTGAGCAGTATGCGATATGTCGCAAAGAGTGTACATCGTCAAAATTATAATCTCAGTCTTTGTGAAACTGCTTATATATATTCCAATTTCACAGAAGAACTTGCAATTGAATCTCCGGTTGAACCGTGGACATATTATGAAACAATAAATAATGCAACCACAGAGAAAGGAATTTTGAATCTTCCTCCCAAAGTAATTCTGGATAAATTGAGCCCTGCTCACAAGAGACTGCTTTTTCTAACAATGAAATGCGCTTGGGAGATAGATGAGGAACTCTTGAGCAGATGCAGTCTTTCTCTGGGTATACCCAGAGAATACCTTTTCAATCTAATCGAATTGACAAAAAGAAGAACCGAGAGAGGCTGGAATAAAGCAGAGCAAATGAATATCAAATTGCATGCACTATGGATTCGACTCCGCGTGTTGGAATTCAGACTCGAGACCTGTCTTCTTAATGAAGAAAAAGAATATATTCTATGCTCTCTAAAACGATGTCGAGAGCGCTATGCCAGGCTTTTGGAAAAGCGCTGCCATCGCAGATCGGCTGTCTCCAATGAATCAATTTCGCAAATACTCGGGGTTCCGAAGGGTAGCATTGACTCAGGACTTTTTTATCTCAGAAAACATGTCGATTCAGGTAGGAGTCTTGAAGATTATAGAAAACTAGGCTAAAAAAACCCTATGAGATTTGTCGTCGCCACAAACAACTTGCATAAGATCGTTGAACTTAAGCCCCTGTTTCCATGCCACGAGCTACTAATGCCTTCAGATCTGGGAATCAATGAATTCTGCCCCGAAGAAAATGGGAAGACATTTTTTGAAAATGCTTATATTAAAGCAAGAAGCCTTTATGAGCTATTAGGAATACCATCTATGGCCGATGATTCAGGGCTCTGCGTTGAAGCCCTGGGCGGAAAGCCCGGCATAGGATCCGCCAGGTATGGTTCTAATGGCAAAGAGCTTCTTGCAGCTTCAGAGAAGAATAGCCTTTTGCTCTCCGAACTTGCGGGTGTTTCCAATAGGAACTGTGCTTTTGTTTGTTGTCTTGTTTTCTATTATGGAAAGCAGCGTTTTATGTGTGTCCAGGAGACTCTAGAAGGCGAAATTGCCGGAAGTCCAAGCGGGAAGGGCGGTTTTGGTTATGATCCGATTGTCTACCTTCCGCAGTATGGAAAGACAGTCGCAGAACTATCCGCTGATGAAAAGAATAGAATTTCGCATAGAGGCAAGGCGGCGCAAAGAATGGCAACGATGTTAGCTACCCTCAGCCTTGGCTGTAGAGACTGAGAAAGCTCGCTCTTAGCTTTGAAAATAAAAAAGGCCGCCTTTTTTCGATGGCAGCCTTTATGCATCTGAGTCTCAAGCTATTATTTGTTTTCGTTAGTCTTTATCCCATATTTCTTATTAAAGCGCTCGATGCGCCCCGCAGTGTCGACAAGTTTCTGTTTGCCGGTAAAGAATGGATGACAGGCAGAACAGATTTCAACTTGTATGTTCTTAGCTGTAGAACGGGTCTCGATTACATTCCCACATGCGCAAGTTATTGTTGTGATATCATATTTTGGATGTATTCCCTTTTTCATTTATTCCTCCATAGAGCCCTGGTAAAACTACTGTAAGAAGATCAGCCAGATATAGCGATTCAATATATAAAATCAATCAACTCTAGTCAATACGACGTAAGCCTATTCCATGCTCGAATAAGGCGTGTTCATCGATTTAAGAAATGCGTCGTTGTTCTTTGTCTTAGTCATGCGATCGATGAGCAGTTCGATTATTTCAGCATCATCCATCGGATTTATTACTTTACGCAGAACCCAGATCTTTTGAAGCTCTTCTTCGGAGATCAGGAGCTCTTCTTTTCTTGTTCCAGATTTTTTAATGTTAATAGCAGGGTAGAGACGTCGATCAGACAAGCGTCTATCGAGGTTGATCTCCATGTTTCCTGTTCCCTTGAACTCTTCAAAGATTACTTCGTCCATTCTAGAACCGGTATCGATAAGGGCGGTGGCTATGATAGTCAGCGAACCGCCTTGTTCTATATTTCGTGCTGCTCCGAAGAATCTCTTGGGCTTGTGTAGAGCATTCGAATCGACACCACCAGACAGTATCTTGCCTGAAGTGGGGACAGTTTGGTTATAGGCTCGTGCTAGCCTTGTAATCGAATCGAGCAAAATTACTACGTCTCTTTTGTGTTCAACAAGACGCTTGGCCTTCTCCAGCACCATCTCAGCTACTTGAACATGGCGGGTAGCTTGTTCATCGAAGGTGGAAGAGATTACTTCAGCCTTTACGGTTCGTTCCATATCTGTGACCTCTTCTGGCCGCTCATCGATAAGGAGGACAATGAGATAGACTTCAGGATGGTTGGCCGTTATAGCATTGGCTATCTTTTGCAAAAGAATGGTCTTTCCTGTACGAGGCGGAGATACGATGAGGCTTCGCTGTCCCTTTCCTATTGGACAAAAAAGATTGATGATTCTAGTAGAGATTTCTTCGGTGCTGGTTTCCAGATCCAATTTTACCGTGGGGTAGAGAGGGTAAGATTCTCAAAGAGAATTCTATTTTGAGCCACCGATGGATCATCGAAGTTGATCTGTTCGATACGGAGCATGGCAAAAAACCGCTCGCCTTCCTTAGGGCTCCTGATCTGACCATAGACAGTGTCGCCAGTCTTTAAGTTAAAGAGCCTGATTTGCGAAGGAGAAATGTAAATGTCATCTGTGCCAGGCAAATAAGAGTTTTGAGGAGAGCGCAAGAATCCATAGCCATCGGGGAGAATTTCAAGCGAACCATAGGCATATATTATGCCGCCGTGCTCGGTATGGCCTTTCAGAATATAAAAAATGAGTTCTTGTTTTTTTAGCGTGATGAGCAAATCATGATTTATACCGTATTTGGCCCCTAATTCTCTCAACTCGATTATACCCATCTTTGAAAGATCATTGATCAATAAGCGAGCTCTGGATTCTACTCTCTGTTCTGTACGGTTTTCTGGCTCCGGCTTGGGTAACTCCGACAATCTCTGATTTTGATGTTCATCGAGCGGCATAGCTGCAACAACGAATCCATTGGGTTGTTCTTCGATTGCTTCGGAAGTTGTTGTCGATTCAGGTACTTGAGTTTCCTCCAGGAGGCCTGCTTTTTGAGTGGGCTTCTTCTTTAAACGGATTTTAGCAACTGGCTTTCGGGTTTTCTGTTGCTGATTCTTTACAGGTGCGGCGACATGTACATTGTTCAATGACCTTTGTATGTCTTGAACGAGATCTTCAGTCTGTTCTTCGAAAAGTGACTCGTTTTTTAAGACGGGTTGCTCTTCGTGCTGACTCTGATTCATGGCTATTTCCTCTCTTGGCTCCGCGGAATTATTCTCATCGTTATTCGAAGATGTTGCCTGGGATGAATCTATCTTCTTTCTATTGTGAATTGCCATCGAGAATCTCCCTGATTTTAAACGATCAAAACGGTGCCAAGCATCTTTATGGCTCCCCGTCTACTTTATATGGATTCTTGAGCGGCGCATTGAGTCAAATCGAAAGGTATGCTTTTTGGAGCAAATGCGGCATTTTGCGCCGCAAATATGCGATAGACAATTTCAATATAGTGTGACAATGGAGCGATGTCAATGTCCTCTATCTACTATCGGGCTATTATGATCTGGATAAAACCCAGCCATCTCGATTTTGCCTTCAAATTGCGAACCTTCAATAATATGGAGGCATGCCACTTTAATATCGCTCGAAACATTAGCATTAGGAAGAATTATTATTTCTTCAGAAACGCTCATAGATCCTTTAAATTGTCCGGCAATAACAACTTGATGGGCTTTTAATAGATCAGCTTCTATTATGGCATTCTTGGAAATCTTAATGAAGGTTCCTTCTATTGAACCATGAAAAGCACAATGCAAGTCAAGGGGCTGATTAGAACGTAGAATTCCATTCAGTTTTAACGCAGGCCCGATATGCGTTGCGTACGGTTCCGAAGGTTCCAAATTTGACTTTTTCATGATAGACATAAAAGGCTACCATCATTAACAATATCCCTATTTAGCAATAATGGACAGCAATTAAACTCTCTTTCTGAATGATTTAGGGATACGCTCGATATCCATTTCCCATGCGGCTCTTTTGAGCTCTCTGCCGGGCCTAAAGGTGGCTACGCCGTGATCTGTTACAGAGACGATTTCGCCTGTCTTTGGATTTCTAGCCTTTGATCTGCCTTTTCTGAGTTTTACCTCGAAAGTGCCAAAACCTCTCAGTTCGACTATCTTGCCATCAAGAATTGCGCCTTTTATCTCAGCAAATAAACCGTCGATAAGCTCATGGATTTCTTTTCTTGTAGTGCGGCTTGTCGACGACAATGAATCATACAGCGCATCTATCAATTCAGCTTTTGTCAATTTTTCGGCCATATCGTTCTCTGCTCCTTCCTGAAGGTACTATACTCTCTGATTTATTGATCTATCTTGTTTACAAGTCGCTGCATACGGGATTTTTTCCTGGCTGCAGTGTTCTTCTTTATTATTCCCTTTCTGGCTGCTGAATCAATCCGCTTGATCATCTCTGATAGAGCCTGTTTTGCCGCTTCAGTATCTTTCTTTTCTGACGCCATTACCACTTTTTTGGCCGCGGATTTTATAGAAGTCTTTGTACTTTTATTAGCAAGCCTGCGCTTTTCATTTTGCCTCTGGCGCTTTTCTGCAGACAAGTTAGTTGTACTCAATGGAAATCCTCCGAATAGCATTGCTTAATACAAATCTTGGGTTGATCAAAATTCTGTGCTAAAGCTAGCAGATACCTAGCATCAATGTCAATACTTTTTTGAAGGAATTGCATTCCTAGGCAAAATAGGATAAAGATTTAGGATAATGCTAATCAATGGTATCGTAGTCTTGATCATAGTCTCCATGTTGCTTCTCCTGGAGTATATTCTTGCGCTGAGGTGTCTATTTGCAGATAGATATGAGCGCTTTCATCTTTGTGCTAAGTATGAGCAAATTGGTGCAAAGATTATCCTTGGGTTATTCAGGGTCTTCCGTGGATTCAGGATTAGGGTGCATAATCCCGAGCGGCTTGAAATTCCTCTTCGATGTCTCGTAATTTCGAATCACCAGAGTCTACTGGATATCTTGGTGCTCATAGCTTTCTTAGGAATTGAACGAAAGCCTCGCTTTGTCGCCAAGAAGGAGCTTCAATATGGTATTCCCTTTGTGAGCTTTACGTTGAGAAAAGGAGGGCATTGCCTGATAAAGAGAAAAGGAGCTCCTCTTGATGCAATGCGAGAAGTGTCAAAAATGGCAAAGATATGCGCAAAGGAGGGTGCTTGCCCTGTGATTTTTCCTGAGGGAACAAGGTCTAGAAATGGACATGTAGGAGAATTTCACACCGCAGGTGTCAGAAAATTGCTTGAGTCTGGTGGAAGACTCTCTGTTGCCGCTATAGCTCTGGAAGGCGGCTGGCGAGTAGCAAATGCTATGGATTTTCTTAAGTTATTTGGCAAAACTCCTTATATTGTCGAAATAGTCAAGATATACGAAGCTCCACGCAACAAATATGATATCGAAAACATGCTCATCGATGCGCGACGTTTGATCGAAGAACGAATCCTTGAGCTTCGGCGGCTACAATGATGCATCTTCGAATAACATTTTGCAGGACAATGCATATAAATAAAAAGCCCCGGCAATATGCTGGGGCTTTTTATCTTCTTTTCGGATCATTTAAAGATCACTTGAAGTCGCTTGGGCGTCTCTCAACTCTTTTGCATTTTTCGCATTCAGCTATAGTTCTGACCTTACTGTTTTCAAAGATGGTTTTCATCTTTATTTCACCGCCGCAAGAACAATAGAAGCGTTGAGTTGAAGAGCCTGTGCGAGCATTTTTAGAAACTTGTGCCATAACGACTCCTTTTCTCAAAAACCGGAGTAACAATATAGAAATAAGTATAAAAAGTCAATTCATGATAAAAAATGCCGCCGGATAAGGAGGGATATCCGACGGCTAATACAATGGAGGCTGCATGAAGAAGCTACATCAACTTGCTCTTCATTTATTATAATACGAAATCATTCCAAAAGTTACAATTTTGCGATAAAATTCTCTACTTTTTTTGAAATCGATCCAAAGATTCTGCAAGCATGCTCGAAAGAGCTATTTCGATTTCGTTTTATCTCGTTCTTAAAGCTCTCTGCAGCTTCGTCTATAGCAACATAGCCGCCCGATTTGCGTTTGAGTTCATCCCAGTGAGCAACAAGAAAAAGGTACAAATCAGATACAGTCCTTCCAGGAAATAGCGATAGAATATTCTCTGCTTCAATAGATTGAGATATTGGCTGGTAGACATTATCATGCCAAGAATATAGAGCAATATGAAAAGGGATTTCTTCAGGTAGATGTTGATTCAAGAAGTATTTGTGTACAAGGACGTGTTCTTTTATACTATCGAATCTACCAGGTTCGCTAAAGTTAAGATCATCCGCCCCGACAATATTTGGATAATTGGTCTCCCTGTAGAATTGTTTTTTTTCATATTCGATAACAGCTTTCTTTATATCTTCGATCGTCATTTCTGGATCGAGTTGAATCTCCGAATGAAGCGATATTACCTCGGCATCTATGAACTCCTGTTTCTTAGCTCTAGCGACCGATACTCTATGATTGCCATCGCGGACAAAGAAGACTCCACCCATTTCATACAATACCACAGGAGGAAGGCTCACATCCTTATATTGCAATTCATCGATAGTTGTCCAACGAGCTTTTAGATGCTCTTTCTTTGGGAAAAAGAAACGATTGAAGTCTCTAT
>Ga0116184_10004594_pt1 | contig 10842 bp, 8 predicted proteins | sample AD_JPNNA5_MetaG_FD_89886 | JGI IMG/M metagenome (GOLD analysis project Ga0116184, IMG submission 89886) | Active sludge microbial communities of municipal wastewater-treating anaerobic digesters from Japan - AD_JPNNA5_MetaG | ecosystem: Engineered > Bioreactor > Anaerobic > Digestate | place...
CGATATCCTATGACACCCGGGACTCCTTCGTGCGTCCCACCAGGGGCACCTACTCGTCGTACTCGGTGGACATCTCCAAGGGATACCAGACGTCACTGGACAATTTCCTGAAGCACTATGTGAACCTGAGGTTCTATTACAGCCCCTTCCATCGCGTCACCCTGGCATGGCTCGGCAGATTCGGCTACATAGATCCCCTGGGCGACGAGAGCCGCATCCCCGAGGACCAGCTCCTGTACCTGGGCGGCACCATGAGCGTGCGGGGTTTCGACGAGAACAGGCTCAGGGTGGACGGGAACGACGACCCGGTGGGCGGCAGGCTGGCCCTTTCCGGGAGCATGGAGGCGCGCATCGAGGTGAGCCGGAACTGGGAGACCGCCCTGTTCGTGGACGCGGGCACGGTACGGGAGACCCTGGTGGACGAAGGGTCGGATGACGTGAGGACGTCTGCCGGCATCGGCATGCGCTACCTCACCCCCATCGGGCCGGTGGGCATCCTCTACGGCCACAAGCTCGACCCCAAGGACGGCGAGAGCTCCGGCAGGCTCCACATCTCGGTGGGGTACACCTTCTGAGGAGACCCGGCCTACTTCTCCTCCTTCAGGGCCCTTCTCAGCGACTTCTCGATGTAGTCGATGTGCTCGACAGTCGCTGTCTTGGCAGCCTCCGGATCCCTGTTCTCGATGGCGGTATAGATCCTGAGCAGCTGCCTGGTGATCTCCTTCGAGCTGCCGGGCACGGTGGAGAGCTTCTTCCTGCTGTAGGGGAACGCCCCGGTGAGGATGGTGGTGACGGACTTCCGCAGGTGCACGAAGATGGTGTTCTTGGTCGCGTCTGCCAGGATGTCGAAGAAGTCAGAGTAGAGCCTGCCGCCTTCCTTGGAGGAAAGCACGTTCTCGTCGCCGATGGACTCCAGGACGGAGATGATCTTCTTGAACCGGTTCTTCTGCTCCTTGGCCACGTTGTTCGCCGCGAGGAACGCCGCCTCGGAATCGATGAGCCTGCGTACGGCGAGCAGCTCCCATATCTTCTCGTGGTCTATGGAGATGAGGTCCTCGATGGAGGACTTCACGTTGTCGGTGAGCGACTTGACGTACTTGCCCTTGCGGTCGCGCGACTCGATATACCCCTTGGCCTCCAGCAGCTTCATGGCCTCGCGCAGCGAAATCCTGCTGATGCCGAAGAGCTCTGTCATCTCCTGCTCCGAGGGCAGCTTGTCGCCGATCTTGAGCTTGCCCTGGCTGATGAGCTCGATGATCTGGTTCATGACCAGGGTGGGTATGTCGGGCGATTTCTCGATCCGTGAAAGGCCGGGCATCTTCATCTTCTTGTCCATCTCTCTCCCTCGAACCTGAAGGTGTTCCCATCTCATGGTCTGCTGCTCTTACGGTATTCAGATACACCGATATGACTTCTGAAAACAAGCATCATCTGGCAGGGAGCCCCGTGTCGAAGACGAGTCGCGGCCGGAAGTCGAGGTAATCGGCCGAGACGAACTCGAACCGCGTGGAGCCGATGGTGCGCGAGAATCCGCCGAAGTCAACACTTCCGAGGTGCATGTGGCCGAACACCCACACGTCGCACCGGTGTCCGGACGCCATCTCGAGGGCCTTCCCCGCCCTGCCGTCCAGGGCGATGGGCGGGTAGTGGGTCATGATGATCCTGATGCGGGCGTTGTCCGGCATGGCCTTGAGCGACAGGGCGAACCTGCCGAGCTCCCGGTGGAAGATCTTGCGGTCTTCCGGCGTGGCGGCCTCCAGGCTCAGGTCCGGGTCGATCCAGAGCCTGCTGCCGGCAATGGCCGCATCGCCGAGCATCACGGCGGTGTTCTGGAGGGGGATGATGGAGGGCGGCAGGGTCTGCTTGACCTTGTTCAGCGACGACCACCAGTAGTCGTGGTTGCCCCTGATGATCACCTTGGTGCCGGGCAGGGCATCGATGAAGTCCAGGTCTGCCTTGGCGTCCGGGAGTTTCATGGCCCACGAGATGTCGCCGGGGATGAGCACGATGTCCTGCTCCCCCACCTCTTCGGTCCATGCCTGTCTCAGCCGGTCGGGATGCGCCTCCCAGTGGGCGCCGAAGATGTCCATGGGCTTGTCCGAACCGAAGGAGAGGTGGAGGTCGGAGATGGCGAAGATCTTCACCGGGGTGGCACCTTCCCTGCCAGGATCTCGCGTGCCCTGCGGCAGTCCTGCTCGATCTGCTCCACGAGGTAGCGGATGTCGGCGAACTTCACCTCGCCCCGGACGTGCTCCACGAACTCCACGGAGAGCTCGGCGTCGTAGAGGTCGCCTTCGAAGTCGAAGAGAAAGGCCTCGATGGAGGTGCCCACGTCGCCGAAGGTGGGGTTGTTGCCGATGTTCGCCACCGCGTCCCACCGGTTCTGGCCCGAGATGATGCGCACGGCGTAGACCCCGTAGGCGGGCAGCAGCGCCTTGTCGGGCTGTATGTTCGCGGTGGGGAACCCCAGCGAGCGTCCCCGGGCCATGCCGTGGATGACGCGGCCCGTGATGCGGTAGGGGTGGAGCATGACCCGGGCGGCCGCGGCCACGTCCCCGGACTGGATGAGTTTCCTGATGTACGTGGACGAGATGACCTGCCCGTCCACGCTCACCGGGTCCACGCACTCCACGAAGAAGCCCATCTTGGCGCCCATGCGCTTCAGGAAGGGGATGTCGCCCAGCGCCCTGCGGCCGAAGGAGAAGTCGTGCCCCACCACCACGCCCGCGGCTCCGATCCTGCGCACGATGGTCTCCTTCACGAAGACCTCGGGCTGGGTCTCGGCGAACTCCCGGGTGAACGGGGCGATGATGAGGGCGTCCATGCCCAGCGAGTCCACGGCCCGGATCTTCTCATCCAGGGTGAAGATGAGCTGGGGGGTGATGCCCTTGACGACCGATGCCGGGTGCGGGTGGAAGGTGAACACCACGGCCGCGCCGCCGATGCGTGCTGCATGGCTGCGAACCCTGCGGAAGATCTCCTGGTGCCCCCGGTGGCAGCCGTCGAAGTTGCCGATGGTGACCACGGCCTTCTTCAGCGTGTCCGGGTAGATCGCTTCAGTTCCCCTGAACAGTTGCATGCACATACATCCTTGACAATTCGTAGGTTCCAAACTATATGGGAAACACTTCTGGTTTTCAAGACAAAGCACGCCGGGATGGCGGAATTGGCAGACGCGCTAGGTTCAGGGTCTAGTGTGCGTGCGCACGTGGGGGTTCGAGTCCCCCTCCCGGCACCATGTTCGCCTCGCATCATCTGATGACGTAAGAAGGACCTCCTCGCTTGGGATGCTGCACTCAAAATAAAAAGATGGTATAAACGCTTTCCATAAGGGCGTTCTGTCAGCCCTATATGAGAACGGGAAAGGGTTGCACTGCATGGAGGCCAAGCTGATATCCGTCGTTGTCCCCTGCTACAACGAGGCTGCCACGGTGCCTGAGTTCTACAGGCGCATCAAGGCCGTGGCCGGTTCCCTCCAGGGCCGTTCCTTCGAGTTTCTCTTCGTCAACGACGGGAGCAGCGACCATACCGGGCGAGTCCTGAACGACCTCGCCAGCCTGGACCCGCGGGTCAGGGTGATCCATCTGGCCCGGAACCGCGGGCACCAGATCGCCCTGACCGCGGGCATCGATCATGCCGCGGGAGACGTCATCGTCACCATGGACGCTGACCTGCAGCACCCCCCCGAGGTCATACCCGACCTTATCCACGCCCTCGAACAGGGCCATGACATCGTCCATGCCCAGAGGAGGATCAGGACGGGTGACTCGTGGTTCAAGCTCCTGACAGCCAAGCTCTTCTACCTGTTCATGCGGTTTTTCTCCGGTGTCAAGCTCATCGAGAACTGCGGCGACTTCAGGGCGTTCACCAAGCCCGTCCAGCAGACGGTCATCGCCTTTCGGACTCCCCACCAATTCCTCCGCGGCACCTTCGTGCAGGTGGGATTCCGACAGGCCGTGATCCAGTACGACGGCGAAGCGAGATTCGGCGGCGAGACCGGGTACTCTCTCTGGAAGATGGTAAACCTCGCCATAGACGGCGTGCTGGGCTTCTCGGCCACCCCGATCCGGATCATCACGTGGCTGTCACTGGCGCTGTGGGCCATGAGCCTCATCCATCTGGGGGTATCGCTGTACGATCACTTCGTTTCCGGGATCACGGTTCCCGGCTGGACATCCATCATCACCCTGATGTTCTTTTTCACTGGTCTCGTCCTGTTCAGCATCGCCGTGATCGGATCCTATGTGGGCCGGATCTTCCAGCAGGGACAGAACAACCCCCTGTACTGGGTCTGCGACTTGCGCAACCTCCCCGAAGACGCCCCGGGCAAGGAAGGCAGCCCGAGGGAGGTGTTGCTCGCACAGCACGTAACAAAGACTAGCGGGGCGATCGATGAGGGATGAGTACTCTGTCCTCGAAAGCGAACGGCGTTTCCACGACCAGTGGGCATCATCCATCGACGTCGGGGGAATAGACGTGGATCGGGTTTTTCTCGGCTCCACGGCTCCGGAAAACCGCTTCATCCTCTCGCACCTCGGCGACGTCTCGGGGAAAAACCTCCTGGACCTGGGCTGCGGGGCAGGGGAAAGCAGCGTGTTCTTCGCCCGCAGGGGCGCACGGGTCGTCGCCGGCGACCTGTCCGAAGGCATGGTGGAAACGGCACGACGGCTGGCTGGCAGGTACGGTCTCACCATCGAGGGCAAGGTGCTGAACGCCATGGAGCTTGATTTTCCCGACAACACCTTCGACGTCGTCTATGCCTCGAATATCCTGCACCATGTCCAGGAAGACAGGGTCCTGTCCGAGATCCACCGCGTCCTCAAGCCCGGCGGCCTCGCCTGCATGTGGGAACCGCTCCGGCACAACCCGGTCATCAACATCTACCGCATGATAGCCCGAAGGGTTCGCACCCCTGACGAGCACCCACTGGACATCCGTTTCGTGCATCGGGTCGAAGGCCTCTTCTCGGAGGTGAAGTGGGACGCCTTCTGGATCGCCACGCTGTGGATACTCGTGAGGTTCTTCCTTGTGGAACGGGTCAATCCCAACAAGGAGCGGTACTGGAGAAAGATCTTCACTGACGAACCCCGTCTCCGGGGGACCTACTATCGGCTGGAACGAATCGACAACGCTCTGAAAAGAATGTTTCCCCGCGTGAGGAGATATGCGTGGACGCTCGCAATCGTGGCCAAGAAGTGAATCCCCCCGGGGCCTCAACCCCATCTGACCTGTCCTACAGGATCGCCATCGTCCTCCTGCCCCTTCTCCTGTTCTTCTGGATGACGCCGTTTGTCGGATGGCTCAACCTGGGGAACGACTACACGGTGTACCCCATCCCTCACCAGATGGAGCTCATGTTCTCCATCAAGACAGGATCGTTCCCGCTGTTCGTGCCGGGCTTCGCCGTGGGGCAGTCCGCTTCTGCACTCTCGCTCGGGCAGGTCTTCCACCCAATCTCTCATTTCTCGTCCCACATGCCCGGATACTGGCACGGCATGGCCGCCGAGTGGAACACCCTGTTCCGGCTGCTCTCGCTGGGAATAGCCCAGCTGGTCCTGTTCTCCTTCCTCCGGCGGCTACGGTTCCCCCCCATGCCATCCTTTTTCCTCTCGTTCATCACGGTGTACAACCTACACATGCTCGCGCTGTTCGTATACGGCGCTTCACTGGAGAGCTGGACCGGTTTCCTGCTCCTGTGCTCAGCCATAGGCTTCACCCTGCTGGAGCGCTCGGACTGGAAGGGCCCACTGGGGATCGCTGGCGCAACGTACTGGCTCGTGTGCAGCGGCCACCCTCAGATGATGTACTACGGCATGATCGGTTCCGGCCTGTTTTCCCTCATCATTCCATTCTTCGTACAGTCGATTGCGCCCGGAGAGCATTTCGACGCCACCCGTGTTCTGAAGTTCTGGGGCTTGGTGTTCCTGTCGTTCTGTGGAGGCATTGTGCTCTCCAGCGCCTTCATCCTTCCGTACTACTTCGACTTCATCGCCGAGAACACCTCCCGGATGGGTCGGGAATATGCCTGGGCAGACATGTACCGCGACACCATCATGGGGACCTTGAACAACTTCTTCATGCCCTTCAGGACATCGGTCTCCGGCAACTTCGGCGGCACCTCGCTCTTCATCGTACCGGCGCTCATGCCCCTGATGATCCTTCTCAGGGTGCGCATCCCCCGTGTCATGTGGGCCACGTGGGGTCTGTTTCTTCTGGCCTTCCTGCACATGCAGGGGGGCAGGCTGCCGGTCCACCATATCATGTGGAAATACCTCCCGCTGGCCTCCTCCTTCCGTGTTGCGGGCAGGATCTCCATGATCGTGCCTCTGCTTCTCATGCTCATCCTGGCATGGCTGTTCAAGGTATCCGATGCCTCACAGAGACAGGGCAAGGGGAAACGCGCGAACCCGGTACTCATGCTGGGATCATTCTGTCTGCTGCTCTTCCTCGCGTTCAATCTCATCACGCCCGTTGCGGGCTCAAAGCCATACCACTTCAGCCCCATTGCCATCCGGTCCATCCCGTCCTTGATACTGGCTGCATACGCGGTGCTGGGGGCGATCAGCCTTGCAGCGTTCTGTGCATGGGCCATGTGGAGTGAACGCCGAGAAAGAGCCATGGCGGTTCTCTGCGCCGGAGCCTGCCTGCAAGCCCTCGTGCTCTTCGCCTATGGGACATGGGTGGAGCCGAAAAAAAATACCCCTGGATTCCAGCAGATGCTCGCCGAGAAACAGGAGAGCCTCTCCTACCGGCACGAGATCGGCGCCGGCCTGGAGCCATCCATGGTCATGCAGCAGGTGGAGCGCTCCTGCCTGGAGCCGTTCCTGGGGAAGTTCTATTCCCGGGCGATTCCCGTGAAGGACATGGACGAGGCATACTCCGTCATGGCCAAAGGCCGCAGCCCTGACCAGGTCATCCTGGAGGGGTATGCCGGTCGGTACGAAGAGCCTCACCCTGATCAGGACATGCCAGCTGACAGCCGGGTAGATCTCGTCTACAGCTCGTTCAATGCCCTTGTCTTCGCAGTGGAATCGTCCCGGAACGGGTTCTTCGGGCTCTCGTACCCCTTCAGCGGACACTGGCGCGCCACTGTCAACGGCAGGAACGAGGCCGTGTACCGGGCCAACGGCATCTCCCACGCCGTTGCCGTACCCACCGGCAGGAGCAGGGTGGAATTCCGCTACTGGAGCCGGTCAGCGTTTGTCGGCATGTCCATCAGCTGCCTCGGCATCGTCCTGGCCGGGGCGTATGTCCTCTTCCGATGCCCGTCCCGGAAGATGGGTCTGATCCTTTCGGGGCTTGCGGCCGTCTTCGGTATCGGCCTGTTCCTCGCGTGGTACGCAAGCCTGTATGCCGGGGACAACCTGAACACCAGGTACACCTGGAGGCCCTCGCCGGAGACCTTCAACAACCTGGCATACGGTCGCCTGACAAAAATGGCCCCCTATGACCCTGGGAATCCTGACTCGGGGTGGTTCCTGCTGTACCCGTACCTCTATCCCTCCGGCAGGGCGGTCGACGGGGACCGTTCACCCCAGAGCGGCTTCATCTCGGAGCTCACCGACAACCCCTGGTGGTACGTGGACCTTGCCGAGCCCGAGAAGATCGGGTCTGTGGCCATGTACCTGTCCCGTTCCGGGGATTCCTGGAACTCGCGTCCACTCCAGGTCCTGTTCTCGACCGACTTCAGGCAATGGCAGGGGCTCGCCGTCACGGACACCGCGTCTCCCGTCATGCTCGACCTGAAAGGTGGCATCACGGCCCGCTATGTTATGGTGCGGTCTGCAGGGAGGTGCAGGCTCAGCATCGACGAGGTGGAGCTGTACCCGCCCCGACCGTGAACGTGGCTACGTTCCCGACCCGTCCCGGGGAGCATGCGCCTCCAGCAGTTCCCTCACCTCCGGGGTATCCCTGATTGCCTCGAGGTCAGGGTCGGTGCGCAGCAGTTCCCAGCTGGAGAAACCCTTTTCCACGGCGCGCATCAGCCACCGGGTTGCATCGTCGGCCCTTCCTCCTCTCGCATGGAGACACGCGATGTTGTAGAGGACATCGGCATTGTCGGGCTGCAAGCGGTGTATCTGCAGCATGGCTTCAACTGCCCGGTCATACTCACCCTGGTCCGCATGGACGAGCACGATGCCGTAGAGGGCCTGAACGTCTTCGCTGTTGATGGCGAGGGCCTGCTGGTAGCTCTGAATGGCCCTCCCATGGTTCCCGTACTGGAAATAGATCTCCCCCAGTTTCCGGTGAAGGGCTGGCTCGGCGGGGTGGACCCGGATCAGGTCTTCGAGTCTCCCGGCCGCATCGGCGAGCGAAGCCAGGGAACCGCGGGCCTTCTCGAGATTCTCCGCTGCCTGGCCGAAGCCCGGATTCAGACGGAGCGCCTCCTGGAAACTCACTGCGGCCTTCATGGGGCTGTTCCTGTGGAGATACGCGCTCCCCAGATTGTTCCAGATATCCGGCCTGTCACGGTTGATCTGCAGGGCAGCGAGGAAGGAGCGAATCGCCCCCTCGTCGTTTCCCATGAGGAAGAGCGCATTTCCTGCACCGGCATGCGCGTCTTGGAATGCCGGATTTATTCGTATGCACTCCTGGAACTCGGCCAGGGCCTCTTCATAACGGTTCATGCGGAACAGGGCGATGCCAAGGTTGTAGTGACCAAGGAGATAGTAGGGCCTGATGGCAACGGCCTGCCGGTACTGGGCCACGGCGCCTTCGATGTCCCCACGCGCCTCAAGCAGCGCGCTGCCGAGGTTGTTGTGGGCAAGGTGGTTGTTCCGCGTCACGGCAAGGGCATGGGTGAAGAGGGTCTCGCTGTTCTTCCAGTGTCGCACCTGCAGATGTGCCGACACCATGAGCAGCATGAGCACGGCCAGGAATGCCCAAGGCAGTACGCCTCTCATCCGCGGCCATCGGGATGCGAGGTCCGCCACCCCCCACACCACCATGATGAAGACTCCCACCAGGGGGAGATAGGTATACCGGTCTGCAATGGCCTGCTCCCCCACCTGCACGATGCCGATGACCGGCACGAGGGTGCCGAGGTACCACAGCCATCCCGCAGCGAGGTACGGCATGGTCCTCACGCGCATGAATACGAACACGGTGATGCCCGCCAGAACAGCTGCGGACACCATCACCAAGACCGGGTTCATGACCTCAGGATAGGGATAGAAGATGGACAGACCTGCCGGCCACAGGGTCTTGCCCAAGTATGTGGCATAGGACGTGAGGACGTTCGCCACGCGGGCCAGGATGGGGATCCTCGATACGGTGACTACGGAACCTCCGCTCCCCTGCGCGTACAGGGTGATGACGCTGGAGGCCGCGGCAAGGACCATGAGGGGGACCTTCTCCATGACCAGCCTCGACAGGTCTGCAGCGAACTTCCCGGACCGGGCACGGCCAGCGCCATCCCGGGCCTTTTCCGGAACGGCTGCCGGGTCCATCCTCCGCAACGGCCAGAAATCCATGAGGAGCAGCACGAAGGGCAGCGTCACCAGCATGGGCTTCGCCAGGAGGCCGAGGATATAGCAGCAGATCATCAGGGCATACGCACTCATTGCAGGCCTGCGGACATAACGGATATACGCGAGCATGGTGAGCATGCCGAGGAGGGTGCTCAGCACATCCTTGCGCTCTGCGATCCAGGCAACGGACTCCACGTGGAGGGGGTGCAGAGCGAACAGGGCCGCCACGGCAGCGCTCCGGAACGTGGCACCGGTCATGAGTCGGAGCGTGATGAAGAGCACCACGGCGCTCAGTGCATGAAGGATCACGTTCATGGCATGGTGGAAGCCCGGTCTCATGCCGAAGAACTGCACATCCGCCATGTGGGAAAGCCAGGTCAGCGGGTGCCAGTTGGAGGCATAGAAAGAGGTGAATGACCAGAATATCCCCTGCATGGTCAAACCCTGCATCACGTGGGGGTTCTTGAGCAGGTACTGATCGTCGTCGAGGTTGATGAACCCGTGGGTCAGAACGACGGCATACACCAGGACAATCGAGGTGCACAGAAGTATGCCGATCACAATACCGGCGTGTTTTCTGAACATGCCGGTCAGGAAATCACCGCTGCTGGACATGGAACTTACCTCCACCTCTTCATGCCAATGGTGTGCACGCCACAAACGCCCCGGACCACACTGTACCAGAGCCCTTGTGCTGAGCCCATGATTACCTGATTAATATACTTACCAGTTTCTTTACAACAGCTTTCGGCCATCACACCGATCATACATTTCGCCATCATCCATGCACCATATCTCGCCCTTGTCACGCGCTTGCACTTGTGAGAAACTGCAGGAACATACACCCATGCAGACAGGAACAGACATGCGACGCTTCCGGGCCATCTGGCCCTTCCTGATCCTCCTTGCGTGCGTCAGCGCATGCGGCGGGAGCGGCGGCGGGGGCGACGGCGGCGCCGCAGGGGCCTACACGGTGACATACCGGGTGGAGACGACCCTCCAGGACAGCCTCGAGTACGTCATCTACACCGACGCCAACGGGGACACCGTGCGCGTGGACGATGCCCCATGCAGCGCGGACCAGTGGTCCCGGTCCATATCAGTGGACGACGGGGCCGGTCTGTCGCTCACCGCCAAACTCTACGAGGACACGTCCAACAACGGCACCCCCATCCGGGTCATCATCGAGGTGAATGCCCGGGAGATCGGCCTGCAGGCGAGCTACGGCACGGGGGTGCTGGCAACCGTGTCCGGCATCCTGGACATGGACGGCCCGGTGCCGGTGCTGCGCTAGAACCCTTTCGACCCATGGACCGGAAGACGCCATCCCCGAAGCGTGGTGAGCAGCGGCGGAGAGTGCGCAAGGCCGCAA
>Ga0116184_10004595_pt1 | contig 10840 bp, 8 predicted proteins | sample AD_JPNNA5_MetaG_FD_89886 | JGI IMG/M metagenome (GOLD analysis project Ga0116184, IMG submission 89886) | Active sludge microbial communities of municipal wastewater-treating anaerobic digesters from Japan - AD_JPNNA5_MetaG | ecosystem: Engineered > Bioreactor > Anaerobic > Digestate | place...
CAATGCGACAGAATCTCCGCAAGTTGTGGTAATTCATGATAATTTTTTTGATTGACCTGCGTGTTACAACCGATTTTTATCCCCGCTTCGGCCAGGTTCGTGAGGGCTGCCGTGGCCGATGCAAAGCTGCCGCGTACTCCTCGAAGAAGGTCATGGGTGGCTTGTAGCCCGTCGATGGATACGCTGACCGCGCTAACACCGGCTCGAGCCGCTTGTCCGGCTTGCTGTCGGCTCATCGTCTTGCCCCCCGTGACCATGGTGCAATCCATGGCGTGTTCACGTACGGTGCGCACCAACTCGAGCCAATCAGGGCGCAGGTAGACCTCGCCACCGTGAAGAGCGACTTCCTTGCACCCCATTTCCGCAAGCTGTCGGATGACGTCTTTGGCTTCGGCCGTAGTCAGTTCGTCGCGATGAGCATGTCCCGCGCGGGTGCCGCAGAAGTGGCAGCATTGGTCACAGCGCAAGGTCAATTCCCAGACGGCATAGGTGGGGCGAAACACGCGTTTGCCGGAGGCGTCGGCCGGTTGCTGGGCAGGACAGCGCTTGATGTTGGGCATGCCCATGGTCGGGGATCCTAACTCATACGGAAACGAGCAGAAGGTGGAAAGCGGGTCGCGGCGTGGGAGTGCGCGATAGATGCGCTTTTTGCCATATCCCAACGGAAGCGTGCGCGACAACTTGCGTCATACCGTGGGGTGAAGGATAACAGACGGGCGACAAGGCATCCGCTGCATGATCTGAGCGGGAGGAACCCATGCAACGAATCATTGGGATGGTATTGGTTGGCATTCTTTCGATGTGGATGACGGGATGTGGCGGGGCGGAACCACCGCCGCCATTGGCACCGGATCGAACGGCACCAGGCGTCGAACGAGGGTCGAAAGTAACGACCTGTCGTTGGGTGCCACCGTTGCCCGAAGATCGAGAGGACCCGTGCATGCACGATAACCAGGGGGCGGTGTTGGAAATCACAGAGCGTACGGATATGCGTGAAGAGAGCAAGACACAGCAATCCCATACGTGTCTTTGCAACTGATGAAGCCACGAAGCACGAGCCCCCTTCAGATTCCCAGCCACGTGATCAATGCGAACGAGCCAAATGCCACGGCGATGAGCGATACCGCAATCAGCATATGGATCCACCGTTTCGACCCTCCGATCAGGCTGCGGCGAAGCGATTCGTCGATATCGGGTTGCGCGGCGAGCAAGCTTTCGAGTTCTTGATTGGCGTTGCGTGAACGAAGGCCGATGAGCATGGCTTCGATGGCGGTGGCGAGGGTGAGGATCATAAAAGCGCGAAAACGGCCTTGCCGCGATCGCCGTCGTGCAGCTTCAAGAGCCATTGGCTTGCCGTCCCCTAGCATCGCCGTCGAAACGTGCGCGGCTTCGGCGGGAAGATCAGCGGACCTTTGCAGCGGCCAACCCAATAACTCAGGCTCTACCCCCGTTGCTTGGGGGTCGGGAGATACCATCACCCAACGATGGGGCGCTGGCGAAACGCCAAGAGGCATCGAGCCAATCGCATCGCCCGTCAGTGTTCGCGTAAGCGGCAAACGCAGGCCGAGCAGGCGCGAATGCTCATCGAATACGGTGATGTACGCGAAGGGGTGGTGGACCGGTGATGCGACGAAAAGGATTCCTTCATCGATTTTTTGCGGGTCGATCCATAGAGTTCCGGAGCGGACGGGCAACACGCATTGCAACGAACCCGTGGTGGCATCGGTGGCCGTGGCATGGATCTCCAGGACAGGAGAAGGAAATGTAGCGGTGAAGACGACTTCGATTCGTCCTTGCGCATCTGTGATTTGGTGTTGCGACGGCGCAAACGAGATACCATCTCCTGAAAAAACGACGTTTGCTTTGGGCACGGGGGCCTCGTCGCGAAAAACATGTACCCACGCTTTTTCGGGAAACGATGAGGAAATCGTCGCCCGGCTCAGACGCAGCTCGATACGCAAGGGTCCTTGTTGTCGTGCGGCCACGAGGGGTGCGAGCCGACGAAACGACTCGTTCCAGGACTTTGGGGAAAGAAACACGGGGCTTTGAAGCAGGACGGCCGCTGTATCGAGGCGCCGGATGGTCAGCGTGGTTTGTTCCGGTTGTGAACGCAAAACGACCCTTGCTTCCCAAGCGCCTTCGTCATCGGTGATCCCTTCGGTGATGTCGGAGATGGGAGTTTCGAGGGAAATGGGCACGTGGGATAGGGGCAGCCAGGTACCTCGGTCGTAGTGGGATGCGACGACTTTCCACGCGGCAATACCTTCGACGCTGGGGGGGCCCCCCAAGACATGAGCCGCGTCGACATCCTGTAACTTAGTGAAATAAAAGGAAATTAATAGAAGGATCGCCGTCAGGGCTGGCACCACGGATAGCCCTTGGACGATCCGTTCGTTATGGACTTGCCGGGGACTCAAGATCCGGCCTTTTTTCGTGTAGATTCGTGTCGGTTACATCGGGCTTGCAATCGTCCCATGTGCATCTATACTCCGCCGTCCTGAATTTTACCGGTGAGTAACCATGTATGCCGTAATCAAAACGGGCGGTAAACAGTACCGCGTCGCCGAAGGTGAAAGCCTTCGTATCGAGAAGGTCAAGGGAGAGCCTGGAGACAAGATCGTATTCGATCATGTTCTCATGCTTGGTGGCGATGAGCCGACGGTGGGGAAACCTACCGTGCCCGGTGCCAAAGTCGAAGCCCAGATTCTAGCGCAGGATCGAGCCAAGAAAATCATCGTCTTCAAGTTCAAGCGACGCAAGAACTACCGACGCAAGCAAGGACATCGTCAACCCTACACCGAGCTGCAGATCACGAGCATCTCAGCGGGATAAGGAGAGAGCCATGGCGCATAAAAAAGGTGGCGGTTCTTCCCGCAACGGTCGAGATTCCAAAGCGCAGCGACGTGGTGTCAAGGTTTACGGGGGCGAACGCATCCGTGCGGGTGGCATCATCGTTCGCCAAGTGGGCAACAGCATCCACCCTGGCAAAAACGTCGGCCAAGGTCGCGACTTCACCCTCTATGCTTTGATGGATGGCGTCGTTGCCTACGAGTGGAAAAGCAATAAGAAAAAGCAAGTGTCGGTTCATCCCGCCGAATAGGCTTGCCCCTCTGTTTGCGATTCTCTCGCCTTTCGCTGCACTTTCCGCGTTTGGGCATGAACGGATCGCTCATGCCGTGCTAAGGGACACTTACCCTACGCATTCGCTCTGACGAGCGATTGACGGATTCGAATATCCCGAGTTCGAGATATCCATGGCTCGCCCCTCGATGCCTCCTGTTTCAAAACGTCCACGATACCTGGTGGTTGCTTTGATCGTGGCGTGGACGTTTGGCATCGGAGGCATCATGAACGGTTGCGAGTTGCTCCGGTTTTATAAGGATCCGAATACCATCCCCGCTCAGGTTCATGAAACCACGGAAGAGGGTTTGGCCGGATTTCTCGCGGCACAACAACGCATTTCCAAAGAAGCTTCCACCAAAGCTCTCGAAGAACATCAACAGCGCATGGTGCCCCTTGCCGTGGCCAATATCTTGCTCTCCGCTTTGCTCATTGTCGCCTGTGCCCGCGCCCTTGCCGCCAAACGCAATGCTCATCACCTCGCGCTCCAAGCCGTCGCCGCCAATATCCTGTACGCCATCGTGGATTACTTCGTCTCCGCGCCTGTTCGCCATGCCGTGCTCACCGCGACCACGTCGCAAACCTTGCCTGCCGACGCTCACGAATTGGATCCTACGCAACTCGCTTCCGCTGTTGCATGGTCCGTTCGTATCTTGTCCGCCATGCATGTCGCCATCCTCGGCCTCGTGGCTTTCGCCCTCACCCGTCCGCGAACCCTCGCTTTCTTCCACGGTGTCGAAGAAATATCGCCTCCGGAGGAGCCCTGAACGTGGGCGCGATCCTTCGTTTATCCGACGATCTATGTAATCAAATCGCCGCTGGAGAAGTCATCGAACGACCCGCCAGCGTCGTCAAAGAACTCGTCGAAAACGCCATCGACGCCGCTGCTTCGCGCATCCAGATCGATATTGGCGCGGGAGGTGTCGGTTTGGTGCGCGTGACCGATGATGGTGTCGGCATGGATGAACAGGATGCCCGACTCGCTGTAGAGCGACACGCCACCAGCAAAATTCAAGCTGTCGATGACTTATTGTCCCTGACCACCTATGGCTTCCGAGGCGAAGCCTTGCCGAGCATCGCCTCCGTGTCCCGATTCACATTGCGCACGCGCCGTCGCGATGTCGATGGCGGAATCGAAGTGACTGTGCAGGCTGGTCAGGTGCGCATGACCCCTTGCGGTATGGCGCCAGGAACGATCGTCGAAGTGCAAGACCTGCTCTACAACGTGCCGGCAAGAAGAAAGTTCCTCAAATCCACCAACGCCGAATCCGCCGCCATCACCGGAGTCGTAGAAAGCCTTGCGCTCTCACAACCCACCGTCTCCTTCGCGCTCAGCCGCGATGGGCGCGCTTGCCGACAATGGCTGCGAGCATCTTCGCGTCACCAAAGAGCCATCGCAAGCCGCCCCGATGACCAACTCGAAGCCGTGACGGGTCACCGAGGACCTCTGACCGTAGAAGCCTATCTTAGCCCTCCACAACGTGCTCGAACCGGTGCCGCTGGCCTCGCGATTCTCATCAATGACCGTGTGGTTCGCGATCGGACCCTGGCTCGTGTGGTAGCGCAAGCCTACGGAAGCGTGCTCGAACCCGGACGTTATCCTGTCGGCGCCGTGTACGTGGATATCGACCCTGCCCTGGTCGATGTCAACGTGCATCCCCAAAAAGCAGAAGTGCGTTTTGCCGATGCCCGCGCCGTACAGGATGCTCTGTTTCGCATCGTTACCGATGGTCTTGCTCAGGCATTCGGTCTTGCACCCGCTTCTCGCGCATTCATTATTACCCCTCCGACTGCGAAGCCCTCGTTGTCTTCGACCACGCCACCGTGGTTGCGTCCGTCTTCCTCTTCGGACTCACCATCCGGACAATCCACGGTTTCAGGCGATGGGGTAGGGGGGGCCCACGACGCCGATCCTTGGGGGTTACGACCTGAGCGACCCGTGCCCGCCACTGCTGCTCAACCATCGCTCGGCTTGCAGCCTGGACCGTGGGTAACGCCGTCGGTAGCCGTATTGCCAGATCAATCGATGGTTCGTAACCAAGAGATTAGTTACGGCCAACTTCGTTTTCTGGCGCAACTTCGGCTCATGTTTTTGCTGTGTGAGGCTGACGATGCCGTCGTGGTGATCGATCAGCATGCCGCGGCGGAACGAGTCACGTTTGCCAAGCTTCGTGATGCCTACCACAAGCGATCGGTGAGTTCTCAGCGCTTACTCGTTCCCGCCACGCTGACGTTGGACGCGGAGGATGTGGCGTTCGTGGAAACCCAAGCGGAGGTGATTGAGTCCACCGGATTGGAAATTCGTGTGGTGGGGCCTTCGCAAGGGATGGTCACGGCGGTCCCTCAGATCTTGACGAGGGCCGATCCGGCAAGGCTTGCTCGTGATTTGTTGGATGAGGTTCGACGCGCGGGTGGGCGTGGCTTTTCCGCCGCAGTCGATCTGGCGTTGGCCACCATGGCCTGCCATGGATCGATTCGCGCCGGTGATCCCGTATCTCCGCAAGAGGCCCAATCCTTGTTGTCCGCGTTGGATGACGTGGACTTTGGTGGGCATTGTCCTCACGGTCGTCCTTTGCTCATGCGCATTCGTTTCGAAGAACTCGAACGTCTGGTGGGACGACGATGAGTGCATCGTTTCTTTTGGAAACCGATGACAACGTTTTGCTTTGCGTCGTGGGGCCCACGGCATCGCAAAAAACAGCTCTGGCGATTCGTCTTTGCGAGCAATGGGACGGTGAGGTGATCGGTGCGGACAGCGTGCAGATCTATCAGCACTTCGACATAGGTTCTGGCAAGCCGACAGCTCGAGAATTGGCGCAAGCTGCCCATCATCTCGTAGGGATTGTGGACCCACGGGAACCGGTGGACGCTGCTCGATATGCGCAACTTGCGGAAGCGTCGATCCGGGATGTGCGCGCGAGAGGAAAGGTTCCGATCGTCTGCGGCGGGACGTTTCTTTGGGTTCGTTCCTTGGTGTATGGGCTCGCGCCAGCGCCACCGGCTTCGCCCATCGTCCGAAAAAAACTCGATAAAGAGCGTGAGCAATGGGGGGATGCGGCGATGCATGCTCGTTTGCAACAGGTCGACCCGATCACGGCGCGGCGGCTGAATCCAAGGGATTGGGTTCGCGTTCAACGTGCGTTGGAAGTCTTCGATCTGAGCGGACGCCCTTTATCCGAGTTCCATCAGGAGCATCAACGTCAAGCGCCGCGGTATCAACCCCGCTTTGTGGGGATTCGATGGACACCCGCGGAGTTGGAAACCCGGATTCGTCATCGTGTACGGTCCTGGCTTGCGTCAGGATGGATCGAGGAAGTCGAATCACTTATCGCGCGTGGCTATCGTCATACGCGTCCCATGGCATCGGTGGGTTATCGGCAAATCGTCGATGTCCTGGAAGGGCGCGAGAGTCATGAGCAACTGCTCGATCAAATCGTGCGTGCCACCAAGGTATTTGCCCGACGGCAACGAACATGGTTGCGGGAGGTGGACGTGCAATGGTTGGATCCAGACAGTAGCGAAAGACCCACATTGGAATTGCGCGAAAAGGACGATTGAACGATTCGCCCAATCCAAAGAAGGGTGATAAGCTACGAAAGATACTCATAAGGGGACTTTGAGGTACTCTGGCCGTGGAAGAGACGTTCGGGCGATACAAGCTACTTGAACCGCTCGGCCAAGGTGGAATGGCCGAAGTGTTCAAAGCAAAAAGCTTTGGCGTGGAAGGATTTGAAAAAATCCTCGTCATCAAGAGGATCTTGCCACAACTCGCTTCCAACCAGGTCTTTGTCGATATGTTCGTGCATGAGGCCAAACTCGCCGTACGCCTCTCGCATGCCAATATCGTCCAAGTCTTCGACTTGGGTCGCGTCGTCAACGATCGTGATGTCCCATCGTATTACATTGCCATGGAGTACGTGGCGGGGCTCGACATTGCCTCTTTGCTCAAACGTTTGCGTCGTCGTTCCGAAATCTTGCCCGTAGATCTATGCCTTTTCGTCGCGGCGGAAGTCGCCAAAGGCCTCGATCATGCCCATCGCCGTAGAGACGAGCAAATGCGTCCTTTGGGCATCGTTCATCGCGACGTTTCACCGCAGAACGTATTGTTGTCGTGGGAGGGGGAGGTGAAGGTTACGGACTTTGGAATTGCCAAGGCTCGTGACCTCATGGAGGACCGATCCGACGACAATAAGCTTCATCAGCTCAAGGGTAAGTATGCGTACATGAGTCCTGAGCAAGCGCGCAATCAGGACGTTGATGCGCGCAGCGATATTTTTTCGCTTGGTGCCATGCTTTATGAAATGATCGCGGGGGTCAATCCGTTCAGTGCGGCAACGCCCTTCGAGACACTTCGCCGGGTGCAGGCCGCGGAATTTCCTCCCATCGAATTGCTTCGTGAGGATGTATCCAAGGATCTTGCCCAGATCGTGCATCGAGCGCTTGCTAAAAATCCCGAGGATCGTTTCGAAAATTCCGGTCGATTCTACGAAGAGCTTCTTGGGTATTTGTATTCCTCCGGCACGCGTTATACGGCCAATGACTTGGCAGAGTATCTTTCGGACTTCCGCGAATTGGATGCGGAAGAACTCAAAGCGCGCGATGTGCTCCAAGACCTGGGACCTTTGTCCGATGAACCGGATGCAACACCGGTGGAGGTGCCCTCCACGGCCGGTGACCATGGTTCCGCGTATCGATCCGTGAGTTCCCCAGGCTTCACCAGCACGCCCACCGCCGGGGAACGACGTGAAGTTACGGTGTTGGTCCTGACGTTTGCCGAAAGGGATTGGACGTTTCCACACCATCTGCGTGCTCGTGTGAAAGATACCCTTGCGCGCTACGGAGCCCGTCTCATCGACGAAGAGCCCTTGCAGTTGGTTAGCCTTTTTGGACTCGGCGATACGGATGGACGAGAAACCGAAACGGCGGTTCGTTGTGCACTCGTACTTTTGCGCCAACTCAGCGCCGGGAAAGTATCTCCGAGCGCGGGCGTTCATGTCGGTCGCATCATGCTGCATGCCTCGGGAGAGCCGGCGAGAGACACGAGATTGATGTCGCTGGTCAGCGAAGCCCAGGCGCTTGCCCGCGCACCGGAACAAGGCTGTGCCGTGTCCGCGGCTGTCACACGCGAAATCCGCGGACTTTTCTTTCTCGAACCGCTCACCGATGTTTCTCGCGCGGGATTGACATCCGGCGCCATGCTCGTTGGTGACCTTCGAGCCCCCGATGAAGTCATTGGAAAGTTCGTCGGACGAAAAAACCAACTCCGCCGTGTGGGAGAAATCCTTGCCGCTGCAACACGCCGACGATTGCGAATCGTCTCCATACAAGGTGAACAAGGAATCGGTAAAACCCGATTTCTATATGAAGTGCATCGCCGTCTTCGAAAAGGCGATTACAACGTTGGGTTTTACTTGGCATCGTGTCCACCCCGGGGAAGAGAAAATTCCCTGTCGGGTTTGACGGCGATGCTCGAAGTTTTATGCGGCGTTCGGGAAGGTGATCCGCTCGAACGAGTGCTGGGGGTCGAGCCTCGTCTTCGTGCTCTCGGCCTCCCCGACGAAGAACGCAATGCGGTTCTTGGCCAACTGGGAGTGAAGCGGATCGGCCAAACAGGTCCCAATCTCCCCCCCTTGCGTGCGGCTTTTGCCCGTATGGTTCAGCGCTTGTGCGAAGACCGTCTGCACGCTTTCGTTTTGGATAACGCCCATGCGCTCGATGAAGACACCCTCAATGTGCTGCAAGGATCGACCCTGCGTCTTGCCGCGACGCGTGCCGTTTTCATCATGGCCGCGCGCACGCCGGTGCAGCATAAACTCTTCCAACATACGTCCCATGAGAAGATCGTGCTCGATGAACTCGATGATTCCGAGATGGCACGGCTCGTGGCAGTCCGCTCGGGACTGAAAACACCATCCCCCGATCTCATCGAATTTTTCCGATCTCGCGCGGGAGGACACCCGCTGTTCATCGAAGAACTCGTCAAGGAACTCATCGAAACAGGCGCGCTCGTCGTGCAGAACGGCATGGCGGAAAGTGTCAAACTCACCGGCGACGTCGCGGTTCCTCGGCCTCTTCGTACGCTGATGGCCGCGCGGGTGGCTCGCCTCGAACCCAATCATAAATTGGCGCTATTTGCCGCCGCTATCCTTGGAGATCCCATCGATACCACGGTGCTTGCCACCATGCTGGGCCTGAGCCTGCAGCATAACGAACACACCATCGCCGCCCTCGAAGAACGAGCGCTGCTGCGTCGCACCGCCTCCTCGTCCGCCTCGCTCGCCTCACCCATGCTTCGAGAGTCCGTACTCGAATCATTGCCCGTGGAAACCCGACGAGACTTACATAAGTCCGCGGCCGATGCGTACGAATCCGTTTTTGGAACCAGAATTGAACAAAAAGCGCATCGTGTGGCTTATCACTTGGCTGAATACGGAGATCGAAATCGCGCCGCGGACTTTTTTGCCATGTCGGGTCGCCGACGCCTGCGCTCCGGGCAACTCGAAGCCGCGGTTCACGATTGGGTGGAGGCCTTTGACCTCAGTGACCTCGAACAAAGAAACGCCCAAGAACTATGTGAGTGGCTCGGCGACTTGCGCGCGGCCGTCCATGCGGTTCGTGCGGCACCCGCGCTGCCACGAATCCTTACACGCGTCCTTTCCCGAATCGATGCGGAAGCAAATCCCAAACGCTGCGTGATCGCACGCATCCATAGCGCCGCTATGCTTGGCGCCGTCCATCAATTCGATTCCGCACAAGAGTATATCGACCATGCCCTCGTGCTTGCCGACCAGCGCGTGGAGTTGCGTCGCTCCGCCTTGCTCACGGGAGCGGAAATCGCTTTCCGTCGCGGTCTGTTCCGACACGCCCTCGACTTGTATCGAGAAGTCTCCTCCCTCGGTGAACTCGAAGGCAAAGAAGCATATCGCTTGGAGATCGGCTTTGCCAATACCATGGCCGCGCAAGGCAATCGTGCCGAAGGCCTCACGCATCTCGACCGCGCTCAACAACTCTCGGACCCCACGGACCTCGCGGATGCGGTCGAAAGAGAAAAAATTCGCGGCCTCATCCACTACTTCACCAGAGACTTCCGATCCGCTGCCGCTGCTTTCGAAAGAGGTGCCGACCTCGCCCGCGCTTCCGGACTTTCCTACGAAGTCGCCCTCGCGCTTCATAACGCCGGCGATGCGCTCGTCTGGCTCGGCAACTTCGCACGCTCTCACGTCGTTTTCTGCGAATCCTTATCCACTTGTGAAGAATACGGCTACGAACGGCTTGCCGCTCATAACCGCATGTACCTCGCATTTCTAGAGGCCGATAAGGGCAACAACGACACTACCGTTCTTCGTGAACTCATTGCGATTGCCGAAGCTCACGGCTACTTGTGGGATGTTCTCGATGGTCGGCACCTGTTGGGAACACTCGCATTTCGAAGAGGGGATACCGATACGGCACGCACCGAACTGGGAATCGTGCAGGCTTTGGCCCGTGACAACCATAACCAATTGCTCGAACACAGCGCCTCCGAAATGCTCGAACAACTCGATCGAGAAGCCAACAGCACCCGATGATTCCCTCAATACGCATCGTCGGGAATGCGTATCGAACCAGGAAGATGCAACCCCAACACGGGTATCGATGCCTCGCCTTCGAGCAAGTAGCGATACCGTAACCAGTTGCTCATCACCCGCCAGATATAGTGACGAGTCTCTCGGTAGGGGAC